>Ga0209300_1000324_pt1 | contig 26894 bp, 24 predicted proteins | sample Shrwel_input2_RT_FD_187535 | JGI IMG/M metagenome (GOLD analysis project Ga0209300, IMG submission 187535) | Subsurface microbial communities from deep shales in Ohio, USA - Utica-3 well 1 S input2 RT (SPAdes) (version 2) ... | reverse complement strand
GGCAGTGTTCATGATGTGGCTGGGTGAGCAGATCACCGAGAAGGGCATCGGCAACGGCATCTCGCTGCTGATCTTCTCGGGGATCGTCGCGGGTCTGCCGGGCGCGGTGGGTCAGTCTTTCGAGCTGGCTCGCAACGACGGTGCCTGGAACGTGCTGCCCTTGCTGGCACTGACGATCCTCGGCATCGCCACGGTGGCTTTCGTGGTGTTCATTGAGCGCGGTCAACGCCGCATTACGGTGAACTATCCGCGCCGCCAGGTGGGCAACAAGATGTATGCGGGCCAGAGCAGCTACTTGCCGCTCAAGGTCAACATGGCAGGGGTCATCCCGGCGATCTTTGCGTCCAGCATTCTGCTGTTCCCGGCATCGCTTGGACAGTGGGTAGGCTCCGGTGAGGGGCTGGACTGGTTGCAACAGGCGTCCTTGGCTCTCGGGCCGGGTCAACCGCTGTACATCTTGCTTTTCGCGCTCGCGGTGGTATTCTTCTGCTTCTTTTACACAGCGCTGGTCTTCAACCCCAAGGATGTCGCTGACAACCTCAAGAAGTCAGGGGCCTTCCTGCCGGGCATTCGTCCTGGTGAGCAGACCGCTCGCTATGTCGACAAGGTCATGACGCGTCTGACTTTGTTTGGTGCCCTGTACATCACCGCCGTATCCTTGATGCCCCAATTCCTGATCGTGGCCTGGAACGTCCCCTTCTTCTTTGGCGGGACGTCATTGCTGATCGTGGTGGTTGTCATCATGGATTTCATGTCGCAGGTACAGTCGCACTTGATGTCGAGCCAGTACGACTCGGTGATGAAGAAGTCCAACCTGAAAGGCTACGGTAGCGGCGGCATGCGCTAAGCGTGTCGCACGCGATTTGGAGAGAACGATGAAAGTTCGAGCTTCCGTGAAGAAGATGTGCCGTAACTGCAAGATTATCCGTCGCAATGGCGCTGTCCGCGTCATCTGCACGGAGCCTCGGCACAAGCAGCGCCAGGGTTAAACCTGGCGGCTGTACTCAACCGGGTGCCGGCATGCCCCTTGCCCTTCGCTGGGTAAAGGGGTATGCTGTTGCGCCTTTTGTAGATGATTAAACGAGCAAGCCGCTCAAATTTCGGAGTAAGCTGATGGCCCGTATTGCAGGCGTCAATATCCCGGACAACAAGCATGCGGCGATCTCGCTGACCTATATCTTCGGGATCGGCCGTACTCGCGCAGTGGATATCTGTGCAGCTGCCGGTATCGCGCCGACCGCCAAGGTCCAGGAACTGTCTTCTGATGAAGTCGACAGCCTGCGTACCGAGGTCGGCAAGTACACCGTAGAAGGCGACCTTCGCCGTGATACGACGCTTAACATCAAGCGTCTCATGGATCTGGGTTGCTATCGTGGTCTGCGTCATCGTCGTGGTCTTCCGCTGCGTGGTCAGCGTACCAAGACCAATGCGCGTACCCGTAAGGGCCCGCGTAAGCCGATTCGCAAATAACACGCATGTTCTGGCGTTAAGACAGGAAGAAACATCAACATGGCTAACCCGCGTAGTAATCGCAAAAAGGTTAAAAAGCAGGTGGTGGATGCCGTTGCGCATATCCACGCCTCTTTTAACAACACTATCGTGACGATCACAGACCGCCAGGGCAACGCTCTGTCATGGGCGACAGCCGGTGGTTCGGGTTTTCGTGGTTCTCGTAAGAGCACCCCGTTCGCTGCTCAAGTGGCAAGTGAACGTGCAGCGACTGCTGCAGCCGAGTATGGTGTGAAAAACGTCGACGTGCTGGTCAAAGGTCCTGGACCTGGTCGTGAGTCCGCCGTGCGTGCTCTCAATGCCGCCGGTTTCCGCGTGCAAAGCATCACCGACGCGACGCCCGTTCCCCACAACGGCTGCCGTCCGCCGAAGAAACGCCGCGTTTAAGGAGACAGACTCATGGCTCGTTATATTGGACCGAAGTGTAAACTGTCTCGTCGTGAAGGCACCGACCTCTTTCTGAAGAGTGGTGTGACTCCCTTCGAGAAGAAGTGTAAATCCGAGCAGATTCCGGGTGTACACGGCCAGCGCCGTCAGCGTCTTTCCGACTACGGCTTGCAGCTTCGTGAGAAGCAGAAAGTACGTCGCATGTATGGCGTACTCGAGAAGCAGTTCCGCAACTACTACAAGGAAGCGGCCCGTGTTAAGGGCGCGACCGGCGAAGTGTTGCTGCAGCTTCTCGAAACCCGACTGGACAACGTCGTCTACCGCATGGGCTTCGGCTCGACTCGCTCTGAAGCGCGTCAGCTGGTCAGTCACAAGGCCCTCACAGTGAACGGCCGCACCGTCAACGTGGCGTCCTACAAGGTCAAGCCGGGTGACGTGGTCAGCATTCGCGAGAAGGCCAAGAACCAGGCGCGCATCCAGAATGCGCTGTCCATCGCCGCTAACCGTGGTGATGTGGCCTGGGTCGACGTCGACTCCAAGAAGATGGAAGGCACTTTCAAGGCTCTGCCTGAACGCGGCGACCTGTCTGCCGACATCAACGAAAACCTGATCGTCGAGCTGTACTCGAAGTAATCCGCTTAGCGGCGCCGGGCCACCTAGGTGGCCCGGTCGAGTACCGAGTATCCGTTTGGCAGCCTGAAAGGTGTTCATATGCAGCGTTCAGTGACAGAGTTTCTCCGTCCTCGCGATATCAAGGTCGAAGAGATCAGCGCGCACCACGCGAAGATCGTGCTCGAGCCGTTCGAGCGCGGTTTCGGTCACACCCTGGGGAATGCTCTGCGTCGTATCCTGTTGTCTTCCATGCCCGGCTGTGCCGTGGTGGAAGTCGAAATTGCAGGAGTCGATCACGAGTACAGTGCGATCGAAGGGGTCCAGGAAGACGTCATCGAGATGCTCCTGAACCTCAAAGACGTGGCAATCAAAATGCATAGCCGCGACGAAGCAATGCTCACGCTGAACAAGCAGGGCCCCTGCGTCGTCACGGCCGGCGATATTGCCGTCGACCATGATGTCGAGATCATTAATCCCGACCATGTGATCGCACACGTCAACGAAGGCGCCGAGCTGAAAATGCAGCTCAAGGTGGCTCGCGGTCGTGGCTACGAGCCGGCGGATACCCGCGATGGTGCCGAGGACGAGTCCCGCGCCATCGGTCGCCTGCAGCTGGATGCGACCTACAGCCCTGTGCGTCGTGTTTCCTATTCCGTGGATGCCGCGCGTGTCGAGCAGCGTACTGACCTCGACAAGCTGATCATCGACCTGGAAACCGACGGCACCCTGGATCCGGAAGAGGCGATCCGTCGCAGCGCGACCATCCTGCAAGAGCAGCTGGCTGCGTTCGTCGACCTGGAAGCCGACAAGGAACAGGAAGTGGTAGAGGAAGAGGATCAGATTGATCCCATCCTGCTGCGCCCCGTAGACGATCTCGAGTTGACCGTACGCAGTGCCAACTGCCTCAAGGCCGAGAATATTTACTACATCGGCGATCTGATCCAGCGCACCGAGGTGGAGCTGTTGAAGACCCCGAATCTCGGCAAGAAGTCCTTGAATGAGATCAAGGATGTGTTGGCTACGCGCGGTCTGTCCCTTGGCATGCGGCTGGAAAACTGGCCGCCGGCAAGCCTGAAGGACGACAAGGCATCCGCGTGAGCGTCGCCTCGAGTCCCAGTTTGGTAAGGAATTACAACCATGCGTCATCGTAAGAGTGGTCGCCAATTAAATCGCAACAGCTCGCACCGTCAGGCCATGTTCAAGAACATGTGCGTGTCTCTGGTCGAGCATGAAGTGATCAAGACAACCCTGCCCAAGGCCAAGGAGCTGCGTCGTCACGTCGAGCCGCTGATCACCTTGTCCAAGCAGGACAGTGTCGCCAACCGTCGTCTGGCCTTCAGCCGCACCCGCTCCAAAGAAGCGGTCGGCAAGCTCTTCAGTGAGCTGGGTCCGCGTTACGTCGAGCGTCCGGGCGGTTACGTCCGTATCCTCAAGTGCGGTTTCCGCACCGGCGATAATGCCCCCATGGCCTACGTCGAACTGGTCGATCGTCCGGTCGTCGAGGAAGCCGCCGAGGATTGATCCTCGTGCTGCCTCGCGTCGGGCATCGGACACAGAAAACCGACTCCTCCGGGGGTCGGTTTTTTTATGCCTGCTGTTTTTTCCTGGTGGGCTCTTCTCGTCTTTGCGGCTTTATCTGACCTTGTCGATGGTGAGCCGTGCTGTGGTGCTGTGGTGCTGTGTCAGACAACAAAAAGCCCCGTCGACACCAGGTCGACGGGGCTTGATCGTGAGGTTTGGGTGCTGCCTAGCCCTCGACTGTCTCGGCAGTGGCAACGCGTTCCAGCAAGGGCTTGAGGAAGTGCCCGGTGTGGGAACTCGGGTTGGCCGCGACCTGCTCGGGCGTGCCTTCGGCAATGATCTGTCCACCGCCTGAGCCGCCTTCGGGGCCGAGGTCGATCAGCCAGTCGGCGGTCTTGATTACGTCCAGGTTATGCTCGATGACCACGATGGTGTTGCCATGGTCGCGCAGCCGGTGCAGAACCGTCAGCAGTTGGCGGATGTCCTCGAAGTGCAGGCCGGTGGTGGGTTCGTCGAGGATATACAGCGTCTTGCCGGTGTCGCGCTTGGCGAGCTCCCGGGCGAGTTTGATCCGCTGGGCTTCGCCGCCGGACAGGGTGGTGGCGCTCTGCCCCAGGCGAATGTAGGACAGGCCCACGTCTAACAGCGTCTGCAGGCGACGGGCAATGGCCGGTACGGGGCTGAAGAATTCCAGTGCGTCCTCGACCGTCATGTCCAGCACCTCGTGGATGCTCTTGCCCTTGTACTGGATCTCGAGCGTCTCGCGGTTATAGCGCTTGCCCTTGCAGACGTCGCACGGCACGTAGATGTCCGGCAGGAAGTGCATCTCGACCTTGATCATGCCCTCGCCCTGGCAGGCCTCGCAGCGGCCGCCCTTGACGTTGAAGCTGAAGCGCCCCGGCTTGTAGCCCCGGGACCGCGCCTCCTGGGTGCCGGAGAACAGTTCGCGAATGGGCGTGAAGATGCCGGTATAGGTAGCCGGGTTGGAGCGTGGGGTACGGCCGATCGGGCTCTGGTCGATGTCGATGACCTTGTCGAGCTGGTCAAGGCCCTCGATGCCGGTGTGAGCCGCCGGCGTGAGGGTGGTGGCCTTGTTGAGCTCCCGGGCGGCGATCGGCATCAGAGTGCCATTGATCAGCGTCGACTTGCCCGAGCCGGAAACCCCGGTGACGCAGGTCAGCACGCCTAGCGGCAGCGTCAGGGTGACGTCGCGCAGGTTGTTGCCTGACGCGCCGATGAGCCTAAGCTGTTTCTCGGGGTTGCCGGGGATGCGCCAGGGCGGTACCTCGATGCGTCGCGTGCCGGACAGGTACTGGCCGGTCAGCGAGCCGGGCGTGTCCTTGATCTGCTGTGGGGTGCCCTGGGCGACGATCTCGCCACCGTGGACCCCGGCGCCGGGGCCGATATCCAGCACATGATCCGCGGCGAGGATGGCCTCCTCATCATGTTCGACCACGATCACGGTATTGCCCAGATCCCGCAGCCGTTCGAGCGTCTTGAGCAGGCGGTCGTTGTCCCGCTGGTGCAGACCGATCGAGGGCTCGTCGAGGATGTACATCACCCCGACCAGGCCCGCGCCGATCTGGCTCGCCAGGCGGATGCGCTGGGCTTCGCCGCCGGACAGGGTCTCGGCGCTGCGTTCCAGGTTCAGATAGTCCAGGCCGACATTAACGAGGAATTCCAGGCGCGCGTGAATCTCATGGATGATCTTGACCGCGATCTCGCCCTTGCGGCCCGGCAGGGCCAGCGACTCGAAGTAGCTCATCGCCTCGCCGATCGGCAGGCCGACCAGCTGTGGCAGGGTCTGGTCGTCGATGTAGACGTGGCGCGACTCCTTACGCAGCCGCGAACCGTGGCAGCTGGGGCAGGGCTGGACGGCGATGTAGCGCGACAGCTCCTCGCGTACCATGCTCGATTCGGTTTCCCGGTAGCGGCGCTGCATGTTGGGCAGCACGCCCTCGAAGGGGTGTTCCCGCGTCACCTGGCGGCCACGGTCGTTGACGTAGCTAAAGGAGACGTCGTCGTGGCCGCTGCCGTGAAGGATGACGTCCCGCTCGTGCCGGGCCAGGTCCTGCCAGGGAGTCTCCAGGGCGAAGCGGTAGTGCGCGGCGACGGCCTGTAGCTGGCTGAAATAGTAGACGCTGCGCCGGTCCCAGCCCTTGATCACGCCTTCGGCCAGCGACAGCTCCGGATGGCTGATCAGCTTGTCCGGGTCGAAGACCTGCTGAACGCCGAGACCGTCACAGGTGGAACAGGCGCCGGCCGGATTGTTGAAGGAGAACATGCGCGGCTCGAGCTCGGCGATCGAGTAGCCACACACCGGGCAGGCGAAGCGCGCCGAGAAGTTGATGTCTTCCTGGTCGCCGTCCATGAAGTGAACGATCGCTACGCCGTCGGCGAGCCCCAGAGCGGTCTCGAAGGACTCTGCCAGGCGCTGGGTCAGGCCCTCGCGCACCTTTACCCGGTCGACCACCACGCTGATGTCGTGCTTCTTGTTCTTTTCCAGCGGCGCCAGGTCGTCAAGCTCGAGCACCTGGCCGTCGATCATCGCCCGTACGAAGCCCTGAGCACGCAGCTCGCTGAGCAGCTGCAGGTGTTCACCCTTGCGGCCCTTGATCACCGGTGCCAGCAGCATCAGCTTGCTGCCTTCGGGCAGGCCAAGGACCTGATCGACCATCTGAGAAATGGTCTGGGCTTCCAGATCCTCACCGTGTTCGGGGCAGCGCGGCGTGCCAGCGCGGGCGAACAGCAGGCGCAGATAATCGTAGATCTCGGTGATGGTGCCGACGGTCGAGCGCGGGTTATGCGAGGTAGACTTCTGTTCGATGGAGATCGCCGGTGACAGCCCCTCGATATGATCGACATCGGGCTTTTCCATCATCGACAGGAACTGGCGGGCGTAGGTGGACAGTGATTCCACATAGCGCCGCTGACCCTCCGCATAGAGGGTGTCGAAGGCAAGTGAGGACTTGCCCGAACCGGACAGGCCGGTGACGACGATCAGCTTGTCGCGTGGCAGCTCGACGTCGATTTGCTTGAGGTTGTGGGTGCGGGCACCCCTGACCAGGATCTTGTCCATTGCCACCTCGTGCAGCACAAAAGCTCGAGTATACGGGCTTGGCGAGTGCGGCGCCAAAGCCAGGCAGCTTTACGCCCCACTGCCTTTCCCTGGGCATGGCCTAGCCGGTAGAATACGGGGTCTACTAAGGCGTGTTTCGCGCCCCTTTCATGCGTTTGGGATTTCTATTCTCCATGGTTTCTCGTTTGCTGACCGCCCCCGAGCGGCGCGCCATCAGTGGCCTGGCGGGGCTCTATGCCTCGCGAATGCTGGGCCTGTTCATGGTGCTGCCGGTGCTCGCTCTGCATGCCGGCGACCTGGCCGGCGCCACCCCTTTCTTGGTCGGCGTGGCACTGGGTATCTACGGGCTCTCCCAGGCCGTGCTGCAGATCCCCTTCGGACAACTGTCGGATCGCATCGGCCGCAAGCCGGTGATTACCGCCGGCCTGCTGCTGTTCTTCCTGGGTAGCGCCGTGGCCGCCCAGGCCGACAGCATCGTGGACATCATCATCGGCCGCGGCCTGCAGGGCTGTGGTGCGGTAGCCGCCGCCATCATGGCGTTGCTCGCCGACCAGACCCGTGAGCAGGTGCGTACCGCGGCGATGGCCACTATTGGCCTGTCGATCGGTGTGGCCTTCGCCGTGGCCATGGTGCTTGGTCCCTTGCTGGCCGCCCACTATGGCCTCAGCGGGGTGTTCTGGTTCACCGCCGCCCTGGCGCTGGTGGGAATTCTGGTGCTGTGGAAGCTGGTGCCTCCGGCACCGCGCCGCATGCGCCACCGGGACGTCGGCCTCGATCGCGGCCAGCTCAAGTCGATGCTGAGACGCGGCGACCTGGTGCGCCTGGATATCTCGATCTTCTCCCTGCACCTGCTGCTGATGATGATCTTCGTCGCGGTGCCGGTTCGCCTCGCCGCGCTGGGGGTGCCGGCCAATCAGCATGGCTGGGTCTATCTCGGCATCATGGGGCTTGCCTTCGTGGCGATGGTGCCGCTGGTGATCATCGCCGAGAAGCGTCAGCGCATGAAGAGCATGATGGTGCTGGCGGTGTCCGGGCTGACGCTGAGCCTGCTGGGCATGGGCCTGATGAATACCGGCTGGTGGAGCCTGGCTGTGCTGCTGATGGTCTTCTTCACCGCATTCAATCTGCTCGAGGCAACCCTGCCCTCGATGATCAGCAAGCTGGCACCGGCGGGTACCAAGGGCACCGCCATGGGAGTCTATTCCACCAGCCAGTTCCTCGGAGCCTTCCTCGGTGGCGTGCTGGGCGGTGCCCTGAGCCAGCAGTGGGGACAAGACGCGGTTTTCTACGGTGCTACGCTGGTAGGGGTGCTGTGGCTGGGGGTGATGTATGGCATGCCTACACCGCGTCATCTTTCGAGCGAAGTGGTGGCGCTTGATGAGCGTACCCATGAGGATGCCCTGGAAACCCTGATGCAACGCTTCGCCGAAGTGGCAGGCGTCGAAGACGTGCTGGTGGTACCTGAGGAGCGTCTTGCCTACCTCAAGGTTGACCGTCAGCAACTGGACAGCGAGGCCCTGGCGCGAGTGGCCGGGGCTCAGGACCGCTAGACGGTCACCATTCATCGGGGCGGCCAGGCGGTCGCCCGCAATCAAGGAGTAAAACATGGCCCGTGGTGTAAACAAGGTCATCCTGATCGGCAATCTGGGCCAGGACCCGGAAGTACGTTTTCTGCCTTCCGGCAACCCGGTCGCCAACCTGCGCATCGCCACCACCGACAGCTGGACTGATCGCCAGAGCGGGCAGCGCCAGGAGCGCACCGAGTGGCACACAGTGGTGCTGTTCAACAAGCTCGCCGAGATCGCTCAGCAGTACGTCAAGAAAGGCTCACGCATTTATGTCGAAGGTCGTCTGCAGACCCGCAAATGGCAGGGTCAGGACGGTCAGGATCGCTATTCCACCGAGATCGTCTGCAACGATATGCAGATGCTCGACTCGCGAAGCGGCGGTCAGGGTGGCTCCCCGCAGAACGATCCTCAGGGGGGCAACTATGCGGGCGGCATGAACCAGGGCGGCATGCCGCAGGGTAATGCTGCTCAGCAGGGTGGCGGTGCCGGCAACTACGGCAACGCGCCCCAGCAGCCTCCCCAGGGCAACAATTATGGTCAGCAAGGCGGCCCGCAGCAGGGCGGACAGCCCCAGCGCCCGCCGCAGCAGCCGCCCCAGCAGCCGCCCCAGCAGCCGCAGCAGGGTAACAACTTCGGCGCACCGAATCCGGGCAGCTTCGACGACTTCGATGATGAGATTCCGTTCTGAGGCGACCAGCCTTTTCCTGCGCTGAACCGGTGCCCATGAAGGAGCCTTCGTGAAGCTGTTGATACTGGATGCCGGGCACTGTCTGAGCCTGGCACTGGCCCGTGAGGCCAATCGTCGTACCGATACCGAGCTGGTGATCGAGGCCGGGGTGGAGCTCGAGGTCGGCCGGCTCGCCGAGATCTCACCTGATGCGGTGCTGGTTCCGCCGCTGGTGCAGCCGATGGATATCGAGCCGGCAGCCGTCACGGCCCATGCCGAGGCGGTCGAGCGCTGCCTGGCGAGCTGCCGGGAACTCGGTATGCCGCTGGTGTGGGCGGTATCGGATCAGCTCTATGAAGACGGCTTCGAGGGCCCTATCGATGAACACGTCAGGCCCGAGCCGCGTGACGAAGGATTGCGCCAACTGATGGCCGTCGGCCAGCAGATTCGCGAGCGACACCCCCGCCACCTGATCGTGCGATTGGGGCCGTTGTTCGCCCTGGAAGGGAGTGGCGCCTGGCTTGGCAGCATGCTCGATCGACTGGTCAGCGGCGATGAGTTGAGCGCGGCTCAGGATGTCATCTTCTGCCCGACGTCGGCGGATGCGGCGGCCATGGCCCTGATCGGCATGCTGCAGCAGATTCACTGCGGTGCAGAAAGCTGGGGGGTCTACCATCTGGCGGGTACCGAACCGGTCAGCGCTTTCGCCTTCGCCTCGATGGTGCGTACTCAACTGGTCACTCGCCTCGAAGGCCTCGGCCAGCCGCTGCTGCTTGGCGAACTCAAGGCGCTTGATCATCATCACGGGCAACCCCTGCGTCGGGTGCTTAACTGTCGTCGCGTACTGCAGGTGTTCGGCGTACACCAGAAACCCTGGCGTCTTGAAGTCGGCCGCATGCTCGACGCCTGGTGCCAGGCCTATCGTCCTTCCGACTCACCTATTGATCACCGGGGGGGCAACGCATGAATACCCTGCGCAGTCTGCTCTTCTACGCCGGTTACTTCCTGGCCATGATCCTTAGCGGGATTTTTCTGCTGCCCTTAGCGCCGCTGCTGCCGTTGCGTTCGCGCTATCGACTGTTGAATCTCTACAATCATGTGGTTATCGCCTGGTTTCGTATTACCTGCGGCGTACGCTATGACTTCCACGGGCGCGAGAACGTGCCCGAGGGCGCCTGCGTGATTCTCTCGAATCACCAGTGCGAATGGGAGACCATCTATCTTCAATTGATCAAGCCGCCGGTGTGCACGGTGCTCAAGCAGGAGCTGCTGAACTTCCCGATCTTCGGCTGGGGGCTTAGGCTGCTCAAGCCGATTGCACTGGATCGCTCCAAGCCGGCTCGGGCCATGAAGCAGGTGCTTATCCAGGGCAAGGAGCGTCTCGATGAGGGGTTGTCGGTGCTGATCTTTCCGGAGGGTACCCGGGTGCCAACGGGCGAGCGCCGGCGCTACAACAAGAGCGGTGCGGTGATCGCCTGCCGCGCCGGGGTGCCGGTGCTGCCGGTGGCGCACAATGCCGGTGAGCGTTGGCCGGGACGGCACTGGGTCAAGAATCCGGGGCGCCTGACGCTCGAGATTGGCCCGCCGATCGAGACCGACGGTCGCACGGCAGAAGAGGTGCTGGTAGATGTCGAAGCCTGGATCGAGGGTCGCCTGGCGGAGATATCCGAGGTGCCGAGGCCCGAAAGCACGCCCGCCAAAGCGACCGTGAGCAACTGATGTCGCCGGACCTGTCAGTCAGCGTCTAGTGAGTGCGAGTGAGCCGCCGACGAATCTGTCCGTGATGTCATAAACAACGTTATAAACAACACACTAGAAACACAGTGCGATAAACAAAGAAGGCGCCCCAAGGGGCGCCTTCTTTGCGTTCGCGGGGCGACAGGCCTGGACGTCAGCTGCTGAACTTCTCCAGCACCAGGCAGGCATTGGTGCCGCCGAAGCCGAAGCTGTTGGACAGCACGCGCGTCACCTCGGCGTCGTCTCGACGTTCGGTGACGATGTCGAAGCCCTCTGCCTGGTCATCCAGTTTCTCGATGTTGGCCGAGGCAGCGATGAAGCGATGCTCCATCATCATCAGCGAGTAGATCGCTTCCTGCACGCCGGTGGCGCCCAGTGAATGGCCGGTCAGCGACTTGGTCGAGCTCATCGCCGGCGTCCGATCCCCGAACACCTCGCGAATGGCCTTCAGCTCGGCAACATCACCCACAGGCGTGGAGGTACCGTGCGTGTTGACGTAGTCGATGCTGCCCTTGACCGTGGCCATGGCTTGACGCATACAGCGGGCCGCGCCCTCGCCGGATGGCGCCACCATGTCGTAACCATCCGAGGTGGCACCATAGCCGACCACTTCGGCATAGATCTTGGCGCCGCGTGCCTGAGCGTGCTCCAGGTCTTCGAGCACCAGCATGCCGCCACCACCGGCGATCACGAAGCCGTCGCGGGCCTGATCATAGGGGCGCGACGCCTTGTCCGGCGTTTCGTTATAGTGGGTCGACAGCGCGCCCATGGCGTCGAATAGGCAGGACAGGGTCCAGTGCTCTTCTTCGCCACCGCCGGCAAACACGACGTCCTGCTTGCCCAGCTGGATCTGCTCGACGGCGCTGCCGATGCAGTGAGCCGAGGTCGCACAGGCCGAGGAGATCGAGTAGTTGACGCCCTTGATCTTGAATGGGGTCGCCAAACAGGCCGAGACGGTACTGCCCATGGTGCGGGTGACCCGGTAGGGCCCCACACGGCGCAGGCCCTTCTCGCGCAAGACGTCGGCAGCTTCGACCTGGTTGGCGCTGGACGCGCCGCCGGAGCCGGCGATCAGACCGGTACGCTCGTTCGATACCTGCTCTGGGGTAAGGCCCGAGTCTTCGATGGCCTGAGCCATGCTCACATAAGCATAGGCTGCGGCATCCCCCATGAAGCGGCGCAGCTTGCGATCGACCAGCGCGTCGAGGTCGATGTCCACGACGCCCGCCACCTGGCTGCGGAAGCCGCGTTCAGCGTAGTCGTCCTTGAAACGGATGCCAGAGCGCCCTGCCTTGAGCGCATCGAGGACCTGGTGCCGGTCGTTGCCGAGGCAAGACACGATGCCCAGCCCGGTGACTACCACTCGTCGCATGGGAGCCTCCTGATCAGAAATTCGCGGTGGAGGTGAACAGGCCGACCCGCAGGTCATTGGCCTGGTAGATATCGCGGCCGTCGACGGACACAGTGCCATCGGCGATGCCAAGAATCAGGCGCCGGGTAATGATGCGCTTGACGTTGATATGGTATTTGACCTTCTTCGCTTCCGGTAGGATCTGGCCAGAGAACTTGACCTCGCCACAGCCCAGAGCACGGCCGCGTCCCGGGTGGCCAAGCCAGCCCAGGTAGAAGCCGACCAACTGCCACATGGCATCCAGGCCCAGGCAGCCGGGCATGACCGGGTCGCCGGGGAAATGGCAGTCGAAGAACCACAGGTCCGGGTGGATATCGAGTTCAGCAATCAGCTCGCCTTTGCCGTATTCACCGCCTTCCTCGTGGATATGGGTGACGCGGTCGAGCATCAGCATGTTGGGTGCCGGCAGCTGGGCATTGCCCGGGCCGAACAGTTCACCTTGGCTGCATGCCAGCAGCTCTTCGTGGCTAAAGGAGTGTTGCTTGGTCACAGAATCATTCCGAGAGTCGACATTAGGGTGGGCCGGAGGCCGGCTAGACTGCGGGCCATTCTACTGGCAGCACCAGATGATTGCACGTCGCCACCCTTGGCAGCGGTCCGGCTGACGAGAGGCTAGGCACCGCGCCCTCACCATTTTGGTGATTAACCATTAAACCCATGGTAGCGTTCGCCGATAGAATAATGAAAGGTACGAACTTCTTTCGTACTCGAGTCCATGGACCGTAAAACTGATGATCCCTTATGTGGCCGCTCTTTACACTTAATCGACCAATGGTCTGGCTGGGCTTGCTCGGCGTCGCCGCCCTGCCCTGGGCCAGCGGAGTGGGAGTGCGCCTGATGACCCTGCTGCTGCTCGCTCTGGGGCTGTGGGATGCCTGGCGGATGGTGCGCCAGGAGCATGCCCGCCGAGCCTTGGGGGAGCAGGTGATGCTGAGCTCCGAGGACGGCATCATGATCTGCGACGCCCGCCACCGTATCCTCACGGTCAATCCTGCCTTTACCCAGATCACCGGCTATGCCCTCGAGGAGGTTCGTGGCCAGGACCCCTCGATGCTATCGGCCGGACGTCACGACAAGGCCTTCTACGATCGCTACTGGGAGGCTCTCACCTCGCTCGGCAAATGGGAAGGCGAGATCTGGAACCAGCGCAAGCAGGGCGACCAGTACCCGGAATGGCTGCGCATTCAAGCCTACCGTGGAGAGAATGGCAAGGTCAGTCATTACGTGGGACTGTTTACCGACATTTCTCGTCACAAGGCGCGCGAGCAGGACATGCGGCGAATTGGCTTCGAGGACCCCTTGACCGGCCTGCCCAACCGTCGGCGCCTTCACGATCTGCTGAGTTCGCGGCTGCGCCACCTGCGGGCCGGCGAGGGGCTGGACATGGCGCTGATCGACATCGACGGCTTCAAGGCCATCAACGATGCCATGGGCGTCGAGGCGGGTGACCGGCTGCTGTCGCGCTTTGGACAGCGGCTGGCGCGGCAGGTCGCTGGGGGTGTGGTGGGGCGCTTGGGTGGCGATGAATTCATGGTCATCCGCACCACCAACTTCGACGATCATGATACCTGGGTGGCCGGGCTCTGCGAGCATCTGACGGCACCCTTCGAACAGGATGGTCAGTCGCTGCGCCTGGGGCTGACCGTCGGCAGCTGTCGGGCACCGGATGATGGCCGCGACTCCAATGTGCTACTGCAGCGGCTGGAAAGCGCTCTCTACAGCGCCAAGCGCCACGGCCGCAACCATCATAAGCGCTTTCAGCCTGCCTTGGATGAGCCGGGGGATCGGCAGCTCGAACTGGTCAACGATCTGCGCGCGGCGCTCGCCCAAGGTGGTCAGCTTGAGCTGCATTACCAGACTCAGTACAGCCTCAAGGATGGTTCTCTGGTAGGCATGGAGGCGCTCATGCGTTGGCGTCACCCACGGCTGGGCATGGTGTCGCCAGGAGACTTCATCCCGCTGGCCGAGCGCCATGGCCTGATGACGCCGCTGGGTGCCTGGGTGATCGAGCAGGCGGTCTCACAGTTGGCGCGCTGGCAACAGGCCGGGCTGCCGCGAGTGCCGGTCTGGGTAAATATTTCGGCGCTGCAGCTGATTCAGGGCGACCTGGAATCGCGGATTTCCGCCTGTCTGGCCCGTTACAAGGTGCCGGCCCAGCTGCTCGGACTCGAGCTTACCGAGTCGGTGCTGCTCGATGAGCGCGCCGGCGATGTTTACCCGCGCATGACATCATTGCGCGACAAGGGCCACCAGATCGCCATCGATGATTTCGGGACCGGCTATTCTTCCCTGAGCTACCTGAAGCGATTGCCGGTAGACAAGCTAAAGCTTGATCGGGCCTTTGTGCGTGCGCTGCCTGATGATCGTGCGGATGCGGCGATCGTCGGCGCGGTGCTGGCGATGGCCCAAGGGCTGTCGCTGACGGTGGTGGCGGAAGGCGTCGAGACGCCGGCGCAGCGGGACTTCCTGCGCAAGCAGGGCTGTCCCGAAGTGCAGGGTTTCCTGTTCTCGCGCCCGGTGCCTCCAGACGAGATCGAGGCACGGCTCAGGCAAGAGGGCACTGGGGTTTACTCAGGCGATGGTGCGGCTATCGCCCCGGCCTAGCCAGCTCGCTTGTGTAACGGCTTTCATGGCTGGAGGTTAGCGCTGGTGGTCAAGAACGCCTCCGCCCCAGGCGATGGCTGAGCCCCAGGCATAGCGCCGCCCACACCAGCGCCTCCGCTGGCAGCAGCCAAGGCGCCAGCTCCACCCCGGACAGCCGTGCGCCGGCCAGATAGGACAGCGGACCGCTCGTCGCCCCCCCCAGCGCCGCCAGCCAAGGGCGTTGCCATAGCCAGACCAGGGAATGCTGCGGCAAGGTGGCAAACAGCGGCCACAGCAGCCACAGCCAGAGAGGCAGCGGTAGCGCCATCAAGGCGCCTGCCCCCGCGCCCGCCAGGGCGGCCTCACCGCCAGCGGTGGCATCGAAGCCAAAGCCGCCGAGCAGTACGAAACTGCCATCGATGATCAGCCCCAGGGTGGCGAAAGCCGCCAGCAGCCGCCATTCCCCCGGCCGCCCTAGCCAGAAAAGGTGCCCGGCCACGATCATCGCCGCCACTCCGCTACCTATCGCGCTGCCCCCCAGCACGCAGGCAAACCAGCCGACCTGAAAGGCCACGATATTGGCTACCGAGGCCATCCAGCCACTGGGACCAGGCCGGGTCACGGCGATCCCGTCAAGGCGTCACGGCGGGCGCCGGGTTTCGCCATCAGCAGGTGGCAGGTGCCGATGCTGCGTTCCAGGAAGCCGCCTTCGCAGTAGCACATGTAGTAACGCCACATGCGAATGAAGCGCTCGTCATAGCCGAGCTTGCGTACCCGGTCCAACTGCGACTCGAAGCGATGGCGCCACTCGCGCAGGGTGCGCGCATAGTGCAGCCCAATCTCGTCGAGCGAGAGCACGTTCAGCGAGGTGTGACGGGTCATGCCGTCGAGAATGGCGCGATGCGAGGGCAGGAAGCCGCCGGGGAAGATATAGCGCTTGATGAAATCCATCTCACGCTTGGCGGCCTCGAAGCGCTGATCACGGATGGTGATCGCCTGCAGCATCACCATGCCATCGTCGGTGAGCAGTCGATCCAGGGTCTCGAGGTAGGTGTTGAGATACTGGTGGCCCACCGCCTCGATCATCTCCACCGAGATCAACCGATCATAGCGGCCCTCCAGTGCCCGATAGTCCTGCTTGAGCAGGGTGATTCGCTCACCAAGCCCCTCTTCCTCGATGCGCTTCGCGGTATGGGCGTACTGCTCGTCGGAGATGGTGGTGGTAGTCACCCGACAGCCGCGGCTCTTGGCGGCATGGATAGCGAGCCCTCCCCAGCCGGTGCCGATTTCCAGCAGATGGTTGTCAGGGCCCACGTCGAGCTTATCGAGCATCACGTCGAGCTTGTGGGTCGATGCCTCCTCGAGGCTCGCCTCCGGGTGAGGGAAGACGGCGCTCGAGTACATCCAGTGCTCGGTGTCGAGGAAGGTGGCGAACAGGTCGTTACCCAGGTCGTAGTGGGCCGAAATGTTGCGCCGGGCGCCGCGCTGCGTGTTGCGCTGCAGGGCATAGGCGGCGGTCAACAGCCAGCGGCCGAGGCGGGCGCTGCCGTTCTCGACCTCGCCATTGACCCTTTCCATGTTGGCGGCAAACAGCCGGGTCAGGCCGACCAGGTCATCGGCTTCCCAGTCGCCGTCCATGTAGGCCTCGGCGGCGCCTACCGTGCCGCCCAGCGCCAGCCGGCGCCAGGCCTGGGCGCGCTTGACCACGACCGTGACGGAAAGGGGGCCACCGCGGCCCAGCGTATGGCTCTGATCGCCTTCGATCAGGGTGATCTGGCCGCCTTCGAGATCGTTCAACTGGGCGAGCAGGCGGGGCTTGAGCAGTCGGGTCAGGCGGTCGCCTGTGTCCGACTGCGGCGCTGAGGTGGCAGAGCGGATCGTACTCACGACGGTGTCTCCTCGCGATGGGGATGGTCATGGATCGGCACCCGTTTGGCCCACAGACGCAGGGCCTCCAGGTGAATGCCGGCCAGGGTCTTGAGGCTAATGAAGGGCTGTCGGACCAGGGTGGCCACCAGTGCGCCACGGGTCGCGGCCCGGGCCTTCAGGGTCAGGGTGGCATCGAAGTGCAGCGCTTCGTCCTTCCAGGTTTCCATGTGCATCATCAGGTGCTCGCCGGGCGTCGAGAAGCGCCAGCGATAGATCATGTCCATGGGGTTGAAGGGCGAGACGTGCATGGCCTTGTCGAAACTGGCCTGGTGGCTGTGACGCGCCGGGTCGACACGGCAGGCATAGCGCACCCGCTCGCCCCAGGGCGTATTGGTGACTTCGGCCAGCAGCGCGACCAGTCGGTCATCGGCGTTGTAAGCGTAGTAGAGGGTGATCGGGTTGAAGGCCACCCCGAGGGTGCGCAGCTGGGTCAGCATGCACACCCGGCCGTCGGGGGCCTCGCCGAGCTGGCGTTCGAGCTCTTCCCTGACCACTTGCTTCAGCGGGCGCTCATGGGGCGCGAGATAGTCGGCGCGGCGAAAACGGGCCAGTGCCAGCCGCCCTTCGCCGAAGCCCGGCACGCCGCGAAATAGCGCCGGCAGCTCGTCGAGATCCAGCCAGGCCATCCACAGTCCATAGCGAAAGGCATGAGTCCTGGGCCAGTAGCGTCGATGGCGCAGGTGGCCGTGATAGATCCGGGAGCGGGGGGCGGCGATCATGCGGGCGCCTCCGCACCGATCTCGCTGCCTGTGCGGGCGTCGTCGGCCGGGCGCGGCGTGTCACCCAGCGCCAGGGCCACGCGGCGAGCACTCCATACGCCATCCTCGTGGAAGCCGTTGCGCCAGTAGGCGCCGCAGAAGTGGGTGCGCTTGTCGGTGCCGGATATCTCGGCATGGCGCGCCTGGGCAGCCTGGCCGGCCAGGGTGAAGCAGGGATGCGCGTAGGTGAAACGCCCCAGTATCTGGCGTGGATTGATGCTGGCGCTGTCGTTGAGGGTCACGCAGAAGGTGTGCGGCGCCTCCAGGCGTTGCAGGATGTTCATGTCATAGGTCACTGAGACCCGGGCGGCATTGCCGCGACCGTCCAGACGGTAGTTCCAACTGGCCCATGCGCGCTCGCGGCGGGGCAGCAGGCGAGTGTCGGTGTGCAGCACCACCTCGTTGTCCTGATAGGGCATGGCACCGAGAATCTCACGCTCGGCGTCGCTGGCATCCTCGAGCAGCGCAAGGGCCTGATCCGAGTGGCAGGCCAGTACTACCTGGTCGAAGTGCTCGACGCCATGGCGGCTTGTGATCTCGACGCCGTCGGCGCGCCGACGGATGCCCTGCACCGGGCTCTGCAGACGAATGCCCTCGGCATAGGGCGCCGTCAGGGCTGGGATGTATGCCCGGGAGCCGCCCACCAGGGTGTGCCACTGGGGGCGATGGCTGACCGATAGCAGGCCATGATTCTTGAAGAAGCGTACGAAGAAGGTCAGCGGAAAGCCCATCAGGTCACGGATGCTGGCCGACCAGATCGCCGCGCCCATCGGCAGCAGGTAGCGGTGGCGGAAGTCCTCGCCGTAACCGCCGGCGTCCAGGTAGTCGCCAAGCGTTAGCGCCGGGTCCAGGCGGCCCCTGTCCAGGTCGCGGACCGCTGCGCGGTTGAAGCGCAGCAGGTCGGCCAGCATGCGGTAGAAGCGCGGGCGCAGGAGGTTGCGCCGCTGGGCGAAGAGGGTGCCCAGGGTGTGACCGTTGTACTCGAAGTCATAGGCGCGTTCGTGCACCGAGAAGCTCATCTCGGTGGGCTGGCTGGGTACGCCCAGTTCGGCCAGCAGGGCCTGGAAGTGCGGGTAGGTCCAGTCGTTGAAGACGATGAAGCCGGTATCGATGGCGTAGTCGCGACCGTCCAGCGTCACATCGATGGTGGCGGTGTGCCCACCCAGGCGCTCGCTGGCCTCGAAGAGCGTGATGTCGTGATGCTTGGACAGATAGTAGCCCGCGGCCATGCCGCTGATGCCGCTTCCAATCACGGCGATGCGCTGCCGGCTCATGTCTTGTCTCCTGCTGCCCGGGTATCGCGGTCGCGGGTCATGCGCTTGCCGAGTCGCCAGCGCAGCCCGGGCGGCAGGATGCCCATCAGCTTGACTAGGTAGGTGAAGCGCTTGGGGAAGTGAATGTCCAGCGAGCGCCGCTCGAGGCCCTTGAGGATGGCCTCGACGGCGGTATCGACGCTGACGCGCATCGGCATCGGGAAGTCGTTGCGCTCGGTGAGCGGCGTCTTGACGAAGCCCGGATGAATCACGCTGACGTCGATGTCCTCGGCGGCGAGGTCCAGGCGCAGCGATTCCATGAAGTAGCTGAGCGCCGCCTTGGAGGCGCCGTAGGCCTCGGCTCTGGGCAGGGCGACGTAGGCAGAGGCGCTGGACGTGGCGGCCAGCAGCGGCCGGCTGCCATCGATGTCGCGTGCCTGGCGCAGCAGCGGCAGCGCCGCCTCGATGGTATAGAGGGCGCCGTGGAAGTTGGGGGCGAAGACTCGCTCTACGAGATCGACATCGAAGTCTCGGGCGTCCAGGTATTCGCAGGTCCCGGCATTGAGCAGCGCAAGCTCGAGCCCGCCGAAGGCCTCCATGATCTGCTCGCCGGCTGCCGCTACGGCCGCGCGGTCGGTGATGTCCAACGGTACCGCCAGGGCATTGTCATGACCTTCGGTCAGCGCCTGAAGCTTCTCGGCGCTGCGGGCGCTCAAGGCCACCCGATGACCGTCGTCGAGCAGGCGTTCGGCCAGGGCGCGGCCGATGCCCGAGGTCGCCCCGGTCAACCAGATGCGCTGCGGATGCGGTGTTGTGGTCATGCTTCCTCCTGGCCAGACGGCCGTGTCGGCCTCGATGGGCACGCGCCTCGCGGTCCTTCTTGCGGCGGCATTTCTATAAGCTACGTCGGCAGTGGCCAATGGGTTTCAGGCCCCGGCGCGTCGCTTGAGGTGACGAATCACCCAGCCGAGCCCGGGGAGCCGCTCATAGAGCAGTTCCCCGGCATCGAAGTAGTCGCGGTGGTGCTGCACCTTTTGTGGTTCTTGGTCGCTGCCGGCCCGGGGCGGCGCGAACGTCAGCCGTGAGCAACCTTCCACTTCATAGGCCTTTCCCCCAGACAGGCGGGGGTGGCGCAGCGTCATGGTCCAGGTGACGAATGCGGTGTCGCCTTGGCGCTGCTGATGGTGGAAGGTGAACTGACATTCCTCTACATGGGTGTACAAGGCCGCGAAGTAGGTTTCAAGTTCGCTCAGTCCCTCGATGCGGTGCAGCGGGTCCTGAAAGACAATGTCATCAGTGTATACGTTGCCCAACTGATCTGTACAGGTCTTGTCTAGCTTATTGAAGAAGGCGCAGAAAGCGTCGAGGGCCGGGTCACGAGACATGATGACTCCTGTTCAGGGCGCGCCCCGTCAGGACGCGTCGCTCTTGAGGGCCTTGAAGGCGTCTAGCGCCCTCGCGCGGGCGGCCTTGTGGTCGACGATCGGCGCCGGATAGTCGGCTTGGCCGAGCAGATCGCCTGCCGGTGGCGCATGGCGCTGCTTGGCCGAAAGCGTCGCCAGAGAGGGCAGATAGGTCTTGATGAAGGTGCCTTCCGGGTCGAAGCGCTGGGACTGGGTGGTGGGGTTGAAAATGCGGAAATAGGGGGCGGCATCGGTGCCGGTGGACGCGGCCCACTGCCAGCCGCCGTTGTTGGCGGCGAACTCACCGTCGATCAGGTGGCGCAGGAAAAAGGCTTCGCCGCGGCGCCAGTCGATCAGCAGATGTTTGGTCAGGAACATGGCGGTGACCATGCGCAGCCGATTGTGCATCCAGCCGGTCTCGACCAGCTGGCGCATGGCGGCATCAACGATCGGATAGCCGGTGCGTCCCTCACACCAGGCCGTGAAGGCGGTCTCGTCGTCGCGCCAGGCCAGGGCCTCGGTGTGTTGCTGAAAGGCCCGGTGACGGCACACTCGAGGAAAGCCGATGACGATGTGTTGATAGAATTCCCGCCAGATCAGCTCGTTGACCCAGGCGGTAAGGCCTGCGTCGCCCTCGTCGAGTCGGCCGTCGTTTTCGGCCAGCACCGCCTGACAGCACTGACGAAAGGAAATCATCCCCAGCGCCAGATAGGGGGAGAGCTCGCTGGTGCCGGCGACCGCCGGCAGGTCGCGCTGCGCCTTGTAGTGGCGGCCGCGAAAGCGCAGGAAACGCTCCAGCCGATCGGCGGCGGCCTGCTCGCCGGCGGGCCAGCGCTCCGGTGCGGCGGGGGTATCGCCAAGGGCGGGCAGCGCGGGTATCGGTTCGCTTGAGATTTCAAGCGGTGCCTGGACGGCGGGTGCGTCGTGCAGGGCCAGGCGCTCGGGCGTGAGTGCCCGGTGCCAGGCCTTGGCGAAGGGCGTGAAGACGCTGTAGTAGGCGCCTTGCCCGGTGCGCAACTCGCCGGGGGCGAAGGCAATGGCGTCGGTGTACGCCTTGACCGTCAGGCCCTGGCGGTCGAAGGCATGGATGACCGCTTCATCGCGGCGCCATTCGTTGAGGGGGTATTCGCGGTTGAAGTGCAGGGCGCAGGCGCCGACCTCTTCGGCCAGGGCGAGCAGGGTGGCCGGGGCGGCATCGAAGTGATCAATCTCGCGGTGCAGCAGCGGGATGTTGTAACCGGCGAGATCCTCGGCCAGGGCGGCGACGCCGCGATTGAGGAAGTCGAGCTTGTTGGCCCCGTGGCCGTGGGCCTGCCACTGGGGCAGGCAGCGCAGGAAGACGGCGATCACCGGGCCCTGACGGGCAGCATCACTCAGGGCAGTGTTGTCGTGAAGTCGCAGATCGCTGCGCAGCCAGACCAGTCGAGGGGCGGCGCCAGCCTGAGTCACACCTTGCATGATCGCTCCTGTCATTGTGAGGGAAAACCGTGTTTGAGGAGGCCGTGTCAGAGGTGATTCGGGGCTGGCCGCGATCAGCCCCGCGTCAGTGGCTTGAGTCGGGAGATGGCCTGGAGCGGGTCATCGCCGAGCACCGCTACCTGAGTATCGCTCAGCTCCTGCTCGCGGATGCGCGCCACCGGCCCGCAGAGGCCCAGCGGCACGGTGAGCTGCTCGGCGAGCTTGGGCAGCTGACGCCGGAACAGTTCGGTGCGCTCGGCCTGGCCGCTGCACACCAGCATGGCGGCGGCGTTCAGGCGTTGCACGGCAAGCGGCATCTCGCTTAGGGGCAGGGCATCGTCGAACAGCTGTACGCGATAACCGGCGTCGCTTGCCGTCAGGGCGATCAGCAGCTCCCAGAGCATGCCGTGGGCGTCCGGCAACCGGCTGATCAGCACCAGACCGCCGGTGCCCACCTGGTTGCCGTGATACAGACGGGTGCCGATACGGCTGCGCAGGAAGGATTCCAGGGTCGCGCGCTGCAGCGCCGCGCCGAGCTGGTCGCCCCAGTTTTCCTCGAGCGACGTGACCAGCGGTTTGAACAGCTCGCCGACGCAGGTGGCTACCGGATAGAGCGTCATGGCCTGATGGTAGAGCGTATCCAGGCGTTCGAGATCAAGGGCTTCGACGGCGGCCTGCCACTGCTGGCGCTGACCCGCCCAGTCGCCGATGGCCGGCGCCTGAGGCTCGGCCGGCGCCGGCTGGTCAAGCAGCTCGCGCACCTGGCTGACCGGTACGCCGCGATTGAGCCATTGCAGGATATGCTCGACGCGCTCCACGTCTTCGTAGGCGTAGAGGCGGTGGCCTTTGGCCGTGCGCTGAGGGCGAATCAGGCCGTAGCGTCGTTCCCATGCCCGCAAGGTCACCGAGTTGACCCCCGTCAATCGCGAAACCTCACGAATGGGATAGAGCGGCGTATCGGCCGGGTGGGTCGCCTTGGTAGTCATGCGCTGGGGAGCCTCTCGCTGTGTCAGTCGAAACAGCGACCGGCAAACACTGCGCTACGTCGCTGATGGGCCTAAGAATGGTGCAAAATATTATACAAGGCAATGATGTTGTACAAAGTGTGGGGCGAGCGGCGTCCCGTTACCGCCGCGGATCAGCCGTTGGCACGCTCGTCGATGATGCCGGCCAGGGCGTCGACGAAGGCCGGATGCTCGCCCACCGGCGGCAGCAGCGTCAGTTCGATATCGGGATGGGCCTCGCCCAGGGCGGTGATCTGCCCCGGTACGTCTTCGCGAAGGTGACGACCGGCAGCGAAGAATAACGGCAGGATGTCGGCCCGCTCGATGCCGCTGTCGCGAAGCTCGGCCACGGTGGCTTCCAGCGACGGCTCGCAGAGCTCCATGTAGGCCATGCGCAGCGGGGTAGAAAGGCGCCCCGCCAGGGTCTCGGCGAGGGACTCGAAGGGGGCCTTCCAGCGCGGGTCACGAGAGCCGTGGGCGAGCAGGATCAGGGCGTGTGACATGAAAACCTCTTGGCGTGCAGGAAATGAACGGTCGTATCGGTGGCAACGCCGACGCCGGGCCTTATCAGGGCGAATGGCGGCAGCGGCGTTACCGGTCTTGGGGCTGGCCGAGTGCCAGTCTCTCAGCTATCAGTATTCCAACTATTAACTTCTTACCACTTCTCAGCGACCGATCTTGTTAGCGACCGATCTCGGCGGCCAGGGCTTGGCCCAGGTCGTGCCCGGACAGCCAGGCCCCCTCGATTCGTGGCGAACGGAAGGCATCGCCACACAGTGCAATGCCCCGGGCGCTGAGCCGGTAGCCGGGGCCCGAGATCGGTCCGGATGGCCTGGCATAGCGCCAGCGGTGAGCGCCGATGAGACGCGGCTTGGGTAGCGGCTGGGCGTAGAATGTCTCGAAGGCCGAGAATAGCCGCTCTGCTACCGTATCGGCATCGTCTTCCAGCCAGGCAGTGCTGGCCTCTGGGCTGGCGAGCAGGGTCAGACTTTCGTCCTGCGATTGGCGGCCGGGCTTGGTGTCGTTGCGGCTGATCATGGCCAGTGGGCCGATATTGACGAAGGCGGCCTGCCAGTCAGCATCGGCGCCGGGCAGTTCCGGCAGGGGCTCATCGAAGACCACGTGGCCAGCCCAGCAGGGTTTTTGCACGATGGCCAGGCAGTCGGCGGCCAGCGCCGGATCGTGGGGCGCGACCAGCGGCTCGGCCTGAGGCGTGGGCACCGTGACCACTACCCGGGCATAGGGGCCATGATCGCGGCCTGTGTCGTCGGCCAGCCACCAGCCGTCGGCTTTCTGGTGCAGGGCGGTAATGCGTGTCTGGACATGCAGATTGAGGCCTTCGGCCAGCGAACGTGTCAGGGCGCTCATGCGCGGCGCGGCGCTGTAGCGCGTTTGATCGTCATGGTGGGGCTGCCAGCCGTCGGCCTCTACCCGCCACAGTCGCTGCGGCCAGGGAGCCACCAGCCCGGCTTTGCGCCAGGCTTCGACTTGCTCGGAGAAGCGTGCTTCGCGGACGGTGAAATACTGAGCCCCCAGATCGACGACGGCGCCGGGCAGCCGACGGCTGGTCAGGCGGCCGCCTGGTCCACGTGCCTTGTCGAAGACCTCGCTTGAGATGTCGCGATCGGCGAGTACCTGAGCACAGGCGAGCCCCGATAGGCCGGCACCAATAATGGCGATGGAAGGGGTGGCAGTCATGAATCCTCCGGGAGACTGGCGTGGCTGGCGCTGCAGCAATTAGTTACTAGGTTAACAGAATCGTACAAACGCTGTATAACATTCAGTCTGTCCTGCGGCGGTCCGCCACCGCCTTCTGGTGCTGATGAAGGCAGCGAGTCCTGGCGTGGCAGGATCGTCATGAGCCACGCTTGTTGTCAGGCTCCTGTTCTCAGCCATCTGTCCACGGATTCTAGTTCTCAGGCGCTGTGGCAGCATCTTTCCTCGGGTTAGTTTGCCAAGGCAAGACGGTTCGACGTAGACGGGTATCACATTCGATTCAGCATTCTAGGAGGCAGCATGCGTATTCTGGTCACTGGTGGAACCGGCTTCGTCGGTAGGCCCCTGTGCCAACGCCTGGCCGAGGCGGGACACGACCTGCTGGTGGTGTCCCGGGATCCGGCCAGCGCGCGGGACCTGCTGCCGGCGGATGCGCGAGTCGCGGACTCGGTAATGGCATTCGCCGAGGCGCGGCCAGAGGCGATCATCAACCTCGCCGGCGAATCGATCGCCGGTAAGCGCTGGAGCGAGGCGCAGAAGACCCGGCTGGTGGACTCTCGCGTCGATATCACCCGGGAGCTGGTCAAGCTGTGCGGTCAGCTTGCCGAGGAGGGCGCGGCGCCGCGGGTGATGATCTCCGGCTCGGCAATGGGCTACTACGGCGACCAGGGCGACGCCCGGGTGACCGAGGACACCTCGCCGCACGATGAATTCGCCCACCGCCTATGCGAACGCTGGGAGCAGGAGGCCAAAGCAGCCGAGGCCCATGGCGTTCGGGTTGTACTGGTGCGCACCGGGCTGGTGCTCGAGAAAGACGGTGGCACCCTTGCGAAGATGCTCACGCCCTTCAAGCTGGGGCTGGGTGGCCCCTTCGGCAGTGGGCGTCAGTTCATGCCCTGGATCCATCGCGAGGACATGTTGCGGCTGCTCGAGTTTCTGCTCGAGCACGAGGAGCTTAGCGGCCCCTTCAATGCCTCGGCCCCCAAGCCCGAGACCAACGCCGCCTTTACCGCCACCCTGGCCCGGCACCTCAAGCGGCCGGCCTTCATGGCGGTGCCGGCCTGCGTGCTCAAGGTAGGCCTCGGCGACATGGCCAACCTGCTGCTGACCGGTGCCGACATGCGCCCGGCGCGCCTCGAGAACGCCGGCTTTCGCTTCGAGTACCCGACTCTCGATCAGGCGCTGACGGCGATCCTCGGGCGCTAGGCCTTTCACAGCCGGTGCGGCTATCTCCGCACCGGCATATCTCTTAGCACCAGCATCTCCCTTAGCACCAACATTTCCGTAAAACCCAGCGCGCCCGGCCAACTTGGCCGGGCGCGCTGGGTTCCATCGATGCCTTGGGGCTTGTCGCAGGCGGGCGCCCTTGTGGCGCGAGTGGTCAAAGCCCGTCAGCGCCGAGCTAGTCGGTGTCGATGGTGACGATCACCCGCACCGCATCCAGGCGCAGCCGGGTGCCTTCGATGGCGCTGTCCAGTGTGGCACGGGTATCGGCGAGGGCCTTCAGCTCATCCTCGCGTACCGCCGGGTTGTGACGGGATAGCGCCTTGAGGCGAGAAAGCTCGCCGTCCAGGGTCTCGCGCATGCGGGTCTGGGCGGCCTCGACGATGCTCGGCAGTTCCCGTTCGGCTTCCTGCTCGCCCTGGGTCAAGAGCTCTCGCAGCTGATCGTGGCGGTCCTTGATCAGGTCGCGGGCCACCGCTTTCTTGACCTTGGTTAGGTTCTTGGCGAGCCCACCGAAGGAGACCTTCGACGACAGGTTGTTGCCGGTTTCGTCGAGCAGTACGCGCACCGCGGTGGCCGGCAGGAAGCGGTTGATGTGCAGCTTCTTGGGCGCCGGGCAGTGGGTGCGGAAGACCAGCTCGGTCATCAGACGGCCGCCGGGAATCGCCGGGTGCTTGAGCAGGGCCAGCGCCGTGTTGCCCATGTTGCCATCGAGCTGACGGCCCATCATCTCGCGCACCAGGGGGTGCTCCCAGGACAGATGCTGAACGTCGTCCCGGGCCAGGGCTTTGCTGCGGGACAGGGTGGCCGAGAAGCCGTCTTCGCCCTTCACCAGCCCTGGCAGGCCGTCGAGCATCTGCGGGCTCGGCTGCAGGTGCACAACCTCGCCGCCGAGTTCCTGGCTGTCGACGCCGAAGATATCCAACGCCTGTTCCAGATAGCGGGGCAGCGCCTTGTCATCGTCAAGCTCGCGGATCGCCTCGATCACCTTGGCGGCGCGCGCCGGGCGGCAGGCGTTGTGCTCGAGCAGGCGGTTGCGACCGGCCTCGCGCTCCTTGAGCTTGGTCTCGAACAG
>Ga0209300_1000322_pt1 | contig 26982 bp, 17 predicted proteins | sample Shrwel_input2_RT_FD_187535 | JGI IMG/M metagenome (GOLD analysis project Ga0209300, IMG submission 187535) | Subsurface microbial communities from deep shales in Ohio, USA - Utica-3 well 1 S input2 RT (SPAdes) (version 2) ... | reverse complement strand
AACTCAGTTTGGCGCACCTGGACAGCGATGAGACCCGCGCAGCTTATCTGAGCGAGCAGATCTTGGATCGTCGCCTGCAACTGCTCAACGCCTACTCCAGGTACGCATACACAGGCAAATTGCCAAGGAAACGCCAGCGCAAGGATTATTAACCAAAATTCCGGAGTTTCTGCACTTTTCTGGCAATTACACGCGCCAACCGGTCCTTGTTACCGATTAACTTATTGAGTACCAATTAATCGGAATGAGGTACATAACGTGTTCTACAGCATCAAAGAAGTCAGCGAGCGTTACGGGGTTGCTCCCAAGTCCATTTGGCGTTGGATTCGCGAAGGGCGCTTTCCGAAACCGCTCAAACTTTCACCTAAAACCGCTCGTTGGCACGAGGCCGACTTGCAAGCTTATGAGGAGGGTCTCAAAAAGTAGCGGTCTGAAAATCTCAATTGGCCATAATTGAGCTAATGGCGGGTTCTGTTCGTCTCGAACCCGCCGCACAGTACCGCTCTTTTCATCGCATCATGATTTTTCCGGCCTCCGGTGGCCCTGCTATTCCGGAACAGCGGGTGTGTTGGTGGGAATCGAGCACGCTGTTTCTTCTCTCTCTCAGCTCGACGCTGCAGTGCCAGTTTCTCTCGCTTAATCTCGTCCTGACGTAATTGCTGCTTAAGTTGGCGTAATACCGCTTTGGCGTTCGATGCGTTGCGAAGCTGGCGGGCCAAACTCCTGCATGCCTCCAGGTTGCCTGCTCGGGCACCCCGGGCGAGCGTCAGAAGGTGAGGGAAGTTCTTGGGTTCCAATATGCCGGTTTTCATGCCTTCGTTCCTCAGGTTTTATTGTTGGTTGACCTTCAGCAACATCATTGATTTATCGACGCTTCAAAGACTACTGGAGGATGATGGCCATAAACCTTTTGAAATGTGATCAAATGTGGCAGCGTCCGAATTCCAGGGTTTTGTCGCCACTGTATCGAGGAGCATATGAAGAGCAGAGTCTGGGTTACACTTCCGCCACTCGATGTGTTCTTCCTGCCGCACGTGTCTGATTTTCTGCGAATCGCGCTCGGCGACTCAGGTTCGTTTCCCCGGTTGGTGAAGACAATGGCGAATGCTGCTGGGGTTGAGGCACCGCATCTGAACACGTTAAAGAAAGCTGAGCAGAAGCCAGTAACACCCAGCACCGCGATGAAAATTAAACGCGTCTGGCACGCAAGTATTCCCGACAAGCAATTCCTGGATTCGATCGAAGCTGCAGTGGAGCCCTGGAACGGCCTCCAATTGAAGAACAATGGCTCCTCGTGGGTAGCTGCACTGGCGGGTGCTGACAAGTCGAAAATTGGCTCGGCCCTCAAAGGATCTAGGGTTGCCAGCTTCCTTGAGCAGCGGATGGCCCAAGAGAAGGCTTTTCTCGACTGGGTCAAACAGGAGACCAGCCGACAGCCGAATAAACAGCATGACCCCGCCGTCTGGATTCGACGGGGTCAAGAGTTCTTGAGGGAGCACACCCTGGTGGATCCGGAACTCATCTCCTTGATCGCCGAGATCGACCACACCGCCAGAAATGCCGAAAGCGCAGAGTGGCGCAAGGGAAAGAGCATACTGCACTTGGTTAACCATCAATTGCGAATTGATTTCTACTACACGCTGCTCTGTGAGTTGGCTTTGGATGTGGCTGAGTATCTTGCAGCGCATGGGGTGTATGAGGCGCACAGACAACAGTTGGTTGATCAGGGATTTGTGGGAGATATTGCGCCCCGGTCATCGCCCCTGGGAACTCTGTCTGAACAGGACAGACCGTTAATTCGGTTATTTGAGGCCTGGAAGCATCGATTGTCTGCGCTTAATGGTTGCGACTTTAGCTACAGACGAATGGCCAGCTACCTGCCGTTGCCTGGTGACTCAGCTGGAGAGGAGTTTGTCTCTCCTGCAGGGTACACACTGGCAATGCTCAAGTATCGCAAACTGAAACGATGGCGGAGTGGCACTATTCCCGATTTATCGGATTTGGAAACATTCATTGCCAGGCTCTGTGCCGGCCACGACTCAGACCATTATCTGGCGTGGATGAAAGCCCAGGCTGCGCTGGCATGGGGGCGATTGATCGATGAGGAAGAAGAGGCCCTTGCCTCAATTGCCACTACGCATCCAGATCTTCAATGTTTCAATGCCATCGGGTCCTACAGCGCATACTGGAACCATTATCAGAAACAGGCCGCCGACATTTCAGCGGCCTGATCTTGCATCGCTATTTACCCTTGGAGGGGGCGTTCCCTCGGCCTCCTCCGGATGGCCGGCCGGTTGTGCTTGGCCAGTTGCCACCCGGATGACCGTTGGAGGGGCGAGCGCTACCTTTACCTTTTGACATAGGAATCTACTCCAGTTCTTGAGTGCGTTTTGAGGGTTTTCTTCGTCGGGTACTACTGTTTGGTCAGATGCCAGCCTGTTTGGTAGGGGCATTCATAGACCCGCAAATGAATGTGGTTGTCGCGACCAATGATCTTCGCCCGGGCCTCCGCTCCCGCCTTAGTTGAATACAGCTCCTTGGTTTCTCCGTCGCTATTGGTGCAGAACTCGCAGGGTTTACTGGGTGTGTCTCGCTCCTTGGGGGTTAAATGCCAATGTTGGCATTGAGGACACCGGTAATATGTGAAATCTTGACCGTAGAACAGGCTCGCATGGTCCGAAGCGCTCCAAGCCTCATACTCACAGTCGTAGGCTGCCAGTGGTTTGCCTGTTCGTTTGCTGACGCAACTGTCGAATGTGTGTCTCATCGGGTACTCCAGTTCAGATTGTGGATTTGCGTTTTCCAGGCAATGAGCTCTCTCATCACCTAACGCGATCATCGGAAATCTGAACCAGTGCCGGGAGGGGGCTCGGCCTGTGAAATTTTTCAAAGAACCCCCACCCGAACAATCGGAGGATCGTTTATCGACGATTTCGTGACCTCGTTTTCGTGACTCGTGAAACCACTCGCCGCCCCCCGCGTGAGGGGTCTTGGACCAGACCCAAGTGACCGAACCAATGCCGTTCTTTCCCCAGCGCCTTTATCATGAGCCGCATGGCACGGGTGTAATCAGCCATTGTTGTCGGTTTCAGGCCTTCGTTGTCGAACCAGGCCTCCCTCACGTATTTCATGTGCTTCAGCTTGATCTGATTGCAGTATCGGACCTCTGGAAACTGGATCTCAATAGCGTTTGCCATCGCCTGAATCCGCTGGATCGTCCGATCTTTAGTCGAATCAGAGGCACCCTCTTTCCATTTGATGTGCTTTGTAATGTCCCGAATATTCATCAGTAGCCCCCGATGTAAGAAGAGGCTACCTGAGGACGCCCATGCCCCAGCAGATGAGCCACCTTTTCACGGGCGATGCGATCCAGTACCCGATCCCCGACAGGCCCGCGGAGCGGGCTGGGCCCACGCACGATTTCTTCGTAAACGTCCTGCGCGAATCCACTGCGAAGTTCCCGGATGGAAGGGATCCCGCATCGCTTGAGGATTCTCCTGCAGCGCGCCAGATCCCGTCGGTAAAAGCTGATGACGTTGTCTGTTTTCGACAAAATGCATTTGGAGCCTGCCGGCCGGACGGAGATAGCGAATTCGAGCGCCTCACGCTGAAATTCACCGGCCAAAATGGTCCTGCTCTTGCAACGCCGGCCTCCTTTCGTTCCCTCCAGAATAGCGGCGGACCCTGTTGCAGTTACCTCTCGCATCATGCGGTCCAGGTCCTGCAGAATGGCCTCATTCGCTCTCATGCCCCAGGCACGCGCTAGCAGAACCACGGCAGCTCCGCGCTCATTGCCGGACGCGATCATAAGATCTGCTGCCGTCTTTGTATCCGCGATATCAGCCTGAATCTGGGTTTTGCGGACATTTGATCTGGCCACGCCCAGCGCTTTGCGAGCGGACAAGTACAGCTTCTCATCTCGACGCATCGCGTACAGACAGGTGTTCACTGTCGAGATAAGATTATGTGCATATGACACTGAAATCGTCGTGTCACGCTTGCCATCGGCCCACTCGTAGGCATCGTACAGGCGGTGACGCAGGTAGCTGCCATAAGCCTCCACCAGCTGCAGATCGATATACCGAGCATCCCGGATACCATGCCGCCGGCAGAATTCGACGAAGAGCCGGATGCGAATGCCGTGAGTTCGGCGCGTCGCGAAATGGTCGTGCTGGCCGAAGAGCGCGTCCAGTGCCCTCTTAATGGCGTACAAAAGCTGTTTACCGTAGCCAAAATTGCGCTTCTGGCTGCGCGGCGTCTTACGTTTCCGTTTCATTGCAAAATTACCTGTTCTTGATGGTTTGAGGTTAGTTGCAGCTGTTGCGAGGCAAACCCTGCGGCTGTCGGGGCAGAGCCTGGTCCCCTCGCTGACACTCCACCCCGTCGCCGCAGTCAGATACAAAACCATGGGGAAATCTCCTCTGGTCGTTGGGAGTGTCGTTCGTGCCGCTGCAGGCACCGTGTTTGTCCATTGCGAACCGTGGCTAACGAATCAGCGAATGCTGTTCGTTGGGGTAGCGGAGCCGTCACGGGGTCAGCGTGACGATGCAAAAGATGGGCGCCTGAAATATGGATCAGGCTTGGGGGCGAACAGGTCGAATCAAGCATGCCGGTGGTGACGCACCGGGGGAATGATTCCGCTCGAATCTGGTTTTAGTCAGGGTTTTCGACGAGTTCTAGTCCGAGGATCGGCTTGGAAGCATTGGAAATACTGGGGTTCCCAGTTCCAGGTCAATGCATCTCTCTAACGTTCGGTGATCGCTCGTAGAGATGAGGGATGCCCAAAAGGGCGATTGGGTTGGCGGAAATGAATTCCGCCCGGCTGCTGTGAGCAGTTTGGATCGGGCTTTGCCCTGAAGGAGACCGCCCAAGAATTGACGGTCATTCGCGTACTGTTTGAGATTTAACGAAGGCCAGCTACCTCGCCGAGTGCTCTCACTCGGATTGAATTTCCATTATCAGAACCGAGAATGGGCTTGTCTACTCGCGTAAACGCAGAATTAGTGCAATAAGACCAATATGATGCCTGTTACCATGCGGCATTATGTGGGGCGCGAATACAGTCCGGGATTGTTTACTGGCCTCCCAGTAGACTCCAAGTGTACTTAGGAGCGACAACCTGGGAAGAGCAAAAAGGGAACCCGTCCCGAAAGTCCATTACAGATACATTTGGAGGACACTACGGGGCACCTTGGAGTAGTTTGAGCATCACCGGTGCACATCTTTTGCCGAGAAATCGTTCAGGCAGGATTTCTAAGTCCAAACTCCGTGTTCGAGCCGGCCGATGATATCGAGCAGCTGTTGCGCTCGCTCGGAGGTATCGATGTAGTTGATGGGCACCTCGTTACCGATTGCTGGAAGAGGTTTTGATAGCCATTTTTCCGCCATCTCCTGATCGCCTTCAAAAAGCTCGGTAGCGTTGGAAATGACTTGAGCCCGAAGCCATTCAAGGTCCGCTTTTAGATTGGCCATGTGAACCCTCATCCTTCAGCCAGCCCGTTACTCTATCGATTCTATGCTGGTGGTAGGGGATAGTGAACCACAAGACTGACAAGTTCACACCCGTCTTTACGTCGCGTAAGGGGCGCAACGATTACTGACGGGAGCCCTTGGAAATTTCCAATGAATCGAGCAGCATTGATGATTGATCAAATTTGCAGGCTAACTATTTGGTAAACATCCCCAGTTGAGTGGCAGGCCACGCGTGGAACGAGTTATGCCGGAGGGGTAGCCCACAACTCCTCCAGATTGACATCATCACTGTCAGGTCGAAGGTCCGGGAGGAGCGGGTCAACCTTCAGGATCATGGGTAGGTCAAACGCTGTCCCCGTCACGACACAGCATCCTTTAGCTAGAGTGGGGATCAGCGCCTTAGAAGATGAGTCCAGAGTACTGATGGTATTGTCCAGAAGCATAAGGTCTCGTTCGTTGACCAAGCGGTGGATGAAGAAGTTGTGAATCTGGGACACGATAGTAGGAGAAATGTCCGCTGGTCTTTGGCTTGACAGCGTGAGGTAGACCCCATATTTGCGGCCCTCCTTAATGATCTCCTCAAAAAGTTCCAGCCGGTAATCCTTCCAGATTTCATGTTCTCGCGTGGACTGTTCAGAAAGGATATTGTGAGCTTCGTCAATAATTAGGTGCAAAGTGCGCGTCGGCGGACTCTTGAGGTTCTCAGAGTCCTTGTGATTGCTGTAGAAGTTTTTAGCGATGAGCAGCGGCAAGATTTTCTTGACCTCGTTCTTGCACTTCTTCAGCGAAATAACGTGCAACAAATGGGGCGGAGATGGGACATCGACGATCTCAAGCACTTTGCGGAGGGCCGATAGAGAGGACTTGGCTCGGGATAGTACGGGCTGGATGTGTTCGTACTGGGCGTAGCCTAGAACAACATCGGAGCAGAGCTGGAGGTAGCATCTCAATATGAGTTCTTTGAATGGATCCAACCCATCCAAATCAATATGCTCGGCAATAATTGGCTTCAGATGGGTTAAGAACCCATCACCGTCAGAGTTATAGTAGTTCCCTGAAGAGTCCTTGAAGTACTTTCTATGAGCATTGTAAGTCATGCCTTTGAGATGATCCTGCAGCTCCTCGCAGTCAGCAATTCTCGCAATCTCTCGACTCAATTCCAAAGCATCAGGCTTTGGTTCGCTTGCACTAAATGCTTTTTCAAGAGTTCTTTCAAGGTAGTGCTTAAGTGGCACATCTCTATACCTGTCCCTGCCGTTCAGTACACGCCGTAAAAACGGCTGTTGAGTGTTGGTTGTAGCTTGGAATAGCAGGCTCAAAGTCTCTGCATCCCAGAAATGGGAGCTCTCAATCTTGAATCTATCGGCACCTTTTTTTGAATCAAGAACAGTGACACGCTTGTCTTTCGCTGGAAGGATTTGCCCTTCTGTGTATTCTCCATTGAAATCGATAATGACAAATTTGCTCTTGTCCTTGAGCCCCTCCAGTTTCTCGCTGAAGAGTGTTGTGTAGAGCTTGGCAAGCGTGTTCGACTTCCCGCTTCCAGTATTGCCGAAGATTCCAAGATGACTGTTAAAGATCTTTGCCCACGGTAAACTGATCGGCACGTTTTCCTTGAGCATGCTACCGATAGAGATCTGGCTATTTCCATCCGTGCCGTAGATCTTGCCCACCATAAGTTCACTTAGTAGCGATGCTTTATCCCTGATCATGGGCATATACTTTACGCCCTCAAAGAATGTACCATCTACAACATAGCCAATAGGGCGAACATCCACCTTTCGAACATAGACAGTTCTCTCGGCCTCAGCCTCTAGCTTTTTTTCGTCAAGGTATTCGCCTTCAACTAGGCATACGATATCAATAAATCCGCGTTGGATTACCAGGTGCTCCCTGAGTGAGACGCCCCTATACTTCACGCCTTCGAAAAAAATTGTTTCCAGGCTGGAGTCTTCGAAAATTCGAAGAGATATTCTTACGCCAGAGACGGCTATCACTTCACCTACCACGATGCTCATAGTTGAACCTCAGGTGGCGTGTAAGTTTCAGGTTTCAGGGAGAAGACGTACTTGTTGAAATTAGTAAAGTCCATCTTCGTTCCGTCCGGTGGGCTAATTACCTTTACGTTTTTCCAGAGTTTAAATTCCTCTTCGATAGCTCTCGCGCTGCCTTGGCTGTAGCAGCAAATGAATGTCTGAAGTAGCGGGTTTGACAGTGAACGTTGGACAAGTTTTAGAATGTGCTCATCCGCAAACGAAAAGCCGAACGTTATCAATATCGAGTTTGGCTTTTCGAGCTCATAACTCAAAAGCCGAAGCATTTGGTAATAGTGTTCTTCAAAGACCGTTTCGTGAAACTTCCATTTCCTAGGATTTACAATTGGAAGCTTATTGTATTCTTCCCAGAACGACTCGATCTTAGAACTATCCAATGAGACTGAAGGAATTTTAGCAGTGGTTCCGCCCTCAGTTCCTAAGTATGTTGAGAATTCTTTTATATTTCGGGCTATTGTTGGCTCTAGCAAATAATTGAAGTCGTTGGTGTAATTAACCTCGATCTTATCGCCACTTTTTGACCAGTTAACGGACCCATGTAGATGAATAATGTTTAGCTGGGGAATACCATAGGTCGCACGTTCAAATATGCCAGTTTGACACTGAAATGTGTTGAAGTTCTTGGCATGCAGATGCTTCTTGTGAAATCCTGACGTGCCATCGTTCACAACAAAATCATGTGAGCCGCTCATAAGTAAGCTGTCAGCACTGTGCTCCAAGCATCCATCGTAATTTGTAGTGAAGATGTTTATTTTTCGATTGAGATCGCTTCTTCGATCCAGTAAACCAAGGAGGGTTTTTAAAAATATTTCATAGTTTTCAAGATTAGCCAAGCCTTTCGCATCTTTAACTTCGGATTGTTTGAAATTCTGCACTGGATAGATGCACGTATCGTAGTAGTGCATGAATAGTGCAGCGAGTTTTTCTGAGTGTGTGTCAAATTTAGTAGCAAGTTTTTCGATCGTCTCTCGGCTACCGTTTTCGTCCTTGATTTTTAATGCCAGTGTCGGGAACAGGTCAGCTGAAGCGCCTGAGCCAATGAGAACATTGATGTTCTTATTGTATGCGTCCAGTGCCTCAATCGGCTCGAACATAACTTCCTCTTTCTTTGGTTTCTTAGAGTAGTGCGTAGTGCGTTGTATGTCCCCACATGCAACGAATCCTAGTTACAAATACCCAAACACGAAAGGTGGCCTCTCCAATGGTTTGCAATACGACGTTGCTATGGCGCTATTCTCTAAACGAATGCTTCTATTGTCCGAACAGGCAGCGAGAGGCCCTCTCCGCACAAGGGCATCGCTAACACAGTAAGCTTCACGGGCCGATCTACTAGGTTCAAGCTCATCTGGTACTCCCCCCGAAAACCTGATTGCTCCGGATACAATAGCATCATCTGGTCACAGCGGTAGGCGCTGGCATAGGTACTCAGTTGATAGAGATCCGCTGAGGAGAGAGAAGCCAGAGGGTTACTGGATTCCAGCAGTTTCCATTTTGTGTCCAGAATGGCTACCGGCTGGTTCAGGGCATTCAACAAGCTTATATCCGGGCGCATCAACAGCCGGCCTTTGCCGGAGTCATCTTCGCCCAGGTATTTGCGCGGGCCTTGCTCCATCGGGCGCAGGCCCATCTTTCGGGCTGTTGGCCTAAGTTTGACGGCTACAAAGCGCTCGAATAGCTGGTTCATGTCAAATAGCAGGCTGTAAACCTGCTGCTGGCCGGCCCGGGCATCGAGGTACTGGCCGTCGATGAACAATCGGGCCAGCTCCACCACGCTGGCATAGCGACGCTGCATCCGGTTCAGGTCGTCGGCGCGGGGCAGGTGATCGCCTTTGTGAATGACACCGATGCCGCCAAAGCGCATCCGCATACTCTGAATGTGTTGGCGAAGCATGGGCGAGCTTGCCAAATGAGTCATACAGAGCAGGGCTGTGTGCAAGAGCCGGTTCACCGGAATATCCACCACCAGTTCATTGAACCGGCAAGCCAGGCGCTGGGGCTTGAACAGGTTCTCTCGTTGCTGGCGGATCAGGTCAATCCGGCCTCGGACTTGGTCGAGTGTATCCTCCACATCCCGGTAGTCCCGAAGCAGGCCCTGCTGAAGCTGAGCTTCAAGTAACTTTAGAAAGTGGCGTATGAATACATCAAGAAGTCGGTGATTGCTGGTACCCAGGCCCGCTTGCCGGGCACTCAGTCCCTCGATATCACCTGCGGTGTCCAGCATTTCGATCAGGGTGGTGCGTTGCTGTTCCGGTGTCTGATGCGGAAAGACCTTGGGCAGAATTTCGATTTGCAGCACCTGCTGAACCTGCACCACGCCACAGAACTGTCGGAACTTTACCCGGTTACGGCCCCATTCAAGACAGTTCTTGGGAAGCATGCTCTCTGCGGTGGCCAGTGCATCAGCCTCCGGCGCCGTCAGGTCGCCTTCCTTGCCGATGGTTAGCCAGCCATGCTCAACGGCACTAACCAGTTTCACGCGGGCATTTCCAGTGAGTCATAGATTTTGCGCAAGGCATCCGGCGTGATCTCGCCTGGCTGTTTCACCCGGAAATCGGGTTTCTCCGGCAGATCTACCTCTGCGCCTGCAAACAGCTGGCCGGGGTCCAGTATTTTTCGGGTAATAATCTGATGCTCGGCCGGCGCTGTGTCGTCCGCCAGCACTCGGCGAATCTGCTGCCAGTCGTCATAGAAGTATTCCGCCAGCATGGGGATAATGTCGTACACCATAGCGTGGCGCAGGCTGTCGATATCCTTCACTTCCATGAAGTACGCATGCCCGAAGGTCTGGTCTCGGTGCAACAGATAGCGCAGGCGCAGGTTAATGGCATTCAGCAAATCGCGCAGGCTCAGAAGGCCCCCTTCGCCATCCGGTATATAGCCATCCCCTTGGTTGCCAGTTATCTGTTTGGGCTCCGGCATCAGCTCAATGAAGCGGAACCGCCGGCGCAATGCAGCGTCCATCAGGGCAATGGAACGGTCGGCGGTGTTCATGGTGGCGTAGATATCCAGGTTCTTCGGCACACCAAAGCGTTCACCAGAATAGGGAAGGGTGATCTCCATGCCGTCCACCAGCTGGTCTTCTTCATCCCACCAGGCCCGCTTGTCGGCCTCGATCAGGGTAATCAGCTCGCCGAAGATACGGGAGATGTTACCCCGGTTTATTTCATCAATGAACAAAGCGTAGCGTTGGTTCGGATCTTGCCGGGCCCGGTTACAAAAAGCTTTGAACAGGCCGTCTCGTACTTCATAGCTGATGCCGCCTTCGGCGGTTGTTTGAGGCCGGATGCCTTCCACGAAGTCCTCGTAGCTGTAAGACTGGTGGAAGGTCACGGTCAGGTGGCGTTTGATGCGGGTTTCCTCATTTTGAGGCCCCGAGTGCAGTTTCTTGAGCTGCTCGCGCAGGCCTTCCCCGGCTTCCTCCCAATCACCGGCGAAGATCCATTGTCCACCGGGTTTCTTGTCAAAGATAAGCGGAGGCTGGCGTTTATCCGGTGAGTAGTTGACGGTTTCCGATTCCATTACCGTGTGGCTCTGCAATGCGGCCCAGCACTGGGCGCGGAGGTTATTGCTGCCAACACGGCCTTGCACCCGAGTCTTTGCCTTGAAGTAAGGATGCAGCAACAGTTCGTTGACCGTTGCACTTTTTCCCTTCTGGGTCAGGTCTGCGAGGGCCAGCGCCACGGCCTCCCACCAGGACGTATTGGCCAACTGCTCCTCCAGCCATTCGCCCGTTGAGACCTGGCTGGCGGCCCGTTCGTATTTTGGTTGGATGTGATTACGCCAATGATGGGTTTTGCCTGTGCCGGGTGGCCCATAGAAAATCTGATTAACCGGTTTGCTGATATTGATGGCCTGTTGCCGAGACGTAGGCTGATTGGCCTCTAACACCTTTACAGGCGGCAACTTGTTCCAGAGGCCCGCCACGAGCTTCGCGGACCTGGGTTTGATTTCGATACCAGAGCCTTGCGGTGTCCAGTTCTGGCTGTCAACCGTACCCGCTTTCAAATCCGCCAGACTGATGTAAGGTTCTGCCTTTGGATCACGCAGGTCGGTCAGCGTGATGTCCACATACAGCGCTCTCTCGCCTTTGTATGCCAGATTCGGGTCGTAGTGGGCATCTTCATAAGGTTCACTGGTTACCGTGCCACGGGCGACCAGGCCTTTGGGCTCTTCACCCAGTCTCACCAGGTAGGCGGTGTCGCCTTCTTTCAACTGCTTGGAGACGGTTCGCCAGGGTAGAGTGACATTCTCCCCACGTGCAACCCGAAGCCGGTCATCCTGAAAGGATTTCCACTCCCAGTTCTCCGGGTTCCAGGCCATTAGCCATACCCGAGGCGAGGGGCGCCATTGGTCGATCCAGGGTGAGGCGTATAAATCAACGCCTTGCTCCTCCTGCTCTTCCAACTGTTTGCGTATCTCCAGCAGCGTTTCATCCACTTCCCGGTTGCTCATTGCCTTGAGCTTGTTTTTGGGTAGGTCGCCGAGCACCCGGGCTATTTCTTTTTTGTCACTGCCGACGGATATGGACTCAAAGTGATCTGGAAAGAGCAGGAAGCAGATAATATGGCGAAACTGTCTTGCCCTGGCATCCGGAATGCTTTCCAGCCAGTCTGCAAAAGACCAGGGACTTTCCAGTGTCTGGCGTTGGGCCGCGGGTGCCAGGGCCTTAAAAGCTTTCATCATTTCGATCAGGAACACTAACTCACGCCACCGCAAGGTGTTGTAGCCAGTACCTGTACTCCCGGCTCCTGAGAGGGTCGCGTCTTCCAGTAGCCAGGTTTCTGGTAGCGTGTCGCCGGATAACTCCCAGATATTGCGCACCAGATCCCGCTTGGTACCGGGTTTGATGTTGGTGGAGAACAGCAGCAACAACCAGTTCAGCTCTGCCATCAGCTTGATGGCTTCGGGGGAGGCATCCGACAGCTGTAGCGACAGTTTGTCGAAGTAGCTCTCGTCCCCCTCCTGGGGGTTCTGAATAAAGCGCTGATCCAGCTCCGCCAGTTTGGCACCGCTCCAATACTTGCCATCACCCAGCAAAGGGCCGTCATCCAGCAGGCATTGGTCCTTCCAGAGCTGGGCGGCCCCAAGCAGAGCTTTGATGTCATGACGAGAATTGTACTGGCTCATGACGGAGTTCCTTCAGTTGCGGCGAGTTGATCAAAGGCTTCCAGCACCCGGCGCTGGGTGAGGTATTCACCGTATGTGGCGATTTCCTTGCGCTTGAGGCCGGGGAAGGTGACAGATGGATAATCCGGGCCCATAACATCAGCTGGGTCGAGGATGTAGCGCAGTTCGTCCCGGGTCAGGCCGTACAGCCGGGCATAGTAGGCATCCAGTTCGCAGCGCAGTTGGTGCCGGCGGTCTGGCTCCCAGGCGAATGGCTCGCCGTCGTACCCCAGGTCGCGGGCGAAGGGCGCGAGGTCATGGCTGGTGTAGGTGAGTTCCAGAACACGTGGGGTGATGTAGTTGAGATCGGCTTCGGAGTAGGCTTCTGGCTGCAAGACGGGTAACTGTTTCACGATGAAGAAATTTAAGTTACTTCCTCCCACTTTCTGTCGGGTGACAAAATCGACTACTAGGGTGGTGAAGTTGGCTTGAAGTGCCGTAATGAATTTTGCTCCAGTGCTTGGATCGCAAGCGAGAACCGGTAAGCTATTGCCAACGCCAATTCGGGGGGTACAAGTTCCGATCAATGTTCGTTCGTCTGTAGACCGGCATATTCCTCTAAATCCAATCAAATATTTAGGACTTCGACTCTCCAGCCGACCTTCTACCAGCGAAACGTAATTCTGTTGTGCCGCAAAAGCTGATAGCCAGTCATCCAGCTCCGCATCGGTCATCGGATGATCTTCAGCCATTTTGCGGGCCGCCAGGCCATTTTTGGTGAACTCGGCGGTTTGGAACAGGTTGCCGGTGGTGCCGCGCTTGGTTACTTGGCTACCCAGCAGTTGCGAGGCTTCTTCAAACTGCTCCCGGACCAGCAGTTGGCCCGCCAACCATTGGCGCAGGCCTTCCTCCAACTTGGCGGTGTCCTGCTTTTTCAGACCATCCAGCACAGCACGGGGCATATCGGCGGTGCGCAGCAGTACCTCACGCTCTTCCACCCAGTACCGAGGAAGTGGGGCGTAATCAGGCTGCTGCTTTTCGGCCACCGTCGTGTCGCGGGTGGTTTCGCCGTCGGTTTCGTAGGTAGCAAAGCGATGGTCGTAGTGGTGCACCAATTTGGCTTCATACAACGGCAGGTACCTGGTGCCATCGAGGAGAAACTGATTGCTTTCGAGTTGTGCGCCTTGGTCGTCGAGTTGCTCATAGGTGCGGAACAGATCGCTGTCGGCGGACATGTGGAACATCGCCTGGAACTTGATATTCCAAGGATTGGTTTCAGGGTTCTCCTGCATCAACACCGGCGCTTGGCGATACAGCTTACGAGTCAGCTCCGCGTCTTTTTTCGCCCGGAACACCGGGCAGGTGCGGGTGTTCGGGTTGATCAGTGCGAAGTCTTCCGGAGACAACTGGAACAGCCGCTCTTGGTCGTCCAGGTGCTCAATCCGGGTGGAGAAGAACATCAGGTCCGCGTGATCAATCTGATCAGCGATGGTTAGAAGGCTGAATTTGTAACTACGGTGTACCCCTTTGAACAGTCCTTCGCGATTCTCGAAATCGAACAAACTGGCCAATCGCTTGCCGGAAGCCAGGGCTTCAAAATAAGCCTTGGTGCTGTCATCCGTGGCAATACCGGTAGGAACAATGATACCGGCTCGGCCACGGCTGGCGGTCAGGTTCAACGCCAACTCGGCAAACAGAGCATAGAGATTGACATCACCGGTGCCGGTCAGGGGAAAGCGTGTGCTGCCGCGCACAAACTGGCTCGCAGCTTCCGCAGCATGTCGAGCCTCAAAGAAGTCCCGGTGCAGGGCTTGATCGTGTTCGCTGTTGCTCGACTCCAGCGCCTGAATCATTCTTCGGCGGGCTGCGGCATTGGGTGCCGCAGCGATCTCAGGGGATCGGGAAGCGAAAAATTCCTGTTCCTGAAGCTTGATGCGCTCCCACGGCGGGTTGCCCAATACCACGTCAAAACCTGCGTTGTCCCGGTTAAACACTTCCGGGAATTGCAGTGGCCAGTGGAAGAAACGGTTTTGTTCTGCACGTAGCCGCACTTCCGCTTCCACTTCCGGGCTGAGTTCCCCCCGATGGGCCGCCTTCAATGCACCGTTGTCCGGGATACGGTTGGCGTAGCCCTGGTTCTTCGGGACAAAGAACGCGGCCGTCCAGAGGTCTTCCAGTAGCCGGGCACGGCGGGCTTCCTGGCTTTGCTGGGCGGCCTGCCATTGCTGGCGCTTGTTGAGTACTTCGTCCAGGGATTCTTCCGGTAGCTCCTCGACAGCCGCAAGCTGCTGAGCGTTGATGCGCAAATCAATCGCCAGGGTCTGGGCCTGCTGTTTATTGGTTTTCTTCAGGTCCTTCAACAGCGCCTTGTCGTCGCCCTCCAGGGCTTTGAAGGCATCGTCGGGTATGCCGGTTTCCAGTACTGTGGGATCGTAAACACCGACCAGGGCGTTTCCACACTGGATGTGGCTATCGAGGAAGGTCAGCGGTTTGCCGGGTTCAAGGGCCTCCATCCACAGCGCGGTGCGGCACAACTCCACGGCCATGGGGTTCACGTCTACCCCGAATATGCAGTGTTGTACTACCTCGCGCAGGGCGTGCTGGAACTGTGCCGGCGTGGGTTCGCTACCTTCGGCATCCAGTTGCGCCAGTTCCCGGGCCAGGGTGCGGGTGGCCGCCAGCAGAAAGTGGCCGGAGCCACAGGCCGGGTCTACCACGCGCAGGTCGAGCAGGGCCTGGCGCGGTTCGTCCGGGTTATCCGCCAGGCGCTCGCGAATCACCGGTTTGAGGGCGGTATCAATCAGCGACTGCACCAGCACATCCGGCGTGTAGTAGGAGCCGGTCAGCTTGCGCAGGTTGCCGGCGGTGGTGTTGTTTTCATCCAGGCCGATAAAGCTGAACTGCCAGGGCGTGGTGTTAATGGCCGGTACCAGCTCCAGCAGGGCTTCGTACACCGAACCAAGCTCTTCGGCATCCATATTGGCGTAGTCGGTGGCCACCAGGCTGTTGCTGGTCTCGCTGGGGTGCCAGGTAAGGGCCTTGATGGCTTTTAGCAGTGATTGGTTATCAATCAGTGCGTTGTCGAGGTTGGAGCACTGATCGTGGCCAAACAGGCCGCCCAGGGCCGGGAGTGCCAGTAGGGGCTGGCCGGTAGCCAGGCCGTTCATGGTGTGTTGCACCGTCAGCCAGAGATCGTGATGGCGGGCTTCAAAGCGATGGGGCTTGCGGGCCGCCCGGCGCAGTACATCTAGGCTGTAGCCCTCCCGATAGCGCTCCCGCGCCAGTGGGTCACTGCCTTCCGGATGTAGCAGATCCCGTGCCTCTGCCCGCAGCAGGAAGAGCATGCGATACACCATGCGCAGCAATTCCTGGTAATAGGTTTGAGCATCCAGCTCACGGGATTCAAACTGCTGGCGGAGTTCGTCGTTTTGCGGGTGACGCAGAAAGCCGTTACCCAATGCACCCAAGGCTTCGGTAACGCCCACGCGCAACTTGTCCAGCAGCCGTTCGCCCTGTTCTTCCGCCTCGGCGCGCCATTGTTCCAGCCAGCAGCGACTGGGGCTGGTTTCGCCGTCGTTATTGTTGCCCGGCTGAAAGCGGCTGGCGTGGAGCAGCAGCCAAAGAATACGAAACTCCGGCAGCTGTTCCTCGGCAAAGCACGTGGCCAGGTCTATTTCGATATAAGCAGGACGGGTCATGGACGGGTTGTCCCGCAGAATACGAAGGCGTTGGCCATCGCTGACCAGGCCCCACAGTGCCTGGTCGTTGGCGTTCAGGTATTCCTGCAACAGGCCGGTGGGGCTGCGCCGGCGGCCTTCGTGGCCGAAGCGAGGGTCGGCGGTATCCAGGGCTTTGTCGCCCGGTGCACAAAACACCATGGGTACCCGGCCACCGAAGGCATGATGGGTAATCGGGAAGCCGCGCTCATCGATCATTTGCGGCTCGGAATAGGCGTGCAGGTCGGAAAAGCCAAATACCTGGGTCAGCAGGCTCTGCAGCCAGTGCTGGGCGGCTGAGGTCGGGTTGGCAAGGTCACTGCGCTGGCGTTGCTGGTCAAAGTTTTGCCAGTTGGCCTGGGCAATTCGCCAGAAGCGGCCGATTTCGTCCCGGAGGGTCAGGCCCTGGGGAATGTTGTAGTCAGCTGCGGTTTGTCCCTTCAGCTGCAGGCCGGCCAATTGGTTGAACAGGTCGGCGGGCAACAGGCCGCCCTCCAGAGTAAAAATGCCGTTCTGGTTGGCTTGTGTGTTGCTCATGGATAAAGCTCCTGAATCAAGGCGGTGGGGCCTTGCTGGTAGATCTCGTTAAAACGGTCGGTATGCTGGAGTACCCGCGCCGCTTCCGGGTTGAACCATTGCAGCAGTTCTATTGCATCGGTATGGCGACGCGGCAGGTCTTTCCAGTGCCAGATGGGTTCGTGGTGAAATACCCGGTTCCGGAGTTGTCGCAATCGATTGACGGCCCGGCTGAGCTCTTTTCTTTGCCGCTGGCGCTTCGGCAGTTGTCTCAGCGGTGAGTGGCGCAGCAGTTTGGGCCAGAGAATCTGTTTGTGCTCATACCGGGTGTCGCACAGGCTGCACCAGAACCCGAACGTCAGCTCTGCCACGACCTGGTCCGGATTGATGGGCTGCTCGTTGTCTCGCTTGCGCAGTTCGGCGATCACTTTCTCGATAGAGCGTTGCTCGCGCTTGTGCAGCCACAGGCCCTGGAACCAGTTTTCGGTATCAAACTCTGTGCTGAGGGCCCGATGCATGGCATTGCGGAACACCACTTCATTGAGGTGCAGTACCGGATATAAAGCCTCGCTCAGGCGCAGGTTCCAGTGGTAATGTGCCATTGCAAGGCGGTAGTCACCCTGGCTGTAGGCCAGATAGGGCCCCAGCCGCTGGGGAGACAGGCCGGCGATCAGTGAGTCCAGTTGGTTAGTCATTGAGCATGACCTCTCAACCGGTTATACTGTTCGCACAGTCCCCGGGCTATTCCTCTCCCAGTCTTGCTACTGGTGACGAACCCGGGGTTATTTTTTTCTCCCTTCTGTTTTTCTTCCCTGATCAAAACGCGACCTCTGGCATTAGTACGTACACGCCCAGAATGTCGGCTGGCAGTTGTGGGTTAACCTGGAAAGTACCGCGGCCCTCCCGTTCTGAATCCCGCACCCTTCGGTGATCCTGCAGGAGCTGTTGGCCATGCCCACGGGCAATGTCATCCAGAGCCGATTGTTGTTCCTGAAGACGCTCCAGAGCCTGCTTAACGGCGCGCTCGCGCACATCGGGTGTGGTATTTTGTGTCGCATCCAGGTTAAACAGTGACACCGCTTCCTCTGTGCTGAGCTGGCGGGGCATCTGGTTGCCTTTCATCACGACGGTGACGGCTTCTTCCGCCAGCATTTCCCGGCGATTACCCTCCCGCTCTACCACCAGGTTAGTGCGCAAGCGTAGCAGGGCGATGATGGTGCGTTGATCCACCTGTTTGGTGGTGATGGCGCCCGCCCGGCGGGCGGGGCGGTCTGCGGCAGGCAGATCTTCCGATTCCAGGGCGCGTTCGGCCAGTTCATCCGCCAGCACGGTGACCAGAGGGTGGCTGCGGTGAATGTAAGCCACATCTCGTGGCAGCGGTAGCGTAAATCCGATCTGATCCAGTCGGCGGATGCCATGCCCTTCCAGTCGTTGCTGGATGGCCGCTGGCAACTCACCCCAGCTCATGCGGTAGTGTTGCCGGTGGGGTTGAAGCGGAGCCCGCAATGACGCCAGAGCTTTGGTAATGAAGCGCTGCACGTCAGCCTGGCTGCCCAGAACCTCCTGCATACGCTGCCATTCCGGCATCACGTCTTCCGGGTGGATGGCTTGCTGGGCAAAGATGGTGCGGTTGCGTTTGGCTTTGTCCCGAGCACTTTCCCAGCTTACGTCCACTTGTTGTTCTATGTCGTCCAGGGTTTCGACTTCCTCCAGCCCCAGGCCCATCTGGCTCATGCCGCTGTCCAGGCCGCGGGTAAGCAGAACCGTCTGCATGATGGCCTGAGTCACCCGGTTTTCGTCTTCGGGCATCGGCACGCTGACCCCCAGTGCTTTGCGGATGGCTTCGGCTTTGCGGATGATGACCCGCAGTACCGCGCCATCGACCGGATTGTTGTCGCCATATAGCATTAGCGCTTTAACCACAGGCGTGCGCTGGCCGAACCGGTCTACACGGCCCTCTCGCTGCTCATGGCGGGTGGGATTCCAGGCCAGATCGTAATGGATGACAGCGTCAAAGTGCTCTTGCAGGTTGATACCCTCTGACAGGCAGTCGGTGGCCACAAGAATGGGTGGTTCGTCCTCGTTGGCCTGCGCTTCTACACGCTCTTCGCGCTCGGCCGGGTGCAGCTCACCAGTGACACATTGAACGTTGTACCCCTTGAACGCCTTGGCCAGGTGTTCTGCCACATAATGCGCCGTTGGTATGTAACGGCAAAAAATGACGGGCCGGAAGCCTTCCTCAAGCATGGGTTTGAGCCGGGCAATCAGCTGCTTCAGCTTGGGGTCGGCCTTTGGGCCTTGCAGGCTGGCGGCTCGTGCAATCAGTTGTTGCAGCAAAGGCACGTCTTCAACCTGGGCGCTGGGTTCCAGGTCGTCCTGGCTTTCGTCACTGCTGTCCAGAATGGTTCTGTTGCCCAGCTCGTCCAGAGTATCGATGGCTTTTGCGGAGTCTGCTACTGGCTGGATGGAGCGGTCTATCCGGTTCTGGAGTGTTCGAACGGCCGCCGCAGGTGACGAGGAAATGCAGCGCAGCAAGGCCAGGGCGGCCCACCAATGCAGGCGCTGCTGGAATTGATCCAGGTTCTCGGCGCGGTCTACCAGCTCTCTGGCGTAATTGACGACATCCTGAAACAGCCCCATCCAATCGCCTTGCATGCGGTAGGCCGTTTCAGCCACCTCGCGATCCGGGAACTGGGTATTGTCCTGCCATTCGGCGATATCTTGACGGCGACGCTGAACCATATGCTTGGCAAGGCGCCTGCGAATGGGGTTTCGACTGTCGTCCAGGCGCGTCAGGGTGGCGAATTCTTGATCGAGCAAACCAAGAAGGTTCTGAAATGCTTGCTCATCGCCGCTGTGTGGCGTGGCTGTCAGCAAGAGCAGGTTGCGAGTAGCCTTTTCAGCCAGCCCTTTGAGCAGGGCATAGCGTTGGTGCCGGCCCTGGCCACTGCCCTGGGCGCAGGTGTGGGCTTCGTCTACGATCACGAAATCTGGGCAGCTGCTGAGGAATTCGTCCCGGCGACGGTTGGATTTTATGTAGTCCAGGCTGACCACCGTGTAAGGGTAGTGCTGGAACAGGGATTCGCTTTGTAGCAGGCCTCGCTCAAGCCGGGCGGCTGTGTGGCGGCTGACAATAACCGGGCGCAGGTGGAATTTTTCGCTCAGCTCCTCCTGCCACTGTTCGCACAGGTGGGGCGGGCAAAGTACAGTGAAGCCTTTTACCTCGCCGCGGTCGATCAGTTCACGCAGAATCAGCCCAGCCTCGATGGTTTTACCGATACCCACGTCATCGGCAATCAGCAGACGCACTACCTCTTGTTTGAGTGCCATTAGCAGAGGCACCAGTTGGTAGGCCCTTGGTTCGAATGCCAGGTTGCCAATGGCCCGGAAAGGCCCGGCACCAGCCCGAAGCTTCAGCAGCATGGCATCGCGCAGTAATTGGCCGGACTGCTGGTTACCTTCGCGGGCATCCTCAGGGTGCGGTGCAGGGAAGAGGGCCTGCTCCACGCGCTCAAGTGCCGCCAGCAGTCGTATGCGGTCGTCATCTCCGCTACCCAGGGCTCTCAGGTAAAGGTCGTCACCGGCAGACTCCGGGAGCACAACCCACTCCCGATCGCGCGCCCTGACAATGCTGCCCGGGTTATAAGCGGGTGAAGTGGCTGGTGCATTCATGAGTCGGAAGTCTCCCGTTTAGCTGGTTCAGTCATGGTGCCGAATACATCCGGATGGCGCGCAAATAAGGCGGGCCAGCTGTTGGTTTCTTTGGGGAAGCGCAACACCAGGAAGCCCGCGTCTTCAAGATCCCGTGTTTGTTGCTGGTCGATCATGCGGCGGTCTTCGTGGTCGTGATGGGGGCCGTCTACAAAGATCAGGGCCCGGCTATCGCGGTAGGCGAAGTCCGGCCGTACATTGAACTCTTTGAGGTAAGGCTGTGCCGCATCCGGTTGGCGCAGTGAATAGCGCTGGAGTGCATCCAGCCAGGCTTGCTCAAGACTGCTTCCGCTGGCTCGTTTGAGTTGCGCCGCCTGATCCGCTGGCCGATTGCCGCCAGAGCCTGTTTCCAGCGTCATTTCTGTTAGCTGGGCAAGCCACTGGAGGGCTTCCCGGTCGCGGCGGTCGATGTTTTCGTGATCTGGTTGGTTGAAGTAGCTGAGGATGCAGCGATAACAGCCCGCCTCACAGCTGGCGTTGGTGTCTTGCCATTGGCTTTGAGGCAACTCATGCCAGGCAACGGTGTCATCCGGGCGCTGCCAGTGCATTAGCTCCAGGGCGGTTTCAGCCACCTGGCGCCACGCAGAGGGTTCTGTGGCAAGGCGCGTCAATACCCCGGCACCGCCTTCGGCAGCTTCATAAAAGAGCAGTGCATTGCGCTCATGCATGTTTGGCAGGGGCTCTGCCATCAGCTCGCTTTCTTCCAGCTGGAAGTTGAGCTCAATGCCGCGTTTGATCGCATATTGCAGCGTGGCTGCCGTGGTGGGCGACATGGCCAGTCTTGGCCGAATTACCAGGACATTGCGCCGATCGGTGACGAAGGGAGAAATACGCTGGCGCTGATTCACCGGGTCGTCGGCCTCGTTGTCTTCGTTGCCACCCTGTTCATCGTCTTTCAGCCAGGTGCCATTGAGCGGGTCAATCATGAACCCGTCAATTTCTTTATTTTTGCGTCGTTTCCAGCCCAGGTTGATGCGCCAGATGTGGGCTTGTTGCGCATACTCCATCTCAGCGAGCGGGTCATCGCCCTGTTGCATGTTGCTGCGCACAGCTTTCAGAACACCGTTCTCTTCTGGGTACTGGAGCGTGGTGCGAAGGTCGTAGCCCTGGCGCATGCGCTCTTCTTCGTCGCAAGTGATGCGGGTTACTGGACGCGTGGCCACGTTTTCAATTCGGAAAAGGTTGTGCACCATTTTCCCTTCCGACAGCGGTGTCTGGCAGGCGACGCACAAATCCAGGTCAAGTTGCTCGTTGAAGTGCCCGTAACCACAATGTCCGCACATTTTGGCCTGCTGCTCGGGTAGCTTGGCCTCTGTCACTTGTTGCTGATCCACGGCGCCGAGAATGACCCGTTTAACTCTGTACTGCTGGCCTTCGTGGTAAATAAGGCTGAGCGGACCGAATTCCGAAATCGCCAGGAACCGGGGCCGTGACAAGACACGGTTATGATTTTCCCGCCGACTGGTTCGGGTGCCGGGGATAAAGGCCGCCAGCGGCAGGCGGGGGAAGTTGTAGCCTGGAAGGAAACCCTGGCCAGCCAGATAACGGTAGGTTTCAAAGTCCGACTGCCGCTTGCTGTTATCCTGAAGCAGACTGAACTGAATGGAACCTTCCTCCCAGCGCCTTTTTGCAATATCCCGCTCCCGCTTGCTGCTGGCCGGGCTGGTCATCAAGCGATTGGCTTCCTCGATCTGTTTCAACGTGGATCTATAAAGATCGCGCCAGCGAGTGAAGCAGTCGTTGAGCCTTGCCATGGCCTGCTGAAGGCGTTTATCTGCCCACCCTGATGCAGCTACTTCCAGCGGCTCCTGGCTGTTGAGCCATACGCCTTGGGCCGGCGCTAGCGCATCGCCGAGCAGCTGCATCAGCCGCTTGCCGCGTTGTTGGGCACCGGCAAGCGCCTTTTCGTCGGCCAGGGAGTCGGCATAGCTCTCACTGATTGGCATGCCCTCTTCGGTTACGTCGATCAGTTCGTTGATAGCGGCTGGTAATCGAGTTCCCGTTTCAGATAGCCAGGTGGCGAACAGGTGACTGCTGACCAGTTCTTCGTTTGCGAGATCCAGCATGGGCGGGGTCACTTGCCCGTGCACCATGCGTCTGGGTTCGCGGAAGAAATATTGGTCGTGCGGGCTTTGTGCAGCGCAATAGGTGACTACCAGTGCTGGCTGGCCAGAGCGGCCGGCTCGGCCGCTGCGCTGGGCGTAGTTCGCCGGTGTTGGCGGAACGTTTCGTAGGTAGACCGTGTTCAGGGAGCTGATATCTACACCCAGCTCCATGGTCGGGGAGCAGAACATAACCCTCAGCTCACCGGATCGGAATGCACGTTCCCGATCTTCGCGGTCTTCTGGATCAACTTGTGCGGTGTGTTCGTGCGCCAGGAACTGGAACCAATCATGGTGCTGATGTTTCAGGCTATCTGCGACAGCCTGGTAGAGCGCGGTGAAGTAAGGGTTGTTGGCAATGGCCGGTGCGAGGGGATCGCGCTCCGGAGTTCCACTGCCACGTTTCCAGACTAGAACTTCCCCAATCAACTGGTAACCGCTGAGCTCTTTATCGACGGTTTCGGCTTCAATCAATCCGTAGGTTTCCAGTGCCTGAAGCAGTGCTTCGATGAGCGCCGGCCAGTTCTTATCGTTCAGGGGCTCGTAAGGAGCATTGCCCCAAATACCTGGCTTTTTGAGCTCCTGGGCAAGACGGGACCGGCTGCCCAATGAAACGAGGTCGAACTCCCGCCCCTTTGGTCGGCGGCCGATGATGGCGTGGCTGCCTTTCGCCATGTCTCTTGCGCTGCCAAGCTGCCATTTCTCTGTCAGATGGGTAGTGGCAAGGTTTACCCATTGCTCGTGCTGCAGGTGGTCCAGGTAACGGGTACGGATGCACAGGTTTTTGCGCATGACATCCAGTACCAGTTTGCACACCTGATAACGAACTGCAGGGGTTGCCTTTGCAAGCATATCGGGGGACTTTTCCCAAACGCTGTCATCTTCTGTCAGTTCTGTCAGTCCGTCGTAGGCTATTTCCAGCAAACCTAATTGTTCGAGGTTCGGCACTGTGAAACGCCAGCCACGGCGCAGGTCGTGGTATGCCCGGTAGCCCAGTACGTTGCGCATGGCTTCCTCGGCATCACGCTTGAGCCGGGGAATACGTTGCTCTGGGTTTTGGAGGTAGTCTGCCCGGATGGCGGGGTCGTTACTGTCCATTCCCAGGGCATTGAAGATGTGCTGGGCGAGGTCCCGGTCGGTTAACAGCGCACCATCTTGTTGCTCAAGAGAGGCAAGAACACCGGCTCGAACCAGCAGGATCTGCATAAAATCGTTGAAATGGCCGGCCTGGAGCGCAGCATCCTGTCGGTTGTCGCTGAATCCAAGCAGCTTTCTGGCTTCATCCGCCAGCTCATTATCAGCGCCCAGAAGGTATCTCAGTGACGACAGTGTGAGGGTTGTGGTGGCCGAACTCCGACCTTCCGCTGATAAAGAGCCGAGTCGGGTCCAGTCGCGTCCGGAGCTGTGCGCCTGGCCACAGTTCAGGCAGAACCGGAAGCCGCCGGGTAGATAATAGCCGCGCGCGCCTTGTAAGTGTTGGGTGCCACTGGGCAGGACGTGAATCTCCTGGGGCCGGAACTTTGAATAGTAAGACTTTATTTTGGGTGGGTCTTTTTTGAAGTCCAGCCAGGTTTCCGGGTAGTCCTCTTCGTTCCAGTGACCGAGCATGACAAAACCGTAGCCCGTGTCTTCCTCTTCTGCAGACGTTTCCTTGATGTCTCTGGGCTGGAATCCGAGTTCGCCGGTTTTATCATTTTGTTTATGCCAGACAGGGTAGTAATCCTGGCCGCAACTACGGCAGAAATGCACGGTGTAAAAGCGTCGAGAGCGATCACCAGGAACGTATTGTTGGCCGTGTAGATCGAGGGTGCGTTTACCCGGCTCTTCGAGCGTGGCGTAGAGGTCGCCTGCACCCGAGATAAACTGGTGCAGGCGGAACGCAAACAATGGTTTATCGTTTATGTCTCTGGTGCGGTAGGCCAGTAACAGGAACTGTGCGAGGTAACGCTGGCAGTGTTCGGGGGCAAGGCCAGAGGCCTGACTCAGCAGGTCCGCCGCTTCTTCGAGTGTCTTGGGCTTTGCTCGGACCCACATCCCTTCTTCTTTAACAATGCCGAGAGTGAGTTCCACCCAGGCGGCGACAGGGTGCTTTCGTAGAGTGTCGAAATCGATCTGCGCCGGGAGTGGCTGTTGCAGTGCCGCTGCAAGTTCGCCTTTATCCGGCATGTCACCGGGGATTTGGCGCTGCAAGGTTTCGCCAATTATGTTCGCCGCAGGCACTTGCTGGCCAAACATCTTGGAGGCAACCTCAGCTACCTTGGCCTGGCGTTCTTCCCGGGTGCCATCGGTTGCCATGGTGGCGGATGTGCCGATGCAGATCAGATCCAGATTCATCCGTTCCCGAACACGGCGGACTAGCATCGCAACATCGGCACCCTGGCGGCCACGGTAGGTGTGCAGTTCGTCCAGTACCAGGAACTGAAGCCCATTGGAGTGCCTGATAACTGCCTTGTCCCGTTCGTTCTGCCGAGTCATCAGCAGTTCCAACATCATGTAGTTGGTCAGGATAATGTCGGGAGGATTCTGCATGATCCTTTCCCGCTCTTCCTGATCTTCCTGACCGGTGTAGCGAGCGTAGCTGATAGGCCGGGTGTCATCGGCGTAGTCAGATAGAAATTTTTCCAGTTCTTCTTTCTGGCTATTCGCGAGAGCGTTCATCGGGTAGATGACGATAGCTCGAATTCGAGCAGTGGGGTCTTGTTGCTTATCCCTGATGATCGCATCAACCATGGGTATGAAGTAGGAAAGCGACTTGCCCGAGCCGGTGCCTGTTGTCAAAACATAGGGCTCACTGCGCTGGCAACAATCAATGGCCTCTCGCTGGTGCTTGTAGAGTGTCGCAGGCACTCCAGTGGAAGTGGCGCTCTTGCCGAACCGGAAAATGTTGGCGGTAACGGGCGTAAGGATGCCTTCAGAGGCGAGGGAATCGACGGTGCCCGTGGTGACGTAAGACGGGTTGATTTGAATCAGCGGTGAGGGCCAGTAACGGCCTCCATCGTACTCACTATCCAGGAAGGTGCTGATGTCCTCAGCCTTGGGTTGAATAAAGGAGCGGGTAAAGTCTCGGTAGTCACCGACCAGCTTGTCCCGAAATTCAAAAACGTCCATCAGGCTTGGCGCCTCCCTTGCCTTATTATTGGTGCCCCAGCAGGCAGAATACTGTTGGCATCGAGCGATTTAGACTAGCTCCGAAAGTCTACCAAAGTTTCAGGAGAAAACGTGGATAGATCAAGGGCATATTAGCAGCCCTACATGCGACGAGGTGAGATTTGAAGAAGCGCGCGATGCATCCGCGAGTAAACGCTGGCTGATTTAAGTATCGTTGCTGGAGACAAAAATCGTGCGGGTGTCTATTTATGACTCTAGCTGACCGATGCCCACCCTCGCGAAATTGGAATCGGAGGGTGGGTTTTTTGCGACGCCTCAGTGCATGGTTTTCTCCGCACCAAGTTGAGGGTGCTGGCTGGAAGAGTAGTCAACGGTCGCGTAGAACTTATTCGGCTCCTCAGAGTTCTGGAAAAGATCGAGCGTAATCCAGTCCTCGCCCCGTCGCATCTGGACGGTGAGATTGATCTCTTCGCAATTGAACTCTTTGGTGAGCGTGGCCGCCAGGTTCTGGGTCTTTTTCATGAAGTCCATATTGAATCCCTCCAATCAGAACCAGACGTTCTTTTTGATAGTGCCCAACTGGTCCGCCGGGCTGGCGGTCGCCGGTGTCAGCTGTGACAAGGAGCTGTCACCGGTGGTGCCATCGCTGTAGTTCTGGAGATTGTCGCCGATCACCAGGCTGGTGCCGTCCGTGCACGACACCCGCACCTCGGCTTTGCTCAGCTCGAAATTGTCGAGAGTCTCCGCCAGAGCGTTGGCCTGTTTGAGCAGGTCGGTAATCTGTTCAATCAAGTGTTTCATCATTTTGGAATATCCTCTGCTTGCTTCTTGAATTGGTCACGCAATTCGAGACCTATTTCGACGTTACCCCATTTCGTCGTTCTAGCAAGCAAATAGATTTTGGCCGGACCGTGTGCTTGAATGTCAGGCAAAACAGAGAGATATCGCCCCTATTGAAAAACGGCGGTCGCCAAGTCTTAGAAATTATGTGGCTGGGGAATGAAAGGTTGTGGCTAAAAATTGATCGTTTTTGGGTTGAGGGGTAGGTTGGTGGGTTAGTCGGATTTTTGATGCTAACTATTTGATTTTAATGCTGGGATGGTACCCCCGGCAGGACTCGAACCTGCTACCTATCCCTTAGGAGGGGATCGCTCTATCCAGATGAGCTACGGGGGCTTGCTGAAGAGGGCGTATGAT
>Ga0209300_1000321_pt1 | contig 27011 bp, 21 predicted proteins | sample Shrwel_input2_RT_FD_187535 | JGI IMG/M metagenome (GOLD analysis project Ga0209300, IMG submission 187535) | Subsurface microbial communities from deep shales in Ohio, USA - Utica-3 well 1 S input2 RT (SPAdes) (version 2) ... | reverse complement strand
CCGCCGGAGCCCCGGAAGCGTTTGGCCTGTGACTCGTACGCTTCAAGGCGGTTCTCGGTGAGCCGTTCACCGCGCTCAAAGCCGTGGTAGTAGTATTCTCCGGCGTAGTCGTACACCTCAGCCTCGGGCAGGTTGCCCTGATTGCTGAGAGTGTCCAGGCTGGTGCGTTTGGTTAATGAGGGCTGTTTGTAGTCAAAGGTGCCGACGCTGACGCGGGTGGGCTGCTGTTGGCGAACGCCGCCCCACTGGGTGAGGGCATCCTCCTGTTCGGTGGCGGCCTGGCGGTGGAAGCGGATGGTTCGGGGCTGTACCGGCTGGCAGGTATCAACGTCGTCGGTGATGACCAGGCGGTGGTCATCAAAGCCATTTTCTTCACCTTCTTCGTCGTCTTCACCACGCCCGTTACCCGAGTGCTCGAAGTAGTACCACAGACCTTCTTCTTCCATCAGGCGACTGACGAAGTGGAAGTCGCTCTCGCGGTACTGCACGCAGTAACTGCGGGCGGGATACGCCCGGCGCAGGTCGAAGCGGTAGCCGCCCCGGGCCAGATCGTGGCCCTCGAAAACCTCGTTCAGTACGTCCACCACCGAGCGGTCCTGGAAGATGCGACTGTCTCGGCCCAGTTTGAGCATTTCGAGCCAGGGCACCAGGGTCAGTTGGTAGTAGGTGACGCCGCCGTCTTCGCCCAGCATGGCCGCTTCGGACACCAGGCCATGAAAATAACGGTAGCCACCATCGGCCTGCAAAACCGACAACCGGGCCGGCTGGGCCATCAGGCTCTTGAGCTCGATATCGCCCTGCTGTGAGAAGCAGTCCAATGTATAGCGAAACGGTTCGCTGGCCCGCTGTTCGCCCACCAGGCGATGGGGCATCAGGGGGACTCCGGCGATTTCCAGTGTCAGCAGTCGGCGGGACTGGGATAGGGGCGTATTGAAGATTTCAGAGAGAGAAAAGGGGGGTGTTCCTGGCGCTTCCATGACCGGCATCCATCCATTGGATCATATTGAAAACAGGCAGCCTCCCATGGCCGCCTGTGTTATTTAAAAGCTTATCGTTAATAGCTTCAAGTTTACTTTGATCTTAAGCACATTCTTGAATAATGCCTTCAGCATGTGCTCAAGATTTTTTGATTGGTGAGGTTTGCCAGTTCATCCATTCTGTTTAACAAACTCCACGATCCGCCTGGCGGCTTCTACACACTCTTCCAGCGGTGCCACCAGTGCCATGCGTACACGGTTTTCGCCCGGGTTGTGGCCATCCACGGTGCGGGAGAGGTAGCGGCCCGGAAGTACGTGTACGTTCTGCTGGGCAGACAGTTCACGGGCGAAGGTTTCGTCGCTCATGGGTGTTTCCGGCCAGAGGTAGAAGCCGGCATCAGGGAAGTCGACCTTCATGACTTCCCGCAGGATGGGCACCACGGCTTCGAATTTCGCGCGGTAGGCGGCGCGGTTTTCGCGTACGTGGTCTTCGTCGTTCCAGGCGGCAATGCTGGCCAGCTGATTGTGAACGGGCATGGCACAGCCGTGATAGGTGCGGTATTTCAGGTAACCGGCCAGTACCTCAGCGTCGCCAGCTACAAACCCGGAGCGCAGCCCCGGCAGGTTGCTGCGTTTGGACAGGCTGTGGAAGACAATGCAGCGCTTGAAGTCGTTGCGGCCGATGGCGGCGCAGGTTTGCAGCAGGCCTTCGGGTGCGTTGGCTTCGTTGGGGTAGAGTTCGGAGTAGCATTCATCCGAGGCAATCACGAAGTCGTGTTTGTCGGCCAGTTCGATCACTTTTGTCAGTGTTTCGCGGGGAATGACCGAGCCGCTCGGGTTGCCCGGCGAGCACAGAAACAGCAGCTGGCAATCGCGCCACACGTTTTCCGGCACGGCGTCGAAATCCGGAATAAAGTCGTTGCTTGCATCGCAGGCTAGGTAGACCGGATCGGCTCCGGCGAGAAATGCCGCGCCTTCGTAGATCTGATAGAACGGGTTCGGGCTGACCACGGTGGCTGGCTTGCTGCTGTCGACTAATGACTGGACCAGGGCAAATATGCCTTCCCGGGTGCCATTTACCGGCACCACATTGCGAGCAGGGTCCAGCGTGCCGTCGGCCAGTTCGAAGCGGCGGGTGGCCCAGCCGGCAATGGCCTGGCGCAGCTCATCGGTGCCTTTGGTGGTGGGGTAGTTGGCCAGTTTGTCCAGGTTGTCTGCAATGACCTGTTTCACGAAGGGCGGTGCCGGGTGTTTGGGCTCACCAATACCCAGAGAAATCGGCGCCAGGTGCTCCGGGACGGAAATTCCGGCTTTCAGCTTTGCCAGTTTTTCAAACGGGTAAGGGTGTAGTCGGTCAAGATTGGGGTTCATTGAATGTCGTCCAGCATTTTCGAAAGGTCCTGTTGCAGGGCCTGGCAGACGTCTGCATCTTGCAGGGCAGTGCCGTGTTCATCGGTGATGAAGAAGACGTCTTCCACCCGCTCGCCCAGGGTGGCGATTTTGGCGTTGGTCAGCCTTACCCGGTGTTCCAGCAACACCTGGCCAATGCGGGCCAGCAGGCCGGGGCGGTCCGGGGTGATCACTTCCATCACCGTGCGCTGATTAATGGTGTCGTTGGATAATGTGACTTCCGTGGGGAAGGCGAAGTGTTTGAGTTGCCGGGGGGTTCGGCGGTGGATGATGTCCGGGTAGTCTTCCGGGTCATCCAGTTCTTCGATCAACCGGGTACGCACCCGTTCCTTCCGGGCCGGATCCACGCCCAACGGCTTACCCTGTTCATCCAGCACCACGTAGGAGCTGATGGAGTAGGGCCCGTCGTCATTGGAGTTGATGCGGGCGTCGACGATGTTCAGGTTCAGTTGCTCCAGCACGGCGGTGGTGGCCGCGAACAGGGCAACCCGGTCTTTTACATAGATGATGATCTGGGAATAGCCGTCGGTAGGGCCGCCGCGAGTATCGCGGATCAGCACCAGTGGGTCCGGGTTGTCGCCATGGCGGATAATGGCGGCGGTCTGCCAGGCGATATCCACGGTGGAATCCTGCAGGAAGTAATCCTCATCAACGGTATCCCACACCCGGTCGATCTGCTCGTCGGTCATGTTCTGGGCGTGCAGGATTTGCCGCGCTTCTTCGCGGGTGGCGTCAATCCAGGCCTGGCGATCTACCGGGGTGTCGGTGCCACGGCGAAGTGCACGCTTGGCTTCGATGTACAGCTGACGCAGTAATGACGCGCGCCAGGTGTTCCACAATTTCGGGTTGGTGGCACTGATGTCACACACGGTCAGAATGTACAGGTAGTCCAGGTGCGCCTGGCTGGGCATGGCGCGGGCGAAGGCCTGAATAATGTCCGGGTCGGAGATGTCTTTGCGCTGGGCAGTCATGGACATCAGCAGGTGGTTTTCCACCAGCCAGGACACCAGTTGGGTATCCCGTTCGCTCAGGTGGTGGCGCTGGCAGAATTCGGCGGCGTCGATGGCGCCAAGTTCCGAATGATCGCCGCCGCGGCCTTTGGCAACGTCGTGATAGAGGCCGGCGATGTAGAGGGATTCCAGCTTGGGCAGCCCGTTAATCAACCTCGAGGCCAGTGGGTAGTCGGTCGTGGCTTCTGGGCTGCTCAGTCGCACCATGTTGCGGATGACCCGCATGGTGTGGGCATCCACGGTAAAGATGTGGAACAGGTCGTGCTGCATCTGGCCAATGATCTGGCCGAATTCCGGCAGGTAGCGGCCGAGCACGTTGTATTTCTTCATGGCCGAGAGAGTCTGGTCCAGCTCATGGGGAGTGCGGAGCAACTCCATGAACAGAGTGGTCACGGCCAGGTCTGAGCGGAACGCGTCGTCGATCAGGTGTCGGTGCGCCCGTAGGGAGCGGATAGTGGTGGCGCGAATGCCCTTGATCTCCGGGTGCTGGGCCATGAGCACGAAGATTTCCATGATGGCATAGGGCGCGTAGGCAAAGACCTGATTATTGACGGCTTCGATGTACCGGTTGCGAATCTGGAAGCGTTTGTTCAGGGGGCGGATTTCGTCTTCGCCGCCGGTTGAGAGGATGGCCTCGTCGTAATACTGCAGGATAACGTCTGCGAGCTCTGCCAGGGCCAGCACGGTGCGGTAGTAGTGCTGCATCATCAGTTCAACGCCCAGGCGTTTGCCTTCATCGCGGTAGCCGAGCATCTCGGCCAGGGTGCGCTGATGGTCAAACAGCAGGCGGTTTTCATTGCGGTCGGCAATCAGTTGCAGGCCGTAGCGCAGCCGCCAGAGAAAGGTTTCGCCCCGGTAGAGAATGTCGTGTTCTTCGGAGGTCAATATGCTGAAACGGGTCAGATCGGAGATGTTCTGCAAGCCGAAATGCCGTTTGGTAATCCAGCCAATGGTCTGGATATCGCGCAGCGCGCCCGGAGACCCTTTTACGTTGGGTTCCAGGTTGTATTCAGTGTCGCCGTATTTCTTGTGCCGTTTCTGCTGTTCTTCGCGTTTTGCCAGGAAATACTGGCTGTCGGTGCTGACGTCATCGGAATAGATTTTATTGCTCAGTTCCGTGCGCAGGCAGTCGGGGCCGACGATTGTCCGGGTTTCCAACAGGTTGGTGAGGATGGTGATGTCTTCCCGGGCAGCGGCAATGGATTCATCCATGCTGCGCACGCTGTGGCCGATATCAAGCTTCAGATCCCAGAGCAGGGTGATGAAGGCACTGAGATCGTCCTGCCAGTCCGGCTCGATGCCATGGCGGGTAAGGATCAGCAGGTCGATATCCGAGTGCGGATGCAGCTCCCCGCGGCCATAGCCGCCCACGGCAATCAGGGCGATGTCGGAAGAGCGGGAGAACGGGTAGCGGTTCCAGATCAATCGCAGCACTTTGTCGATGGTCTGGGCCCGGGCATGAACCAGTGCCCGGACATCCGCGCCCTGTCGAAAGGCTTCGGCGTCTGCGTTGTAGCTGTCCCGGAGCAACTGTCGGGCAGCAGCCACGGGTGAGATGTCGTTGCTGATGCGGGATTCCAGCTCGCTTCGGACCACTTAAATCGACTCGTCAGGGCGTTTGGTCAGCACTTCGCAACCATCGGCAGTTACCAGTAGCGTGTGCTCCCATTGAGCGGAAAGCTTGTGGTCCTTGGTGACAGCGGTCCAGCCATCGGCCAGAACCTTGGTCTGGTATTTGCCCTGATTGATCATGGGCTCGATGGTGAAGGTCATGCCTTCCTTGAGCTCCAGGCCGGTATCCGGTTTGCCGTAGTGCATTACCTGCGGGTCTTCGTGGAATACCTTGCCGATACCGTGGCCGCAAAAGTCACGAACGACCGAGTAGTGGTGTTTTTCGGCGTGTTTCTGGATGGCGTGGCCGATATCGCCCAGGCGTGCGCCGGGCTTGACCAGTTCGATACCTTTATACAGGCATTCCTGGGTAATGCGGATCAGCCGTTCGGTGCCGGGCTTGGCTTTGCCGACAATCCACATCTTGCTGGTGTCGCCGTGGTAGCCATCTTTAATGACGGTGATATCGATATTGATGATGTCGCCGTGTTTGAGAACCTTTTTGTCGGTGGGGATGCCGTGGCACACCACATGGTTCACGGACGTGCAGATGGATTTCGGGAAGCCCTTGTAGTTGAGCGGCGCCGGGATGGCCTTCTGCTCGTTCACAATGTAGTCATAAGCGATGCGGTCCAGTTCTTCGGTGGTTACGCCGGGCTTGACGTGTTCGTCCAGCATTTCCAGAACGTCAGCTGCCAGGCGGCCGGCCACGCGCATCTTTTCAATTTCTTCGGGAGTCTTGATCGTTACGGACATCGGGCTTCCTGTTGATAAGCATCAAACCCCCATTTTAAGGGCGGGAGGGTTCAGGTACAAGGAAGCTGCAGTGTAGCGGCTGGCTAAAATTAATGGCGTTTCGATAGTGCTTTGTGGTATAAACGCGCCGCCGGAAACGAATCCGGCAAATTCACACACGTGTCAGCACGTTGTCCCAGGGTGCCGGACCTTGCTCGTAGCGCATTGAGCGCAATAGAGAAAGCAGGGGAACTGGTTGGGGCAATCGGACGCGTGGAGGTCTAACCCGAAGCTAAAAAGGTAATTATCATGGCTCAGGTAAATATGCGTGACCTGCTCAAGGCAGGTGCTCACTTTGGTCACCAGACTCGTTACTGGAACCCGAAAATGTCTAAATTCATTTTCGGTGCCCGCAACAAGATTCATATCATCAACCTCGAGCAGACTGTTCCTGCCATGGAAGAAGCTCTGAATGTGATTCAGAAGCTGGCAGAGAACAAGAACAAGATCCTGTTCGTTGGTACCAAGCGTTCCGCCGCCAAGATCATCAAGGAAGAAGCGCTGCGCGCTGGCCAGCCGTACGTCAACCATCGCTGGTTGGGCGGCATGCTGACCAACTACAAGACGATTCGTCAGTCTATCCGTCGCTACCGTGATCTGGAAGGCCAGAGCAAAGACGGTACTTTCGACAAGCTGACCAAGAAAGAAGCGCTGGATCGTACCCGTGAAATGGACCGCCTGGAGCGCTCCATCGGTGGTATCAAGGATATGGGCGGCCTGCCGGACGCTCTGTTCGTGATCGACGTGGACCACGAGCGTATCGCCATCAAGGAAGCCAACAAGCTGGGCATTCCTGTTATTGGTGTTGTTGATACCAACAGCGATCCGGACGGCGTTGATTACGTGATTCCGGGTAACGATGACGCTATCCGCGCCATCCAGATCTATGTGCAATCTGCTGCTGATGCCTGCATCGACGCAAGCCAGGCTGCTGGCGGCGGCGCTGACGAGTTTGTTGAAGTCAGTGAAGACGCCCAGGGCGCTGCTCCCGCTGCCGAGTAAGGCCGGGTTGTAAACAGATTTGCAGGGCATGCCGGTCAGATGGCGGGCATGCCTTCCTACCCCGAATCGGACAAGTTAAGAGGATTGAACATGGCTGCAATTACCGCTGCAATGGTCAAAGAGCTGCGTGAGCGCACCGGCCTTGGCATGATGGAGTGTAAAAAAGCTCTGGTAGAAGCCGAAGGCAGTGTTGACGCTGCAATCGAAGAGCTGCGCAAGTCTTCTGGTCTGAAGGCTGCCAAGAAAGCCGGCCGTACCGCCGCTGAAGGCGTGTCTCTGGTCAAGATTTCTGATGACAACACTGTTGGTTACATTCTGGAAGTAAACTCCGAAACCGACTTTGTTGCCCGTGATGAAAACCTCATCAACTTTGCCAACGAGGTTCTGGACGTTGCTTTCGAGCAGGGCGAAACCGACGTGGCCAAGCTGATGGGTGGCGATCTGGAAGCCAAGCGTGAAGCGCTGGTTCAGAAGATCGGTGAGAACATCACTGTTCGTCGCATTGTGAAGGTTGAAGGTCCGGTTGTGGGCGGCTACGTTCACAGCACCAACAAGATTGCCTGTCTGGTCGCAATCTCTGCCGGTGACCCGGAAGTGGCTCGCGATGTTGCCATGCACGCTGCTGCGGTTAACCCGCGCGTTGGCAAGCCGGATGAAATGCCGCAGGAAGAGCTGGAAAAAGAGAAAGATGTGATCAAGGCTCAGCCGGACATGGAAGGCAAGCCCGCCGAAATCGTCGAAAAGATGATGGGTGGCCGGATCAAGAAGTTCCTGAAAGAAAACAGCCTGGTTGAACAGCCGTTCGTCAAGAACCCGGACCAGACTGTTGGTGAGCTGATCAAGTCTGCCGGCGGTGAGCTGGTTGCCTTTGTTCGCCTGGAAGTTGGCGAAGGCATTGAGAAGGAAGAAGTGGATTTTGCTGCCGAGGTGGCTGCAGCCGCCGGTACAGGCAAAGCCTGATCCCGCTTCCGGGTGCTGTCACACAGGTGACAGCACCACCTGAGTCTGCCACGTTAGTCGGGTTTTCCCGGCTTTCGTGGCGGGCTTGTATCTGAGATACCCCTTTTGCGTGAAGCTCATGAGGAGTATGTCAGATACAAGCCTGCAAAGGTTTGACGCCGGATAGCTAACAGACAAAAAGGGGATCACGATGCCGACATCTTCGAAAAATCAGCCCAGATATAAACGTGTTCTGCTGAAACTCAGTGGCGAAGCCCTGATAGGCGAGCATGAATTCGGTATTGATCCCAAAGTTCTTGACCGCATGGCGCTTGAGATTGGCGCCCTGATCGGCATTGGTGTTCAGGTAGGCCTGGTGATTGGCGGTGGCAACCTGTTCCGTGGCGCGGCCCTGAATGCCGCCGGCCTGGACCGGGTAACCGGTGACCACATGGGCATGCTGGCGACCGTGATGAACGGCCTGGCCATGCGCGATTCTCTGGAGCGTTCCAATATTCGCACCCGGGTCATGTCGGCCATCCCCATGAGCGGTATTGTGGAACACTATGACCGTCGCCGTGCCGTGCGTGACCTGAAAGAAGGCGATGTGGTGATCTTCGCCGCCGGCACCGGAAACCCGTTCTTTACTACGGATTCGGCCGCCTGTCTGCGCGGTATCGAAATCGAAGCGGACGCGGTACTCAAAGCCACCAAGGTGGATGGCGTGTACTCTGCCGATCCCAACCTGGACCCCTCCGCAGAAAAATACGATTACCTGACCTACGATGAAGTTCTGGACAAAAAACTGGGGGTGATGGACCTCACAGCCATCTGTCTGGCCAGGGATCACGGCATGCCGCTACGGGTGTTCGACATGAACCGCCCCGGCGTTCTGACCCGCATCGTAACCGGTGAGAAAGAAGGCACATTGATCGAATAACATTATTGAGGATGCTGACGTGATTGACGACATCAAAAGTGAAGCCGAAAAGAAAATGAACAAAGGCCTTGAGTCTTTGAACTCGGCCTTCAACAAAATTCGTACTGGCCGTGCCCACCCTTCCATTCTGGACAGCGTGATGGTCAGCTATTACGGCCAGCCTACGCCCCTCAAGCAGGTGGCGGGCATTACCGTGGAAGACAACCGTACCCTGGCGGTATCGCCCTGGGAGAAGAACCTGGTGCCGACCATTGAAAAGGCCATCATGAGTTCTGACCTGGGCCTGAACCCGGCCACCAACGGTGACATTATCCGTGTTCCCATGCCGATGCTGACCGAGGAAACCCGTAAGGAAATGGTTAAGCAGGCCAAGGCGGATGCTGAGCATGCTCGTGTTTCTGTGCGCAACGCCCGTCGTGACGCCAACAGCATGTTTAAAGAACTGCTGAAGGATAAGGAGATCACTGAGGACGAAGAGCGTCAGGCCGAAGATGATATCCAGAAGCTGACTGACAAGTTCACGGCCGAGATCGACAAACAGTTGAAGGCCAAGGAAGAGGATCTGATGGCGGTTTAACCCGCGATCAGATTCACAGGTGCAACAAACGGCAGGTGATTGCCTGTCGTGTCGAGGGTTTCATGAAGGAACAGGCAAGTGCGGATATTCCGCTGGCGGCAGGTAAACTTCCCCGGCATGTTGCCATCATTATGGATGGCAACAATCGTTGGGCGAAAGAGCGCCGTCTGAACGGCGTGGCCGGGCATAAAGCGGGTGTGGATTCGGTGAAGGCGGTGGTGGAAACCTGTGCCCGTGAAGGGGTTGAGGTGCTTACCCTGTTCGCCTTCTCCAGCGAAAACTGGCGCCGCCCGAAAGACGAGGTTTCGGCGTTGATGCGCCTGTTCCTGTTTGCCCTCGAGCGGGAAGTGCGCAAGTTGCACCGCAATAATATCCGGTTGCGGATGATTGGTGACCGTTCTGCCTTCAGTCCGGCTATCCAGGAGCAGATGGAAAAAGCCGAGAGCCTGACCCGTGACAACACCGGGCTGACGCTGGTGATTGCTGCCAACTATGGCGGACGTTGGGACATTGCCCAGGCGAACCGGAAGCTGGCTGAAAAGGTGGCCGCCGGAGAGCTCCAGCCATCCGATATCACCGAAGAGCTTGTTCAGCAGCACCTGAGCATTGGCGATCTGCCTATGCCGGACCTGCTGGTTCGTACCGCTGGTGAACAGCGCGTCAGTAACTTCCTGTTGTGGCATCTGGCCTATACCGAGTTTTACTTTCCTGGCGTGTTCTGGCCCGATTTCAAAGCGGAACAGATGCGAGAGGCCCTGGCGGTCTATGCCGGACGTAAGCGTCGTTTTGGTCAGACCGATGATCAGATTGCAGCCTGCTCCACAGAAAAATAACGCGATAAAGCGACCAATGCCGTGCTGAAAACCCGAATAATTACTGCGCTGATCCTTGCCCCCATCGCCGTTGGCGGCATTTTCTTCCTGCCTCCGCTGGGCTTCGCTCTGTTTACCGGAGCTATCGTAACCCTCGGTGCCTGGGAATGGGCCAATATGTCTGGTATTGAAGGCCAGCCGGGTCGCGTTATATACGCCCTGATATTTGCAGCTCTGCTGTTCGGGTTGCGGCATGCACCGGCTGTTGAGTTGTTGTGGTTGTCTGTGCTCTGGTGGCTGGTGTGTTTTACGCTGGTGTGCCGGTACCCGGCAGGGTCGGACCGCTGGGGGAGCGCGCCTTTGCGTGCACTGATGGGCGTGTTTGTGCTCGTGCCCGCCTGGGTGGGGCTCAACTATTTACGCACCGGTGGTCTTGAGTTTGGTGAAGTCACCAACAGCCTGCTGGCAATTCTTTATGTTTTCTGTGTGGTCTGGGTGGCGGATATCGGTGCCTATTTTGCCGGTCGGGCCTTTGGGAAAGCCAAGTTGGCGCCCAGGGTCAGTCCGGGCAAGTCCTGGGCCGGAGTCTGGGGTGGTCTGGTGGCGGTTCTGGTGTTGGCCATTGTCGCTGGTTTACTGGCTTCTGCCAGTTTCCCGCAAACCGTGTTGCTGATGATCGCCAGTGCGGTCACAGGTATGGTTTCGGTGCTGGGTGACCTGCTGGAAAGCATGCTTAAACGGTTTCGTGGCATTAAAGACAGCAGCCAGCTGTTGCCGGGACATGGGGGTATCATGGACAGAATTGACAGTCTGACCGCCGCGATACCGGTGTTTGCGTTGTTGCTTACCCTGTTGGGCTGGTTGTCGGCAGGGCAGTGGTGATGGGCAAGCGCTGTCTCACCATTCTCGGTGCTACGGGATCGATTGGTCTGAGTACGCTGGATGTTGTCCGGCGCCATCCAGATCGCTTCTGCGTGCATGCACTGACCGCAGGAACCCGTGCTGCCGAACTTGCGGAGCTCTGTCGGGAATTTTCCCCCAGGTTCGCCGTGATGGCAGATGCTGTGGCAGCGGAACAGCTGGCTGAGCTGTTGGCGGATTGCCCGGGTACTCAGGTTCTTGGTGGCGAAGCGGGGCTTGAGTCGGTGGCTTCGGACGCTCAGTGCGATACTGTCATGGCGGCCATTGTCGGCGCTGCCGGTCTTGCGCCAACGCTTTCCGCAGTACGTGCGGGCAAGCGGGTGCTGCTGGCCAACAAGGAAGCGTTGGTGATGTCCGGGCAATTGTTCATGGACGCGGTGGCCGAGTCCGGTGCTGAGCTGTTGCCCATAGACTCCGAGCACAATGCCATTTTTCAGTGTATGCCTGCAGACAAGGTTCGTAATCCGGTTGCCGCAGGTATTACCCGCATTCTTTTGACGGCTTCGGGTGGCCCGTTTCGTAGCTTCCCGGCCGAAGCGCTGCGCGACGTAACTCCCGCCCAGGCCTGTGCTCATCCCAACTGGTCCATGGGCCAGAAAATCTCGGTGGATTCCGCCACACTGATGAACAAAGGGCTGGAGTTGATTGAGGCCTGCTGGCTGTTCAATACTACGCCCGATTCAATCGAAGTACATGTTCACCCTGAAAGCATTATTCACTCCATGGTGGAGTACGCCGATGGTTCTGTGCTTGCGCAGATGGGCAGTCCGGACATGCGGACCCCCATAGCCAATGGCCTGGCCTGGCCCGAGCGTATAGAGGCAGGTGTGGCACCGCTTGATCTTTTTGCCATTGGGCGTTTCCATTTTGAGCGGCCGGATCTGCAACGGTTTCCCTGCCTGCGTCTGGCGGCGGAAGCGTTTGCCGCCGGCGGTACGGCACCAGCGGTGTTGAACGCGGCCAATGAAGTGGCTGTAGCGGCTTTTCTGGCCGGCAGGCTGTGCTTTTCGGAGATCCCCGTTATCATAGAGCAGACCTTGTCGGCTGTGGATGTTGTGCCGGCCAGCAATTTTGACATCATCTTCGCCAAGGATGCCGAAGCCCGGCAGTGCGCGCAGGCACTGTTGCGCTCACACTGACCCGAGGCGCTAAGCGGACTTATTATGCAGATCATCCAATCCGTTCTGGCACTGGCTCTGACCCTCGGTATTCTGGTCACCCTGCACGAATTCGGGCACTTCTGGGTGGCCCGGCGCTTCGGAGTAAAAGTCCTGCGTTTTTCCGTGGGCTTCGGTAAGCCGCTGTTTTCCTGGTATGACCGCCAGGGCACCGAATACGCGGTAGCGGCAATCCCGCTGGGCGGCTACGTGAAAATGCTGGATGAACGGGAAGGCCCGGTTCCGGAAGAGTTGAGGGATCAGGCTTTTACGTCCAAGCCGCCGTCCCAGCGAATTGCGATTGCCGCTGCAGGGCCGCTCGCCAATTTCATCTTCGCCATTGCCGCCTACTGGCTGCTGGGCGTGATGGGCGTCACCTCGGTGGCACCGGTGGTCGGTGAGGTATCACCCGACAGCGTGGCCGAGCAGGTGGGGCTGGAAGAGGGCATGGAACTTCATTCGGTGGATGGTCATCGGGTGACTTCGTGGCGTGATGTGAGCATGAGACTGCTCGAGCGAACCGGGGAGCACGGCCAGATCGCGCTTGAAATTTCCCGGGATGGCTCGCGTGGCACTGTCAGTGGCAGCCTGGGTGGTTGGCGCCTGAGCGACGACACCCCGGATCCGTTAAGTGAATTCGGCATTACCCCAAAACGCCCGGACGTGCCGGCTGTACTGGGGCAGGTGACAGCCGATGGTCGTGCGAAAGCGGCCGGGCTGCAACCGGGTGACAGGATTGTTGCGGTTAACGGCGAGCCGGTGCCGGATTGGTTTGCATTGGTTGAGCACATACGCAATGCGCCGGAGCAGACTCTGGAGTTGACGGTAGAGCGGGATGGTGAAACCCGGGAACTGTCGGTCCGTCCGGCCTCGAAAACGACCGAAGAAGGGCAGGAAATCGGTTTTGTCGGCGCGGGCGTGGCAGAGATCTCCTGGCCGGATGATCTTTTGCGGGAAGTGCGTTATGGCCCGCTTGACGCCATTCCCAATGCCGTTTCAGAAACCTGGGCTGATACCCGGTTGACTCTGGTGGCGATCAAGAAGATGGTTACCGGGCTATTGTCACCGACCAATCTGAGCGGGCCGATTACGATTGCCCGGGTGGCCGAAGCCAGTGTCAGTTCGGGTTTTGAAGATTTTGTCCGGTTTCTGGCCTATCTGAGTGTCAGTCTCGGGGTGCTTAATTTGCTGCCGGTCCCGGTACTGGACGGCGGCCATATTGTTTATTACACAATCGAAGCCATACGCCGAAAGCCGGTATCTGAACAGGTTCAGGCACTTGGATTACGAATTGGTATGGCTTTGATTCTGACTTTAATGGTGTTTGCTCTTTACAACGACCTGATGCGGTTGTGAGAATTGCGGGCTCCTTACCGCACATTAACCAGGCGAAAACTGAATGAGACGTTCCCTTCTAGCTGTAGCCGTTGGCCTCGCGATTGGCGCAACCGGTGTGAAGCCGGCACTGGCAGATGAATTCACGGTGGCGGATATCGAGGTGGAAGGCCTCCAGAGGGTATCAGCAGGTTCCGTGTTTTCTGCATTTCCGGTCAATATCGGCGAGCAGATTGATGAAACATCGCTGGCTGATGCCATCAAGGAACTCTTTCGCAGCGGGCTGTTCACCGATGTACAGGCCAGCCGCGATGGTGGTGTACTGATCCTGTCGGTAAAGGAGCGGCCTTCGATCTCGTCGATCGAGATTGATGGTAACGAAAACATTGAGACCGACATGCTGATGGATGCGCTGGCCGGTGCTGGCCTGGAAGAGGGGCAGGTGTTTCAGCGCGCCACCCTTGAGCGCCTGGAGCTTGAGATTCTCCGGTCTTATATCGGCCAGGGTCGGTACAACGCCCGGGTAAAAGCAACGGCTGAGGAACTACCGCAGAACCGTGTAGCTGTGCGCCTGGATATTAATGAAGGTTCCGTCGCCGCTATTCAGCATATCAATATTGTTGGTAACAGGGAGTTCAGTGACGATGAGCTGATCGATCTGTTCGAATTGCGCACCAGTAGCTGGTGGAATTCACTGACCAACAAAGATCAGTATGCTCGTGAGCGGCTGAGTGGTGATCTGGAATCACTGCGTTCTTTCTATCTGGATCGCGGTTATCTGGACTTCAATGTTGCCTCCAGCCAGGTGTCTATTTCACCCGACAAGCAGCAGGTGTTCATCGCCATTTCCCTGGATGAGGGCCCGCAGTACACCATTTCCGATATTCGTCTGCGTGGCGAACTGATCGTTGAAGAAAATGAGCTGCGTGAGCTGATCACGCTGGAAGAGGGGGATGTATTCTCTCGTGCGCGGATGACCGGGATTTCCGAACAGCTGTCTTACCGTCTGGGCCGCGAAGGTTATGCCTTCGCTAACGTGAACGCGGTTCCGGAACCGGGTGAAGATAATACGGCTGCGGTCACTTTTTATGTGGAGCCGGGTAAGCGTGCTTATGTGCGCAGGATCAACTTCGAAGGTAACGTTTCAACCAAAGACGAAGTGCTGCGCCAGGAAATGACGCAGATGGAAGCGGCCGTGGCCTCAACCGACCGTATCGAGTTTTCCAAGACTCGTTTGGAGCGACTCGGCTTCTTCCAGACCGTGGACGTCGACACCGTGCCGGTTCCTGGCACCGATGATCTGGTGGATGTGAACTACAGCGTGACTGAACAACCTACCGGTAGTCTGTCAGCCTCTGTGGGCTTCTCTCAAAGCTCCGGTGTGATTCTGGGTGCTTCGGTATCGGAAAATAACATCTTTGGTACCGGTAAGCGGGCTTCCTTCGGGGTCAATGTCAGTGACTCGGTGAAAAGTGCAAACATCTCCTATTCGGATCCATACTACACGGTAGACGGCGTGAGCCGTGGTTTCAGTGTGTTCGGCAGACAAACAGACTATGACGAGGAAGATATTTCTTCGTATTTGCTGGATGAATATGGTGCGCGTCTGACGTTTGGTTATCCGACCGATTCTATTACCCGATTGAACTTCGGGTTGGGGTTAACCCAGTCGAACATCAAGGAAGGTGATTATACGTCCACGGAAGTCAGGGATTTTACAGCGGCCGAAGGCGACTCTTTTCTTAACTATTTTGCCTTCGGTAGCTGGAGGCGCAGTACGCTTAACCGGGGACTGCTGCCGACGGATGGCTACAGTCATTCATTGTCGCTGGACGTGGCAGTGCCGGGAAGTGATCTGACCTTCTACAAAGCCAGTTACAAAACCAACTACTACTTCCCGCTGACGGATAGCAACCGCTGGGTGCTGCGTGCGCGTGGTGAGATTGGCTATGGTGACGGTTATGGCGATCGTGACCAGATGCCGTTCTACGAGCATTACTATGCCGGTGGCTTTGGCTCGGTGCGTGGTTATGAAGCCAACTCCCTGGGGAATACCGTGGTTAGTCCGTATGATCAAGACGACGACCCCTTCGGCGGTAATCTGCTGACCGAAGCCGGCCTGGAGCTGATTGTCCCGACCCCGTTTGCCGGTGATACTCGCTCCATGCGGACGTCGTTGTTCCTGGATGCCGGTCAGGTATTCGATAGCGACCGGGGCTATGATCCGGAACTGAGTGAACTGCGGGGTGCTGCCGGCGTGAGCTTCCAGTGGATCACTGCAGTTGGTCCGTTGGCGTTCAGCCTGGCCAAGCCGCTGAATGATCAGGAGGATGATGACACCCAGGTGTTCCAGTTCTCGCTGGGCCAGAGCTTCTGAGGTTTGTGAAGCTACAACAAAAGAGCAATATCAAGGAGATTGATCATGACCCGTTTATTCACCCTCATTGGCGCCATTCTGATGGTGGCGTTTTCAATGCACGCAAGTGCCGAGACACGGATTGGTGTGGTGGACTTGCGGCAGGCATTGTTCTCTTCCGATGAAGCCCGGGCTTTTTCCGAGAAGCTGGAACAGGATTTCGGCGACGATGAAGCGCAGGTTCGTCAGGTTCAGCAGGAAGCGCAAAAACTGCAGGACAGACTGCAGAAAGATGGCGCCATGATGAACGAGAGCGAGCGCGAAGAGCTTTCTGGTCAGTTTCAGCAGAAAGTGCAGGAGTTCAATCAGCTCAAGCAGCGCCTGGATTCCGCGGTTAATCAGCGCAAACAGCAATTTGTGGAAAGCGCTCGCCCTGAAGTGGATGCGGCGGTTAAAGAGCTTCTCGAAGAAAACGATCTGGACCTGATTCTGCCCAGTGAAGCCGTGGTTTACGCCAAACCGGATATGAATCTGACAGAGAATCTGCTGAACAAACTGAACGAATGATAAACAGGGGCTCCCCGGCCCCGGTATCTGGAGAAGATGATGACACAGACGTCCTTTCGGCTACAGGAGATAGCCGATGCATTGGGGGCCAGGCTCCGGGGAGATCCCGATACACTGATTTCCGGTCTGGCCACCTTGCAGGCAGCTGGCCCGGGCCAGATCAGCTTTCTGGCTAATCCTTCCTATAGTAAGTACCTTGGCGAAACCAATGCGTCGGCAGTAATTGTGTCGCCTGAGTTCGCGGAGAGTTGTCCGACGAATGTCCTGTTACTGGACAACCCCTACCTGGGATATGCTCGGCTCAGTCACTGGTTTGAACCTTCGCCCGTAGCGCCGGCCGGCGTTCACGCCACTGCTGTGGTTGATGATTCCGCACGTATTGATGACACCGCCAGTATCGGCCCTCACGCAGTGATTGAAGCCGATGTCTCAATCGGTGCCCACGTGGTTGTCGGTGCCGGTTCCATTATCGGTGCTCGTTCCCGTATCGGCGATCATACGGTTATACGCCCCCGTGCGACGCTGGCCCACGATGTTGTTGTTGGCCAGCGCTGCCACATTCTCAGTGGTGCTGTCATCGGTTCGGATGGTTTTGGTTTTGCCAACGAAAAAGGGGCCTGGCAGCGAATTGCACAACTTGGCGGTGTCGAGCTCGGCGACGATGTGGAAGTTGGCGCCAATACCACCATTGACCGGGGCGCACTGGACAACACGGTTATTGGCAACGGCGTAAAGCTGGACAACCTGATCCAGATTGCCCACAACGTCCACGTGGGCGACCACAGCGCGCTGGCCGGAATGGTCGGCATTGCCGGCAGCACCCGTATTGGCCAGCATTGTGTGTTCGGCGGTGCCTCTGTGGTGTCTGGCCATCTGACAGTTGCTGACAATGTCCATTTAACCGGCATGACAATGGTCACTGGTGATATTCGTGAACCGGGGGTGTATTCCTCCGGTACCGGTGCGGACGCCAACCGGAATTGGCGCAGGAATGTCGTACGTTTCCGACAACTGGATGCTCTGGCACGGCGTGTGCGAGAACTCGAAAAGAAATCAAAAGGCTGAGGCCGTAGAACATGATGTATATCGATGAAATTCTGGAATATCTACCGCACCGTTACCCGTTTTTGCTGGTGGATCGGGTAACTGAGGTGGAGAGCGGAGTATCGATTAAAGGCTACAAGAACATTTCTTATAATGAGCCTTTTTTTACCGGGCATTTTCCTGAGAACCCCATTATGCCGGGTGTACTCCTGATTGAAGCTATGGCTCAGCTTTCCGGAATTCTCGGTTTTGTGACGATGGACCGGAAGCCTTCTGACGGCGTGATACAATACCTTGCCGGGTCGAGTAAAGTTCGTTTCAAGCGCCCGGTGGTACCCGGAGACCGCCTGGAGATGGAGTCGGAGTTTGTCTCGGCCAAGCGTGGTATCTGGAGATTTAGTTGTCGCGCACTGGTCAATGGCGAAGTGGTTTGCGTGGCGGAAATACTGACCGCTGAGAGAGAAGTTTGATGGCAACAAATGACTGGTCGGGCGTCCACCCTCAGGCAATTGTGGACCCGTCAGCCAAGCTGGCAGACAACGTAACCGTGGGGCCCTGGAGTTATATCGGCCCGGGCGTGGAGATTGGTGAGGGTACGGAGATTCTCTCCCATGTGGTGATCAAGGGGCCGACGGTGATTGGCCGCAACAACCGTATTTTTCAGTTCTCCAGTATTGGTGAGGAGTGTCAGGACAAAAAATACGCTGGCGAGCCGACCACTCTGGTGATTGGTGACGATAACGTTATCCGTGAAAATTGCACCATTCACCGTGGAACGATTCAGGATCGGGGTGAAACCCGCATCGGCAATGGTAACCTGCTGATGGCATACGTGCATGTGGCCCATGACTGCGTGGTCGGAGACGAAACCATTCTGGCGAACTGCGCCACACTGGCGGGCCACGTTACCGTGGGTGACCATGCCATTCTGGGCGGTGGCACCATGGTCCACCAGTTCTGTCATATCGGCACCCATAGCATGGCTGCTGGTGGCAGCATTGTCCTCAAGGATATTCCTGCTTATGTGATGGCCAGTGGTCAGTCGGCCGAGCCTCATGGCATGAATGTGGAAGGGCTCAAGCGCCGCGGTTTTACGAAAGACGCTCTGGTTGCCCTGCGCCGCGCCTACAAAGTGATTTATCGTCGGGGCCTGACCACCGATCAGGCAGTCCGGGAGCTGGAAGACAGCTTTGCCGATGTACCTGAAATTCAGCCGCTGATTGATTCGCTGCGGGGAACAGATCGCGGCATCATTCGCTGATCCGGCAGGAGACTGCCGTTGAGCCTTCCCAGTACGTTACCAGCCAAGCTTTCCAGCCAGCCTGTTTTTGCCATCATTTCCGGTGAAGCATCGGGGGATATCCTCGGTGCCGGCTTGATTCGCTCCCTCCGGAAGCGCTATCCCGGTGCCCGGTTTGTCGGCATTGGCGGCGATGAAATGATCGCTGAAGGCTTCCACTCACTGGTGCCCATGGAACGGCTTTCCGTGATGGGGCTGGTGGAGGTGCTTGGCCGTATTCGCGAGCTTTTCAGCATTCGTGCCCGCCTGCTGGATTACTTCTTTGCCAATCGCCCGGATGTGGTGATCGGAATCGACTCTCCGGATTTCACCCTCGCCATTGAACGCCGTTGCCGCGAGGCGGGCATTCCTTCGGTGCACTATGTCAGCCCCTCAGTCTGGGCCTGGCGTCAGAAACGAATCTTCAAGATTGCCAAATCGGTCAACCTGATGCTGACCCTGTTTCCCTTCGAAGCCAGGTTCTACGAAGAGCACCAGGTGCCTGTTGCCTTTGTGGGCCATCCCCTGGCTGACCGGATCGCCATGGAGCCAGACACCCTGGCGGCACGTCAAAACCTTGGGCTGGATGCCGACAAGCCGGTACTGGCGATTCTGCCCGGTAGCCGGGGCGGTGAAGTGGAGCGCCTGGGCACCCTTTTTCTGGAAGCTGCCCGCTGGTTACAGGCTCGTCGACCCGATATTCAACTGGTTATTCCCTGTGTGAACCGTGATCGTGAAAAGCAGGTTCAGGCACTGGTGCAATCACTGGATGTGAAACTGCCGGTGACACTGGTACGTGGTCGCTCCCGGGAGGTGATGGAAGCCAGCGATGTGGTGCTGTTGGCGTCCGGAACGGCCACCCTTGAGGCCATGTTGCTGAAAAAGCCCATGGTGGTGGGGTACCGGTTGAGCAATTTCAGTTACAAACTGCTGTCCCGTCTGGTTAAGGTGCCCTGGGTTGCCCTGCCGAACCTGTTGGCCAAAAAAGAACTGGTGCCGGAATTGCTGCAGGATGATGCAACGCCCGAGGGGTTGGGGGCTGCTGTGTTGGAGCGCCTTGAAAACGAGCAGGAGCGTGAGCGCCTGCACCTGGCCTTTTCCGAGCTTCATGAAACCCTGCGCCAGGGCGCTGACGAGCGGGCCGCTGCTGCGATCTCAGAGCTGTTGGAGCGCACAGACTGATGGCTGCAAAACCGTTACCGCCTTTCGAATGTGCCTACAGGGGCCGGCTACTGGCCGGTGTGGACGAGGTTGGCCGGGGCCCGTTGATTGGTGCCGTGGTGACCTCAGCGGTTATTCTGGACCCGGATCGCCCGATTGACGGGCTGGCGGATTCCAAGAAGCTGACCGAGAAAAAACGGCTCAGGCTTTATGATGAGATTATTGAGAAAGCGGCCGCCTGGAGCCTTGGCCGCTGTGAGGCCGATGAAATTGACCGGCTGAACATCTATCAGGCGACCATGGTGGCCATGCAGCGTGCGGTGGCAGGGCTGTGCGTTGAGCCGGAGTACGTGCTGGTTGATGGTAACCGTTGCCCGGACTGGCACTGGCCCTCGGAGCCCGTCATAAAAGGTGACAGCCGTGTTGCTGCCATCAGTGCGGCTTCTATACTGGCGAAAGTGACCCGGGACCGGGAAATGGCCGCACTGGATGAACAATATCCCGGTTTTGGTCTGGCCCAGCACAAGGGCTATCCTACGCCGGTGCACCTTGAAGCCCTGAATCGCCTGGGGGCCACGCCCCAGCACCGGCGGTCATTCCGGCCGGTTTCTGAAGCGATCGAGCACGACAGAATCTACCAGAACAGAAAAGAGCTCCACTATCCAACAGACTTATTTGAGGGTGTTGAGTAACTCAAAATAACGCAAGGGGAGGCAAGTTCATGACGACCGATAAAAGGCGCCGCCATTCCGCTCCGGTGGTCGACGGCATTAACAAGTCCGCAAGCCGGGCCATGTTGCGGGCCGTCGGGTTCAAAGACGAAGATTTCCGGAAACCGCAGATTGGCATTGCCTCCACCTGGAGTAATCTCACCCCCTGCAACATGCACATCGATGGCCTGGCGCGGGAAGCCGCGCGCGGTGCTGACGAGGCCGGCGGCAAGAGTCTTATTTTCAACACCATCACCATTTCAGACGGGATTGCCAATGGCACGCAGGGGATGAAGTATTCCCTGGTCTCCCGGGAAGTGATCGCCGACTCCATTGAAACGGTTGCCGGTTGTGAGGGCTTTGATGGCCTGGTGGCGATTGGCGGGTGTGACAAGAATATGCCCGGTTGCATGATGGGCCTGGCGCGATTGAATCGTCCGGCGGTCTTCGTTTATGGCGGTACCATCATGCCCGGGGAGAACCATACTGACATTATTTCGGTGTTCGAAGCAGTCGGTGCCCATGCCCGGGGCAATATGGACCTGATTGAAGTGAAGCAGATCGAGGAGACCGCCATTCCCGGGCCAGGTTCCTGTGGCGGGATGTATACCGCCAATACCATGGCGTCTGCCCTTGAGGCCATGGGTATGAGTCTGCCGGGCAGCTCGGCACAGAATGCCGTTTCAGACACCAAGCTGGCCGATTGTGAGGCCGCCGGTGAGGCGGTCCTGAAGCTGCTTGATGCAGACATCAAACCCTCGGATATCATGACTCGCGAGGCCTTCGAGAACGCCATCACCGTGGTGATCGCTCTGGGTGGCTCTACCAACGCAGTGCTGCATCTTCTGGCTATGGCCAACACCGTCGGGGTAGAGCTGTCGCTGGATGACTTTGTACGGATCGGCAAGCGTGTTCCGGTACTGGCCGACCTTCGTCCTTCCGGGCATTACATGATGTCTGAGCTGGTGGCCATTGGCGGCATTCAGCCGTTGATGAAGATGCTGCTGGAGCGAGGCCTGCTGCACGGTGACTGTCTGACCGTGACCGGAAAAAACCTGGAGGAGAATCTGGCAGGTGTTGATCCTTACCCGGAAGACCAGCAGATCATTCATGCGTTTGATAACCCGGTAAAAGCGGATAGCCACCTGCGTATTCTTTACGGCAATCTGGCACCCGAGGGCGCGGTCGCGAAGATTACTGGCAAGGAAGGCACTCATTTCTCCGGGCGGGCCCGGGTGTTCCACTCCGAGGAAGAAACCCAGGAGCGCATTCTGGATGGCACCGTTGTCGCCGGCGATGTCCTGGTGATTCGTTATGAAGGGCCCAAAGGCGGCCCCGGCATGCGTGAAATGCTCAGCCCGACATCCGCCATTATGGGGAAGGGCCTGGGCAGTGATGTGGCGCTGATTACCGACGGCCGGTTCTCTGGCGGCAGTCACGGTTTTGTGGTTGGTCACATTACGCCGGAAGCGGCTGTGGGTGGCCCGATTGCCCTGGTGGAGGATGGCGATACGGTCACCATTGATGCCGTGAACAACTCGATTGTGCTGGATATTTCGGACCAGGAACTGGAAAGGCGGCGCAAAGCCTGGACGCCGCCCGAGCCCCGGGTTACGCGAGGCGTTCTGGCGAAATATGCACGCACGGTCAGTTCATCATCAACCGGCGCCGTGACGGATTTGCCCTGAGCGTTCTTTCCGGCCGCCATGAAAAGGCGGACTTGATATTGTCAAAAACCGGTCATGGAAGTGTCGTAATACTCTGGCAACGTCAGTAGGTATCGACACTCATCATCGAAAGGACCGGATGACATGAACAAATTCTTTGCCCTGTGCGGTACCGCCATGGCCGCGCTTACAACCAGCGCGGCCATGGCGGCCGACATTGTTTCCGTTGAGTTCACTGATACACCCGCACCGACCGACACCACTGAAATGGTGACGACGCATTCAAAATCGTCAGCTATCGTGCGCTACAGCGATGGCACCACCAAAGAATTTCCGCTTTCCTACATCTCGGTGTTCAAGAACACCGACAAACTTGGCGATCATGCTGCCGGCCAGTTGTTCAACGCCGAGGGTGAGCTGCTGAAAGACATGAACGGCGATCCGGTCATCGCCGAGACACCGGATGCCAACAGCCTTCTGGACATCAATGGCAACCTGTTCATGGTGACGCACTATGAATACGACTGGATCCTTGCCAACGGCGCTGAAGCTCGCCGGGCCGAGGGCTGGTATTCGCGCATGCCCATGTCCATGAGCCTCGCCGAAGTTGAACAAAGCTCCAGCGGCAAGCTGACGACCCGCTCAGTCAAACCAATCGATTTTTCCTCCGTTGACGGCCTCTGGATCCCTTGCGCCGGCGGCCCGACCCCATGGAACACCCACCTGGGATCCGAAGAGGATTACGACCTCTATTTCCAGGCGGTGTCCGGCGATAAGAACCGGAAAAAGGCGACCGAAGGCATCCGCGCGCTGAACGAAATGTATCTCGGCGATGCCGAAGCCAACCCCTACGACTACGGCTTCATTCCTGAGGTGACGGTGAAGGCCGACGGCTCCACCGAGGTGGTCAAGCACTACTCCATGGGGCGAGCCACGTGGGAGTTGGCTCGTGTTATGCCCGATAGCCGCACGGCGTTTTTCGGTGACGATGGCAACCATGTCGGCCTGTTCATGTATGTGGCTGACGAGGCTGAAGATCTGTCTGCCGGCACGCTGTACGCCGCGCGCTGGAACCAGGTGTCAAGTGAAGGCGGCGGCGCCGCCACACTGGACTGGGTCAAACTGGGCCACGGCACCGACGAGGAAATCAAAGAGATCATCGACAGCGGTGTGGTCTTTGAAGACATCTTCGATGCGACCACTGCCGAAGCGACTCCGGACTGGAAAGAGCAGGGCTTCCGCATGGTGCGTGCCGGTCATTCCGGCGACGAAATCCTCCGCCTAAAAAGCCGCATGAAAAAGGCCGCGGCCTTCCTGGAGCCGCGCCGCTACGCTGCCTACCTTGGCGCCACCACCGACTTCAACAAGATGGAAGGCGTTGACGTCGATCCGCAGAAAAAGAACCTCTATGTGGCCATGTCCTACAGCGAAAAGGGCATGCAGGCTGAACCGGGTGCGGCTCAGGATCACATCCAGGTGGAAAAGATCAAAGCTGGCGCTACCTATGAGGTTGCCCTGGCCGGAGATCGGTTGGATACCGAGGGTAACCCGATTGACTCCGAGTGGGTCGGCACTGCGATGCGGGTTCCTGCGGCGCTGCTGGGTGAGGATATCCCGGTTGATGCCCTGGGCAATATTGCCAACCCCGACAAGATCGCCAATCCGGATAACGTGTTCTTCTCACCGGAGATGCGCACGCTTTTCATCGGCGAGGATTCGGGCACCCACGTCAACAACTTCGTCTGGGCCTACAACGTGGATACCGGCAAGTTGAGCCGCGTGATCAGCCAGGCATCGGGCGCCGAGGCAACGGGCCTTCAGGTTGTGGACAACCTGAACGGTCACGCCTATGTCATGGCCAATAACCAGCACCAGGGGGAGTGGATTTCCTCGATGCCTGGAGATGTGGTGGCGCGCCTGGAAGCCAGGGCAATCGAGCTTCACGGCGAGAATGAGCACGGTACGCCGAACTACAAGCTTGACGCGCATATTGGCTATTTGAGCGGCCTGCCGGGCTTCTGATCCGTTGATCGATCCAGAGGCCGGGCCTGTCACAAGGCCCGGCTTTTCTTCGTTTGCACCACAGGACCATTCATCGCCATGAACTGTACGCCGCTTCGCCCCGTTTTTTTTATTGGTGCCGGCCTGGCCGCACTGAGCGTTGCCGCCTCTGGGCAGAACAGCAGTGCGCCACTGATCGGCGATTACATCTCTCGCGCGCAGTTTGAGAACCCTTACGCCCATATTCCCGCGCAGTGTTACATCGAAACCGCGGGTGGCACCCAGAATCCCTGCCAGGTTTGCCATACAGACGGTCTGGCCGAGCGTGGGTTCGGCAATAATGCGCCGCAGGGCGGGGCTTCACCTTTTATCGGCGACCTGACGGCCGAATATGCCTTTGCGGCACTCAATTATCCGTTCCGGCCGAACGGGTCGATCACGCCCTGGGAGAACACCGTGTTTCCCGAAAAGCTGCGCGCGGCCGTGGCCGGGATTGGTCAGGATCCTGCATCCTGGGACATGACCGTCTGGCTCCGTCAGGACAACTGGTCGGCTGCGGCGGCGCAGCGCCCCGGCGATGCCCGGGCTTGGGACAGCGGTGTGGTTGACGACCCGTTTCGGCTTTTCCCGGCACTTTCCCCTGCCGATCTGCCCGCCGATGCCGATGGCTTCGTGCGTTCCGGGCTGAAAGAAGGAGCCTTCTTTCACGACGGACAGAACTGGATCACCGGCTGGCGCGCCGTTAACTTTGTTCCGCATGGCATTTTTACCCCGCTGACGGGGTCGGTTTCGGGCATCTATGTTCGCCTGCCGCAGCGATTCATGCGTAATACCGAAGGCCGGTTTGATCTGGCGACCTATGCCTCGAATCTGGATCTGCTGGCTGCGGCGGTGTCGGACCACCTGCCCGCAGATGCCCCAGCCACCTATCAGGGAGCGGCGGCGGCAGAACCAGTCAAACCGGGCCTCTATCCAATTGGCACCGAGTTCGCGCACCCATTGCATTATGTGGATACCGAGGCCGACGGAACCAAGGGCGCTCCGGGCCGCTTTCCCGGTGCCCGGGCTGACCGGGTCAAGGAAATCCGCTATATGTACAAGAACCGCCGGTTTGATCCCGATTATGCCGGCCCCGAAATCAAGGAAGAAAGCGCCCCCGCCTATGCCAGCCGCACCGAAGGCTGGATCGACAATGGTTCAGGCTGGATTCTTGCCGGTTGGATTGAAGATGATAGCGGCGCGTTGCGCGCGCAAACGCCTTCGGAGCTGACCCAGTGTGTCGGTTGCCATTCCGGGCACGAACCCCAGCGCGAAACCGGGGGCCACGCCACTTTTCAGTCCGGCGTTGGCGTCACCATCGACAGCACCTGGGCCATGCCGCGCCGCCTGCCGGGCGCGGCTGGGTGGGGCGAAATGACCGCGATGGGCTATCACGCCCCGGGCGATCCGGATGCGGTGGGCAAGGCGGCCCATCCAGACCCGGTGAACCGTGCCATGGCCAAGGGCGAGTTCGCGCATTTCCTGGAAAACGTTGTCGGCGTCAGTCTGTACGGTGACATGCCTGAAAGCGTGGAGGCATTCCTGTCGCAGACTATTCGTGCAGACAGCGGTTACACGGCTGACTGGCCGACGTTGAAGACCGGTTCCGCCGAGGAGTATGTAGGGGTGCAACGCCTTCGCGCCCGGCTTTTGAAAGAGCTGACCGAGCGAGGCGATCATCTGGACGCCAACGGAAATCTGGCTGGCGCGTTGCTTTACCCACCGCAGACGGCCGCACTTGAAGCCGCACGCCGTTATCGCATGGTCGTGGCCACCCAGCGTTACGATCTCGGCAAGGACGTGTTTCCCGATACGCCCCTGAACTTCCGCTATTTCCGCACTGACGAGGCTGCCTTTGCCCATCAGGACGGCACTCCCTACACAGTTGGCGAGATCGTGACCGACCGGCCCATCGACACCAATCCCACCAGCCTGACCTGGGGTGTCGGGATTACACCGACCGAAATTACGGATTCACCGGACTACCAGCCGATTCTTGACTATCACTAATGGGAGATGAAGTCAGCGGGCCGGTCTTATCAACCGGCGCCGTGACGGACTTGCCCTGAACCGGACTCCCGACCCCGGAAAAGCGTCAACAGCAGGGTAGCGCCGCCTGATGCCAGCAGGGCACCAGCAAACGGCGCCAGTGTTGGCGCTCCACCGGGGAAGCTGGCGATATGGACGGCTTCAGACAGGCTGCCGGTCATCACCCAGTTGGGCACTACTGCGCCACTCAGGCCGGCGAGTGCCCCGGCCATGGCGGCGCTCGCGGTTACGCGGGGCCATAGGCCCATCAGTACCGGAATGATGGCTGTCGCGCACAGAAGATCGGCGATCAGAAAGAGGCGCAGAACCGATGCGCCCTGCAACGCGATAGCAACAACCGGAACCATCAGTGCCACCGTCACCCAGCGGGCGGAAGTCAGTGTCAGCCCCTTCTTCTCTGCCACCGCCAGAGATGCAATGCCGTTCTGGAGTGTGTCTACCGAAGACGCCACCAGCGTTACCGCCAGCACCAGCGCTACGGCGCCCAGCCATTGCGGCGCCTCACTGAGCAGGGCGAAGAAAGGAATTGGTGGTGTGCCCAGATCCAGACCTGCCATCGCCGCACTCATGCCCAGCCCACCGACTATCGCCACGACAACGATGGTGGTGCCACCGCCAAGAATCGCGCCTTTCCACAGAGATGCACTGTCGC
>Ga0209300_1000318_pt1 | contig 27126 bp, 20 predicted proteins | sample Shrwel_input2_RT_FD_187535 | JGI IMG/M metagenome (GOLD analysis project Ga0209300, IMG submission 187535) | Subsurface microbial communities from deep shales in Ohio, USA - Utica-3 well 1 S input2 RT (SPAdes) (version 2) ... | reverse complement strand
GTGGAAACAGACTGCCCTGGCTGCGCGCTTCACCTTGGATGTACTGCATAAACAAAAATGCCCGTATCGCGTGATACGGGCATTTTCTAGAACACCGGCCGGGACTGCCAGGTTTTCACACAGTCTGCATCAGGTGCCGTTTTTCGTTTCCGCTGCAGCTCAGGCGTGAAGCTTCTCGGCCGCGTGCAGCGTGTTCTCCAGCAAGCAGGCGCGGGTCATCGGGCCGACTCCGCCTGGGACCGGCGTGATCCAGCTGGCACGCTCGGCAGCAATGGCGAAGTCGACATCGCCGACCAGGCGACCATCGGCGAGGCGATTGATGCCCACATCGATCACGATGGCGCCGGGCTTGATCCATTCACCCTTGACCAGCCCCGGCTTGCCGACCGCTACGACGACCAGGTCGGCACGGCGGACATGGCTTTCCAGGTTCTGCGTGAAGCGATGGGTCACGGTCGTGGTGCAGCCAGCGAGCAGCAGTTCCAGCGCCATCGGCCGGCCGACAATGTTCGAGGCGCCAACGACGACGGCGTCGAGGCCGTGCAGATCGACGCCGGTGCTCTCCAGCAGCGCCATGATGCCCTTGGGGGTGCAGGGGCGCAGCAGTGGCATGCGCTGGGCCAGGCGGCCGACGTTGTAGGGATGAAAGCCGTCCACGTCCTTGTCCGGGCGAATCCGCTCGAGCAGCTGCGAGGCATCCAGGTGGTCCGGCAGCGGCAGCTGAACCAGGATGCCGTCGATCTCGGCGTCATCGTTGAGCTGATCGATCAAGGCGAGGAGCTCGTCCTGGCGGGTGTCGGCCGGCAGGTCATGGGCAATCGACTTGAAGCCGACTTCCTCGCAGTCCTTGCGCTTGTGCGCGACATATACCTGGGATGCCGGATCGGTGCCTACCAGAATCACCGCCAGCCCGGGGACGCGCAGCCCCTGGTTGCGGCGTTCGGCCACGCGGCTGGCGATACCTTGGCGGATAGTGGCGGCGATCGTTTTACCGTCGATCAGTTGTGCGGTCATGACGCTTGGTTAACCATCGGGAAGGGATTAAAAAGGAGCGGCATTCTCGCACGGCTTGCCGGGCCGGCAAAGGCGCCGACGCCGGATGAGCCTGTAACTCCTTTATCTTGCTGAATATTTTTCGCTGGCGCTGTTGACGGGCGTACAGGGGCTCTATAACATGCGCCCCGCTTGTCGAGCACAGCCTGCTGCTGGGTAAGATGGCTCATCGAGGAACTCCTCGGTAGCCGGAGCTTCAAGTCTGCGCTCCGCAAAGATTGCAGATAAAGCGCCCGTAGCTCAGCTGGATAGAGCATCCGCCTTCTAAGCGGATGGTCGCAGGTTCGAGTCCTGCCGGGTGCGCCATTTGGTGTCTGGCACAAGCAATGAAATATGGTGGGCGTAGCTCAGTTGGTAGAGCACAGGATTGTGGCTCCTGGTGTCGTGGGTTCGATTCCCATCGTCCACCCCATATTCCAGAAGCGCCAGGCAATAGCCTGGCGTTTTCGTTTTAGTCCCCGTTTATGCGGACGTGGTGAAATTGGTAGACACACCAGATTTAGGTTCTGGCGCCGCAAGGTGTGAGAGTTCGAGTCTCTCCGTCCGCACCATCATATGATTTCGAAGCCTTCAGAAGGAATCGAAAATCTCCGAAAGCCCCGTCATAGGGGCTTTTTTGCGCCTCTTCACTCTCAGCTTCCCTTAGAACCTACCATCCCAGCGTGGGTCAGGCTGCTCTAGGTGTGTCCGGGTTCTAACCATTCCCACGGACGGTTTGAAAAAGGCTGAAAACCTCAAATCTTGCGGACGACTCTAAGACGCATTCGTGGGTTATGAAACCGCTCGATGTAGTCGAATAAATCCGCCCGTACTTCATCTCGGGTTTGATAAGACTGACGGGCAACGCGCTCCCGTTTCAGCTGACCGAAGAAGCCTTCAGGCTGCGTTGTCGCCGCAATGCCCGACTGCACTCGTGCTGCAGACCAGCGTTGCGATTCAGAAAACGCTGGTAGTCAGCACTGGTGATTGGCTGCTGCGATCCGAATGCAGGATCTGTCCTGGCGTTGCCAGATCGCCATTTCCACCGCTCGGATCACCCTCTGCCGATCCTGACGGTGATGCACCGACCAACCGACCACCAGCTTGTTGTACAGATCGAGCACCACGCAAAGAAACAGCTTGCCCTCCCATGTGGCGATCTCCGTTATATCCGTGACCCGCTTACGTTCCGGCTCTAGGGGCTGAGATCGCGATTCAGCAGGCTTTTCACGCCAGCTGGACGGCCGTTGGCAACTCTTCCGGAGTCACGCCGCTTCCGACGTGGCCAGCCTTGAATTCGCTCAGCGCCCATCAGGCGAGCAACGCAGTTCAGGCCGACGGTTTCGCGCCCTCGTTGGGCAGACCCTCGTGCATCCGTGGCGCTCAGATCACCCCCGCGGCTGTCCTCGTGGATCTCCCGAATAGGCGCGCATTCTCTTGGGCACGTGGGCTTGGCTCGCGATCCTGCCAGGCGTAATGACCACTGGCAGAAACCTTCAGGCAACGGCACATCAGCCGTACCGGGCCGTCCGCGACCGGCACGGATCGGTTGGGCGAGTAGGCGTTTTCTATCGGCGGTGCAGGTTGAGGGCACTGCTTGCCTCTACTCTGTGCGCGCAGTGCTGGTAGCTTGTCAGCGAGCGTCTTACGGCAAGGACAACCCCGCTGCCGAACCGGCTCAGCTCGCTGTCCGAGTCGGCGCCCGGCTAGCCTGAACCGAGGGGATCGCCGACCAGCTCGATTACCAGTTCCACGAATTGGGCGATATTGAAGGGCTTCTGCAGAATGTGGTCGAAAAGCCCAGGGGCCTGGGACGCCAGACCCGCATGGCCACCGCTCATCAGCACGATGGGAAGGTGCGCCCATTCGGGGCGTTTGCGAATTTCGGTAGCCAGCTCCAGGCCGTTCATTAGCGGCATCATGTAATCGCATACCACCAGCGATGGCCCCTCACGATGCAAGGCGTCCAGGGCCTTCATGCCATTGCTTGCCTGGGTCACCATGAAACCGGCGTCTTCGAGCGCTAGGGTCAGGACCTCGACAATCAGGTATTCATCATCGACCACCAGGACCGTTGTCATGGAGTAAAGCCTTCTCGACCGCTAGCGGTCTTGCGGGGTGGGTGTGCCGGTGGGCTTCGTCGAGTAGCCGCCTCGGCCGATCTGCGCGGAATGGATATGCCGCTCGTATGCGCCATTGCGTCTTTTGATGATCCTCAAGGTTGGTTCGCTGGGGCCCGCCCCCTCGGTGAAATCGAGCAGGACGATATTGTCGAACAGGCTGCAAAGTTCGGCGGGTGGAGCCGTCGGATCGGCCCCCGGAAAGTGGCTGAGCTCCCACGTCGCCACCATTGTTGCCCCCAGCGCGCGGACCTCGTTCACCAGCGCGCTGGTGAACTCCAGTTGCCGGCGTTGCCGCGCGCAGGGGCGCGTGAGCGCGGCCAGGGTGTCGATCACGATGCGAGACAGGTGCTTCTCGCGTACCTGGTCGATCACGGCCAGCGCGACCTGGTCGGGTAAGAACTGTGTGGTCGGCTGCCAATGAAAACCCAGCCACCCATGCTAGGCCGCGGCTCGAAGGCCGAGGTCCAACTGATCGGACTTTCTCAGCAGTTGCTCGGGCGATTCGACCAGGCCGAAGAAGGCGCTGCGCTCCTGCGGCGACGCCCCGGTCATGAAGTTGAGGCCGAGGGTCGTCTTGCCGGCGCCAGACGGGCCGATGACGAGGGTCGCGCTGCGTTCGAGCACTCCGCCGCCCAGCGCAGCGTCCAGCTCGGCGACTCCGGTAGAGACCAGCCGCTCGCCCAGCGCCATCGGCGCCGTGGGCTGACTCAATAGCGCTTCGATGCGCGGATAGACGGCAATCCCGTCGCCGGTGATCTCGTAATCGTGCTCACCGGCGGCAAAGCCGGACCCCCGATACTTGTGCACCCCGAGCCGCCGATAGGAGCGCATGTCGCCTCGTTCTTCCTGGAGCGAGAATACGCCGTCGACCATGGTCAACTCAGGGCTGCCATGGTCGATCTCCGCGCTGGTGAGCATCAGTGTCGTGCAACCGGCAAAACTGGCATGGACCTGCAATTCGGCGATGAACTTCTTGGTGTTCAGCGGCGTGTCCGAACGGCTTCGAACGTTCATCAGGCCGTCGAGTACCAGCAACGTTGCCTTGTGCCGCAAGATCTCGCGGCGCAACAGCTTCAACACCTCGTCCAGCCCGTCGCTCTCGAGGGTATCGAAGGCACTGACGTACAGCATACCGGCGCCTATCTGCGCGGCGTCGAAGAAGCTGAGCGTCGACAGATACTGGAACAGTCGGTCGTGGGGCTCCGAAAGCAGCGAGGCAAAAATGACCTTGCCGCCCTGGGCGGTATGGTGGAAGGCAACCTGGTTGGCAAGAATGGTTTTGCCCGAACCGGGGCGGCCCTGGATCAGATAGGCGGCCCCGGCAACGAATCCGCCATGGGTGATGGCGTCGAGACCATCGATACCGCTTTCCAAGCGCTCGAGTGCTATCACGTGAATCTGCCTAGTGAATGAGGGCGTGGTGAATCGCTTCGCGCAGTGCTTCGGCACTGCGGTGGCATCGCAGGTTCGACAGCGTCGGAATGCTATCGAAAGCTTCCGGTGGTCGTGTCGTCACGAACGAACGCCGACGTAAACGATGCAGGGTGCAACAAAAAGCTGCTATCGGCAAACGCCGGTCCGAACGAAACGCTGAGCTGCCATTCAGGTTGCCTTGTTTGTGCGTTGTCTACGAGCCGAAAAGGCCTAGCGCCTAACGGCGAATGGTCAGCCCGATCACTCGTGATACCACCAGGGCGATGTACATCAGCCCGGCAATTTCCTCGAGCATCACCAACGCGCGGGCGAAGGGACGCAGGGGCAGGATGTCGCCGAGCCCGACGCCGGAGAGCACGGTAACGCTGAGAAACAGCAGCTCGAGCCAGGTTCTTGGCTCATCGGGTCGCAGCTGGGCAACGAAGCTGCCCGGGGCAACCAGTTGGCATGCCGCATAGGCATAGGCGAACGCCCAGGCCAGCAACGTGAAGGTCGCGCCGACGGCAAACAGCTCGTCTGTCGTGGTGCGCTGATCCTCCATCATGTAGCCAATGAGGCCCGCCGCCGCATAGAAGTAGAAGGCGGCTTCCAGCGTAACCAACAACAGGCGCAGCTCCGGCATGGCCACGAGCTCGGTCGCCACCGTGAGCACGAGGATGGCAGCCGCCAGGACGAACGCGACCGAATGGATAGTCGGGCTGCGGTTGACGATCCGCAGAGCCGAAACCAGTACCACCACCCCGAATGCGCCGAAAGCGGCGCGTCCGAGCGGCGTGTTTTCCATGAGCGGGTAGAGCAGGATGCCCAGCAGCTGAACGAACAGCAGGCCGGCCGATGGGTATCTGACGAGATAGCTCAGCAAAGGTCTGTTCATGGGCGACATGATCGGTCGAGGAGGTCAGGGCAAGCGCAATGCTCAGCAGATGTGGTCGACTGTGCGAGCCAACGAGCCGACAGTATCGCAGTTCAGGAACACTTGGCAGCAGGGGCCATTGAGCGGAGGTAAAGAAATCGATCGGCGCGGTTATCCGGCCGACTGCCCGTCAGCGCTTCGCCTATGACGCTACCAGCGAGAGATCGACCCAAGGTCATCCGAGAGATGGCTCATGTCGACGTCTCGATAGCGAAAGGGGGGATAGGGCGCGAGCGCATCGTCCAGATGCGTCAGGCAGGTTTCGATCGCGGCGGCCTGCGTCCGATCATCGCCTTTGGTAAGCACGTTGAGTGCCTCGACCAATTCGTCAGGCGTTGGCTCGCTGAGCAACAATCCGTGCTGCACGGTCAGTGTCTGTCCCTTGTAAACCTGCCTCACCGGGTCTCTGCCGACCAGCGAGGCGCCGTCTGCCAGCAGCGCATTGATGTGGTTACGAAGTGCAGTGCACTGGCGCCGGTCCTTTCCGTGGTACTTCAATTCCGATTCCGTCCGGTAGCGTTGATAGGGTGGTCGATCACGGCTCGGCAGCATCACAGCGCAATCTTTGCACCGAGCGGCTATGTGGTGGCATTGTGCCACGAATGACTCGCTCCGACATGACCATACTTAAGCCTGGCGACTTCGCCTGCCGGGCGCACGCCTTGCGCCCGTCCGTCAGGTTTTGTCGCGGCGAGGCTTGTCCACCACCGGCAGGTCGGCGTCCTTCCAGGCCTTGAAGCGCCGCCAATGTGGCAATCCGGGCTCAGCCCCATGTCCTGTAGCGTTGTCGCCGCCAGACTGGAGCGCCAGGCAGAGCCGCGGTACAGGACGAATGTCTTGCCGGGCCGAAGAACTCCTTGCCGTAAGGGCTCCCGGGGGCGACTGAGCACTCCAGCATCCCCCGCGCGGTATGAAGGGCGCTCGGGAACATGCCCTCGCGTTCCAGCGCTCGCACGTCCCGGATGTCGACGAAGACGGTCTGCGGGGCGTCCAGTCTGGTCTTTGCCTAGCCCAGGCTCAGCGTGCGAATGCAGGCGTGGGCGTCGTCGACGAGCCCTTTGGTGATGGGCATCGCGATGGTTCTGACGTTGGCCTGCCGTCGGGCGCCAGGCGCCGTACGCCGGGCCTCGATGAGAGAAGGTGGCCGACTGGCAGGCTGGGCAGGCCCGCGATGGGGTTCATCCCTATCGCCACAGGCGGCTCACTCGATGCCAGGCGGAGCGTTGTAGCTCTGGTGGTTCAGGCCAGTGGGCCTTCTTGCTTTCGCATTGCACGATGCCGTTGGTGCCAAGCCTCAGGCGCCAGCGCTGCGCCGATGGAAAGTGCTCGCCCGGATTGGTCTGCAACAGCAGCAGGTTGTAGTCGTGCTGCTTCTCGATGGGGTGGGCCTGGACTGCACCTTTGCTGTCGTCGCTGGCGGAATCCTCGCCTTCGGACTGGGCAAACAGCTTGTTGTGGCTCGCCTGGATCATTGCGCAAAGCTGTTCGCAATCCAGGGTGAGGCGCTCCCGAATTTCGTCGTGCTCCAGTGCTGCCTTGTCCAGGGTCGTCAGCACGCGATAGCAGATGATTTGCCGCTCCTCGTTGGTCGCCCACTTGCCGGAGTGTTCTCGAACCAACGGTGGCAGATCGGGCAGCTTGCGATAGTCGAGCCAGACCCGTTGCTGTGCGAGCACCTTGCGGGTGTAGGGCATCAGCAAGCGAATCTTCCAGCGCGGCTTGCCTTTGCGCAGTCTGCGGGTGATGGCCGTGATCATGTCGTCGCGCAGCAGGTCGCGAACGGCATAGACCAGCGCGATCACCAGCAGAAGCGTGAGCGAGAGTTTCTCGCTGGCGCCGCGCGCGTTGAACAGGAAGTAGGTGAAGAACGACATGATCAGCATCGTCGACATCGCCTTGACCAGCTTGTGGGTGCCGGCCCCCAGCGTTGTGACCTTCGAGCGCAACATCACCGGATACTCCAGCAGCCGGTGATACAGCGCCATGCGGTTCCATATCCGTGTCGGGGTTCCGTGGAAGTCGCTCAGGTACTCGCGCTCCTTGCGGTATCGACGTTCCTGGCGCAGGAATTCCGCTACCGATTGCTTGAGTTCTTCATCGACGGTTGCGTAGCCCTCGAGGGTCATGCTTTCCAGCAGGAACTGCTCGGCATGCCATGAGAAATAGACGTCCATCTGACGAAAGTAGCGCTGCTGATTGCTCTGCTTCGGGCTGGACCTGCGCAAACGTTGCGCGAAGTTCTGGCTGAGCCGCAGGCCGCGTGCGACGGGCTCTGCCACCGCCCCGGACGTGAGCATCTGCTGGCGCAGCCGCTCCATCGAAGCCTGGTACTGGAAGAACCAGGAGCCATACATGATTTCGTAGTGCGGAGAGAGCAGGACGAAGGAATGGTCGGCCTTGATGAGGCGGTCCTTCGATGGCATGCCCATCAGCCCGAAACTGTGCGTCAGCGCCTTAAAGAAAAACTGCTCTTCCGACAGGGTCCACGCCGACAGGTTGCTTTCGTGCGGAGTGAACAGATACAGCTCGATCTTGTGCCGTCCAGGCTGCTTCAGCGTGCGGGTCAGTTGCAGGCGGAAATCACCTTTGCGCTTGAGTGAAAACACAAAACCCCCAATGACCGTGGAACGCAGCCAGCTTACCAATCTTCCGCTGGGCGGTACGCCGAGTAGCGGGCTTATGTTCGGGCGAGGCTTTATCCAGGCCGCCCGTTGCTCAAATTCCCGTCGCCGCGCCATCGGCGTCAGCTCCGAACCCCAGCCGGTCTTCGGTCATGCAGCTGATATGCGCGCTTTGGCCAGACATCTGGCGAAGCATGGAAGGCGAGTGACGCGCTGGGGCTGCCGTTCAAGCCAGCAGGGGCAAAGACAGCTTGCGTTGGATTCCACCGTTTAGATTGGTCTCCCAAGATTGGTCCCAGTTGGACGGAACGTAAAACATCTACCTCCAAGCTCAGCAGCCTGGTCGGTCAGTTCGAGTCCTCCGTCGCACCATGCAATAAGCCGAAAGCCCCGTATTTCGGGGCTTTCGCATGCCTGGTGCAGGGCAGATGTGACCGTTCCCGTGTGTTCCCACTGAGCCCAGGTGTACGCAACGAGCACCTCGTTACCGCGCCATGTAACAAAGGCTGCACAGCGATGGGCCTTTTCGTTCCTGGCTGGTCTGTACCGCAGGCTCACGGCAGAGGGTGCACCAAGGGCGCCAACTGCGCGCAAGCCGTCCTGGTGAAGTCGCCGCGCAGATCTGCCGACCGCCACGGTGGCCGAAGATCCGTCCTGCGCGGCGACTGAGCGCACCAGGCGCCGGCTAGCGCAGCTGCAAGCTGTAGCTCAGGATGAGCCGGTTCTCGTCGATATCGCTGCCGAAGTCGGAGCGTACCGTGGCATTGCGCAGCTTGATGCCCAGCCCCTTGAAGGGGCCGTCCTGGGCAACGTAGGCGATGTCGGTGTTGCGCTCCCATTCATTGCCGTTGTCGTTCTGCAGTTGGATGTTGCTTCCCTTCGTGTAGCGCGTCATGAAAGACAGCCCAGGCAGGCCGAGGCCGGCAAAGTCGTAGTCATAGCGCAGCTGCCAGGAGCGCTCGTCCTCGTTGCCGAAGTCCTGGACCTGCGAGAGGTGCGGCAGGAAGTTGTCGGAGCCGGCGATGTAGGCGTAGCCGGTGTCGCCGTCCAGTTGCTGGTAGCTGGCGCTGAACGTGTGGTGACGCAGGCGATAGCTGAGGATCGCCGCGAAGGTATGGGCATCGATGTTGCTGTTGCCGGCGTCGGTCGAGCGCAGGTAGCGCAGGTCGGTCTTCAGGCTCTGTTGCTCGCCCAGCGGCAGCACGTGCAGCAGGCGCAGGTTGTGCTCGCGGTAGAGGCCCTGCAGTTCGGCGGCGTAGTAGCTGGTGGTCAGCGCCGGCGTCCACTGGTAGCTGCCGCCGCCGAACAGGAAGCGGTCGCTGGCAGCCTGGCCAAGCTCGATGTTGCGGGCGCCGCCGTTGAAGACGGTCATGTCCTCGTAGTCCGAGGAATTGCGCTGGTTCACCGCGCCCAGCCAGCCGGCGTCGAGGGTCAGCCCGTCCCACTCGCGGCTGTTCAGCCAGGCGCCGCGGAAGGTCTGCGGCAGCAGGCGGCTGTAGTTGCGCATCAGCACCGGTAGCAGGGGCTGCAGGGTGCCGCCGTGGACGGTGGTCCGGGACACCCGCAGCTTGCCGGTCAGGCCCAGTTCGCCGTATTCGTCCTGGGCGCGGAAGGGCGCCTCGCGATCGCTCATGAGGATGCCGGTGCCGGTGCGGTCGGGGCTGGAGTCGAGCTTGACGCCGAGCAGGCCGAGGGCGTCCAGGCCGAAGCCGACCGGCCCCTCGGTGTAGCCGGACTCGATCTTCAGCGCTAAGCCCTGGGCCCACTCGTCGGCCTTGGACTGGGCGTCGCCCGGGTCGCGGAAGTCGCGGTTGAAATAGAAGTTGGTCAGGTCCAGCTGGGCCTTGCTGTCCTCGACGAAGGCGGCGCAGGCGGGGCCGGCGAGGCCGCTGGCGGCGAGGGCGAGCAACAGGTGGCGGGAGGTGAGCGTCATGGCGGTGTCCTTTTTCTTGTTGTTGGGTGCAGCCGCCCGCATCGGCCGTGCATGCCGATGGCGGGAGGTTCGGGGAGGGGGCCGCCGTTGCCGGCGGCCGGAAATCACTCGGCTTCGCTGGGGCGCTGGGCGCGCAGCCCCGGGGAGGCGAAGCGCAGCAGGTGGGTGCGCTCGATCAGCAGGTACAGCACGGCGCCAGCGGCCAGGCCCCAGCCCGCGCCGTACACCGCCAGCACCACGCCCATGGTGCCGGCGATACCGCGTTCGGCGTTGTTGTTGAGCTGCTCGAAGCCGACCATCAGGCAGATGTAGCCGGTGAGGATCAGCGTCAGCGACAGGGCGATCGGCAGCACCGGCTGGAAGAAGCTCACCAGCGGCAGCACGAACAGCGCGAGAAAGCCGGTGATCCAGAAGGTGCCAGCGCCGCTGTAGATCGACTCCATCGCCTTGCGGCCGTACTTGTAGCGCTCGGCCATGGTCGCTGCGACCGCCGTCCACAGCGGGCCGGCCAGGCCCGGGTAGGGCGCGAAGAAGGCATGCAGGGCGTTGCGGATGGCGCACACCAGGTGGATGCGGTCGACGTTGATCTCGATCTTCTCGTCGGTGCGCAGCTCGTCGGCGCGCTGCATCAGCGACTGGCCGACGATGATGTCGCCGAAGGCGATGATGTAGGCGATCACCGCGGTGGGCACCGCCAGCATGAACACCTGGGCGTCGGGGAAGCCGGCGGTGAAGGGCAGGTACTGCCAGAGCTGGTCGAAGGCCGGCGCGGTGATGCCGAAGCGCACGTCCGGCATCCTGTACTCGCCCACCGCGATGCCGGCGACGATGGCCACGATCATCCCCGGGACCATGCCGTAGTTGACGATCTTGCGCGCCAGCGGCACCCGCTCGGTGAGCCCGCGGAACGACACCGAGAACATCAGGTACAGGCAGATCAGGCTGCCCAGCACCAGCGAGATCGGCGTGTTGGCCAGGCGCCCGCCGGTCTCGATCTCGCCGATCAGCGCGGCGATGCCGGCGCCGATGATGATCCCGCCCTTCATCGAGTTGGGCACGATGCGCACCATCACGCTGCCCAGGCGCGTGACCCCGAGCAGGAAGAAGATGACGCAGACCAGGATCTGCAGCGCGAACAGCGCGCGGATCGCCTCCGGCCCCGGCTCGAAGTTGCCGAGAAACAGCAGCACAACCGGGATCCCGGGGGTGATCCAGCCCGGCACCAGCGGCACGCCGAGCAGCGCCGGCAGCATGAAGCCGATGCCGCACACCACCACGTAGGCCAGCGCCACGTCGTAGGGCAGGCCGAGGTATTTCTCCAGCAGCGGGATCATGCCCAGGCTGACCACGAACATGATCAGCGCCTGGAGCATCTCCGCGGTTTCCCAGCGGTAGTGCACGAAAGGCAGGCGAAGCTTGAACGGTCCGGCCTTCCAGCAGGGTTGTTCGTCGCCGTCGTTACGTTTGTACAGTTGCATGGAGCCTCCGTTGGCGCCGCGTGGCGCCTTCTTGTTGTTGTGAACGGATGCCGCCGGCAGCCGCCATCCCTGCAACGGGATGGCAGTACCAGGCAGAAAAAAGCGGGGTCAGGCCAGATTGCGCAGAGGTGCAGCCTGGGGTGGCGACAGGTCGCGTGCCCGTTCGCGCAGGACGTACTTCTGGATCTTGCCGGTCGAGGTCTTGGGCAGCGCCCCGAATATGACGGTGCGTGGCACCTTGAACGAGGCCAGGTGCTCGCGGCAGAAACTGATGATGGCGTCTTCGTCGACGGCCTGGTGATCGGCCTTGAGGTTGATGAAGGCGCAGGGGGTTTCGCCCCATTTCTCATCCGGTCGAGCCACCACGGCAGCTTCCAGCACGGCAGGATGGCGGTACAGCACACCTTCGAGTTCGATGGTGGAAATGTTCTCCCCGCCGGAAATGATGATGTCCTTGAGCCGATCCTTGATCTCCACGTAGCCGTCCGGGTGGCAGACGGCCAGGTCGCCGGTATGGAACCAGCCACCTTCGAACGCTTCGGCCGTTGCACTGGGGTTCTTCAGGTAACCCTTCATCACCGTGTTGCCGCGCATGAAGATCTCGCCGATGGTCTGGCCGTCGCGCGGGGTCGGCTCCAGGGTTTTGGGATCGGCCACCATCAGCCCTTCCAGGGTCGGGTAGCGCACGCCCTGGCGTGCCTTGATTTCCGCGCGCTCCTCCAGAGGGCGTTCGTCCCATTCGGCATGCCAGGCGCAGATGGTGACCGGCCCATAGACTTCGGTCAGGCCGTAGACATGCGTCACCTTGATGCCCATTTCCTCGACTGCGCCGATCACCTTGGCCGGCGGCGCGGCGCCGGCGACCATGGCGTGCACGGGGTGGTCGATGGCGGCTTTGGCCGAAGCGGGCATGTTGACCAGCGCATTGAGCACGATCGGTGCGCCACACAGGTGAGTGACCTGATGCTCGCGAATCAGCCCGAGAATCTTCTGCGGGTCGACGCGGCGCAGGAACACATGGACGCCGGCCAGCGCGGTAATCGTCCATGGGTAGCACCAGCCGTTGCAGTGGAACATCGGCAGCGTCCAGAGATACACCGGATGGTTGCCCATCGCCCAGGTCATCTGGTTGCCCAGCGCGTTCAGATAGGCGCCGCGGTGGTGATAGACCACGCCCTTGGGGTTGCCGGTGGTGCCGGAGGTGTAGTTGAGGCTGATCGCCTGCCACTCGTCTTCCGGCCACTGCCAGGCGAACGCCGGGTCGCCTTCGGCGAGCAGCGCTTCGTAGTCGAGGCTGGAAACCGGCTCGCCTTCGCCGTACTCGGGGTCGTCCACATCGATCACGAGCGGCGGGTGATCGAGCATCCCGACGGCCGCGCGCACGACCGAGGCGAACTCGCGGTCGGCGATCAATACCCGGGCCTCGCCATGCTGCAGCATGAACGCAATGGCTTCGGCATCCAGTCGTACATTGAGCGTATTGAGCACCGCGCCGATCATGGGCACGGCAAAATGGGCCTCGAGCATCGAGGGGATATTGGGCAGCATCACCGCGACGGTATCGCCCTTGCCGATACCACGCCCGGCCAACGCAGAGGCCAGGCGTCGGCAGCGCATGTAGGTTTCGGCCCAGGTGCGACGGATCGAACCGTGGATCACGGCGGGGTAATCGGGATAAACGCTGGCGGTGCGCTCGATGAAGCTGAGCGGGCTGAGGGCAACATGGTTGACTGCGGCGGGCGCAAGGCCCTGTTCGTAGATGGTCATGCAAGACACCACTTGGCTGATTATTAGCTCTTGTTCTGCATCGCCTGGGAGCTTCGCCCGGGCGGCTTGCAAATCTTATAGATCAGTCGGAAGGCATATGGAAGTATTGCTGGACGAATATGGTAATACTCCTATATCTATTTCCGTGCGGGCCAGGGGGGTTCTCCCGGCCAACCTTTCAGACGGATTGCTTATGAGCACAACTCCCGTTCGCCTTCACACCTGGCTGCGTCTGCAGCGTGAACAGGTAGCGCTCGACGCGCGCGCCGATGCCCTGTGCCGGGTGCTGCGCGGCTGCGCCGGGGTACGCCAGGCGTTCTACATGACCTGGCAGGCCGGTGCCGGCATCTACACCCATGAGGGCAGCGGCGCACAGCTGCCTCCCGGGCTGGGTGATCCGCTGCAGGCCAGTGATCGCCTGCTGCATGAGCGGCTCGGCGGCGAGGGCCTGCTCGACCTCGCCGTTGTCCGTGGGCTGGACTGCTGGCTTGCCGGCCGCCTGCGCCGGGCAGGCATCGTTCAGGGCGCCGTGCTGGCGCTCGATCTGGATGAAGCCGTACCCGGGTTGTTGCTGCTTGCCACCGATGGCGATGTCGGTCCCTGCTCGCTGAGCTGGGTACGCGAGCTGTTGCTCAGCCTGCTCGCATGCGCGAGCGGCCTGGCGCGTCAGTCGCCGTTGCTCGGCCTGGATCCGCAACCGAGCCTGCTGCTGGACGAGCACGCGCATCCCGTCGAGCTGAACGCTGCCCTGCTGGCGCTGCTGGCCGATCGCCCTCTGGATGAGCTGCTGCGCTTTCTGCCCGTCAATCACGCCGCGCTGGTCGGCGCTTGTCTGGCGCAGCAACGGGCTATCGAAGGGGTGGAGGCCGAATACGATCAGCGCATCCTGATCTGGACCTTTGTTCCCGATCCCGCGCAGAACCGGGTGCTCGCGCGCTGTCGAGAGGCGACCGCACAGGTCCTGGCCGAGCGGGATGCGGCACGCGCCCGGCGCCTGTATCGGCTGATCACCGAAAACACCACCGACCTGATCTCCCGGCACGCGCCCGATGGACGCTTTCTCGACGCCTCGCCAGCGGCCTGGCGGCTGCTCGGCTATTGGCCGGAGCAACTGCGTGGCCAACTCGTGGAAACCCTGTTCCACCCCGAAGACCGGGCCCAGTTGCCGGCGCGCAGCCGCGACGCGCTGGAGGTGGACGGCTATCACACCATGACCTACCGGGTGCGCCATCGGGACGGTCACTACCTGTGGTTCGAGACCGCCAGCCATGCCATCCGCGAGACCTATACCGGCGCCGTGGTCGAGGTGGTCAGCGTGTCGCGCGACATCACCGCGCGGGTGCAGGCCGAAGAGAACCGCCGGCGGCTGGCCGAGGTGGTGGAAGTAAACACTGACCTGGTGTTGTTCATCGATGCCGAGGGGCGGGTGACCTATCTCAATCCGGCGGCAAGGCGAACGCTGCGTCTGCAGGATGGGCAGATGCCGGCGCTCGATGCGCTGTTCGATACCGAGGTACTGGCGCTGCTGCACGGAACCGGCCGCACGACCGCCGAGCGCGAGGGCGTCTGGAGCTGCGATTCGCGTCTGCTCGCCCAGGACGGCGGTGCCTCGGTGCCGATTTCCCTCGTGCTGCTGGCGCATCGGACGACCGGCGGCGAGCGTTATTACTCGCTGGTGGCCCGCGACATGAGCGAGCGTGAGCTGCGTGAGGCGCAGCAGCGGCGCCACCAGGACGAGCTGGCGCATACGGGGCGCCTTATCACCCTCGGCGAGCTGGCATCCGGCATCGCGCATGAGATCAACCAGCCGCTCGCGGCGGTGGTGAACTACGCCAGCGCCAGCCAGCGCTACCTGCAGAGCCTGGGGCAGAATCCGCAAGCAGCCGAGCGCGTGGCCCAGGGCCTGGAGCGGATTACCGAGCACGCCAACCATGCCTCGGAGGTGATCAAGCGTTTGCGGGCGTTCCTGCGCAAGGGGCAGCGGCGCATGCAGCCGCTCGATGTCGCCGAGGTCGCGCGCGACGCGGTGCGCCTCTGCGCGTGGGAGACCGCTGCCGCCCAGGTGACCGTCGAGCAGGCGCTGGCCGCCGACCTGCCACGGGTCTATGCCGACCGCGTGCTGCTCGAGCAGGTCTTGATCAACCTCTTGCGCAATGCGATAGAAGCGAACCGCGAAGCCCACCCGGGACAGCCGTCGCGTATCGTATTGCGCGCCGAGCGACAGGCCGATGAGGTGGTCCTGGCCGTTGCGGACCAGGGCCGTGGGTTGGATGAGCAGGAACTCGAGCAGGCCTTTACGCCGTTCTTTACCCGCAAGCCGGACGGTCTCGGGCTCGGGTTGCCGATGAGCCGCAGCATCATCGAGGGGTTTGGCGGCGCGTTGCAGGGCCAGCCGGGCGAGAACGGAGGGCTCTGCATGCGCTGTCGCCTGCCGATCAAGACAATAACAACAGAGGAACGCTGATGAGCGATGCTCACGAGCAGGTGGTGTATATCGTCGACGACGACCAGGGGATGCTCGACTCGACGGTCTGGCTATTGGAGTCGGTGGGGTTGTCTGCCAGGCCGTTCACCGGCGGGCGGGAGTTTCTCGAAGCCTGCAATGGCGCGGATAACGCCTGCGTGCTGTTGGACGTCAGGATGCCGGGTATGGGCGGTCTGCAGGTTCAGGAGGCCATGCGCGCGCGCGGGCTGCAGTTGCCGGTGATCTTCGTCAGCGGCCATGCCGATGTGCCTATCGTGGTTCGCGCATTCAAGGCCGGCGCGGTGGATTTCATCGAGAAGCCCTACAACGAGCAATTGCTGCTCGATAGCGTGCAGCAGGCGCTCAGTCGTCAGGAACGTGCCGGCGGCACCGGCGAGCACGTCAGCCTGCAGGCCCGCCTGGACAGCCTGACCCCGCGAGAGCGCGATGTACTGCTGCCGCTGGTGCAGGGCTACACCACCAAGGAAATCGCTCGCCAGCTCGACATCAGCATCAAGACCGTCGACCTCTATCGGTCCCGGGTGATGAAGCGCATGCAGGCCGAGCGCCTGGCCGATCTGGTCGGCATGGCCGTAGCGGCACGCCTGGTGGATCCGCTGCGCTTGCGCGGCTAGGCGTTCAGGCCCGCGCCGCTTCCCGATAGGCGCGTGGGCTGTCGCCGGTCCATTGGCGAAAGGCACGGGTGAAAGCCGAAGGTTCGGAGAAACCGAGACGCTGGGCGATTTCACTGATCGGCAGGCCAGCCTGACTGAGGTAATGAATGGCCAGGTCGCGGCGCAGGCCATCCTTGAGCGCCTGGAAGCGGGCGCCTTCGAGGGCAAGACGCCGCCGCAGCGTGCGCTCGGTGATATGCAGCGCCGCTGCCGCGGCTTCGATACCGAGGTCCCTGAACGCGCCATCGTGTTGGAACAGGTCACTGACGCTGCGCGTGAAGGCGGCCTGGTAGGACGGGCGGGTGAACCATTCCAGCGGCGCCCGCCGCAGGTGTTCACGCAGCGTGGCGGGCGTCTGGACCACCGGCATGTCCAGGCATTGAGGGTCGAGCACCAGGCGGCAATCGGGCATCGAGAAGCGTGCCGGGCAGGGGAACATCAGCCTGTACTCGGCATGGTTGGCCGGTTGCGGGTAGTCGAAGTGCACCTCCCGCAATCCGATGCGCTGGCCCACCAGCCAGCTGGCGAAACGATGCCAGAGCAGCATGAATACTTCCCGCAAGAGATGCTCCGAATCACGCTCCGGATCGGCCAGGCGCATCACGAAAGCGGTTTGCCCGCCATCGGCGGTCAGCTCCAGACGCAGCGAATCGTTGACCAGATTGTAAAAGCGCGCCATTCGGTAATAGACCGAGGCCAGGCGACGACAGCCGATGACCTGACGGGCCATCAGGGCGAACACACCGTGGCGGCTACGGGAGGGCGCAAGGCCCATGAACTCGTCGTCGCCGACGCGCCATAGCGCCAGCATCAGCCGGCTGAACTGCAGTGAGGTCATGCGCATCTGCGCGTTGTCGAGCAGGCGCTGGCCGATGCCGGCTTCCTGCAGCAACGCCTGTTCGTCGAGCCCACTGCGCTGCGCCGCCTTGATGGCGCTGCAGGCGAAGTGGACCGAAATGCTGTAGCCCTCGTAAGACATGTGAGGCTCTCGGATTGTCCGTTTATGTCAAGTATTAGTCAGCTTTGGTTATGGCTGGCGCCTGCGTGAGCGGCGAAGCTAGCAGCGCTTTACGAACGAGCGAGCGGCGACGTGCTCGGCTGGTGCAGTGGCCGGCTCGAGGCCTTCCTACGCGCTATCCGGCAACTCTACCTGAGCAGGGAGCCTTCCATGCAACTACGAGAGGTGGTGATCACCGGCGCTTTGCGCACGGCGATCGGGGATTTCGGCGGCAGCCTCAAAGACGCCAGGCCGAATGAGCTGGCAACCCAACTGGTTGCCGAATCGGTCAAGCGCTACGGCGTGGACCCGGCGAGCGTGGGGCACTGCGTGTTCGGTAACGTACTGCCGACCGAGTCGCGCGATCTGTATCTCTCGCGGGTGGCGGCGCTGGAAGGGGGCCTGACCGAGCGCTGCGTCGCCATGTCGGTGAACCGGCTCTGTGGCAGCGGGTTGCAAGCGGTCATCAGTGCGGCGCAGCAGCTTCAACTCGGCCTTTGCCAGGCGGCGCTCGCGGGCGGCGCCGAGTCCATGAGCCGCGCGCCCTACCTGCTGCCCGCGGCCCGCTTTGGCCAGCGGATGGGAGACGGCCAGACACTCGACCTGATGGTTGGCGCGCTGACCTGTCCGATCAACCGTTATCACATGGGAATCACGGCGGAAAACGTCGCCGAGCGCTACGGCATCAGCCGTGCGCAGCAGGACGCTCTCGCCCTGGAAAGCCACCGCCGGGCGGCCCGCGCCATCGCCGAGGGGCGCTTCGCCGGGCAGATCGTCCCCGTGGAGCTGAAAACCCGCAAAGGCACGCGGTCGTTCGACACCGATGAGCACGTGCGCCACGACTGCACGCCGGAAGAGCTGGCGGCTCTGCGCCCGGCGTTCAAGCGCGAGGGCGGCACCGTTACCGCGGGCAACGCGTCTGGCCTGAACGACGCCGCCGCGGCGCTGTTGCTGATGGACCGCGATTACGCCGAGGCCAACGGCCACCAGGCCATGGCGCGGCTGGTGGACTACCAGGTGTCCGGCGTGGCACCCGAGATCATGGGCATCGGCCCGGTGCCGGCGGTGCGCGAGCTGCTGGCGCGCAACGGGCTGGAGATCGGCGATATCGATTTCTTCGAGCTCAACGAGGCGTTCGCGGCCCAGGCGCTGGCGGTGGTGCAGCAGCTCGACCTGCCGCTGGAAAAGGTCAACCCCAACGGCAGCGGCATCTCCCTCGGCCACCCCATCGGCGCCACCGGGGCGATCCTGATGGTCAAGGCCGTGCACGAGCTGCACCGCAGCGGCGGCCGCTTCGCCGTGGTCAGCCTGTGCATCGGTGGCGGCCAGGGCATCGCCGCATTGCTGGAGCGCCTCTGATGACTCTTTACCAAGGGCAGGCGCTGCGCCTGGAAATGCTTGGCGACGGCTTCGCCGAGCTGGTGCTGGATCTCGACGGCTCGTCGGTCAACAAACTGGACCGCGCCACCCTGGCGGATCTGTGCGCGGCGCTGGAGGTGCTCGAGCACACCGCGTTGCGCGGGGTGCTGGTGCGCAGCGCCAAGCCGGCGTTCGTGGTCGGTGCGGACGTCAGCGAATTCCCCGCGCTGTTCGAGGCCGGGGAGGGCGCGCTGCATGCCTGGCTCGAGCAGGCGCTGGACAGCCTCGGGCGCCTGGAGTCACTGCCCTACCCAAGCGTTGCCGCGATCAACGGATTCGCCCTTGGTGGCGGCCTGGAGCTGGCGCTGGCGACCGATTACCGGGTGCTGGCCGAGGAGGCGCGGGTCGGCCTGCCGGAAGTCACGCTGGGCATTTGCCCCGGCTTCGGCGGCACGGTGCGGCTGTCGCGCCTTGTCGGCGTGGCCGATGCGCTGGACTGGCTGCTCGAGGGCAAGCCGCGGAAGGCCGGGGCGGCGTTGACGGCCGGTGTCGCCGACCGCGTGGTGGCCCCGGAAGCCTTGCGCCAAGAGGCGCTCGAGTTGCTCGGTGAGGTTGCCGAGGGCGGCGACTGGCAGGCCCGGCGCGCACGCAAGCGTCGGCCGGTGGCTGTGCCGGACGGCATCGCCGCCCGTGGCGATACGCTCGATCCGCGCTACCCGGCGCCGCAGGCGATTCTCGCTGCGGTGCAGACCCACGCCGGGCTGCAGTTCGCCGAGGCGCTGCAGGTCGAGCGCGAGACCTTCGTGGCCCTGGCGCGTGGGCCCGAGGCGGCCTCGCTGGTCGGGCTGTTCCTCGCCGATCAGGCGGTACGCAAGCAGGCCCGTCGGCATGCCGAAGGTGCCGCGCCGGTGCGCCGCGCCGCAGTGCTCGGCGCTGGCATCATGGGCGGCGGCATTGCCTACCAGGCGGCAGCCAGCGGCACGCCGATCCTGATGAAGGACATCCGTGCCGAGGCACTGGACCTGGGCATGCGCACCGCCACCGCCCAGCTCGACCGGCAGATCGCCAAGGGCAAGCTGAGCGAGGCACAGAAGGCGGCCATCCTCGAGCGGGTCACCCCGACGCTGGACTGGCAGGGCTTCGCCGAGGTCGATCTGCTGGTGGAGGCGGTGGTCGAGCGGGCCGACGTCAAGGCCGCGGTGCTCGGCGAAGCCGAGGGGCTGCTGGCAGCCGACGCGGTGCTGGCCTCCAACACCTCGACCATTTCCATCGACCGGCTGGCCGAAGGGCTGAAGCACCCCGAGCGCTTCTGCGGCATGCACTTCTTCAACCCGGTGCCGATGATGCCGCTGGTGGAGGTCATCCGCGGTCGCCACACCGACGAAGCGACGCTGGCGCGCACCGTGGCCTTCGCCCAGGCGCTGGGCAAGACGCCCATCGTGGTCGGCGACTGTCCGGGCTTTCTGGTCAATCGGGTGCTGTTTCCCTACTTCAACGGCTTCAACCGGCTGCTGCAGAACGGTGTCGATTTCGAGCGTATCGACCGGGTCATGGAAGCCTTCGGCTGGCCCATGGGCCCGGCCTATCTCGCCGACGTGATCGGCCTGGACACCATGGTGCATGCCGACCGGGTGCTGCAGGCGGGCTACCCCGCACGCATGGGGCATGACGGCGAACCGGTGATGGAGCAGTTGCTCGCGGCCGGCTGCCTGGGCCAGAAGAACGGCCGCGGTTTCTACCTCTACGGCACCGACGAGCAGGGCCGGCGCCAGCGCGAGCCGTCGGCCGAGGCGCGGGCGCTGCTGGGTACGCCGGGCGCCGAGGTGAGCGACCAGGACATCGTCGACCGGCTGATGATCCCGCTGTGCCTGGAAACCGTGCGCTGCCTGGAGGACGGCATCGTCGCCAGTGCCGCCGAAGCGGATATGGGCCTGGTGCTCGGCCTCGGCTTCCCGCGCTTTCGCGGTGGCGCGCTGCGCTACATCCAGAACCAGGGGCTCGCCGAGTTCGCCGCCCGCGCCAGGCGCCATGCACACCACGGCGGGCTGTACCAACTCACCGACGACTTCCGCGCGCGGCTGCACAGCGGCCAGCGCTACCACTAACGCACCGAGAGAAACGCACATGGCCGATTACGTCCACCCGTACCGCGACACCGAGTTCGTGCTCAATGAAGTGCTGGGCTTCGAGCGCCTATGCGCCGAGCTTGGCCTGGGCGATATCAACAGCGAGCTGGCGGCGGCAGTGCTGACCGAGGCGGGAAAACTGGGCGCCGAAGTGCTGGCGCCGCTGAACGCCGTCGGCGACCGGGAAGGCGTCCGGCTGACCGAGCACGGCGTCAAGGAGGCGCCCGGTTTCGCCGACGCCTATCGGTTGTTCAGCGAAGGGGGCTGGTGTTCGCTTACCGCGCCCGAGGCGTTTGGCGGGCAGGCGCTACCGAATGTGCTGGGGACCGCGGTCAGTGAGGTCTGGCATGCGGCGAACATGGCGTTCGCGCTTTGCCCGCTGCTGACCCAGGGCGCCATCGAGGCATTGGCGCATCATGCGCCGGCACCGTTGCAGTCGCTGTATCTGCCCAGGCTGGTCAGCGGCGAGTGGACCGGCACGATGAATCTCACCGAGCCGGATGCCGGCTCCGATCTGGCGGCTGTCAAGGCGCGCGCGGTTCCTGAAGGCGAGCACTACCGCATCACCGGGCAGAAGATCTTCATCAGCTGGGGCGACCATCAGATGACATCCAACGTGATTCATCTGGTGCTTGCTCGCCTGCCGGATGCGCCTGCTGGCGTAAAGGGTATCTCGCTGTTTCTGGTGCCCAAGTTCCTGCCGAACGCCGCAGGCGAAGCCGCCGAGCCGAACGATGTGCGCTGCGTGTCGCTGGAGCACAAGCTCGGGATCCATGGCAGCCCGACCTGCACCATGAGCTTTGGCGAGCAGGGCGGGGCGATCGGCTACCTGGTCGGCGAGCCGCACGCCGGGCTGGCCTGCATGTTCACGATGATGAACCACGCGCGCCAGGCCGTAGGCCTGCAGGGCCTGGCGATTTCCGAACGCGCCTGGCAGGACGCCCGCAGCTATGCCCGCGAGCGCTTGCAGGGCACCCAGCGCGACGGCAGCCGCTACCCGATCATCCGCTTCCCCGATGTGCGCCGCATGCTGATGCAGATGAAGGCCTCGACCGAGGCCATGCGCGCCCTGGCGCTGCTCGCGGCGGCCGAACTGGACCGCGCCCGCCATGCGCCCGACCCGGCCAGCCACCGTGCCCGCCAGGGCCGCGTGGATCTCTACACGCCGATCATCAAGGGCTGGCTGACCGAGCTGGCGCAGGAGGTGACCTCACTGGCCGTGCAGGTTCACGGCGGCATGGGCTATGTCGAAGAGACCGGTGTTGCGCGGCATTTCCGTGATGCGCGCATCCTGCCGATCTACGAGGGCACCAACGGCATCCAGGCGATGGACCTGGTAGGGCGCAAGACCCTCGCCAACGACGGAGCGTTGCTGGCCGAGCTGCTCGATGACATCGACACGACCCTCGGCCACCTGCGCCAGGATGCGCGCTGCAGCAGGCTGGCGGCGCCGCTGGCCGAGGCGCTGGCAGCTGCACGGCGAGCGCGCCAGTACCTGCTGGAAGGTGCTGCAAGCGATCCCGCGCTGCCCGGCAGCGTCGCCTTCAACCTGATGATGCTGCTGGGGTATCTGTGTGGGGGCTGGGCCATGGCGCGCTCGGCGCTGGCCGCGTCCGCCGCGCTGGCCGCCGGGCGCGGCGATCCCGCCTTCCTCGAGGCCAAGCTGGTCACCGCGGGCTTCTACGCCGACCACCTGCTACCTCGCACCGGCGCCCTGCTTGCCAGCGTGCTCGCCGGTAGCCACAGCACCATGGCGCTCGTCGAAGAGCTTTTCTGAACCGACCCGGCAGGTGCTCGCCTTACCCGCCGCTGGGCGGCGGGCATCCGCTCCCGTGAGATCGAGAGGTTTTCAACATGAAAGTACTGGTCGCCGTCAAACGAGTGGTTGACTACAACGTCAAGGTCCGCGTCAAGGCGGACAACTCCGGCGTTGACCTGGCCAACGTCAAGATGTCGATGAACCCCTTCTGCGAAATCGCCGTGGAAGAAGCCGTGCGCCTGAAAGAGAAAGGCGTGGCCAGCGAAATCGTGGTCGTCTCCGTCGGCCCGAGCGCTGCCCAGGAGCAGCTGCGCACCGCCCTGGCGCTGGGCGCCGACCGCGCCGTGCTGGTCGAGTCCGCTGATGAACTCAATTCCCTGGCGATCGCCAAGCTGCTCAAGGCCGTGGTCGACAAGGAGCAGCCGCAACTGATCATCCTCGGCAAGCAGGCGATCGACAGCGACAACAACCAGACCGGGCAGATGCTCGGCGCGCTGACCGGCTACGCCCAGGGCACCTTCGCCTCCAAGGTGGAAGTCGCCGGCGACAAGGTCAACGTCACCCGCGAGATCGACGGCGGCCTGCAGACCGTCGCGCTGAACCTGCCGGCGATCGTCACCACCGACCTGCGTCTGAACGAGCCGCGCTACGCGTCGCTGCCGAACATCATGAAGGCCAAGAAGAAGCCGCTGGAAACCCTGACGCCCGAGGCGCTGGGCGTGACCACCACCTCGACCGTGAAGACCCTCAAGGTCGAAGCGCCGGCTGCCCGCAGCGCCGGCATCAAGGTCAAGTCCGTGGCTGAACTGGTCGAGAAACTGAAGAACGAGGCGAAGGTGATCTGATGGCTATCCTGGTTATCGCTGAACACAACAACGCGGTCCTGGCGGCTGCGACCCTGAACACCGTGGCGGCGGCCGCGAAGATCGGCGGCGACATCCATGTACTGGTCGCCGGCAGCGGCTGCGGCGCCATCGGTGAAGCGGCGGCCAAGATCGAGGGCGTGTCCAAGGTGCTGGTCGCCGACGACGCGGCCTACGCCAACCAGCTGCCGGAAAACGTCGCGCCGCTGATCGCCGGCCTGGCCAAGAGCTACAGCCACGTGCTGGCTCCGGCCACCACCAATGGCAAGAACTTCCTGCCGCGCGTGGCGGCGCTGCTGGATGTCGACCAGATCTCCGAGATCATTGCCGTCGAAAGCGCCGACACCTTCAAGCGCCCGATCTACGCCGGCAACGCCATCGCCACCGTGCAGTCCAGCGCCCCGATCAAGGTCATCACCGTGCGTGCCACCGGCTTCGACGCGGTGAACGCCGAGGGCGGCTCGGCGGCCGTCGAGCAGGTCTCCGGCAGCGGTGACGCCGGCAAGTCCGCCTTTGTCGGCGAAGAGCTGGCCAAGTCCGACCGCCCGGAGCTGACCGCGGCCAAGATCGTCGTTTCCGGCGGCCGCGGCATGCAGAACGGCGACAACTTCAAGCACCTGTACTCGCTGGCCGACAAGCTCGGCGCCGCGGTCGGTGCCTCGCGCGCCGCGGTCGACGCCGGCTTCGTGCCGAACGACATGCAGGTCGGCCAGACCGGCAAGATCGTCGCGCCGCAGCTGTACATCGCCGTTGGCATCTCCGGTGCGATCCAGCACCTGGCGGGCATGAAGGACTCCAAGGTGATCGTCGCGATCAACAAGGACGAGGAAGCGCCGATCTTCCAGGTCGCCGACTACGGCCTGCTCGGGGATCTGTTCGAGATCCTGCCGGAGCTGGCCACACAGCTGGGTTGACGGCGACCTCTTCCGGAGCCCCAGGCGAGGCAGGCTGGCGACGAACGGCTAAAGCCGAGGCGGATCGGTGCTGTCCATGAAACAGCTGCCGCTCCGCCAATCGGGTTTGCGCTCGCCAGGCCGGGGCTCTAAAACCTAAGGTGCTGCCAGCCACCACCCGGCAGTGCCATACGAAGAGGATGTGATGACCACTGCCAATCAACAGTTTGCCAGCGACAACTACTCCGGCATCTGCCCCGAAGCCTGGGAGGCCATGGCGAGGGCGAATCAGGGCCACGACAAGGCCTATGGCAACGACCAATGGACCACCCGCGCCGCCGAACACTTCCGCGCGCTGTTCGACACCGACTGCGAGGTGTTCTTCGCCTTCAACGGCACGGCGGCCAACTCGCTGGCCTTGTCGTCGCTCTGCCAGAGCTACCACAGCGTCATCTGCGGCGACATCGCGCATATCGAAACCGATGAGTGCGGCGCGCCGGAATTCTTCTCCAACGGCTCCAAGCTGCTGGTTGCGCGGACCGAGCAGGGCAGGCTGACGCCAGCGGCCATCCGTGAAATCGCCCTCAAGCGCAAGGATATCCATTACCCCAAGCCGCGCGTGGTAAGCCTGACCCAGGCCACCGAGGTTGGTACCGTCTACCAACCCGAGCAACTGCGTGCCATCAGCGATACCTGCAAGGAGCTCGGGCTGCACCTGCATATGGACGGCGCGCGCTTCGCCAATGCCTGTGCGCACCTGGGCATGTCGCCCGCCGAGCTGAGCTGGAAAGCAGGCGTCGATGTGCTTTGTTTCGGTGGCACGAAGAACGGCATGGCAGTGGGCGAGGCCATCCTGTTCTTCAATCGCGAACTGGCCGTCGATTTCGAGTATCGCTGCAAGCAGGCCGGCCAGCTGGCTTCCAAGATGCGCTTTCTGTCGGCTCCCTGGGTCGGGCTGCTCGAGAACGGAGCCTGGCTGAAATACGCCGAGCATGCCAACCGCTGCGCCCAGCTGCTGGCCGAGCTGATCCGGGAACTGCCAGGCGTCGAGCTGATGTTTCCGGTGCAGGCCAACGGCGTCTTCGTCAGTCTTCCCCCCGCGGCGCTGGAAGCGCTGAGAAACCGCGGCTGGATGTTCTATACCTTCATCGGCGTCGGTGGTGCGCGCTTCATGTGCTCGTGGGACACCCGCGAAGAGTGCGTGCGCCAGCTGGCCGCTGACATACGCGCGGCCGTGACCGGCGCAGCCTAGGCGGCAATCCGGCGGTGCGGGAGTTGCGGGCCGGCTCAGGCAGTCGCCGCCGGAGGGCCGGCAACGGTGACCGTTACGCTCGTTCTCCGGCCTCTCGGTCGAGGCGCGTCCCTTCGGTGTGGCCCTGGCTTCGCGCATCGTAGCGATGTCGTGCGGCCCGAAACTCATCGGCGTGCCCGATTACCCACGTCCATAGCGGCACCATCTGGGCAAGCAGTCCGCGGCCAAGGGCCGTGAGTTCGTATTCGACCCGGGGCGGGACTTCGGCATGGTCCTGCCGATGGACCAGGCCGTCGCGCTCCAGCTGGCGCAGGCTGCGCGTCAGCATCCGCTGCGTTACGCCGTCCAGGCGCCTGGCCAGTTCGGCGTGGCGCAGCCGGCCGGCGACGCCAAGCGTATGAACGATTCCGAGTGACCAGCGATTGCCGGCATGACTTAGCACTTCACGCTTGAGGCCGTCGTCGTCCGCGCTCAGCGAGCGTGGCGAAGCTAAAGGGCGATCTGGCCGCCGACCCTGGTGACCCGATGAAAAAGTATCGCGCGGTATTTGCCGAGGGGCGCGGCGTGGCATGGGACAAGCGCCTGACGTTCAACGCCGCACAAGGCATCGAGCTGACAACGGCAGCGCAGTGGATCGCGCGGAACCTCGTGCCTGGCCCCGGCGCGTAACCGTAGCGACTCCGCGCGGGAAGGCTCACCCGGTGGTTGCGACCGCCAGTATGAGCGCGTCGTGATCGCAGAACCGGCGGAACGGCATTAATCCACAAAGGCTGTGGATAATGCCGTTGATATCTCCCGGATAACCGGCGCCGCGCCCTGTGTACCCTGGGCTGTCGTTAGATTGCGCATTTTTTGATCGCAAAAAAATGCTTGCAAATCAGTAGGATGTAAGCGCCCTGGGCGGTCGCTCCGGGCCATGCCGCTCAGCTCGAGGTGCCTGGCCCAGGGTGCCGGAGGCGCGTCGGAATACCTGCCACCGGATCGCTGCGCCATCTCTGCGCGGCGCCGCGTGCCTTGTACGCGACCCAACCAGCTGCGCGCGCACCTTTGCCACCGACCGATGCGCGCAACCGGGGCGCGCCATCGTCGCCAGCCCGGGCAGTGCGTCAGTGAGTGGATTGGGCCAGGTTCGCATAGTCGGCCGTCAGCGCCTCGAGCTTCTGCAGCAGGGATTCGCTGGTCGTGACGATGACGGTAGGCACATAGCGTGATTCATCCGCCAGTTGGAAGCCGGCCCGGGCAAAGCGCCACTGCTTATCGATCTGGTCGAGCCGCTGGGTGATCACGGCTGTGTTCTGCCTGGCCTCGTGTAGCTCGGCCAGTCCTTCGTCGAATTCCTGAACGGCGGTGACGAATTCTCGCTTGAGCTCCGGGGCCGGCAGGTTCCAGCTCAACGCCAGGTAAAGCATGGCGATGCGCTGGCTCAGCATGCGCAGTC
>Ga0209300_1000317_pt1 | contig 27310 bp, 24 predicted proteins | sample Shrwel_input2_RT_FD_187535 | JGI IMG/M metagenome (GOLD analysis project Ga0209300, IMG submission 187535) | Subsurface microbial communities from deep shales in Ohio, USA - Utica-3 well 1 S input2 RT (SPAdes) (version 2) ... | reverse complement strand
TCGCGATCGTCTCGCCGAGCTCAACGAGAGCCTGGAGACGCATCTGGAAATGCTGCGCCTCGACCAGCAGGCCGGTGGCCATATTCAGCGCAAGCTGCTGCCGCCCCGCCCGCTGTCATTGGATGGTGTGACCTGTGATTACTGGTTGGCGCCATCGCTGTACTTGTCCGGCGATTTTCTCGATTACCAGCGTTTTGATGCGCGCTTCAGCGTCTTCTATTTTGCCGATGTGTCCGGCCATGGCGCTTCATCGGCCTTTGTCACCGTGCTTTTGAAGTACCTGTGCAACCGCTGGCTGGGAGAGTGGGACGGTGCCAATCCCGAGTGTCTGGCAGCGGACTGGTTGGCGAACCTGAATCGTGAGCTTTTGGATACGGGTATCGGCAAACACATGGCCATGTTCGTGGGGGTCATCGATCACGAGACCCGTCGGCTGCACTATTCGCTGGGGGCTCAGTTGCCGATGCCGTTGCTGGTCAGTGAGGGCAGCGTTGCTCCGCTTGAGGGAGAAGGCATGCCGGTCGGATTGTTCCCGAATGTGGAATATCCAAAGTTGAGTTGTGCACTGCCGCAAAACTTCCGATTATGGTTATGTTCAGATGGAGTGCTGGAGTACCTGTCAGGCAGGACGCTTGATGGGCGGCTCAAGGAACTCGAGCGACTGGTGCTTGCCAGTGAGGATCTGGCGGCAATGCGGGCGGGCCTGTCACTTGGCGGGCTTCCCGAGGACGACGAGGATACCATCAGTGGGCACGCGCCGGGATACGAGGAGCTGCCCGACGATCTGACGATCATGACGTTGAGCGGTTTTTACCATGATGAAGAATGAAGGGCGACTTCAGGCGGCCATCGATTCTGGGGTTTTCATCCTCAAGCTGTCCGGTGATGTGCGCCTGACCTTGAGTGCGACGTTGGACAGCCAGGCCCAGCGGCTGGCCGATATGCCGGGGCTGGAAACCGTGATGGTCGATCTGCGCGAGGCCACCAATGTTGACTCCACCGCGTTGGGCTTCCTGGCCAAGGTGGCGCTTGCCGTGCGCGATCGGCTCGAGCAGCCGCCGACGATCGTGGTCGATAATCCGGATGTACGGCGGATGCTCGACGTGATGGGGTTCGGTGACTATTTTACCCTGGTCGAGTCACCCATTCAGGAGAGCTCCGAGCTTGCGGACCTGCCGTTGGTCAACGCTGATGAGCTGGTGCTTCAGGAGCGTATTCTCGAAGCACATCGCATCCTGATGCATATGAGCGAGCATAATCGCGAAGAGTTCCAGCCGCTGGTGGAACTGCTCGAAGAGCAGCATCGCCAGCCGAGCGAGCCATAACCACCTCACTTGGCTGGCGCGCACTTGGCTGACCTTGGCTGACGCGCAATTGAGCTGACAGAGTGACGCTGCCGTCATGAGAAGCGGTCAATATAAAACGCAGTCGACATAAAACGCAGTCAACATAAAGAGGGCCGGTCGATAGCTACCGGCCCTCTGTCATTGCGGCTTCCTGGGAGCGAGATATCCAAGGCGACAAGCTCACGACGCGATAGCAATGTCGTCCGGATGGTGGCCCTGGTTACTTACGCAGCTCGGCCAGCAGCGTTTCCAGCTTGCGCTGGTCTGCCATGAACTTGCGGATACCTTCGGCCAGCTTTTCGGTGGCCATGGCGTCTTCGTTCATCGCCCAGCGGAAATCTCCCTCGTCCAGGATTTCCGGCCTGGCGCTTTCGGCGTCTTCTGCACTCAGGCAGCGGGGCAGGGGACCGTTGTCCTCGGAGAGCTCAGCGAGCAGTTTCGGCGAAATGGTCAGGCGATCGCAGCCGGCCAGGGCTTCGATCTCACCGGCGTTGCGGAAGCTCGCGCCCATCACCACTGTCTTGTAGCCGTGTCCCTTGTAATGCTCATAGATGGCACGCACCGAGCGCACGCCGGGATCATTGGCGCCACTGAAGTCCGCTTCGGGCTCGTGCGCCTTGTGCCAGTCGAGGATGCGGCCCACGAAGGGTGAAATCAGCGTGACACCGGCATCGGCACAGGCCTGCGCCTGGGCAAAACTGAACAGCAGGGTCAGGTTGGTGCGGATGCCTTCACGCTCAAGCTGCTTGGCGGCGCGAATGCCTTCCCAGGTTGAAGCGACCTTGATCAGGATGCGTTCGCGTCCGACGCCACGTCGCTCGTAGCGATCGATCAGCGAATGAGCGCGGGCCAGGGTGGCCTGGGTGTCGAAGGATAGGCGGGCGCTGACCTCGGTGGACACATAGCCTGGCACCAGAGCGCTGATCTCGCTGCCGATTTCGACCGCTACGGCATCCAGGGCATCGTCGATATCGGTGCTATGGCGGGCCAGCTCGGCTAGTCGGGCGCGGCGGCCCTCCTGCTGTGCGGCCTGCAGGATTAGCGAGGGGTTGGTGGTGGCATCGGTGGGCTGGAAGCGAGCGATCGCGTCCAGATCGCCAGTATCGGCGACCACCGTGGTCATGGCTTTAAGCTGCGTCAACTTGTCCTGTGTCATGGTCATCCTGAATGTTCGAGTGAGTCAGACCTTCACTGTAGCAAGGCGGTGTCGCGCTGTGTATCTGCGCCTGACGCCTGGGACGCTTCATCGGCGATGACTCGGGGCATCCAGTCGTGCTCGGTCTCAATATGCGCTGTCGGTGGCTCCAGGCCAGCGCCTGAAGATGGCGACGTTTCTCCGACTTTCATGTTCCTACTGGTCGTAAAGCGGGCGGCGAAACGGCGCATCTGCTCGGCCTCATCCTCAAGCGACATCGCTCCCTTAGAGGCCTGTTCGACCAGTTGGGCATTGTGCTGGGTGACGGTCTCCATCTGGTTCATGGCCTGGTTGAGTTGTTCGATGCCACGATGCTGCTCGTCGGAAGCTTGGGCGATCTGCTCCATTAGGCCGTTGACCTGACCGACCGCCGCGATGACGGTCTCCATCCCCTGGCTGGCCTCAGTCGACAGGGTATTGCCACGCTCGAGGCTCTGGCGGGAGTCGTCGATCAGGCGACGCACGTCGTTGGCGGCATTGGCGCTGCGTGAGGCCAGCGAGCGTACTTCGCTCGCCACTACCGCGAAACCACGGCCGTGCTCGCCGGCCCGAGCTGCCTCTACCGAGGCATTCAGGGCCAGCAGGTTGGTTTGGAACGCGATGTTGTCGATCAGCGCAATGATGTCGTGAATCTGCGTCGAGCGATCATTGATCTCGCTCATGGTGTCGACGAAGTTGCTGATCACCTCACCACCGGCGCGGGCCTTGCTGCTGGCGTCGTCGGCCAGTTTGGCCGCTTGACGGGAGTTGTCAGCATTGTGGGCCACGGTGGCGGTCAGTTCGTCGAGGCTTGCCGCGGTCTGCTCGAGCGACGAGGCCTGTTGCTGGGTGCGTGAGGACAGTTCCTGGTTGCCCTCGCTCGTGCGCTGGGCGCTGTCGAGAATGGTAGCGCTGCTCTCGCGCACCCGGCCGACAGTGTTTGCCAATGACTGTTGCATCCGGGAGAGCTCGCTATATAGCTGGCCGATCTCGTTGTTGCCCTTGGTCTCGATGGGTTGGGAAAGATCGCCTTCTGCCATGTGGCGGAAGTACCCGATGAGTCGGCGCAGCGGTCGGATGACGTTAACGGTGACTCCCCAGACGGTCACCAGCACGAGCAGCAGGGTAATGGCCACGGCGCCGCCCATGGCCGTGTTCATCCAGGTGCCCATGCGGTCGAACTGCGCGGCGAGGCCGTTGCCGCTCTCCTGGGAGGCAGCGAAGAAGGCCTCCGCGCTCTCCATGAAGGCCTCGCTCATGTCGCTCACGCGGGATTGTCCGGAGTCATAGGCGCCGACGTCGTTTTCCTTGAGCACCATCAACTGCAGTGAGAGGCCGGTATTGAGCAGCGACTGGAAGTGATTCTTGAGGGTGTCGATGGTGTCTGTCTGGGAGGGCTGGGGAGGAATCGCCAGGAAGTCCTGAAAGGCTTTTTCGGCCGAGCTCATCAGGCCTTCGGCGCGCTCGATGACCGGTCCGGGGCGGTCGAATGAGGGCTTGCGGACCAATTGGGCTGCTCGGTTCAACTCCACTCGGGCGCGCAGCATGTCGACATAGGCATGATTGAGGGCCTGGGCCTGCTCGACGTTGATCTGGTTGAGCGTACCGAAGGCCTGACGGCTGTAATGATTGGCGAAGAGTCCGAGGCCGGCGCTGACCAGAAGCATGAGCGTGAAGGCAATCAGTACCAATGATCCACTGAGCTTGACCGTCATGTTGTCGAAGTATCGCATGCTGTTGTCTATCCCCTGCTGTGTGATGGGCCGCAAGGCCCCGGCTCCGTGTGCCCGGAACTCAAAGGAATGCTTGATAATAGTCCCCTGATTTATCAGCAAAGTATGACAACCTGAGGTCATGAGCCTGATGCGCATGGCGCCCGTCAGGGCGGCAGTGTCGCGATGGATCGGTTATCCTTAGCCCGCTATTTTTCTGCTTACCCTGTTTCCGCTGACCCTTTCTCTCAGGAGCACCCTGTGACACTGAGTACCCGAAGAGTGGCTCTGCTGGTGGCTGCCAATACGGCGTTGGCACCCTTTGCTATCGATGCCTACCTGCCGGCCATGCCGGCGCTGGCCGAGGCCGTGGGAGCGAGCATTCATCACACTGAGCTGTCGATCAGCGTCTTTCTGTTCGGCTTCGCCATCGGCCAACTGACCGGCGGCCCCATGTCCGATCGTCTGGGACGCAAGCCGGTGCTGCTGACCGGTCTGTTCGTGTTCTGCCTGGCGAGCCTGGCCATCACACAGGTGAGTTCGCTCGAAACGCTGTGGGCCTTTCGCTTCGTGCAGGCACTGGGCGGGGGGGCCTGCGTGGTCAACTCGGCGGCTATCGTGCGCGACTGTTTCAGTGGTCGCGAGGCCGCCAAGGTGATGTCGACCATGGCCATGATCATGATGCTGGCGCCGTTGGCCGCCCCGGCCGTGGGCAGTGGTCTTCTGTACCTGGCTGACTGGTGGCTGATCTTTGTGTTCCTGGCGGCCTATGCCGCCTTTCTTGGCTGGTTGCTTGGCACTCGTCTGCCCGAAACGCGCTCGCCAGACCAGCCCACGGCCTCTTTCCGGCAAGTGCTTGGCAATTACGCCAGCGTTTTTCGCCACCGCGAGGCCATGGGCTATATCTGTGCGGTGGCGATGGCCTTTGCCGGGATGTTCGCGTTCATCACCGCGTCGCCCTTCCTGTACATGGACTATTACAGCCTGTCACCGGCCATGTACCCGGTGGTGTTCGGGGCCAATGTGGTGGTCATGGCGTCGTCGAATCGGCTTAACATCCTTCTCCTGCATTACCGCTCGCCCCAGCAGAACCTGCGCCTGGGGCTGGGTGTGCAGTTGCTGGCGGCCAGTGGGCTGGTGCTGGTCGTGGCCCTGGGGCTGGATTCGCTCTATACCGTGGTGCCGCTGATCATGCTGTTCATGGGGCAAATCGGTTTGATTACCCCTAATGCCATGAGCTCGCTACTGGAAAAGTTCAGCCACATGAGCGCGACTGCCACGGCGCTGCTGGGCAGCATTCAATTTTCCTGCGGTGCTCTGGCTGGGGTATTGGTCGGCGCTTTCGAGGTCGAGAGCCCCTGGCCGATGGTGCTGACCATGCTTGGCGTTTCTACCCTGGGCAACCTGGGCCTCAGGTTCTTGGTGCGAAGCGATGTCAATACCTGATGGTCTGGTTTGAAGAGAGGGCGTATTTGGAGGAATTGATGAGCGCATTGGCGGGAGTTGATGAGCGCACGGGGGCGTGACGTGATGTTCGAGAGGGACACTGTCCGGCCTGCAACAGGCTCTACGACGGGGGTTCGTGCTGCTGTGCAGCCTGGCGGTGGTGGGTGTGTTGGTCTAGCGTGTCGAAGAAGTCTCACATGTCACGAAGTTGTCATCTACTTGCGTCATCGTATGTGTCGCGAAGGTTGAACACCCTCATCGACAGGAGTTACCTGCATGAACCGTATTCTCAAGACCACCGCCATTGCTGCCGCCGTTATGGGCTTTGCGACTGCCGCTCAGGCTCGCGACCAGCTGCGCATCGTCGGCTCCAGTACCGTGTATCCGTTTGCCAGCTACGTTGCAGAAGAATTCGGTGCCACTACCGATTACCCGACGCCGGTCATCGAATCCACCGGTTCCGGTGGCGGTCTGCGTCTGTTCTGCAACGGTGTGGGTGATGATACCCCCGATATCACCAACGCCTCTCGCCGTATCAAGGTCTCCGAGTTCGAGCGCTGTGCAGAGAACGGCGTGACCGATATCACCGAGGCCATGGTCGGTTATGACGGCATTGCCTTTGCCCAGTCCAGCAAAAATGACGCGATGCCCGTGACTCGCGAACAGCTGTTCATGGCGCTGGCCGCCCAGGTGCCGGTCGATGGCAAACTGGTCGATAACCCCTACACCCAGTGGAACGAGATCGACTCGTCTCTGCCGGCTCGTGAAATTGCCGTCTACGGTCCGCCCACTACCTCTGGCACCCGTGATGCTTTCGAAGAACTGGTGATGGAAGCCGCTTCCGAAGATATGGAAGCCTATGGTGGTGAAGGTTACACCGACATCCGCGCCGATGGCGCTTACATCGATGCTGGTGAAAACGATAACCTGATCGTTAAGCGTCTCGCCGAGAACACCGATGCTTTCGGTATCTTCGGCTACTCCTTCCTGGAAGAGAACGGCGACACCCTGATCGGCTCCAACATCGACGGCGTGGCGCCGACCCCCGAAGCGATCGGCAGCGGCGAATACCCGGTGTCTCGTTCGCTGTTCTTCTACGTGAAGAACCAGCACGCCGACAACGTGCCGGCCATGAATGACTATGCCAACCTGTTCATGAGCGAGAAGATGATCGGTGACATCGGCTACCTCAAGGGCATCGGCCTGATCCCGGCTCCGGAGGAGCTGCGCGCCGAGCGTCGCGAACAAGTGGCCAACCACAAGACACTGGAACTGTCTGACATCAAGTGAACGGCAACGTCACCTGATGGTTGAATCGGCCGGCAGCGATGAGCTGCCGGCTTCTGTACGTTCCGGCAAGCTGATTTTGCCGAGCCCCGTTGACTGAGAGCTTCCCATGCAGACTAACCAACTGATCCTGCTATTCAGCGGCGCCTTGCTGGTGTTGGGGCTGATAGCCTTCTTCATGGGCCGTGCCAAGGCCGCCAAGGTGCGTGCCAGTGGTACCGCGATGTATGCACAGCCCGACCAATATGCCTGGTTTGCGGCCCTCGCCACTGCCGGGCCTGCGGTGGCCGTGGGGGCCATTGGCGCCTTCGCCTTGCTGTTGATGGGGGCAAATATCCCCACGCCCTACCTGCTGGCCGCCAGCCTGGTAGTCGCCGCCGGCGGCATGATGGTGGCAATGACGCAGGTACGCCCTGATTTTCATGCGCGCAAGGCCATAGAGCGAACCATTCGCTTTATTCTGGCCGGTGCGGCGATGATTTCGATCTTCACGACCTTCGGGATTCTGATCTCGATCATTTCCGAAGCGATTCGTTTCTTCCAGATGCAGAGCTTCTGGGATTTCATCACCGGTACTACATGGAACCCCGGTGCAAGCTTCCTGGCCGCTGCGGGCCGCGCCGAAGAGGGAGCCACGGCCGCTCAGTTCGGCTCGGTGCCGCTGTTCGCCGGCACCTTCATGATCACCCTGGTCGCCATGCTGGTGGCTATTCCGGTAGGCCTCATGTCGGCGATCTACATGTCCGAGTTTGCGCCGACCAAGGTGCGCACCGTCGCCAAGCCGATGCTGGAAGTGCTGGCGGGTATCCCTACGGTTGTCTATGGCTTCTTCGCTGCGATTACCGTGGCGCCGCTGGTGGTCAGCGTCGCCGGCATGGTGGGTCTGGAGGCTTCCTACAGCAACGCCCTGGCGCCGGGCATCGTGATGGGCATCATGATTATTCCCTTCATCTCATCACTTTCCGATGACGTCATTAATGCGGTCCCGGACAGCATGCGCCAGGGCTCGTTAGCGCTTGGCATGACGCGCGCCGAGACCATCAAGGACGTGGTGGTGCCTGCCGCCTTGCCAGGCATCATCTCAGCCTCGTTACTGGCCATATCGCGTGCCATGGGCGAGACCATGATCGTGGTGATGGCGGCCGGCATGCGCCCCAACCTGACCGCCAATCCGCTGGAAGACATGACCACGGTAACGGTGCGCATCGTCGCGGCGTTGACCGGTGATCAGGAGTTCGCCAGCGCCGAGACACTATCTGCCTTCGCCCTGGGCCTGGTGCTGTTCGTGGTGACCCTGACGTTGAACATGGTCTCGGTGATCATGATCCGTCGTTTCCGCGAAAAGTATCGCTCCAATAACCTGTGATCGATTGAGGCCAATCGGACAATGAGACAATCCTTCGACGATATCAGCGCCCAGCTCAAGGGCCGCCATCGCAAGTCTGCTCGCCTGAAGTGGATGTCGATGGGCGCCCTGGGCCTGGCCGGGCTATTCCTGGTGTTCTTCTTTACCGACATGCTGATCAAGGGGCTGCCGGCGTTTCAGCAGGCCCAGGTTCAGGTGCAGGTCGACTACAACGAGATGGCCCAGGACATTCCTCTGGCGGCGGTTGAGGAAGACGTGCGCCCGCTGGTCAGCCGCGGTTACCTGCGACTGATTCCGGGGCGCATGGAAGACAACCCCGACCTGCTCGGCACCACCCGCATGGAATGGGTGCTGGCCGACGGCCAGGTCGATCAGTACCTGAAGGGCCATCACACCAACCTGAGCGCCAGCGAGGAATCGGTGGTTGATGAGCTCGCCGCCGAGGGGCGTGCCGAGCTCAAGTTCAACACGAACTTCTTCACCCGCGGCGATTCCAAGATGCCAGAGCTCGCCGGTATCGCCTCCGCCGCGATGGGCACGGTGATGACGTTGCTGGTGACTATTGCGGTGGCCTTCCCGATCGGCGTGATGACGGCGGTCTATCTTGAGGAGTTTGCCCCTGACAATCGCTTCACCCAGATGATCGAAATCAATATCAACAACCTGGCGGCGATCCCCTCGATTCTGTTTGGTCTGCTGGGTCTGGCGATTTTTATCAACTTCTTCGGTGTACCGCGTTCCTCGCCGCTGGTGGGCGGTCTGACGCTGGCGCTGATGACGTTGCCGGTCATCATCATCGCTACCCGCACGGCGCTGCGCAGCGTGCCGGATACCATTCGCCACGCTGCCTTCGGGGTGGGCTGCTCGCGCTGGCAGGTGGTGCGTGACCATGTGCTGCCGGTCAGCATGCCGGGCATCATGACCGGCTCGATCATCGGTCTGGCTCAGGCAATGGGCGAGACGGCGCCGCTGATCATCGTCGGCATGGTGGCCTTCATCCCCGATGTCACGGCGACCTTTACCGATGCCGCCACGGTGATGCCCGCACAGATCTTTACCTGGGCCGGTGAGCCGGATCGTGCTTTCACCGAGAAGACCGCCGGCGGCATTCTGGTGCTGTTGACCATCTTGATCGCTCTCAACGCAACGGCCGTGGTGTTGCGCAAGAAATTCGAACGTCGCTGGTAACCGACCGGCACTTGCAACAGGATACGTCACTATGGATATGAAAGTTGCCGACCGTGGAGTCACCATGTCAGGTCACGATGCCGGGCAGCCGGTTACCCGCAATGAACAGGCCAATCACGAACTGAGCATTCGCGTGCGCGATCTCAACCTGTGGTATGGCGACACCCAGGCCCTGAAGAACATCAGCGCCGATGTCTTTCAGAAGAACGTCACCGCCTTGATCGGCCCGTCGGGCTGCGGCAAGTCGACCTTCCTGCGTTGCCTCAATCGCATGAATGACTTGATCCCCAGCGTGCGGCTCAATGGTTTGATCGAGATGGACGGCCGTGACATCAACGAGGCCAAGATGGATGAGGTCGCGCTGCGGCGTCGGGTGGGCATGGTCTTCCAGAAGCCCAACCCCTTCCCCAAGTCGATCTACGAAAACATCGCCTACGCCCCGCGCATGCATGACCTGGTGAGCCGCAAGGCCGATCAGGACGAGCTGGTAGAGAAGGCGCTGCGCGAGGCCGGCCTGTGGAACGAGGTCAAGGACAAGCTGCAACAGCCCGGCACGTCCCTGTCCGGTGGTCAGCAGCAGCGTCTTTGTATCGCCCGCGCGATCGCCGTGCAGCCCGATGTGATCCTGATGGATGAGCCAACCTCGGCGCTGGACCCGATCTCCACGGCGACCATCGAGGACTTGATCGACAAGCTCAAGCAGGACTTCACCATCATCACGGTGACCCACAACATGCAGCAGGCGGCACGTGTGGCGGACTACACGGCCTTCTTCCACCTGGGGGAAATGGTCGAGTACAACGACACCAAGACGATGTTCGCCAACCCGCATACCAAGAAGGCCGAGGACTACATCACCGGCCGTTACGGCTAAGTCGCTCGGGCATACGCACCGGGTCTTGAAACATAAGCCCCGAAGCATAAGCCCCGAAACGTAGGTTCTGGAACATAGGTCCTAAAACGTAGGCCCTGAAACATAGCTCCTGAAATAAAAGGGGGAAGCCAATCGGCTTCCCCTTTTTTTACGTTTCACAGGGCGTTGGTGAAGGATCCTTGCGCATGGCGTGTCGATCTTTGCAGGCAAGCCTTGCTCACACGGCTAGTCGAGCAGTTCGACCGCCACGGCGGTGGCTTCGCCGCCGCCGATGCACAGGCTGGCGATGCCACGTTTGCCGCCGGTGACGCGCAGCGCATTGATCAGGGTGGCGATGATCCGCGAGCCGGTGGAGCCGATGGGGTGGCCCTGGGCGCAGGCGCCGCCGAAGATGTTGACCTTGTCGTGGGGGATGTCCAGCCCATCCATGGCCAGCAGGGTAACCACCGCGAAGGCTTCGTTGATTTCGAACAGGTCGACGTCATCCACCGTCCAGTCGAGGCGCTTCATCAGCTTGCCGATCGCGCCCACCGGGGCAATGGTGAACTCGCTGGGGTGCTGGGAGTGAGTGCTGTGGCCGAGGATTCGGGCAAGCGGCCTGGCGCCGTGGGTCTTGGCGGCCTCACGGCTGGCCAGCACCAGCGCCGAGGCACCATCGGAGATGGAGCTGGCGTTGGCGGCGGTGATGGTGCCGTCCTTGGCAAAGGCCGGACGCAGGCCGCGAATCTTGTCGAGGCGCGCCTGGAAGGGCTGCTCATCGTGATCCACCACGCTGTCGCCGCCGCGACCGCTGACCGTGACCGGCGTTAGTTCACCGGCCAGGTGCCCGGCCTCGTGGGCCGCCATGGCGCGCTCCAGAGAGGCGATCGCGAAGTCATCCATGCGCTCGCGGCTGTAGCCGCGCTGATCGGCGATATTCTGAGCGAACACCCCCATCAGTTGCCCGGTCTCGGCATCTTCGAGGCCGTCCAGGAACATGTGATCCTTGAGCTCGCCATGGCCCAGGCGATAGCCGCGACGGGCCTTGGTCAGCACGTGAGGCGCATTGGACATCGACTCCATGCCGCCCGCCAGCACCAGCTCACCGCTGCCGGCGCGGATCAGGTCATGTGCCAGCATGGTGGCCTTCATGCCGGAGCCGCACAGCTTGTTGATGGTGGTGGCGCCGACACCGTCGGGCACCCCGGCCTGGCGCATCGCCTGGCGCGCTGGCCCTTGCTTGACGCCGGCCGGCAGCACGCAGCCAAAGATGCCTTCATCGACGGCGGCGGCATCGATGCCGGCCTGTGACAGAGCCGCCTGGATGGCGGTAGCGCCGAGCTCAGGGGCGGTGAGGCTCGACAGGCTGCCCAGCATGCCGCCCATCGGTGTGCGGGTGGCGGCCAGGATCACGATCTCGTGGGAAGTGGACATGGTATGACTCCTTGGCGATCGCGGGGCAGTGCCGTTGACCGCAGGTGGGCGCTATGGTCTTCTCAAGACTAACCAAGCAAGCGCTAGTGTAAATGCGATGAATGTAGTGAATGACTCGCCGCGGCGCCGGGAACTGATTCGCGTCGCTGCCCAACTGTTCGTTCAGGAAGGCTTCGATCGCACCACCGTGCGCATGCTGGCTCAGGAAATGGGCATCAAATCGGGCAGCCTCTTCCATCATTTCCGCGACAAGCAGGAAATCCTCTGTGCGGTCATCGAAGAGGGCACCCATAACGCCCTGGCCATCGCCCGCGAGGCCCTTGCGCAGTGCGACGGCGGGGCCGAGGCCAGGCTGCACGCCATGGCGCGTGCGCACCTCGAGACTCTGCTCACCGATCGCAATGCCCATGTGGTAGCCCTCTACGAATGGCGGCGGCTCGACGAAGCCTCCCGCGACCATCTTGGTCACCTGCGCGATGCCTACGAGCAGCTCTGGCAGGACGTGATTGGCGACGCCCTGGAGGCCGGTCTGATCCGCGGTGACAAGTTTCTGGTCTCGCGGTTTGTACTCGGCGCCCTGAACTGGACGGTGCGCTGGTACGACCCCGCCGGTGCCTACTCCCCGGATGCGCTGGCAAGCGAGCTGATCGACATGCTCGGCGCGCCGGCGGCAACGCCCGCCTGATCTCCGGCGGCTTCCTATCATCTGTCGCGATCGGCGGCTCTGGCCGTCGGCGCGGCAATGCGACTCCCTTCCGATTATCTCAGCGCTGCGCTTCGATTATCCTAGCCGCGCTTTCTTGCCTCTCTGAGCTTTTTCCTGGCTTATCGCGCTGGTTTGTCATGACGCTTGGCCCTGTCATCGCCGTTCACATTGGCAGCAAGCGCATGCCAGGGCGCTTTGGCGTGCGCGACTAAAGACGTTGTAGCAAGCGCTTGCTAGGTCTGTCCATGCTGCTAACTTACTAGTTGACGTTAACGTTAACTAGATGATGTGGTAGCCATGGTCGAAAAGGCCCAAGCCCCAGGAGAAGGCTCAACATGACAACACCGCGCCAGCCGCTTCAGTCCCCAGCGGATCACTTCTCGTTCGATGACATGGTGGCCCGTCTCGATGATCATCGTGACGGCCATCTCAATGCCTATGAGGCCTGCTGCGGGCGCCAGCTGCGTGCCGGGCGCTGCGACGTTACGGCACTGGTGCACGAGTCCGTCGATGGGCAGGTATCGCGCTTGAGCTATGCCGAGCTCGATGCCCAGAGCGCTCGGCTGGCCGGCTGGTTTCAAGAACGAGGACTGGGCGTCGGTGATCGTATCGCCAGCATGCTGCCGCGCACGCCGGCACTGTTGATTACCGTGCTGGCCACCTGGCGCATCGGCGCCGTGTACCAGCCGCTGTTCACCGCCTTCGGGCCGGATGCCGTCGACTACCGCTTGTCGCGGGCCGACACGCAGTTGGTGATCACCGATCATGCCAATCGCGCCAAGTTCGATGGCCTGACCCGGTGTCCCGCGGTGATGTGCGTGGAAGGCGCCGATGCCGAGCACCCAGAGGATCTCGACTGGCAGACGGCTATCGGCCATGAACCGATGACCGCCACGCCGCCGCGCCTGAGCCGCGATGCGCCCTTCTTGCAGATGTTTACGTCTGGGACCGTCGGCAAGCCCAAGGGTGTGGCGGTGCCGCTGGCCGCGCTGCCGGCCTTTGCCAGCTACATGGAGCTGGCCGTCGGGCTGCGCGACGATGACCGCTTCTGGAACATGGCCGACCCGGGCTGGGCCTATGGCCTGTATTACGCCATCACCGGCCCGCTGCTGCTGGGGGGCACCACCCATTTCTGCGAGGCCGGCTTCACGGCCGAGGGCGCGCTTTCCTTCATGCAGCGACATGGCATTACCAACTTCGCCGCCGCGCCGACCGCCTACCGGCTGATGAAGGCCTCGGGACTGTTCGATGATGCCCACCGTGACCTGTCTCTGCGGGCAGCCAGCTCCGCCGGCGAGCCGCTGAACACCGAAGTGGTGAACTGGGTCGAGGGAGCGCTGGGCTGTGCGGTGATGGACCACTACGGCCAGACCGAGACCGGCATGACCTGCTGCAACCATCACGGCCTCGAGCACCCGAAGCATGTCGGCGCCATGGGCGTGCCGATGCCGGGTTATCGTCTGGTGATACTCGATGCCGAAAATCACGAACAGCCGGCGGGGCAGCCCGGCGTGCTGGCAGTGGATATCGCCAATTCGCCAGCGCACTTCTTCCCAGGCTACACCTGGCAGGAGAAGCGACCCTTTGCCGATGGTTATTACCTGACCGGTGACGTCGTGGTGCAGGCCGAGGATGGCACCTTTCAGTTTGCCGGCCGCGACGATGACATCATTACCACGGCCGGCTACCGGGTCGGTCCCACCGATGTCGAAAATACCGTCATGACCCACCCGGCAGTGGCCGAGAGTGCCGCCGTCGGCCAGCCCGACGAGATCCGTGGCGAAATCATCACCTCTTACATCGTGCTGCGCGAAGGCTTCGAGGCAAGCGAGCAGTTGGCCGACGAGATTCGTCAGCGGGTGCGCGAGCGCCTGTCGACCCACGCCTTCCCTAGGGTCATCACCTTCATCGAAGAGCTGCCGAAGACGCCCAGCGGCAAGATCCAGCGCTTCAAGCTGCGTGCCCAGGCAGCCGACGACGCCCACGCGTCATAAACCGGAGAGAGACCATGCAAGTCAGTGGAAAAACCTTCCTGATCACCGGCGCCGCCTCCGGGCTCGGTGCCGCCACCGCCGAACGCCTGGTAGCCGGCGGCGCCCGAGTGGTGCTATGTGACCTGAACGACGCGATAGACGAACTGGCCGCCGGACTCGGCGAGGCCGCCACGGCCTGTCGCGGCGATGTGACAAAGGAAGCGGATATCCAGGCCGCCGTCGACCTCGCCCTGAATACGGGTGGCCTGCACGGGGTGGTGCACTGTGCAGGCGTGGTCAGCGTGGCCAAACTGCTCGATCGAGAGGGCAACCCCGCCGACCTCGCAGGCTTTACGCGCACTGTCGAGATCAACTTGATCGGCACCTTCAACGTCATGCGGCTGGCCGCCGCCGCCATGGCCGATAACGCCGCGGGTGAGGACGGCGAGCGGGGGATGATCATCACCACCGCCTCGGTGGCAGCCTTCGACGGCCAGGTGGGCCAGGCCGCCTATAGCGCTTCCAAGGCCGGCGTAGCGGGCATGACCCTGCCGCTGGCCCGTGAGCTGTCGCGCCACGGCATCCGGGTAATGAGCATCGCCCCCGGGGTGTTCGAGACCCCTATGATGAGCGGCATCCCCGAGGATGCGGTGGCCGCGCTGTCTGCCGCCGTGCCGTTCCCTAAGCGCCTGGGCAAGCCCGCGGAGTTCGCGAGCCTCGCCGAACAGATCATCACCAACGTGATGCTTAACGGCGAGGTGATCCGCCTCGACGGGGGGATTCGCATGCAGTGAGCCATTCACTTGCCGTGAGGCCTCGGCGCGATCCGGGCTCGCTATCGGTTTTCTTTCTTCTTTCTTCTTTCTTATTGTCTGTCGCCGGCCGCTTATGCGTCCGGCGGCTTTTTTTGTCGTACCTAACGTGTTGATGGTCATGGAGCCGACGCTCATCCCAACGGCGCAGCAGCCCAGGCTCGACCATGGTGGTAGGCCAATATTCAAACGAGCGCTTGACTACGGGCGGGTGGCTGGATAGTTTCAAACACATGTTTTAATCCTTCGGCAGCGGCCGAGTGGATGATGCTTTCAGGAGTGTGCGAGATGCCCGACTACCAGGCCCCCCTGCGCGACTTGCGCTTCGTGATGGACGAGCTGCTGGACTTCCCCGGCCACTATACAAAGCTGCCGGGCGGCGATGACGCCACACCGGATGTCGTCGGTGCCATTCTTGAAGAGGGCGCACGCTTCTCCCGCGAGGTACTGCTGCCGATCAACCAGAGCGGCGATCGCGAGGGCTGCCTGCTGGAAGGCGGCGAGGTCAAGGCGCCGCGGGGCTTCAAGGAGGCCTACCGTCAGTACGTCGAGGGGGGTTGGCCTGGCCTTGCCGCCGAGCCGGAATTCGGCGGTCAGGGCCTGCCGCATTCGCTGGGCATGGCGCTTTCCGAGATGACCTGCGCCACCAACCTGGCCTGGGGCATGTACCCGGGGCTCTCCCATGGCGCCGCCGATGCCCTGCGCCACCACGGCAGTGACGAGCAGAAGGCCACCTACCTGACCAAGCTGGTCGAGGGTGTCTGGACCGGCACCATGTGCCTGACCGAGCCTCACTGCGGCACCGACCTGGGCCTGATCAAGACGCGTGCGGTGCCAGCCGATGACGGCGGCTATGACATCAGCGGCACCAAGATTTTCATCTCGGCGGGCGAGCATGACCTGGCCGAGAACATCGTGCATCTGGTGCTGGCCAAGCTGCCCGACGCTCCGGAAGGCTCCAAGGGCATCTCGCTGTTCGTGGTGCCGAAGTACTTGCCAGAGGACATGCCAGATGAAAACGGCAACCCGGGCGCGCGCAACGGCGTCTCCTGCGGGTCGCTTGAGCACAAGATGGGCATCCACGGCAACGCTACCTGCGTGATGAACTTCGATGGAGCCCGAGGCTACCTGGTGGGCCGTCCCCACAAGGGGCTTTCCTGCATGTTCACGATGATGAACGTGGCCCGCATCGGCGTGGGTATCCAGGGTCTCGGGCTAATGGAAGCGAGCTTCCAGAATTCGCTGGCCTATGCCCGCGACCGCCTGCAGATGCGTGCGCTGTCAGGCGCGAAGGCACCGGCTAAGCCCGCCGACCCGATCATCGTGCACCCGGATGTGCGGCGCATGCTGCTGACCCAGAAGGCCTTCGCCGAGGGTGGGCGGATGCTGGTGATGTACACCGCACAGCTGGTTGACCTGGTCGAGCAGGGCCAGGACCCGGCGGAGCGCGAGCGGGCTGAGACCCTGCTTGGCCTGCTGACGCCGATCGTCAAGGCGTTCCTCACCGAGGTCGGCTTCGAAGCCACCAACGAGGGCGTACAGGTGTTCGGCGGCCACGGCTTCATAAAGGAATGGGGCATGGAGCAGTTGGTGCGCGATGCGCGTATCACCCGTCTCTACGAGGGCACCACCGGTATCCAGGCCCTCGATCTGTTGGGGCGCAAGGTGCTGATGAGCCAAGGCGAGACCCTCAAGGTCTTCACCAAGGAAATTCACCAGTTCTGCAAGGCCGAAGCCGATAACTCGGCCCTTCAGGAATTCGTGGCGCCACTGGCAGGGCTCAACGCCGAATGGGGCGAGCTGACCATGGGCGTGGGCATGAAGGCGATGAATGATCGCGAGGAGGTCGGTGCCGCCAGCGTCGACTACCTGATGTATGCGGGCTACGTGACGCTTGCCTATCTGTTCGCCCGCGCCGCTAAACAGTCACACCAGGCGCTTGGCGGCGAGGAGGACGCCTTCTATCGGGCCAAGCTCGATACCGCGCGCTTCTTCTATCAGCGCCTGCTGCCGCGCACCCGTGCCCATGCGGAAATGATCAAGGCCGGCGGCGCCTCGCTGATGGCGATCTCCGCGGAGGACTTCGGCCTCGGTTTCGAGATCTGATCTCCACGACAACGGTCTCTCTCGGTCAGGCGCTCTGACCACCTTTCACGGCGAACCTCGGTTCGCCGTTTTTTGTGGGCGAGATAGGTTGTGTAGGCTAGCCGTTTGTGTGGATTATCCGCACCGATACCGCCGCTGGAGTATCATCGAGCGAGAAACCCTGTCGGCATGGCGCCGCGGTACTGCATTGAGGAGGTTCAACCATGTACCAGTCCGTTCTGGTGCTCTGCCTGGCGGTGCTGATGATCGCACACCCCGTCATGGCGGCGGATAGCGCGCCGCTGACCCGAGAGCAGAAGTCCACGATCGCTCAGGATAAGGCGGAACTGATCGAGCAGAGCATCGTCGACGGTGGCAGCGAGTCGCGACCCGACCCGGCCGTGGCCATCACCCGTCCCGGCATCGCGGCGGTGGATCCTGCGGGCGCTTCGCCCCTGGATGATGCGATCACCTGTCTGGCGCGTGCTGTCTATTGGGAAGCCAAGGGAGAAGGCACCGATGACATGGCCGCCGTGGCCAATGTGGTGATGAACCGACTTGCTGATGCCGGTTTTCCGGACACCATCTGTGGCGTGGTCAAGCAGGGCGGTGAGCAGGGCTACTGCCAGTTTTCGTGGTGGTGCGATGGTCGCGGGGATGATGTCCAGGAGCCGCAGCGCTATGCGATCGTCAAGGAGGTCGCGCGCCAGGCACTCAATGGACAGCTTTCGGATCACACTGGCGGGGCGATGTTTTTCCATCAACGCACTATCCGTCCCTATTGGGCAGCGGAGTTCACCGAAACGGCCAGCATTGGCGATTTCATCTTCTATAAGCCCTGATTCTTTGAGCCCTGTTTCTACAACAAGCCCTGACTCTACAAGCCCTAGGCAATTTGCCCTGCTCGACGGGCACTCTGGGTCGCTGCGCTGGCATTGTGTCGTCTTGCGGGCGTTGTTGATTTTTTTTTACGGCCATCCCTTCGTTTTTTGACACTTACTGCTAGTCTGTAAGCGTTCGCGCTCCAGGAAGGCTAGGAAGCCTGTGAGAGCGTGTATCAAGGACGCCATGTCTGGGGCTTACTGCATGACGCAATAACCGACACCTGTGTCGATACTGCTAGCCGTGTTGTGCTGCAAAGTTGTGCTGCCAGACAGCCCTTGCATCAGGCCTTGAGCCATTCATCGTTGAGCAACCTGCCCCGAAGATGGCGCCAGTGCCAGCAACCCGAGGAGACCAACTACATGTCCCGTAAGACTCGCTTGCAGGATATTGTCCGTGTGATGCGCCGCCACGAGGGTCCGGTGAGCGGCACGACACTGGCCGAGACGCAGGGTATCTCGCTGCGCACCCTTTATCAGGATATCGCCGTGCTGAAAGCGGTCGGTGCCGACATCGAGCATGTGCCCGGCACCGGCTATACGTTGGCGCCTGGCGTGCTGCTTCCGGCGCTGATGCTGACCGACGATCAGCTCGATGCGCTGTCGCTGGGGCTGGTTAAGGTCGAGGATGCGGCAGGCCCGCTGGCCGCCCCGGCCGCACAGCTGCGCGGCAAGGTGGCTGAGGCCTTGCCAGATGAGCAGGCACAGCGACTGACCGGCCTCAATAGCGATCAGGGCAGCGCCGGTCTGGATGCGGCCAGCCCGATCTCCGAGGGACCCTGGGGCAATGATCTCGGGGAAGAGGCGGCGACAGGCGAGTTGGTCTTCTATACCCACCCCTTGTCGCGGGGAAGCATCGTCCACTGGATGCTCGAGGAGCTCGGCGTCGCCTATCGCATGGTAGTGCTGGATTACGGCACCTCGATGAAGGCGCCGGACTATCTGGCCATCAACCCGATGGGCAAGGTGCCGGCGATTCGCCACGGCGACGTGGTGGTCACCGAGACCGCCGCCATTTGTGCCTACCTGGCCGATGCCTTCCCCCAAGCCGGGCTGGCGCCGCCATTGCCGCAGCGTGGCGACTACTACCGCTGGCTGTTTTTCGCCGCCGGGCCGCTGGAGACTGCCGTCTCGCTCAATGGCCTGCTGGGAGTCTATCCCACCGAGCAACAGCAGATGCAGCTTGGCTGCGGCAGCCTTCAGGCGGTGCTCGATACCCTGGCTGGCGCTGTCGCCGGCAAGCGCTATATCGCCGGCGACGCCTTCAGTGCCGCGGATATCTATGTGGGGGCTCATCTCAGCTGGGGCCTGCAATTTGGCTCGATCCCCTGGCGCCCAGAGTTTGAGGCTTACTGTGCTGGCCTTAACGAGCGGCCAGCGCGCCAGCGTTGCGAGGCCTTCCTCCAGCAGGCCATGGCTCAGGGGGCCTGAGGCGGTAAAGGATCTTCCTATGCGCCGGTAGGGCATGGCAGGCTAGCGCTTATGGAAAAGCGACTGATCAGCGCCTGCCTGCTCGGCCAGCCGGTGCGATACGACGGCGGCGCCAAGACGCTGCATGATCCCACCATGGAGCGCTGGCGCCGGGAAGGGCGCTTAGTGGCCGCCTGCCCCGAAGTGCAGGCCGGCCTGAGTACGCCCCGCGCTCCTGCCGAGATCCAGGGCGGCGGAGGCGCTGGCGTCTGGGACGGTAGCGCCTGGGTGATCGCCCGGGACGGCGAAAATGTCAGCCAAGCCTTCTTAAGCGGCGCCGAACAGGCCCTGGCGATGTGTCAGCGGCATGATATCCGCGTCGCTATTCTTACCGAAGCCAGTCCCTCCTGCGGCAGCAGCACCCTCTACGACGGCAGCTTTACCGGCCACCGCGTGCCCGGCCAAGGCGTAACCGCCGCATTACTCGAACGCCACGGCGTGCGGGTCTTCAGCCAGTTCGAACTCGACCAAGCGGAGCGAGCGCTGCAAGACCGCCAAGCATGACCATCGCCGGCATTGTGCCTTTATAAGCAAAAGGCTATGGTTGGACCGAGGGTAAGCAGCGGCGGCGTATGATGGAGACATCACCCCATGAATGGCTTCTTACGACCCAATGCGGACATGCTGGCAAAGGCAGCAGGCACGTCCATTTGTGTTATGCCGCCGGCACGATGATTGGTGTTATGTAGCCAAGCTATACGTAATTATTCGATATATCAGTGCCTTAGTGGCCTTGCGTGCGAGCGGCATAACATTCTTAAACGCGCGCACTCGTTCAAGTCAATAAACGAGCGCGCTATCTAATACCTGTTATGTGCAAATGGAGTAGCGCAGTGCACTCAGAGCATCCGAAAATAAAGCAGTTCTTTCCATTGGTTACTGAATCCCTGACCAAAGGATTGGCAGCATTGTCAAATGGAGATAGCAGCTATGAAGCTCCTGCTATTGAAGTGTATGCACAAGAAGTTTTTTCTAGGGTTTCTGAGATTGATAATGCCTTTAAAAATATGTCGATTTCTATCGAGTATTTAAAGAAAACAGATCATCCTGGCTCAGGCTACAGCTTCTCTGAGCACCACGCCTTTCATATAGAAAACTTTCTACTCAGGTTAACTGGCGTGGTAGATCGATCATATCTACTAGCTGGATCAACGATGTTGATGGAGAATAGTAAGATTGAAAAATTAGGAGGGAAGCGCACTGTTCATAAAGAGTTGAAGAGTTTTTCTCCATGTTCAGTTGAAATTTTAAATAGAATGGAGGGCGCAATAGATCACTTGCGAACCTCGCGAAATAAGGTTGCGCATCAAGCCGGTTTCTCAAGTAAGAATTTAAGCGTATTACAGACTATAGAAAATTCAGAGTCGGATTTTATATCGGTAAGACAGATTACAGAGATAATGTCTTACGAGAAAATTAAAGATGTAGTCATTGAGGAATCTGTTGATCAGTTCGATGCTGTGATTCCGATTATGGATGGTCTAGTTAAAGAGCTAATTGATAGTCTTTCATTTGTATATGACGGCTTGCTGAAAATGCACATAACCAGTCAAGGCACTCGGACGCAATAAAACTGCGCCGGTGCTTGAGGCGTTATACCACGTCAGGGTGCTTTGAGTAATGGTTGCTATTCCAGAAAAATATCAAAACGCACATAATCTATGCTTTATATTGCATGACATAATGACTCAGATAATTGTGTCTGGAGAAAAAGCAAATGCTTTCACCGTAGAGGTTAATCTTAGTGAAGAAGAAAAAAGATCAATTTCTGATGAAGAGAATATAATTGATTGGCTGAAGAAAAACGACAGAATTGAAGATAAAAATAAAATCATATCGGCAACTGTTCTTCCCGCGATTCTTTCAGATATGATGCATTGCATTTATGAGGCACTTTCATCTGCGTATAAAGGTAAAATGGCAGTTGCTTATATGCTCATTAGAAAGCCAATTCAAGAAAGCTTATTTGTTCTTGAAGAAATGCAGTTAGATAAAGGTGCTTTTGTAAGTAATCTTGAGAATGATATGTCACGCCTCCAACCTAAAATTACAGGTGGAATAGATGGGCACGAAAAAAGAATATCTGAAGTTTTAGACTCACTTGGTTTTAATGGGGTTCTCGATGCGAAATATATCGCACAGCTTCGGTATGATAAGAGATCCGATGATAGCTTTGATGGAGTATGCAACAAAGCTATGCATCTATTTACAAGCCACCACTCCATAAAAACAGAAGACTTAAATATAAACTTTATATTTTCAGGGGTTAAAGGCTTACCTTCTCAGTGGAATTATTTTTATAGTCGTCTTCCGTATTTGCTGTTTTATATCTATTTGGTTGTAGAGCACGTCCTAGAAAATATTGCCCCAACTTCTGAGCAATATCTCTTAGATATGATGCGTCGCATATCAGCGCAATTCATATTGGCAAGTCTCGATGTCGAAGATCGATACGCAACAAATGAAAATGAAAAGCTTGTATCGTCATTGTATGCTTGGTTGATAGAACATTGTATTGAAAATGATTTCCCAATCCCAGAAATGAATGACTTAGAAAAAATGGCAAAAACAGGTGGGTTTCCGAATGAACCTCAAGGATCAATTGATAAAAGAGTTGCTTCGTTCAGTGCGGAGCATGAAGTGGTATAACAAGCAAATCCAGCCGACGCAAAAAGCGCGCGGCTGATTTGAGCGTTAAACAGTAGGAGAAGAAATGAACCCACTTTTTAATCCAACCAGCTACTTGATAGGAATCGGCGTAAAGAAAATCGTTGAGAGTATTTCTGAGTCGGGGCAATCCACGACCATTGATGAACTCGAGGAAATGAACCGCCGGGCGCAAATTAAAGCTAATGCGCTTTTAGCTCAGGCCAAAGTGGAGCAAGAGCTAGCTATTTCACGTCGAATAGATAGTGCTGAAGAGGTTGAGATTAAGGAATTCTATGATACTTCGGGAAAAGGTAATCTTGGATTCTCTGGCGAGGCCGAAAAAGTGACTTTAGGGGTTGGAGGAGAAGGTCGAAGAGCAACTAAGAGAATTATAAAGTTTAAAGTATGCACTCCGATCGAACAGCCCGATCCCAAGTCTGAAGATGTTTGACAATCGCGTAAAAGCCGACGCTATTTCCTCGCTCGCTTCACGCGAGCGTTATGCAAAAGGAGGTTGATTTGTCGTTCGTAAACGGAGTAGATGAACCCAAGGATATGCTGTTGAAGCTAATCCGAGAAGGAAACAGAATAATTTTTGAAAATGACCCGGCAGAGCTTGCTGATCACTTCTTTAACTTTTCTGTAACGGCCCACTCTTTGAGAGACTGGTGCTTGAAATTTCAAAATATCCAATCTCAAAAAAAGCAAGCCAACGAAGCATGGGATGAATATCCTTATTTGGTTGTAGCGAAAGACATAGCGAACTCCGTTAAACACTTCGGCATCGACCTTTACACCCCAAGCCTTGCTGGCTCAGCAGAGAGCTCAACTGATTTTGTTGAGTTCTTGCATGGGGAAGATATACCCGAAAAAATGGAAAGAGCTCAGGAAGAAGAATTTCGCAGATCAGTATCTCAGCCAAGGCCGAGCTTCCTGATATCGTTTAGCGATGGAAGTTCTATCGATTTAACTGACTACGCTTTTAAGACCGTTAATTATTGGGTCACTTATTTTGATGAAAAAAAGATTCCAAGAGATCTGCGCTACGATTCCAAGCACATCTATACAAATCGCATTTTCTGGCATCGACTCATATGAAGCAAAAGAAGCAGCGGGAAAATGCATAACAAGTTGCTTCACGCGGTTAAATTGCCCGCTGAGCTACTAATTTACCGGTGAGCAAGGTGTTAATCAGCTATGGCTGAACGTCCGCTTCTGGCCGATAGCCGCCAAACTCACCTAAACGCCGGGGCGCTTTGATCGTGAAGCGGCCCGCTTTGCTCTCGACTTCCAGCCCTCTTTGGGCGCATTTCCACTTATTGTTGCCGCCTGGCGAGGGGGGCGGTCGGAGATGGTCGCGGTCGGCAAGCACGGTGTTGGCTGGTAGGGCGCTGCCGGTCGCTGTCACACTGGCAACATCATTGTTGACCAATGGAGCCCATCATGAGCAACGGACCCTACTACCAGGGCGACTGCGGCTGCGGAGCGGTAACGCTAATGGCCACCGGCGCGCCGCTGGGCGCGGCACACTGCGATTGTGTCGATTGCCGCGGGGCGGATGGCAGTGCCACCGGGTTGCTGTTCTGGCCAGAGGTGTCAGTACAGTTTGCCGGCGGCTTCGATGAGCTAGAGCATCATCGTGCGAGGCATGGCGGCGAGAAGCTACGCTGCCGGCGCTGCCATGAGTGGGTGCTTACTATCCATGAGGAGGTCGGCATCATGGCGCTGCCGGCTGAGGTGTTGCCCGAGATGACCGAACCAGTGGCTGATGGTGCGGACTTACTGGACCGGCTCGGCCATCGTCGGCGGTAGCTCTCTAGTAATCGTTCTATTCGTTAGCCTCTGTTCGTAAGCGCCTGGTCGAAAGCGTCTGGTCGTTCAGGCCTGACTAGCACCGAGGGCCTGACGCTCTAGCTCGGCGCGCATCTCGGCGTCTAGCTCCAAGGCCGCGGCAAGCTGATCGAGCCAGGCGCGTTCCATGGGGTTCTGGTCGTCGATGATCGCCACGCTGGCAAGATAGATCTCCCGGGCGGCCTGGGGCGAGTCGGCCTGCTGGGCCAACACTTGGGCATCCAGCGGCGCCTGAAACTGCCGTTCAACCCAGGCTTGTAGCTCAGCGTCGGCGCCCAGGGCTTCTATCTGTTCACCAAGCTGGCGGCGCTCGGCGTCGTCGATGTGGCCATCGGCCCGGGCGGCCATGATCATTGCCTGTAGGATCTCCAAACTGCGCTGCTCTTGGGCCTGGCCGTCCAAGTCGTCGATGGGCGAGCCTTCTTGGGCAGAATCGCCACTGGCCTGGCGATTCTGCCAGGCCTTCCAGGCCAGCACGCCGACGCCTGCTATGGCGCCGTACTTGAGAGCCTTGCCGCCCATCTTGCGGCCGCGTTTGGAGCCGATCAGCGCGCCCATGGCGCCGCCGCCGAGCAGGCTCTTGACGTCGAAGCCGCCGCTGGAGGCGCCATCCTTACCGCTATTGCCACTGAACTGAGAGGAAAGGCCTTTGACCAGCTGCTGGGCGTCGAAGCCGCCGCTGGATTTGCTTTGGCCGCCGGCCTGCTTCATCAGTTGATCGAGGATTCCCTTGGCATTCATGGTCGTCTCCATTTCCGAATGGTGCCGGCTCGGCCTGTGAGGCGAGGGCATCGTCATGTGTGAGCCGCAGGCGGCGAGAAAGTTCGTGGCTCAGAAATCGATACCGCGGCGTGCCTTGAGCCCCGCGTTGAAGGCGTGGCGAGTCTCCTGCATTTCGGTCACCGTATCGGCCATGGCGACCACCTCGCGGTTGGCGTTGCGGCCGGTAATGATCACCGTCTGCTCCGCCGGGCGGTTCTCGAGTGCGGCAATAACCTCGGCGCTGTCCAGGTAGCCGTACTTCATCATGTAGGTGATCTCGTCGAGCACCACCAGATAGATCTCGGGGTCCTCGAGCATGCGCTTGGCTTCCTGCCAGACTTCCTGGCAGGCCTTGGTATCGCTCTCCCGGTTCTGGGTGTCCCAGGTAAAGCCGGTGGCCATGATCGCGACCTCGAGGTTGGCATCGTCGTTAAGCCGCTCGCGCTCGCCGCATTCCCATAGCCCCTTGATGAACTGGATCACGCCGACGCGATAGCCGTAGCCCAGCGCGCGGGTCACGGTGCCCCATGCGGCGGTGGTCTTGCCCTTGCCGTTACCGGTGAAGACCATCAGCAGGCCGCGTTCTTCGGTGGCGTTGGCCACCTTGTCGTCGACGTGGGCCTTGAGTTTCTGCATCGATTGCTGGTGGCGCGTGTCGCGATCGGTCATGGGATCTCCGGCGGGGAAGGGTAATGCTCAAGCTTACGCGAGCCATGCCAAGGCGTCAGCTGTCCCCCAGCAGCGGTCGGCATGGCATGCGTTGGCATATGCTCTAGAATGGAGGTCCGGTAAGTGCCGGTTGTCTTCCCTCAAGGTCAGGAGTTTGCATGTCCAAGGAACGTGATGTCAGCGATACCATCGTCCTGGGGGCCGGCATGGTCGGCGTGTCGATCGCTTACCACCTGGCCAAGCGGGGGCGTTCGGTGGTGCTGGTCGATCGCCGGGAGCCGGGCCACGAGACGTCGTTTGGCAATGCCGGCATCATTCAGCGCGAAGCGGTGGCGCCCTATCCCTTCCCGCGGGATGCCAAGACCCTCATGCAGGTGGTGCCCAACCGCCGCGTGGATATCCGCTACCGGCCCAGCGGCATGCTGGAATCGGCCAGTTCGCTGTTTCGCTATTGGCAGAATTCAGCGCCGGGCCCCTATGCGCGAATTCTGCCCGAGTACGCTTCGCTGATCGCGCTGTCGACTCAGGAACATGCACCGATGATCGAGGCGGCCGGGGCAGATGCCCTGGTCAGCCGCGACGGCTGGCTGGAGCTCTATCGCACCCCCGAGGCCTTCGAGGCGCGTCTGGCCAAGGTGGCCCCCCTGGCCAAGCGGTTTGGCCTCACCTATGACCGGCTCGATCGGGCAGAACTCGCCGAACAGGAACCCGACCTGTCAGACGAGATCATCGGTGCGATTCTGTGGCGCGACAGCTGGACCGTCGCCGATCCCGGTGGCCTGGTGGCCGCCTATGCCGAGGCCTTCAAGGCGCTGGGCGGCAAGGTGGTCAAGGCAAGCGTCGAGTCGGTTGCCCAGAGCGCTGATGGCTGGCAGGTAAAAACCGACGCTGGCTCCCTGGAGGCCGGTGAGCTGGTGATGGCGATGGGCCCCTGGTCCGGCGACTGGCTGAGTCGCTTGGGCTACCAGCTGCCGCTGTTCGTCAAGCGCGGCTACCACATGCATTACGCCCTGCAGGAAGGGCGTACGCTCAATCACTGGGTCATGGATGCCGAGGTCGGCTATCTGCTGGCGCCGATGCGCGCCGGCGTTCGCTTGACCACCGGTGCCGAACTGGCGAACCGGGATGCCGCGCCGGCTCTGGATCAGTTGGACGCGGCCGAGGCGGTGGCTCGCAAGCTGGTGCCGCTGGGGGCAAGGCGCGACGACACGCCCTGGAAGGGCGCTCGCCCCTGCACCTCGGACATGAAGCCGGTGATCGGCCCGGCGCCGTCACACAAGGGGCTGTGGTTTGCCTTCGGCCATGGCCATCAGGGCTTCACGCTTGGGCCGGCGACCGGGCGTCTGCTCGGCGAGCTGATGGATGGCGAGACACCCGCCATCGATATGGCGCCTTTCCGCGCGGATCGCTTCTAGAGAGTGCGCGGGAGAGTGCGCGGGTCGGCTGGAGACCGCTGTTAGGTCACGACCGGGTCGATCTGGCGCTCATGGATAGCCCAGCGCCGTCTTGATGGCGGCCTGGTGGCGGGCGATCCACTCGGGGTTGATGGCGCCCCAGTCATGAATCACGTAGCGGCCAATGTTGTGGCGCTCGCCCGGCTCGGGCTCGAACCGGCAGTCGATGTCCAGCTCGGCCAGGGCGTTGAG
>Ga0209300_1000315_pt1 | contig 27414 bp, 22 predicted proteins | sample Shrwel_input2_RT_FD_187535 | JGI IMG/M metagenome (GOLD analysis project Ga0209300, IMG submission 187535) | Subsurface microbial communities from deep shales in Ohio, USA - Utica-3 well 1 S input2 RT (SPAdes) (version 2) ... | reverse complement strand
CCGCCGCGCTCGGCGGCTGATGAGGCGCGGATTATAACGCCGGAAGTCCGCGGGGGACAATCTTTGACCAACACACCAGGCCGACCACCGCGCTTGTGGTCGCGATGGTCGCGATGGTCGCGAGACCCGAAGGGAGTCGCTGTCGTCGTTCAGGCAGACTCGATGGTGACTCGTGGTTCAGACGGTGAAGCTTTCGCCGCAGCCGCACTGATCCTTGACGTTGGGGTTGTTGAAGCGGAAAAAGCGGTTGAGGCCTTCCGAGACATAGTCGACTTCGCTGCCATCGAGCATGTCCAGCGCTTCGGGCGCGACATACACGGCCACGCCGTGCTCCTCGAAGGTGACGTCGTCGCCGCCGGTCTCATCGGCGAAGTCCAGCACGTAGCTGTAGCCGGAGCAGCCGCTCGGCTTGACCGAAACGCGCAGGCCGAGGCCGTGGCCGCGCTCGTCGAGCACCTGACGGATTTGGCTGGCGGCGGCGGGAGTGATCGATAGATGGGCCATGGTGCGAGCCTCCTAGAAGGTGTCGGGTACGTGGGAGCGCATGAGCATGCAAAGGGTGCGCAAAGAGGGAGCGCGATAAAAGTGTCAGCGAGCTGCCCCAGAGTATAAGTGATGCGAGAGTGTAAGTGATGCGGTCAGCGACGCAGCGCCGGCACGGCATGCCGGAGTTCGGCGATGGCGGTGTCGATGTCGGCCTCGGTGGTGAAGCGGCCGACGCTGAAGCGCAGCGAGGCCAGGGCCTGCGCCCGGGGCACGCCGATGCCCTTCAGTACATAGGACGGCTCGACGCTTGCCGAGTTGCAGGCCGACCCGGTGGAAATCGCCAGGCCGCGCAGCGCCATCAGCAGCGACTCGCCGTCCAGGCCGCTGAAGGCCAGGTTGATGATGTGCGGCACCGACACCCGGGTGTCGGTGTTGCGGTGCAGGCCCTCGAGCCCCTCGAGGCCATCCAGGAAGCGCTGCTGAAGGGCACTGGCGTGGGCGCGATCAGCGTCGCCTTCGCTGGCCGCCTGGGCAAAGGCCTCGCCCATGCCGACGATCTGATGAGTCGGCAGGGTGCCCGAACGCATGCCGCGCTCGTGGCCGCCGCCGTGGATCAGCGCCTCGATTCGCAGGTCCGGGTCGCGCTTCACATAGAGTGCGCCGATGCCCTTGGGGCCATAGGCCTTGTGGGCCGACAGCGACAGCAGATCGATGCCCATGGCGGTGACGTCGAGCGGCAGCTTGCCCGGCGCCTGGGCAGCATCGACGTGGAAGGTCGCGCCGCGAGCATGCACGACCTCTGACAGGGCCGTGAGGTCATTGATGGTGCCGAGCTCATTGTTGACCGCCATCAGCGAGACCAGCGCGGTGTCGTCGCGCATGGCGTCGGCGAGCTGGTCAGGCGTGATGCGGCCGTCGGCGCCGGGCTTAAGCCAGGTCACCTCGAACCCTTCCGCCTCGAGGGCCTTGGCGGTGTCGACGACCGCCTTGTGTTCGATGATCGAGGTCACCAGATGGCGGCCCCGGGCGCGATTGGCGCGCATGAAGCCGGTCAGGGCCAGGTTATCGGCCTCGGTGGCGCCGCTGGTCCAGACGATCTCTCGGGGATCGGCGCCGATCAGGTCGGCGACCTGGCGGCGTGCGCCCTCGACCGCCTGTTCGGCCAGCCAGCCGGCGATATGGCTGCGCGACGCCGGGTTGGCGTAGGTGCCATCCATGGTCAGGTGACGCGCCATCACCTCGGCGACTCGCGGGTCGACGGGCGTGGTGGCAGCATAATCGAGATAGACGGGAGCGCTCATGGTGATCCGGTTGACAGTGAGGTAACGGAGTCAGGGCGCCGTCGGCGACGACACGGCGATGGTGTCCTCGTCGGCGCGCAGCCGCTGGCGCTTGGCGATATTCTTGACCTCGTGGCGGTTGACTAGCTCGCCGAGGCTGATGCCGTCGAGAAAGCCGTGGATCTCCTTCGAGAGATCGCACCACAGGTGGTGGGTCAGGCAGGTGTCGCCCTGCTGGCAGTCGGACAACCCCTGGCAGCGGGTGGCGTCCACCGACTCGTTGACCGCATCGATGACCCGTGCGACCGAAATATCCACCGGGTCACCAGCCAACAGATAGCCGCCCCCGGGACCGCGCACGCTCTTGACCAGGCCGGCGCGACGCAGACGCGAGAACAGCTGCTCAAGATAGGACAGCGAGATCTCCTGGCGCTTGGAAATGTCGGCCAGGCTGGTGGGCGTGGCGGCGCCATTCATCGCCAGATCGAGCATCGCGGTGACGGCGTAACGTCCTTTGGTGGTCAAGCGCATAGCAGAGTCGCACGCAGAGGGTCGAGGACCGACCCGCACGCGGCGGGCCGAAGGATGATCGCTAGACGACCATTATGAGAATCCCGAGTATCGCGGTCAACAATTAGGCCCGGGGCGCTCAAGAGGCTTAATTCGGCGCTAAAGGCTTAATTCGGAGCTAAAGGCTCAGGCGCTTCCGCCGCTTTGCTTGCGGGGCGCTTCCTGGGCGGCAGTGGCGGGGCCCTTGCCCTGGTCGTCGTCAAGCGGCGGGCAGCAGCTGTCGACATCGGCGAGCACGCCCTCGAAATCCTCGTCGCGCAGCTCCGGCAGTTGGCCTGCTCGATAGCTGTGGTCGAGCCGGCGCAGGGTCTCGCACATCAGCTCGATGCGGCCATCGACAGCATGCATGTGGTCAAGCATCGCCTGCATCGAGCGCGCTACCGGGTCGGGCATGTCCTGGCTGACGCCGTAGGCATCGAAACCGAACTTCTGGCGCATCGCCTCGCGGCGGGCCGGGTCGATGTCGAGGACTTCCTCGCTGTCAGGCTCTTCGCGCTTGACGATCTTGCCGGGAATGCCGACCACGGTAGCGCCGCTCGGCACTGCCTTGGTGATCACCGCATTGGAGCCGATCTTGGCCCCCGCCCCCACCGTGAAGGGACCGAGAATCTTGGCGCCGGCGCCGACGATCACGCCGTTCTCCAGGGTCGGGTGACGCTTGCCCTTATGCCAGCTGGTGCCGCCCAGGGTTACGCCCTGGTAGAGGGTCACGTCGTCGCCGACCTCGGTGGTCTCACCGATCACCACGCCCATGCCATGGTCGATGAAGAAGCGCCGGCCGATGGTAGCCCCGGGGTGGATTTCGATGCCGGTCAGCACGCGGAACAGCTGCGACAGGGTGCGTGCCAGCCACTTGCAGTTCTTCTGCCACAGCCAGTGGCTCAGACGATGCGCCAGCAGGGCATGCAGGCCCGGGTAGTTGGTCAGCACTTCCAGGAAGTTGCGCGCCGCCGGGTCTCGGGCGAACACGCTGTTAATATCTTCTCGCAGACGACGAAACATGCGGCAAATCCTTATGGAAGAAAGTCGGCACGCAGCAGAACCGAGCGGACTCTGATTATTGGGGCGCCGGTTGTCCGCTGCAAGGCGCCCTCTCACGTCAGCTTATGCAGACGCCCTCATTATCACCCTTGATCGTTACGCGCGGCCTGCTTCTCGGTGGCGCTGAGAATGCCGCGCAGAATGTTGATCTCCATCTGATCCGGCCGGGCGCGCATATATAGGCGGCGTAGCCGGGCCATCAGCTGGCGGGGCTTGTCAGGGTCATGGAACTTGAGGGTGATCAGCGTGCGCTCCAGGTGTTCGAAGTAACGCTCCAGATCGGCGTGGCTGGCCGGTGGGTGATCCCAGGCGATGCCGAAGACGGCCTCATGCTCGGCGCTCGCCGCCGCCTGGTCGGCCTCGGCGTCGCGCTGCGTGGCCGACTCGGTGTCGGCTTCCGGTGCCGGGCCGCCCGGTTGGTGATCAAGCCAGGCCAGGCGGCATTCATAGGTCAGCACCTGTACGGCGGCGGCCAGGTTCAGCGAGCTGTAGTCCGGGTTGGTGGGGATATGCACATGGGCATGACAGCGCTGCAATTCGGCGTTGGTCAGGCCGGTATCCTCGCGGCCGAACACCAGCGCTACCCGGGCATCGGCATCGGCAAGCTCCGCCGGCAGGCGCTCGCCGAGGGCACGCGGGGTGATCATCGGCCAGGGCAGGGTGCGCGAGCGGGCGCTGGCGCCGACTACCAGCCGGCAGTCGGCCACGGCGCTTTCCAGGTTGTCGTACACCGGGGCGTGATGGAGGATCTTGTCGGCCCCCGAGGCCCGCGAGATAGCCTCTGCCGAGCGCGACTCGCTGCGCGGCGCGACCAGGGCCAGATCGGCGAGGCCCATGTTGTGCATGGCGCGGGCGGTGGCGCCGATATTACCGGGATGGCTGGTGCCGATGAGGACGATGCGAATGCGCTCGAGCATGGGGCCAGGGCCTGTCTTGAGTGTCGATGGGCGGCACAGTCTAGCATGCACCACCGGTCGCTTGCGGCCCTTGGCCTGTGCTGTCGATGGCGAAGGGATGGCGAATCTGCTAGTATACGCCCCGATTTGCGTCACCGTTCTTTAACAGTACCCGACTCCTCGAAGGCCCGATCATGCATCCGATGGTCCAATTCGGTCTGCGCGCCATGCGTAGTGCCGCCGAACAGTTCGTGCGCATTCGTGAGCGCATCGAAAACTCTCATGATGAACACAATCTCGACCGCCTGCTCGAAGACGCCGGCCGCAACGTCGAGACGCTGGTGGCCAACCAGCTGTCCCGCGGTTATCCCGAGCACGGCGTTTCCGGTCGCTACATTCCCTACCGTGAGGGTCAGGGCGAAGGCGGCGATCATCACTGGAAGATCGAACCCTTCCACGGCTATTCCAACTTGAGCGTTGCCGGCAGCGGCTTTGCCCTGTCGCTGGTGTGCCTGGTCAAGGGTCGTCCCGAACACGCCATTGTGATCTGCCCGTTCGCCGATACCGAATTCCTGGCCAGCCGCGGTCGTGGCGCCCAGCGTAACGGCAAGCGCATTCGCGTGCCGAAGACCACGGCCATTGCCGGCTCGCGTCTGGCGATGGGGCTGCCTGAGATGTGGCTGCGCCCGCGTCACCTGCCGACCTACCTGACACTGGTGCAGCAGCTCGGCCCGCAGGTCGAAACGCAGATCGCCACCGGCAGCGGCCTGCTCGACCTGGCCGAACTGGCCAGCGGTCGCTGCGATGCGGCCTTCGTGCTCGGCCTCGAGGAGCAGGACAAACTGGTCGGCACGCTGCTTCTCAAGGAAACCGGCGCTCTGATGGGCACCCCGGACGGCGGCCCCAGCGTCGAGATCGAAGGCCAGCTGATGGCCGCCGGTCCGCGCCTCTACAAGGCGATGATGCAGCAGCTCAAGCCGCATATGGTCTGAGTGCCCCGCCTCTTGATTGACGGCTCGTCATTGGCGCGCTGTCATTGGTGCAATGCATGCATCGATTGGCGCAAGGCCTGCATCGATAGCGATAGAAAGAGTTAGAAAGACACAGATGAAACCCCACATGCTCAGGCGTGTGGGGTTTTTTTATGCCTGCCATCACGCCTTCACAAGGCAGTCAGCCTGACTATCAAAAGACTGCTAATGGCCTCGATCGAATGGCCTCGATCGAATGGCCTCGATTGAATGGCCTTGATTGAGTGTCCTCGGCTGAAAGGCGATGACTGAAAGGCCACGACTGAATGGCAGTCGATCAAGAAGGGCGTGGCTGCTTGTCGGCGCGGATAGCGGGTTGTTGCTAGGATGAGCGGGGTCATCTTATTGCATTAAGCTTTTCGTTCCACCGACTAAGGAATCCATATGCGTCTTCTGTTCACTGGCGGCAGCGGAAAGGCGGGTCGCCATGCCACGGCCTATCTTCGCGATCAGGGGCACAGAGTCACCAACCTGGATTGGATGGCGTCCGATGTGCCCGGCATTACCACCCTCAAGGTGGACCTGACCGACGCCGGTCAGGTGTTCAATGCCTGCCAGGCCTACGCCGGGATCGACGAGCTGGAACCGGGCACCGGCGTGCCGCGTTACGATGCCATTGTTCACTTCGGGGCCATACCCGCCATACTGCACCGGCCGGACAACGAGACCTACCGCATCAACACCTTGAGCACCTACAACGTGCTGGATGCCGCCACTAAGCTAGGCATTCCCAAGGTTATCTTCGCCTCCAGCGAGACCACTTACGGCGTCTGCTTCGCCGATGGCGAGAAGAAACCGGACTATCTGCCTGTGGATGAAGACCATCCCACAGTGCCCCAGGATAGCTACGCCATGAGCAAGGTGGTCAACGAGGTGACGGCGCGCTCCTTCCATGAACGCTCAGGCATCGATATCTACGGTCTGCGCATCAACAACGTCATCGAGCCCCACGAGTACCGCCAGCATTTCCCGGCCTATATGGACAACCCGGCGCTGCGTCGTCGCAACATCTTTGCCTATATCGACGCCCGGGACCTGGGGCAGATGGTCGATTGCTGCCTGAAAACGGATGGCCTGGGGTACCAGGTGTTCAACGTCGCCAATAACGATATGTCGGTGGGGTTGACCACGGCTCAGGTGATCGAGCGCTTCTATTCTGACGTGCCGGTCAGGCGTGAAATGGGCGAATTCGAGACCTTTTACTGCATCGAAAAAGCCCGTCGTCTGGTCGGCTTCGCGCCGCGCTACTCCTGGCGAGACGAACTGGGTCAGTAACTGGATCAGTAACTGGATCAGCAATCGTTCCAGGCGTTTTACGAAACGTCGTTGACGTTGCGCATCGCCTCACACCAAAAAAACGCCCCCGCTCGATGAGCGGGGGCGTGAGAGTCCGTCAGTGAAACGACGGGGGCGCGTCAGAGTAGGGTGCCTATTAAGGCAGCTCCTCTGCGTCCTCGTTTTCCTTCGGCGCTGGAATCAGGTCGGTGCGCTGCAGCTTGAGCGGCAGCAGCAGCGCCGAGGCGACGTAGATTGACGAGAAGGTACCCACACCGACGCCGATCAGCAGCGCCACGGCGAAGTTGTGGATCATGTCGCCGCCCAGTACCAGCAGGGCCAGCAGCACCAGCACCGTGGTACCCGATGTCGCAAGGGTACGGCTCAGGGTCTGGTTGATGGCGTCGTTGAAGATGGCCGACATGTCATCGATACGCGAAAGACGGATGTTCTCGCGGATCCGGTCGTAGACGATGATGGTGTCGTTCAGCGAGTAGCCGATCACCGCCAGCACCGCAGCCAGCACCGTCAGGTCGAACTCGATCCGGAACAGCGAGAAGGCGCCAAGCACCAGGATCACGTCGTGAATCAGCGCTACAATCGCGCCGACGGCGAACTTGTACTGGAAACGGAAGGCCACGTAGAGCATCACCATGCCCAGCGCTACCAGCATGCCGAGGCCGCTCTGGTCGCGCAGCTGCTCGCCGACCTGGGCGCCGACGAATTCGGCCCGCACCAGCGAGACCTGATCGCCGCTGGCGCGCAGCAGGTCAGTGACCTGCTGGCCGACATCGGGGTCGAAGGCCTGCTGCAGGCGGATCAGGATCTCGTCGGCGGTGCCGAAGGTCTGCACCGAGATATCCTGGAAGCCGGCGGCCTCCAGTGCCTGTCGCACGGTGTCAAGCGACGGCGCCGTGTGATAGCTGACCTCGACGAGGGTGCCGCCAGTGAAGTCGAGCCCCAGGCTCAGTTGCTGCACCGCCAGAGACACCAGGGCGATCAGCAGCATCACCGCCGAGGTAGTGAAGGCCAGGCGGCGCTTGCCCATGAAATCGAACTGTCGCATCGCTAGGCTCCTCATATCCAGAGTTTCTTGAGTGGCTTGCCGCCGACGGTCAGATTGACCATGGCGCGGGTCACCATCAGGGCGGTGAACATCGAGGTCAGGATGCCCAGCGACAGGGTTACGGCGAAGCCTTTGACCGGGCCGGTGCCGATCGAGAACAGGATCAGCGCTACCAGCAGGGTGGTCAGGTTGGCGTCGACGATCGAGGTGAAGGCACGCTCATAGCCGGCGTGGATCGCCTGCTGCACCGAGAGCCCGGTTCGCAACTCCTCGCGTATGCGCTCGAATATCAGCACGTTGGCGTCCACGGCCATGCCGAGGGTCAGCACGATACCAGCGATGCCGGGTAGCGTCAGGGTAGCGCCGAGCATCGACATGGCGGCGATCACCAGCACCAGGTTGATGCCCAGCGCCACGTTGGCGATCACACCGAAGGCCTTGTAGCGCACCAGCATGAAGGCCACCACCAGCAGCAGACCAATCTGCACCGAGAGAATGCCGCGATCGATGTTGTCCTGCCCGAGGCTTGGGCCGATGGTGCGTTCCTGCACGAAGTAGATCGGTGCGGCCAGCGAGCCTGAGCGCAGCAGCAGCGACAGCTCGGCCGCTTCGGTGGGCGATTCAAGCCCGGTGATGCGGAAACTGTTGCCCAGGGCGCTCTGGATGGTGGCAAGACTGATGATGCCGCGCTCGGTATAAGGGTCGCGCACTACCACCGGCTCGCCGTCCTGCATCACGGTGCGGTCGTTGGTCTTGTGCTCGATGAATACCACGGCCATGTTGCGGCCGATGTTGGAGCGGGTCGCCCGGTTCATCAGGGTGCCGCCGGTGCCGTCCAGATCGATGTTGACCTGCGGGCGGCCGTTCTCATCGAAGCTGCGCGTGGCGCTCGAGACGCTGTCGCCGGTGATGATCACGTCGCGCATCAGCTCGGCGGTGCGCGGGCTAGAGCGGAACTCGACGGTCTCGGTTTCCTGATCCGGGGTGTCCGGGCGGGCCTCGAGGCGGAACTCCAGGTTGGCGGTGGCACCTACCACGCGCTTGGCGGCGGCGGTGTCCTGCACGCCCGGCAGCTCGACCACGATGCGATTGGGGCCTTGGCGCTGCACCAGCGGCTCGGCCACGCCCAGCTCGTTGACGCGGTTGCGCAGGGTGGTCAGGTTCTGATTGATCGCGTAGTCCTGGATTTCGTCGACCGCCTGATCGCTGAGCGTCATGGTCAGGGTCGCGCCACGGTCCGCCTCGGTGTCCGCGTACTGGAAGTCCGGGAAGTCGCGACTGATCAGGTTTCTGGCCTGATCACGATCCTCGGCGTTCATGAAGTCCATGCTCACCGTGCGGCCGCTGATGTCGGTGTTGCGGTAGCGGATGCGTTCGCTGCGCAGTGTCTCGCGCATGGCGCTGGCGTTGACCTCGAGGCGCTGGGTCACCGCGGCGTCCATGTCGACCTCGAGCAGGAAGTGCACGCCACCGCGCAGATCCAGGCCCAGGGTCATCGGCGAGGCGGCCAGGTCCTTGAGCCAGGACGGCGTCGACTCGGCAAGGTTCACGGCGACGACATGGTTGTCGTCGAGCAGGCCATCGACCACGCCACGGGCGCGCATCTGATCAGATGCACTATCGAGGCGCAGCAGGACGCTATTGGTATCGCGTTCGGTGGACTTGAGAGGAATGTCGGCATCGGCCAGGGCGGACTGAACCCGCTCCAGCTGAGACTCGCTGAGGTTTTCGCCGCCACTGGCTGGGCTGATCTGCACCGCGGGGTCCGCGGGGAAGAGGTTGGGCAGCGAATAGACCAGGCCGACGGCGAGGACAAGAAGTATCAGCAGATACTTCCATAGGGGGTAACGGTTAAGCATGCAGGCCCTGCCTTGTAGCTAACATGGCGACATCGCGAGAGCGAAAGAGGGGGTCGCCACCAGCGCACCGCCAACGGGCGGGCGCGGGCCTGCCCGCCGGCGGTGCCGGGGTGCGAGATCAGATTGACTTGATGGTGCCCTTGGGCAGGACAGAGGCAACGGCGTTCTTCTGCACGTTGATCTCGGTGCCTTCGGCGATTTCCATAGAGATGAACTCGTCGGTCACCTTGGTGATCCGGCCCAGCATGCCGCCGCCGATGACCACTTCGTCGCCCTTGGACAGGCCGCCGATAAGCTGCTTGTGCTGCTTGGCCCGCTTGGCCTGAGGACGCCACAGCAGGAAGTAGAAGATCAGCACGAAGCCGCCCAGCATAACGATTTGGGCGATACCGCCGCCCGCGGCCGCGCCGCCTTCAGCGTGTGCCGGGGAAATGAAGAAGTCCAGCATGGGTTTGGTTCTCCTGAGAGGGTTTCTAGGGTCAATAATGACCGGGTGATGAGGCCATCACCCGGTCGTCAGATTCGGTGTAGACGGGCTTGCGACCCCGTTATTCGGGGTTTGGTTCCAGCAGTGGAACCGGCATTCCGCGACGACCATAGTATGCTTCTACAAAGTTCGCCAATGTACCCGCTTCGATGGCACCGCGCAAACCGGCCATCAGGCGCTGGTAGTGGCGAAGATTGTGGATGGTGTTGAGCATCGAGCCGAGCATCTCGCTGCAGCGATCCAGATGATGCAGATAGGCCCGCGAGAAGTGCTGGCAAGTGTAGCAGTCGCAGTCGGCTTCCAGCGGCGCCGTGTCGTAACGGTGCCGGGCGTTGCGGATCTTGATCGTGCCTTCGAAGGTGAACAGGTGGCCGTTGCGACCATTGCGGGTCGGCATCACGCAGTCGAACATGTCGACGCCGCGACGCACGCCTTCGACCAGGTCTTCCGGCTTGCCCACACCCATCAGATAGCGCGGCTTGTCGGCCGGCATCCACTCGGGCAGGTAGTCGAGCACCTTGATCATCTCTTCCTTGGGCTCGCCCACGGAAAGCCCACCGATCGCGTAGCCATCGCAGCCGATCTCATCCAGACCCTTGAGCGACGCCTCACGCAGGTCCGCGTACATGCCGCCCTGAATGATGCCGAACAGCGCCGACGGCGAGTCGCCATGCGCATCGCGGGAGCGCTTGGCCCAGCGCAGCGACATTTCCATCGAGCGCTTGGCTTCATCATGAGTAGCCGGGTAGGGCGTGCACTCATCGAAGATCATCACCACGTCCGAGCCCAGCGAGCGCTGCACCGCCATCGATTCTTCCGGCCCCATGAAGACCTTGGAACCGTCGACCGGCGAGCGGAAGTGCACCCCTTCCTCGGTGATCTTGCGCGTCTTGCCGAGCGAGAAGACCTGGAAGCCGCCGGAGTCGGTGAGGATCGGCTTGTTCCAGTGGGCGAAGTCATGCAGGTCGCCGTGTGCTTCGATGACCTCGGTGCCCGGGCGCAGCCACAGGTGGAAGGTATTGCCGAGAATGATCTCGGCGCCGATCTCCTCGACCGACTGGGGCGTCATGCCCTTGACGGTGCCGTAGGTGCCGACCGGCATAAAGGCCGGGGTTTCCACGGTGCCGCGGGGGAAACTTAGGCGGCCGCGGCGGGCCCGGCCATCGGTGGCCAGGCGCTCGAAGGTCATGAAGCATTCGTTACGCATGAAGGCTGTCTCGTATCAAGGCTCTCGACAAGGGGCGGGTGACAAGCATGGCCCGTCCGTCATGAGAGCGCCAAAAGAAGGGTGGCCCGACGCGCCGGGCCCTGGCTAATGGGGGTATTTGGATATTGCCTGCCGGATATCGACTGTCGAACGTCGCTAGGTGGCGTCGGCGCGGGTCAGGAACATGGCGTCGCCATAGCTGAAGAAGGCGTAGCGCTCCTCGACCGCGGCCCGGTAGGCGTTCATCACCGGCTCGAAGCCCGCGAAGGAGGCCACCAGCATCATCAGCGTCGACTCCGGCAGGTGGAAGTTGGTGACCAGCGCATCGACGCAGCGCCATTCATAGCCTGGGTAGATGAAGATGTCGGTCTCGCCGCTGTAGGGCGCGATCTCGCCTGCCTCTTTGTTATCTCCCGGGCTCTTCATGCAGGCCGATTCCAGGCAGCGCACGCCGGTGGTGCCCACCGCCACCACCCGGTTGCCCCGCGCCTTGGCCTCGCGAACCTTGGCGCAGGCGGCCTCGTCGACCTCGATCCACTCGCTGTGCATGTGGTGGTCGCGGATGTCGTCGGCGCGCACCGGCTGGAAGGTGCCGGCGCCCACATGCAGGGTGACGAAGGCGCTCTCGATGCCTTTCTCCGCAAGCGCCGCCATCATCGGCTCATCGAAGTGCAGGCCGGCGGTGGGGGCGGCTACCGCACCGTCGCGGCGCGCGTAGACGGTCTGGTAGCGCTCGCGGTCGGCCAGTTCATCCTCGCGGGTGATGTAGGGCGGCAACGGCATGTGGCCGTGGGCCTCGAGCAGCGCGATCAGCGGCGTTTCGCCGAGAAAGCGCAGCTCGAACAGCGCATCCTGACGGCCTTCCACCACCGCCCGCACGTCGCCCTCGAAGATCAGTTCGGTGCCCGGCTTCGGCGACTTGCTGGCGCGAATGTGCGCCAGGCCACGGTGGGCATCCAGCGGCCGCTCGAGCAGCATCTCGACGCGCCCACCGCTGGCTTTCTGGCCGTGCAGGCGGGCCGGGATCACCCGGGTGTCGTTGAATACCAGCAGATCGCCCGGCTCGAGGATCTCGAGCAGGTCCGGGAAGCGGCGGTGGTCAAGCGCCTCCGAGGCGCCATCGACGCACAACAGACGGCAGTCACTGCGACGCTCGGAGGGATAACGGGCAATCAGCTCGTCGGGGAGCTCGTAATGGAAATCGGCGCGCTGCATGGGAGATATCGACTCGGGCTAGCAAAAGCGGTGCAGTAATGGCACTGGGCCATTCGGACAAGGCGCCTAGGATACCCGTTCCCGCCAGTGAAGTCAGTCGCTTGCGATGCGTTTATGATTGACCTGTGGGGCGTCTGCCGTATAATGCGTCCCCGCTGCCGGCGTGGCGGAATTGGTAGACGCAGCGGATTCAAAATCCGCCGCTGGAGACAGTGTGTCGGTTCGAGTCCGACCGCCGGCACCATAACATCAAGCACTCACTTCTCTCCCCTCGAGTCTTGATGCCCTCAGCACCCTCGTAAGTATCTACAGCCTGCCACCGAATCTCGGTGCCTGTGTATTTCCCATGCGCATTTTTTCTTGCCGCCATGATTGGCAGCGAGACGCTCTACACGTGCTATCCGTGCCCGCCTGACGGGCGCTCGGTGCAGTTTCATGTTCCCCGACCTTCGCGGCACCCGCTCTCATTTTGCTGTGATAGGCTTGAATCAGTACAAGTCCATATACAGTCGCCCTGCATCCGGTCGGCAAGCCAAAGCAGGTTCGCCGCAAGGTTGAGCGCAGGGAGAAGCCGTCGCACAAGCGACGGTGGCAGGCAGCCATGACGTATGGAAGAGGGGCTAGTGATCGAAGAAGCGGGGCAGGTAAGCCCAGAGATAGAGAAGGCGCGTAAAGCGTTTAAGCCAACGGGAACGGCTACCGACTAGCCAAGAGGGTTGTGGATAGGTGGGGTTAGGGTGAGGTAGGTGATATATAAATTTATTATGAGTTTGTAAATGGGGGCAGGGATGGCAGTTAAAGAAAGTAAAAGTAAAGAAAGTGAAATATTAAAAAAAGCATTTTTTGTTACTCCCATCGGTCCACATGGATCAAAAATAAGAAGAGCAACTGATGGACTGATTGATTCAGTTGTAAAGCCTGTTGTTGAGAGTTATGGGTATAAGTGCGTTGCCTCTCACCAAGAGTCCGAGCAAGGATCAATATCGCAAAGAGTTATTGAACACTTAATAGATGATGATTTAGTTATTGTTAATCTAACTGGTCTTAATTCGAATGTTATGTACGAGCTGGGCATTCGGCACTCGACAGGAAAGCCTGTAATACTGATCTGTGAGAATGGTACGGACCTTCCATTTGATATGTACGATCAGAGGACAATTTTTTATTCTGATGATATGCAAGGTGGCCTTGATTTAAGTCAGAAGCTTAAAGGGCTTTTGGGCAGTAAAGATGGGGTTGAGTCAAATGCTTATAATCCTGTTATATCTAAGGCAAAAGAGAATATTATTGAAAATGCGTTGAAGGATATAGATCTTTCTGGGCTTGATGGCGCTTCTCTAGTTGCAGATGTATACGAATCTATGAAAGAGGTGTCATCAGGTTTGAGATCTCTAGGAGCAAGAGTTAATGATATAGAAAGAGGTTATGGAAAGAGTGGACACGGATTTGGTGGTCATCTGGTAATGAAAAAAATGGGTAAAGGTGGGGATCTTTTGTTGACGACCACAGATTTAAGTGAGGCGCTTGTTTTAGAACAGGAGTTGGTGAGCAAAGGGATTAGTACTGATTTGATTGAAAAAAATGGGAGTGTTGATATTAGTGTTGCGCCATGGGATGTGGATAAAGCTATAAATGTAGTTAGTAGGTACACAGAGAATAATGGATATTAACCTCCTTGGTAATTATTTTTGGCGGCTTGTTTCTGCCGCCTTTCTTTAGTTGTGTGTTATGACTTTTCCATTGCAAATAGTAGCTTGATAAATATCTTCACGTACGAATCTGGGTTCGGACCAGGTCCAGTATTGACACCTCATTCCATCAGAACGTGTGTACTTTCTTTCATGGTCAGGCTCACCTAACATCATATAGAGTTGGCCTTTGGTCATACCCTCTACGATCTCTCCTCGAATACCTGCTTTCACTCGAGCATTCCTATCTTCGAGCTCAGATCGATATGAGCTAGTGCTTGGAGACTGGCTAGAGGGTTGTTGGCTAGGCTGGCTTGAGGGGCGACGGATAGGCTGGCGAGCAGGAGAGGGATCGGAGCGGACGTGAGCCTGAGCTTCTAAAGAGGTTAGCGTGTCACGAGTAATGAAGACCTCACCATCAGTGCATGGGGTATCCTGGTAAGCTGTTGAGCCGTCCACCTCGCACTTGTAGACCTGGGCGTGAGCGGAAAGGGGCAGAAGTGCCATAGCTAGTAGCAGGGTACGTTTGATCATCCGTGATCATCCAGAAGCTTTATAGACGTAAGCTAATGTAGCACAAGGGCGCACAGTAGGGGCTGTTGCCTGATTTTTGTCTAGGGCAATGTGCCAAAGTGGCTTTAAGTAAGCATGTGGTGATCTGTAATCGATTGAACTTGCGGCTAATATGCTGCTTTGAGCAGGTTCTGGCAAAATTCAAAATCCGCCGCTGGATACAGTGTGTCGGTTCGAGTCCGACCGCCGGCACCACAACATCAAGCACTCACTTCCTCCCTCCGAGTCTTGATGGCCTCAGTCCCCCCCGAATTGATCAATCCAGTGCCTCCCTCGCTCCGGTGATGGCTTTTTGCTACCCGTTCGGCCAGCCATATGCGATGCCTGGCAGTGCCGAGCGTCGTGTGCGGTCCTGTCTCAGGTAGCGTCTTTCGCCTACACCTTTAGTCTATGTCATATCAAGTTGCTTAGTGTGCTAGCCGATATAGGTCCCATCACGCGCTTCGCAAACCACTACGGAAAAGTCATTCATGACAACACAAAAAGCTAGGGTAAGCTGGTGGAATCTACAGACCAAAACCATGACGCTGGTGCTGGTTCCGATATTGCTGGTCACTCTCATCCTGGTGGGGATGAAGTCCTACCAGAGCATTCAGTCTTCCCACGAAAACCTGGCGCATCAGCGCGAGGAGCTGTTGGCAAGCCGCGAGCAGGCAGTGAAAGATGTGGTGCTGGCTGCCAAGAGCGCCATCGCTCCCATCTATGACAAGGCGGGTCCCAACGACGCAGAAGCCAAGGCCCGCGCGGCTGAGGTGCTGCGGTCGATTCGCTTCGATGGCAAGAACTATATCTTTGTCTATCAGTACGATGGCACCAACGTGGTGCTGCCGCATGCGCGCGACAAGGAAGGCACCAACATGATTGGGCTCCAGGATGCCAATGGCAAATACCTGGTGCGAGGCCTGATCGAAACGGCGCAAGAAGGCGGTGGCTTCTATCAGTACTCCTGGCCGCACCCTGAAACGCGAAAGGACGAGGCCAAGTACTCCTACGCCGCGCCACTGGAAAAGTGGGGCTGGATGCTGGGCGCCGGCGTCTATGCGGTGGATGTGGAAGAAGTCATGGCCGAAGCCCAGGCGACCGCCAACGAAAACCTGCGGGATTCAATCATCAGCTCGCTGCTGACGGCGTTGGCGCTGTTTATCGTCGTTGCGGTGGTGGCGGGTTGGTTAGTCAAGCGCACTCTGCAGCCGATTCGTTCCGCCGCCGAGGCGATGAGTAGCATTGCCAGCGGTCAGGGGGACCTGACTCAGCGAATGAACGTCTCGACCCGCGACGAGGTTGGCCAGTTGGCCGACGGCTTCAATGTGTTCGTCTCGCGCATGCAGGACACCCTGCGTGAAGTGCGCATCAGCACCAGCCACGTGCGTGACGCCGCAACCGAAATGGAGCAGGGCAGCCAGGAGCTGGCCACCCGCACCGAGCAGGCGGCCGCCAACCTGCAGCAGACGTCGGCCTCGATGGAAGAGATCACTTCCACCGTGGACCACAGTTCCCAGTCTGCCCAGCAGGCCAATCAGCTGGTGCTCAGCACCGGTGAGGTGGCACGCCGCGGCGAGTCGGCCATGCAGCAAGTCGAGCGCACCATGTCGGACATCCACGACTCGTCCAGCAAGGTCAGCGACATCGTCACCATGATCGACTCGATTGCCTTCCAGACCAATATTTTGGCGCTCAACGCCTCGGTAGAGGCCGCACGCGCCGGTGAACACGGTCGTGGCTTCGCGGTGGTGGCCGAGGAAGTGCGCACCTTGGCGAGTCGCTCCAGTGACGCGTCGAAGGAGATTCGTGCGCTGATCGATACCTCTGCTGAGCACACCAAATCGGGCGCTGAGCTGGTGCGCAATGCGGGTGCCACCATGCAGGAGATCGCCGAAAGCGTGGCCAAGGTGACGGATGTGATCGGTGAGATCTCGGCCGGCGCCAAGGAACAGAGCACCGGTATCGGTCAGGTCAATACGGCCGTCACCGAGATGGACACCATGACCCAGCAGAATGCGGCCATGGTTCAGCAGTCGACCACCACCGCCAGCCAGATGCGCGACCAGGCCGAACAGCTGCAGCGCCTGCTCGGCTCCTTCGTGCTGGGTGACGGCGACGTTGATTCCTCTTACCGCTCTGAGACGCCCTCGCTGCCCTCGGCCTCTGGTGCGTCTTCGCGTGCACCGGCGACGACGCGTGGCAAGTCGTCGGCTCGCAACGAGGAAGAGTGGGAAGCGTTCTGATCGCCAGGCCCGTCATCGTCTAGGTGGCGGGCCAGCCTGAACAGCAAGCGAGCAACTCGCTAAAGCGCAATACATGAAGCCGGCTGATCGAATGATCAGCCGGCTTTTTCTTGTCTGGCTTTTTCTTGTCTGGCTATGTCTTGTTCTGAAGAGCTCTCCAGAACCGCTTTCCCCTTCCTCCTTTAGTCTTGGCTATCTCAAGTCGCTTTCCGAGCAGGCCGATATGGATAGTAATGCCGATATCGATAGTGATTACGCGCTTCGCAAACCACTTCAGGGAAGTATCCATGACGACACAACACTCTCGTCCAAGCCGGTGGAACCTGCAGACCAAGGTGATGACGCTGGTGCTGGTACCGCTGTTGCTGATCACGCTCACCTTGGTGGGCATGAGTACCTATCAACGAATTCAGTCTTCCCATGACAACCTGGCGCAGCAGCGTGAAGAGCTGCTGAAAGGGCGCCAGGAGGCGGTAAAGGATGTGGTGCTGGCGGCCAAGAGCGCCATCGCCCCTATCTATGACAAGGCGGGGCCCAATGACGAGGACGCCAAGGCGCGTGCGGCAGAGATCCTGCGGTCGATTCGCTTCGACGGCGATAACTACATCTTTGTGTTTCGTTACGACGGCACCACCGTTGCCCATATCAATCGCGATCTCGAGGGCAAGAACCTGATTGACCTGCAGGGCCCTGACGGTGGCTACATGATTCGCACACTGATCGAGAACGCCAAGGCCGGCGGTGGCTTTCATGAATATCCATGGCCGCACCCCACGACCAAACAGGAAGAGGACAAATACTCCTATTCGGTAGGGCTGGATAAATGGGGGTGGATGCTGGGCGCCGGTGTCTATGCGGTGGACGTGGAAGAGGCCATGGCCGATGCCCAGGCGACGGCCAACGACAATCTGCGGAATTCGATCATCAGTTCTCTGCTGATGGCGCTGGCGCTGTTTATCGGCGTCGCGCTGGTGGCAGGTTGGGTGGTCAAACGCACGCTGCAGCCGATCCGCTCCGCGGCCCAGACGATGAGCAACATCGCCAGCGGCAAGGGCGATCTGACCCAGCGCCTGAACGTCTCGACTCACGACGAGGTCGGCCAACTGGCCGAGGGCTTTAATCTCTTCGTGTCCCGCATGCAGGACACCCTGCGTGAGGTGCGCAGCACCACCAGCCACGTGCGTGACGCTGCGAGCGACATGGAACAGAGCAGCCAGGAGCTGGCCACCCGCACCGAGCAGGCGGCCGCCAACCTGCAGCAGACCTCGTCGTCGATGGAAGAAATTACCTCCACCGTGGATCACAGCGCTCAGTCTGCCCAGCAGGCCAACCAGCTGGTGCTGGGCACCGGTGAGGTAGCGCGCCGCGGCGAGTCGGCCATGCAGGATGTCGAACGCACTATGGCGGATATCAATGATTCGTCCAGCAAGGTCAGCGACATCGTCACCATGATCGATTCGATCGCCTTCCAGACCAATATCCTGGCACTCAATGCCTCGGTAGAGGCCGCCCGCGCCGGTGAGCACGGTCGTGGCTTCGCTGTGGTAGCCGAAGAAGTGCGGACTCTGGCGCAGCGTTCAAGCGATGCCTCAAAAGAGATTCGCGCGCTGATCGATACCTCTGCCGCGCATACCGAATCGGGTGCCAAGCTGGTGCGCGATGCGGGTACGACCATGCAGGAGATCGCCGCGAGCGTGGCCAAGGTGACGGACGTGATCGGAGAGATCACGGCCGGCGCCAAGGAGCAGAGTTCCGGCATCGGTCAGGTCAACACGGCCGTCACCGAGATGGACACCATGACCCAGCAGAATGCCGCCATGGTCCAGCAGTCGACCACCACGGCGAGCAAGATGCGCGATCAGGCCGAACAGCTGCAGCGCCTGCTCGGCTCCTTCGAGCTGGGCGATGATAACGCCCAGCCGCTCCCCCGCGGGGAGGAAAAGGCCCCTTCGCTGCCCTCGGCGTCCGGCGCATCCTCGCATGCATCGGCTACGACTCGTCCCAAGTCGGCGGTTCGCAACGAGGAGGAGTGGGAGGCCTTCTAAGGACGGAAAGCTTCTGATCGCCAGGCCCGCCATCGTCTCGGTGGCGGGCCAGCTTTGCGCTGCAAGCGAGAAGAAAGACAGACCGGGGGAAAGGAGGGGGTGATGGATATTCCCGTCCCGCTACTGCCTCATGTGCGGCTTTTCTGGGACAGCGTTGGTATCGAGTGACGTTTTAGCCTGATGGGCCTGGCGTCTTTGTATACCCTTGTAGACCTTCTGGGGGTACATGAGGACAGCAGGTCATGAGGTCATTCGATGTTCTGACAACAACGGAGTGGAGGGATCGTGGGGATATGCTACCTGCTATCCACCATCTCAAGCGCTGCGTCAGCCTGGCACTGTTGTTGCTCATGGGCACCTGGATTGTCTATGCCACGGGAGGCACGGCCTACGCTTATCCTTATCTGATGCTGGCGCCCGTGCTGATCGGCGCCTTCTGGTATGCGCTGGTCGGCGGGCTTTGCGTGGCGTTCGCCGCCGGCATCCTGATGGCGTTCATGCCTCAGGATGCCGCGCTCAGTATCGAGCAGAGCACATCCAATTATCTGGTTCGAATAGCCCAGTACCTGTTGTTGGGTGGGGTGTCGGGGTGGCTGTTCCTGCTGCGTCGTCGGTCGGCCAGCCGTCATAGAACCATGGCGCGCACCGACCCTTTGTCGGGCCTCGCCAATCAGGTCGCGCTCAATGAAGATCTGGGCCGGCATCTTGACTTGCCCGCCACGCGAGGGGCGACGACCGGGCTGATGCTGGTGCGGATCACCGACATCACGGACGTCATCGATGCCATGGGCCTGGACGCCGCCGATGAACTGGTGCTCTCGCTGAGCGAGCGTTTGAAAGGTGCCGTATGTGGAAAGCCGTTCGCCTATCGGATCAATCACGATGAGTTGGCACTGATCCTTCACGATATCGATCTGCATGATATCGAACGGATCGCTACACGACTGCTGGATGTCGGTGAAGAAAGCTATCTGATTCAGCAGGTACCTGTGCGCATGCAGCTGGCGATCGGCAGCAGCCTTCGACAAGGCGACACCGTCAAACAGGAAGACCTTGTCCGTGAGGCCCGTATTGCTCTGTTCACGGCCATCCAGGAAGGCAGCGATCACAAGCATTTTTCCCCCGGATTCGAGCGGCATTCCCTCGATAGCCTGCAACTGATCGCCCGTGTGCGCTGCGCGCTCCAAGAGAAAGAGTTCTCGCTGCACTACCAGCCCAAAATCTGCCTGGTAAACGGTCATGTGTGTGGCAGCGAGGGACTGATCCGCTGGCCACAGGCCGATGGCAGCCTGGTTCCGCCCGGCCAGTTCATGCCCAAGGTGGAAAACACCTCACTGATCAATCCCGTTACCCACTTCGTGGCTCGCGAGGCCGCCAGCTTTGCCTGTCGGCATGCGGGCTGGGGTGCCATCAGCATCAATCTGTCCGTGCACAACCTCTATGATGACGAACTGATCGATCTGCTCATCGAACTGGTCGAGCAAGTCGACCTGACCGCCGAGTGGCTGGAGGTGGAAATTACCGAGACTGCACTGATTGGTGACCTGGCGGCGGCACGCCGTGCCATTCAGCGCATTCGTGATGCGGGGATCGGGGTGAGCATTGATGACTTCGGAACGGGGTTTGCCTCTTTTGAGTACCTTCAGCACCTGCCGATCACGGGGCTAAAGATCGACCGTACCTTTGTCGCCCAGCTGGAAGTTAACGCTCGTGCCCGTAAGCTGATGGCCTGCATGATCGAGATGGGGCATGCGCTGGACCTGACGGTCACCGCCGAGGGCGTGGAGACGCAAGGGCAGGCGGATATCCTGCGCGAGCTTGGCTGTGATCAGGCGCAGGGGTTTTTCTATACGGGGGCGCTGCCGGCGAGTGACTACCTTGCCTGGTGCCAGGCTCATGCCAACACCTTGCCCTGAAGCGACTGGCTTGGCTTCCTGTTTGGCCTGTGTCGGGCATGCCTCAGCCGCTGAGCGCCTCGCGCAGAAACTCGCGAAACACGCGGACCCGCGCCGGGGCTTCGAGCCCTGATAGCGTGATGGCATAGAGCCTCGCCGTCGCGACGCTATGGTCGGGCAGTACGGGCACCAGCTTGTGCTCATCCACCAGGGGCTGAACGATCAGGTCGGGCAGCACGCCAATGCCGCCACCAGCGGCCAGCAGACGGGCGAGGCTGGCGTAGTCGGTTGTACGCAGGCGAGGCTGGGCGTTGATCTCGCTGCGCTTGCCGCGTCGGTCGGTGAGCACCAGCGGCGTGGGGCCTTCCAGTCCGCGACGGATCGCCAGTGCGTGATGCTGCAGGTCGCTCGGGTCTGCCGGTGTGCCGTGCCTTTCCAGATAGCCCGGTGCCGCATAGAGCCGCATGCAGAAGTCGGCGATACCCGAGGCACGATAGTTCATGTCGGGCAGGTCGTCGGCGCTGGCCCGCAGCGCCAGGTCGATGCGGTTGGCGGCCAGGTCCAGCGGCGTATCGGTGATCAACAGTTCGATGCGAATCTGCGGGTGGCGCTCCTGGAAGGCCACTACCAAGGCAGGCAACAGGTCGATGCCCATGTCGATCGGGGCAGTGACGCGCAGATTTCCTTCGGGCACCGAGCGTGAGGCGCGGGCGCTTTCGGTGGCATCTCCCAACAGCCGCAGCGCCTCCCGGGCCTTGGCATGGAACAAGAGACCCTCTTCGGTGGCGGTGACCGCCCGCGGGGTGCGGGCCAGTAGCGCCGCACCGAGTCGGCCTTCCAGCCGCGAAATGCGCCGGCTGACGCCTCCTTTGGTTTCATCAAGCTCCCGCGCTGCCGCGGAGATGGAGCCGAATTCCACCACCGCACAGAACGCGCGGATGTCTTCCAGGGCGCCGCCCAGCGCTGCACTGCCTGAGGTTTCCATTTCATCAACCATGAGTTGTCATTCCGCTATCTCCTGCAAAACTGGAAACCCCAATATGCTGTCTTCCATCGACAGGGCGCAAGCGCCTGTTGCGATCAACTAGCTGTCGCATCGCTACCCCAGATGTTGCAAACCACAGACGTTGCAAACCACAGACGTTGCGAACCACAGACGATACGAGGACACGCTCATGAACCAGAACATCAACGCCGCCGCTTCCAATGCCACGCCCGGTCCGGCGATCTTCCAGCGCCTGTCGGTGCTGTCCTATCCGCTGATTCGCGTGACCGCGGGCTTGCTGCTGATGCCTCACGGCGCCCAGAAGCTGTTTGGCTGGTTCGGCGGCTATGGTCTGGAAGCCACCGGCCAGTTCTTCGCCGACAGCCTCGGCATGACGCCAGGGGTGCTGTTTGCCCTGATGGCGGGCCTGGTCGAGTTCTTCGGTGGCCTGGCATTGGTGCTTGGCCTGCTCACACGCCCTGCGGCGCTTGGAGTGATGGTGCTGATGGGCGTGGCGCTGAGCGTGCACATCCCCAATGGTTTCTTCTGGACCAACGGTGGCCTCGAGTATCCGCTGATGTGGGGGCTGGTGGCGCTGGGCATCTTTCTGCGCGGCGGTGATCGCTTCTCGCTGGATGCCAGGTTTGGCCTCAAGATCTAACAAGGCATCCTTGAGCGTCACTTCCTATCTTGAGCGTCACTTCCTATCTTGGGCTCACCCCTATCTTGAGCTCACCTCTTATCGCCGCAGAGCCAGCTTCGATGAGCTGGCCCTGCGGCGATGTTTCCTCCCTCGAGTCACGGAGGTTTGACCATGACCCTTTCTGCTTCTTCCACTTCCTTGCCAGCAGTGTTTCTGCCCCATGGCGCCGGGCCCTGCTTTTTCATGGACTGGCAGCCGGCCGGGCTCTGGGATCGCATGGCCGCCTGGTTGAGCGGTTTAACCGAGGCGCTGCAGGTGAAGCCACGAGCGATCTTGGTCATCTCCGCGCACTGGCAGGCTGAAACCTTCACCGTCAATGCCCAGGCGTCACCATCGCTTTACTACGACTACTACGGCTTTCCCGATCACACCTATCGGCTGAGCTGGCCGGCGGCTGGGGATCCTGAACTTGCTGCGGCGGTGCGCGAGCGGCTGACCGAGGCAGGCCTTTCCTCTGGCCAAGAGCATCAGCGCGGGCTCGATCATGGCGTCTTCATTCCGCTCAAGCTGGTCTTCCCCGAGGCCGAGGTGCCGGTGGTGCAGCTGTCGCTGAAAGAGGGGCTCGACCCCGCCGAGCATCTGGCCCTGGGGCGCGCCCTGGCCCCGCTTCGCGAGCAGGGTGTGCTGATCATCGGCAGCGGTATGAGTTATCACAATATGGCGCGCTTGAGGCGTGGCGGTGCGGCTGTCGATCCGGACTCCCGCGCCTTTGATACCTGGCTCGGCGAGACCGTAGCGCTCCCCGGCGCGGCCCGCTCGTCACGTTTGCAGGACTGGACGTCAGCACCCGGCGCCCGGGCATCCCACCCGGAAGAGGAGCACCTGCTGCCGCTGTTTGTGGTGGCTGGTGCCGGCGGTGACGCCCCCGGTAAGAAGGTCTTCGAGGACGAGGTGATGGGCAGCGTACAGTCGGCCTTCGTGTTCGGTGCACCCTGACCGGTGCACGTGTAGGCAGAGATCGAGGGCCGGTAGAGAGATGGTAGAGGTCTGATAGAGGATAAAGCCGGACGTGCAGCCGGAAGTGCTCCGGGAAATACCCGAGGGTGAAAGAATGAGGCGAAAGAACGCAGTGGAAGAACGAGGCAAAAGGAGCCGCGAATGCTGCATCGAAGGTCGGCTTGGCCGGGGCACGGCCGGCGCCTAATATAGTGCCCTTCTATCGCGTCCTCGGTTATCCATCCAGCTATGGCCGGGGGCAAGTTTGCCTGGATAAGGCGTTGCCAAGGAGGGCGGCCGGCAAGGATTTGCTGCCAGCCATGAAATAAGGAGATGTTCATGCCGTTGACCCTGTGGCTGTCGCTTGCGGCAGTCTGCGCGATGGGGGCCATGTCGCCCGGGCCGAGCCTCGCGCTGGTGTTGCGCCATACCCTGGGCGGGGGTCGTCTGCCCGGCGTGGCCGCGGCGCTTGCGCATGCGCTGGGCGTGGGGCTCTATGCGCTGTTGACCGTCTGGGGGCTGGGTGCAGTGATCGCCCGCCATACGCAGCTGTTCCAGGTCATCACCTGGGCCGGCGCAGCCTATCTCGCCTGGCTTGGGGTGAAGGCGCTGCGGGCCGGCCAGGCATCAGCACTGCAGGCCAGTGGTGTGGCCACGACCCGGGCGCAGGCCGCCCGAGACGGAGTGCTGGTGGCGCTTGGCAACCCCAAGCTGATTCTGTTCTTCGTCGCGCTGCTCAGTCAGTTCGTCAGCCCTGATATGAGCGCGTCGGCCAAGGCCTTGATCGTCGCTACAGCGATGATCATCGACGGTGGCTGGTACGTGCTGGTGGCCGTTGCGCTATCGCATTCTGCAGTGCTGCCATGGCTTCAGGCCCGGGCTCACTGGCTCAATCGTCTTACCGGGGTGATCCTGCTGGGGTTGGCCGTACGGGTACTCATCGGATAGCGCAGTCATTTATACGCTAATCGCTTAGTTGGTCGTATCAGTTGGGTGTATAAGTGAGGGGCCAGGCTCCCTCTGGCCTAGCGACAACTTAATTGTGTGAGAGCTCTCATGCTTCTGGATACTGCGCCACTGGCCGTCGTCGTCGACAAGGATCCAGGTGTTTTGGCCGACCTGACTCAACTATTTCGCACTCTGGGGCTCGACACTCACCACCAGCCTACTGACCTACAAGCTTGCCTTACTCACCTTAGACCTCGGCTAGTGATCCTCGATCTGGAAATCGACGGGGTCGAGGGAATCGACACCCTGCGCTATCTGGCGGACGTCGGCTATCGAGGCTCGGTGATGCTGCTCAGCGCCGTGGACCCCAAGGTAATGCGGATCGCCGAACGGATGGGTCATACCCTTGGCCTGAACATGCTGGATTCGCTGAGCAAGCCGTATGAACTGAATGCCCTGCACGACAGCCTCGATGGACTGCGGATGCCGTCCCAGAGCGAAGCCGCCGGCAAGCACGGTAAAGAATGGGGCCGCGAGGAGATCGTTCGCGCCCTGAAAGAGCAGGAGCTGGTGGTTCATTACCAGCCCCAGTTTGATTTGACTTCCCAGACCCTCAGCGGTGTCGAGGCGCTGGTGCGCTGGCAGCATCCCGAGTGTGGGCTGATCTGGCCGAGCCACTTCCTGAAGCTGATGACCCAGGAGCAGACGCGGCTGATGACGCGCCAGATCGTGGCGCAGGTGGCTCGTGACTCTCAGCTCTGGCGGGTGTCAGACCAGCAGCTGTCGGTGTCGATCAACATTTCTCCCAATGAACTGCTTCACGATGAGCTGGTCCCGCTGATGGACGAACTGCAGCAGTCGCTGGGGTGTCGGCTGTCGCTGGTGCTGGAAATCACCGAAAACGATGCCATGCATGATGAGCTGTTAAGCAGCGAGGTGGCGGCACGGCTGCATCTGCTTGGCATGGAGCTGTCGGTTGACGACTTCGGGATTGGCTTTTCGTCTCTGGCACGTCTGCAGCTGTTGCCGATCAGTGAAGTGAAGATCGACCGAAATTTCGTTCGCCACCTCCACGACAACTCCGAGGATGCGGCTATCGTCGAAGCCGTGGCATTGCTCGGTCAGCGCCTCGGCATCCGGGTGGTGGCCGAGGGCGTTGAGACGCTGGAGAGCCTGGCGCAGTTGGCACGTTTTGGCTGCACCCATGCTCAGGGCTATGCGCTGGCGAGACCCATGCCGGTCGAGGGTCTGCTGGCGCTGATCGCGAGTCTGGGCAGCTGTCAGCCCGCGGCGTCCGATCCCGCCACGCCCCAGACCTATCAGTTCTGGATGCCACGCAACGCCAAGCCCGCCAGTAGCGCGCCCTGATCGAGGCACTGCTGCTTTTCTGGCCACGCGTGGTGTACTTGTCTTGGCGGCAGCGGACGCTTCCTCCGTGGCGCTCAGGGCGTGATTCGCTCGAGGATCGCGGCCAAGGGGGCATCCACGGGAAGTACACCATAAGCCGGGCTCGGCGCCTCGCCGAGCCGCGTTCGGCAGAAGGTATCGGCCACTGCCGCCGGGGCGAAGCGCAGCAGCAGAGCGGCCTGCAGGGCCTGGGCCATGCGCTGGGCCAGCCAGCGTGCGCGCAGGGTCAGGGTCTCGCTGGGCTGCGTCAGCGCCTCGTCGAGCTCGACCAGGGCACGGTCGAAGTCGGCCTGCTGACCGCGCGCCGCCCTGAGCTCGTTCACCAGCGCCTGGATGCTCTCCGGATGGCGCGCCATCACACGCAGCACATCCAGGCAAATGACGTTGCCCGACCCCTCCCAGATCGAGTTCACCGGCGCCTCTCGGTATAGCCGGGCCAGCGGCGTTTCCTCCACGTAGCCGATGCCGCCCAGGCATTCCATGGCCTCGGCCATGAAGCCGGGCCCGCGTTTGTTGTGCCAGTACTTGGCAAGCGTCGGCAGCAAGCGTGCCAGGGCTCGCTCGTGGTCGCTGCCGCTGGCTTCACCATCGAAGGCGCGGGCGGCGCGCAGACTCAGCGTCACGCCGGCCTCGACTTCTAGCGCCAGGTCGGCGATCACCATCCGCATCAGCGGCTGCTCGGCGAGCGGCCGGCCAAAGGCGTGGCGATGGCGTGCGAAGCGCCATGCTTCGCGCAGGGCCTGTCGCATCATGCCCACCGGGGCCACGGCAGCGTCGAGTCGGGTCTGCTGGACCATCTCGAGGATGGTGGCGATGCCGCGGCCCGGCGAGCCGATGGGCTGCGCCCAGGCGTGACGGTACTCGATCTCGGCGGAGGCGTTGGCGCGATTGCCGCACTTGTCCTTGAGACGCTGAATCTCGATGGGATTGCGGCTGCCGTCGGGCTGGAAGCGCGGCACCAGGAAGCAACTGAGACCGTCTGGCGTCTGAGCCAGGGTCAGGAAGGCATCCGACATCGGCGCGCTGCAGAACCACTTGTGGCCGGTCAGCCAGTTGCCGTCGTTGTCGGCCTTGGCGCGGGTGGTGTTGGCCCGCACGTCGCTGCCGCCCTGTTTTTCGGTCATCGCCATGCCCAGCGTCACCGCTGCCTTGTCATTGAGTGGCAGCGCTCGCGGGTCATAGTCCCAGGTCAGCAGCCGCGAGCCCCAGTTGTCCAGCATCCAATCGTCCTGAGCCAGCACCGGCATGGCGGCATGGGTCATGGTCAGCGGGCAGCAGACGCCGGGTTCCGCCTGGGTCATCAAATAGAGCGCGGCAACATGCGCCTGATGGCCGCCGCGGCCTTCTTCCTGCCAGGCCACTGCATGCCAGCCGTGGTCGAAGGCTTCGTGCATCAGCTCATGGTAGGCGGGGTGGTACTCGACCTCGTCCAGACGACGTCCATGCCGATCGAAGAGCCGCAGGCGCGGCGGGTGCTGGTTGGCGGCCTCGCCCAGCGCCTGCAGCCGCCGGCTGCCTACCGCCCGGCCGAGCGCGGCGAGGCGACCGGCGACCCAGGTGGGGGCTTCACGCGCCAGCGCCTCGCGCAGCGGGGTG
>Ga0209300_1000314_pt1 | contig 27501 bp, 21 predicted proteins | sample Shrwel_input2_RT_FD_187535 | JGI IMG/M metagenome (GOLD analysis project Ga0209300, IMG submission 187535) | Subsurface microbial communities from deep shales in Ohio, USA - Utica-3 well 1 S input2 RT (SPAdes) (version 2) ... | reverse complement strand
CGCCTTCGCTGGCAGACGCGGTGGTGGTCATGACGGCTCCCCGGATATCAATGGCGGGCATTATGGCGCAGCACCCCGCGCCGCCCGTGTGAGCCATTGTTAGCAGATTTTTCCTCTGCTAGCGCTCGCCTCGAGACCTTGCGGCTACCCGCCGAGCACCAGCGACCACACCACGGCGATACACAGCAAGGCCATGAATTGTGCGGCACTACCAAGGTCCTTCGCCCGCTTGGAAAGCGGGTGCAACCTCAATGAGATCCGGTCAACCGTCGCTTCGATCGCCGAATTGATCAGCTCGATTGCCAGCGACATGAGCAGCGGTGCGATAAGCATGGCGCGCTCCAGCGCCACATCAGTGACCAGAAACGCCACCACCGAGAGGACGGCAGCACAAAGCGCCACCTGGCGGAACGCTGCTTCGTGACGCCAGGCCGCGGCAAAACCGGCGGCCGAATAACCCAGCGCCTTCAGCAGCCGCCCCAGCCCTGGCCGAGTCTTCAATAAAGATGCGTCGTCTCGATCGTTAAGGGGCTCAGTTTCCATGCAAATACTCGGCGCGACGAAAGGTGCGTGCAAATTATTGGCGAAAAGACAGCCAATTGATATTATTTTGACACCACAGCGCATGCAATCCGACGAAATGCGTCGCGGGGCCTATCGCAGTGACGATAGCCGCCGCTACCCGCTAGACGAGCTGAACGCCCGGCTCCCGATCATTTCACCGCAGGCAGCCAGCGAAGTGAGCGAGGGCTCGACCAGCCGCGGCGTCAGCTACCGCCTGCAAGGCCTGTTCGAGCGTCGCCTGACCGATCACTTCGTGCTCGGCGGTGCATTCAACTGGGTCTACAGCGAGGACTACGCGCCGAGCAGTGCACTGCTCTTTCTGCGCTATCACTTCGCACCGTGGCGCGGCGACCTGTCCTGGCCGGTGGAGCCGCTGCAGCCATACGCCGAATTCCGCTGAGCGTCGGCAGCCGCTCATTCGCGAGTCCACCCCGTGGCGGTGGCAGGTATACTGCCGCCCTTTCCGGCCGGACGGCCGTTTCATCCCCGCCCGCAGGACCCCGAGATGGACAGCATCAATTCCCGCATCGCCGAAGAACTGGGCGTGCGCCCGCAGCAGGTCGCCGCCGCCGTGGCACTGCTCGACGAAGGCTCGACCGTGCCCTTCATCGCCCGTTACCGCAAGGAAGTCACCGGCAGCCTGGACGACACCCAGCTGCGCAACCTGGAAGAGCGCCTGCGCTATCTGCGCGAACTCGAAGACCGTCGCGGTGCGATCCTCTCCAGCATCGCCGAGCAGGGCAAGCTGACCGCCGAGCTGGAGCGTGAGATCAAGCTGGCCGACACCAAGACGCGCCTGGAAGACCTTTATCTGCCATACAAGCAGAAGCGTCGCACCAAGGGCCAGATCGCGCTCGAGGCCGGCCTCGGCGAGCTGGCCGATGCGCTGTTCGGCAACCCGGAGCTGGCCCCGGAGCAGGAAGCCGAGCGCTTCATCGATGCCGACAAGGGCTTCGCCGATGTAAAGGCGGTGCTCGAGGGCGCCAAGTACATTCTCATGGAGCGCTTCGCCGAGGACGCCGATCTGCTGGCCAAGCTGCGCGAGTTCCTCAAGCACAACGCCACCCTGGCCGCGCGCCTGGTGCCGGGCAAGGAAGCCGAAGGCGCCAAGTTCAGCGATTACTTCGAGCATGACGAGCCGTTCAAGGCGGTGCCTTCGCACCGTGCGCTGGCAATCTTCCGCGGGCGCAACGAGGGCGTGCTGTCGATCGCGCTGAAGGTCGGCGACGAAGTGCCGGGCAACCTGCACCCTTGCGAGGTCATGGTCGCCGAGCGCTTCGGCATCGCCAACCGCGGCCGTGCTGCCGACAAGTGGCTGGCCGAGGTGGTGCGCTGGACCTGGAAGGTCAAGCTCTACACCAGCCTGGAGACCGACCTGTTCGGCGAGCTGCGCGAGCAGGCCGAGGACGAGGCGATCAGCGTGTTCGCCCGCAACCTGCACGACCTGCTGCTGGCGGCACCGGCCGGCCCGCGCGCGGTGCTGGCGCTCGACCCGGGCCTGCGCACCGGCTGCAAGGTCGCGGTGGTCGACGCCACCGGCAAGCTGCTCGACACCGCCACCGTCTATCCGCATGCGCCACGCAACGACTGGGACGGCACCCTGGCGATCCTCGCCAAGCTGTGCGCCAAGCACGCCGTCGACCTGATCGCCATCGGCAATGGCACCGCCAGCCGCGAGAGCGACAAGCTGGCCGGCGAGCTGATCAAGAAGCTGCCGGGCCTCAAGCTCACCAAGATCATGGTCAGCGAGGCCGGTGCTTCGGTGTACTCGGCCTCGGAGCTGGCCGCCAAGGAATTCCCCGACCTGGATGTGTCGCTGCGTGGCGCGGTGTCCATCGCCCGGCGCCTGCAGGACCCGCTCGCCGAACTGGTGAAGATCGAGCCCAAGGCCATCGGCGTCGGCCAGTACCAGCACGACGTGTCCCAGCTCAAACTGGCGCGCTCGCTGGATGCCGTGGTCGAGGACTGCGTGAACGCCGTCGGCGTGGACGTGAACACCGCCTCGGCGGCGCTTCTGGCGCGCATCTCCGGGCTCAACGCGACGCTGGCGCAGAACATCGTGCAGTTCCGCGACGCCAATGGCGCGTTCAAGTCGCGCAGCGAGCTGAAGAAGGTGCCGCGCCTGGGCGAGAAGACCTTCGAGCAGGCCGCCGGCTTCCTCCGTGTGATGAACGGTGACAACCCCCTGGACGCCTCGGCGGTGCACCCGGAGACCTACCCGCTGGTCAAGCGCATCGCCGCCGATACCGGCCGCGACATCCGTTCGCTGATCGGCGACTCGGGCTTCCTCAAGCGCCTCGACCCGGCCAGATTCACCGACGAAACCTTCGGCCTGCCGACCGTCACCGACATCCTCAAGGAGCTGGACAAGCCCGGCCGCGACCCGCGTCCGGAGTTCAAGACCGCCGAGTTCCAGGATGGCGTCGAGACGCTCGCCGACCTCAAGCCCGGCATGACCCTCGAGGGCGTGGTGACCAACGTCACCAACTTTGGCGCCTTTGTCGACATCGGCGTGCATCAGGATGGTCTGGTGCACATCAGCGCCCTGTCGGAGAAGTTCGTCAAGGACCCCTACGAGGTGGTCAAGGCCGGCGACATCGTCAAGGTCAAGGTGATGGAAGTGGACATCCCGCGCCAGCGCATCGGCCTGTCCATGCGCCTGAACGATACCCCCGGCGAGAAGATCGAAGGGCAACGCGGCGGCCCGTCGCGCGGTAACAGCCCGCGCAGCGAGCGCCACTCGAAGCAGGACAAGCCGGCGCCGGCCAATGCCGGCATGGCCGCGCTGTTCGCCAATGCCAAGCAGCTGAGGAAATAAGCATGAGCATTCAAGTCGAGGCGGTGGGTAACTCCAGCGCCTTCGGCCGCCTGCTCGGCCTGGAGATCCATCAGGTCGGCCAGGGCGAGGCCGTGCTCGGCCTGAGCATGCACGACGGCTTGCGCAATCTGCACGGCAAGCTGCACGGCGGCGCACTGTTCTCGCTGATCGACACGGCCATGGGTCAGGCCAGCCACAGCCTGGGCGACGGCTCGCCGAACAGCGTGACGCTTGAATGCAAGGTCAACTACATCCGCCCGGTCACCGATGGCGAGCTGCGCTGCCGCGCCTGGGTGGTGCATGGTGGCCGGCGCACCCAGGTGCTCGAAGCCGAGGTGCATCAGGGCGACAAGCTGATCGCCAAGGCCCAGGCGACCTTCGCCTGCCTGTAATACCGGCCGAAGCGCGGCAACCCCGCGCTTTTTCTTGTCGTCTGACGCTTGAAGCCGCCGAGCCGCCCCCCCATATTGGCCCGACTGTCGGTGAAGGAATCCACACCTTGAGCGATCTTCTCTCCCATCGTCTGGCACTGCTGGCCGAGCACTCCCACCTCCCGCTGCTCAGCCAATGCCTGCACGGGATCGAACGCGAATGCCTGCGCGTCGACAGCCACGGCCAGCTGGCCCTGACGCCGCACCCGTCGATGCTGGGCTCGGCACTGACCCATCCGCATATCACCACGGACTATTCCGAAGCGCTGCTGGAGTTCATTACCGGCACTGCCAGCGACCCGCAGCAGACCCTCGACGAGCTCGACGCCATCCACCGCTTCACCTACACGCGGCTGCAGGACGAGCTCCTGTGGAGCCCGTCGATGCCCTGCCCACTGCCGGACGAGGCCGACATCCCCATCGCCGAGTACGGCCGCTCCAATGTCGGCCGGCTCAAGCATGTCTACCGTCAGGGCCTGGCGCTGCGCTATGGCAAGACCATGCAGTGCATCGCCGGGATCCACTACAACTTCTCGCTGGCCGAAGGCATCTGGCCCTTGCTGCAGGCCGACGACGGCGACCGCCGTTCGCCGCAGGCCTACCAGTCCTCGCGCTACATCGCGCTGATCCGCAACTTCCGCCGCTACAGCTGGCTGCTGATGTACCTGTTCGGCGCCTCGCCGGCACTGGACAAGGGCTTCCTGCGCGGCCGCCCGCACCAGCTCGAGCAGCTCGAGCAGCTCGACGCCGATACCCTCTACCTGCCCTACGCCACCAGCCTGCGGATGAGCGACCTGGGCTACCAGAACAATGCCCAGGCCGGCCTGACGCCCTGCTACGACGACCTCGACAGCTACACCGAGAGCCTGCACGCCGCGGTGTCCACGCCCTACCCGCCCTACGCGGCGCTGGGTATCAAGGACGCCGCGGGCAACTGGCAGCAGCTCAACACCAACGTGCTGCAGATCGAGAACGAGTACTACTCGAACATCCGCCCCAAGCGCGTCACCGCCACCGGCGAGCGCCCGCTGCAGGCGCTGCGCGCACGCGGCATCCAGTACATCGAAGTGCGCTGCCTGGACATCAACCCGTTCCTGCCGCTGGGCATCGACCTGGCCGAGGCGCGCTTCCTCGACGCCTTCCTGCTGTTCTGCGCGCTCGACGAAAGCCCCTGCCTGGCCGCCTGCGAATGCGGCGCGGCCACCGACAACTTCCTGCGCGTGGTCAACGAGGGCCGGCGTCCGGGTTTGACCCTGCGCCGCGGCGAACAGGAGGTCGGCCTGCAGCAGTGGGCCGGCGAGCTGCTCGAACGCATCGGCCTGGTCGCCGCGCAGCTCGACCAGAGCCAGGGCGGCGAGGCCCACGCCCAGGCGCTGGCCGAGCAGCAGGCCAAGGTCGCCGACAGCCGCCTGACACCCTCGGCGCAGGTACTGCAGGCCATGCGCGACACGGGCGAGAGTTTCACCCGTTTCGCCATGCGCCAGACGCTGCGCCACGCCGAGTATTTCCGCAGCCGCCCGCTGCCGGATGGAGCGCTCGCCCGCTTCGAACAGGCCGCGCGCGAGTCGCTGCAGCAGCAGGCCGCCATCGAGGCGGCCGACAGCCAGGACTTCGACAGCTTCGTCGAGCAGTATCAGCGGAGTCTGGGGTAGTAGGACCCGGAGTGAGGCTGCGCGGTAGAGATCAGCGGTCGCCAGGTGCGGCCGCTTTTTCTTTGGCGCCGTGCAAGGCGCAACCTGCAGGCCGGGCGAGAAAAGCGCGGCGTCAGGCATAGAGGCGCGCGCTGAAACCTCACCCAAACAAGGTGGAAAACGCTGCGCGGTTTGCCACCCTACGGTTGTTCTGGCCTCTTACGGAGGAGGCTGCCAACAGCAACTCGCCAATCGCCAGGAACGCAAGCCTTCGGCCCCCCAAGTCGCAGGTCATCTGCGATCGCGGCACTACAGACTCTTTTCGAAAATCTTCGAATTGCGCTGGAAGTTGTACAGCGAAGCCCGCGCCGCCGGCAGCCGCTCGACGCCGATCGGCTCGAAGCCGCGCTCGCGGAACCAGTGCGCGGTGCGCGTGGTGAGCACGATGAGCTTTTTCAGCCCCAGCTTGCGGGCGCGCTCCTCGATGCGCTCGAGCAGCTCGTCGCCGCGCCCGCCATGGCGGTATTCCGGATTGACCGCCAGGCACGCCAGCTCGCCGGCGTCCGAGTCGGCGATCGGATAGAGCGCCGCGCAGGCGATGATCAACCCGTCGCGCTCGACGATGCTGAACTGCTCGACCTCGCGCTCGAGCACCTCGCGCGAGCGGCGCACCAGGATGCCCTGTTCCTCCAGCGGGGTGATCAGATCGATCAACCCGCCGACGTCCTCGATGGTCGCCTCGCGCAGCTGTTCGAACTGCTCCTGGGTCACCAGGGTGCCGGCGCCGTCACGGGTGAACAGCTCGTTGAGCAGCGCACCGTCGTCGGCGTAGCTGACCACATGGCTGCGCCGCACGCCGCCGCGGCAGGCCTGGGCGGCGGCATCGAGCAGCTCGGCCTGATACTGGCTGCCGAGGCGCTGGACGTAGGCCGGGATCTGTTGCGGGCGCAGTTCGCGCACCAGCTGGCCGTCTTCGTCGAGCAGGCCCGGCTCGGCACCGTAGAGCACCAGCTTGTCGGCGCTGAGATCGATCGCCGCACGCGTGGCGACGTCCTCGCAGGCCAGGTTGAAGATCTCCCCGGTCGGCGAATAGCCCAGCGGCGACAGCAGCACGATGGTGCGTTCGTCGAGCAACCGGCCGATACCCTTGCGGTCGATGCGTCGCACCTCGCCGGTGTGGTGGTAGTCGACGCCGTCGAGCACGCCGATCGGCCGTGCAGTGACGAAGTTGCCGCTGGCCACGCGCAGCCGCGCGCCCTGCATCGGCGAAGCGGCCATGTCCATCGACAGCCGCGCTTCCAGCGCGATGCGCATCTGCCCGACCGCGTCGATCACGCATTCGAGCGTATGCGCGTCGGTGATGCGCAGGTCGCGGTGAAAGCGCGGCTCGATACCCCGCGCCGCCAGGCGCGCCTCGATCTGCGGACGCGAGCCGAACACCAGCACCAGGCGCACGCCAAGGCTGTGCAGCAAGACGAGGTCGTGGACGATGTTGGCGAAGTTCGGGTGCGCGACGCCGTCGCCGGGCAACATCACCACGAAGGTGCGCTCACGGTGCGAATTGATGTAGGGCGAGGAGTCGCGAAGCCAGGTGACGTAGTCGTGCATGCGGAAATCCGTGTGCTGTCGCGCCGCGCTCAGGCGTGGGCCGGACGCAGGCAGTAATGTTCGATCAGGCTGCGCAGCAGGCCGAGGGTCGGTTCGATACGCGCGAGTTCCAGGTATTCGTCGGGCTGGTGCGCACAGGCGATGTCGCCGGGGCCGAGCACCAGCGTCTGGCAGCCGAGCTGCTGAAGATAAGGCGCTTCGGTGGCGAACGCTACCGCCTCGGCCTGGTGCCCGGTCAGGCGTTCGGCCAGGCGCACCAGCTCGCTGTCAGCCGCCTGCTCGAAGGCCGGCACGCTGGGGAAGATCGGCCCCAAGTCGATCTTCACCTGGTGCTGCTCGGCGACCGGCGCCAGCCGCTGGCGGATCGTCGTGCGCAGGCTTTCGGCATCCATCCCCGGCAGCGGACGCAGGTCGAATTCCAGCGCGCATTGGCCGCAGATGCGGTTGGGATTGTCGCCGCCGTGGATGCAGCCGAGGTTGAGCGTCGGCGTCGGCACGTCGAACAGCGGATTGCTGTACTCGCGCTGCCACTGCCCGCGCAGCGCGATCAGCTCGCCGAGCGCGGCATGCATCGCTTCCAGCGCGCTGTGGCCGTAGGCCGGGTTGGAGGAGTGGCCGCTCTGCCCGAGGATATCCAGACGCTCCATCATGATGCCCTTATGCAGCCGCACGGGGCGCAGGCCGGTGGGCTCGCCGATCACCGCGGCGCGCCCCAGCGGCCGCCCGGCGGCAGCCAGCGCACGGGCGCCGGACATGGAGCTTTCCTCGTCGCAGGTGGCGAGGATCAGCAGCGGCTGGCGGAACGGTTGGTCGAGCAGCGTGCGCACCGCCTCAATGGCCAGGGCGAAGAAGCCCTTCATGTCACAGCTGCCCAGCCCGTACCAGCGATCATCGGCCTCGCGCAGCCGTAGCGGGTCACTGTTCCACAGACCGGCATCGTAGGGCACGGTGTCGCTGTGGCCGGCCAGCACCAGACCGCCGGGGCCACTACCGTAGCTGGCCAGCAGATTGAACTTGCCGGGGGCGACTTGCTGGGTCTCGCAGGCGAAGCCGAGGTCGCCGAGCCAGGCGGCGAGCAGCTCGATCACCGGCCCGTTGGTCTGGTCCCAGTGCGGTTGCGTGCAGCTCACCGACGGCGCGGCGATGAGCGCGGCGAACTGCTGCTTGAAGTCGGGAATGGCCACCAAAGCTACCTCCTGAAGGTTGCGGCCCTTCAGTGAAGCATGAAACGGGCCGCGCGCGGCGCCAAAACAGCAGCGCCCCGTCGAAACGGGGCGCGCGCGACAGCCGGTGGGCTCAGGTGAAGATGAACTTGAGAACGGTGAAGAACACGATGGCGAGGAAGGCACCGGCCGGCAGGGTGATCAGCCAGGACATGAAGATCGAGCCGACCACGCCCAGGTTCAGCGCACCGATCCCGCGCGCGATGCCGATACCCAGCACCGCGCCGACCAGCGTGTGGGTGGTCGAGACCGGCAGGCCGATGGCCGAGGCGCCGACCACGGTGGTCGCGGTAGCCAGCTCGGCGGCGAAGCCACGGCTGGGCGTCAGCTCGGTGATTTCCTTGCCGATGGTGGCGATCACCTTGTAGCCGTAGGTGGCCAGGCCGATGACGATACCGACCGCGCCGAGCAGCAGCACCCAGCCCGGTACCGCGGATTTGGCGGCGATCTCGGCCGCGCCTTCGGACTGGATGACGCCAACGATGGCTGCCAGCGGGCCGACCGCATTGGCCACGTCGTTGGCCCCGTGGGCAAAGGCCATGGAACAGGCAGTGAAGATCATCAGCACGGCGAAGACCTTTTCCACACTGGCGAAGTGGAAGGTCTTGTCGGCTTCCAGGTCCAGCTTGATGCGGCTGAGCAGCGCGACGCCGAGCAGCGCAACCAGCACGCCGATAGCCAGCGCGAGCAGCACGCCCTGCTCGCTGGTCAGCTGCAGGCCGACGTGCTTGAGACCCTTGGTCACGGTCATCAGCGCGACCATGAAGCCGGTGAGGAACATGTACAGCGGGACGAAACGCTTGGCGTTCTCGAACGGGTGATCGGTGTTGATGATCAGCTTCTGCACGCTCATGAACAGACCGAAGGCGACCACCCCCGAGAGCATCGGCGTGACCACCCAGCTGGCGACGATCGGGCCGATGGCCTCCCAGTGCACCGCATCGAGCGAGACGCCGACCGCGGCGAAGCCGATCACCGCGCCGACGATCGAGTGGGTGGTGGAAACCGGCCAGCCCTTCATGGTGGCGATCAGCAGCCAGGTGCCCGCGGCCAGGAGCGCCGACATCATGCCCAGCACCATCAGGTCCGGGGCGATCACCTGGGCGTCGACGATGCCGTTCTTGATCGTTTCGGTGACTTCGCCGCCGGCCAGGTAGGCACCGCAGAACTCGAAGATCATGGCGATGAAGATCGCCTGCTTGATGGTCAGCGCACGCGAGCCGACCGAGGTGCCCATGGCGTTGGCCACGTCGTTGGCGCCCACGCCCCAGGCCATGAAGAAACCGAACGCGCAGGCGAGTACCAGGAGTACGAGGCCGTAATCCGAGATGAGAGACATAGAAGAATTACCTGTTGAACCCAGAAAGGACGCTGGCGCTTAGCGCGCCAGCAATTGTTCCAGTCGGTTGCCGACTCGCTCGGCCCGGTCGGCCACGTCGCCAAGCCACTCGATGATCTTGTAGAGGAAGATCACGTCCACCGGCGGAAGGTCCTTTTCCAGCTTGTACAGGCTGCGGCGTACCGTGACCTGCATGCGGTCGGTGTCACGCTCGATTTCCTCGAGCTCCTCGACCATTTTCTCGACCAGTGTCGCCTCACGGCCACTGAAGCCGGTCTCGAGCAACGAATCCAGCTCCTTGAGCGCCTTCAGGGCCTGGGCGCTGGCATCCACGCTGCGCTGCACGTAGGCGAGCATCTGCGGCTGCAGGTCCTGCGGGACCTTCATGCAGCGGCCCAGGATCAGCCCGGCGATGTCCTTGGCACGGTTGGCGATTTTGTCCTGTACACTCAGCAAATCCAGCAGATCGGAGCGCGGAACCGGCAGGAACAGGCTTTTCGGCAGGTGCTGGCGGACGCTCTTCTTGAGCTTGTCGGCCTCGTTCTCCAGCTGGGCCATCTCTTTCTGGATCTGCTCGACACGCTCCCAGTCCTCGGCCATGACCGCCTGGAAGAGCGGCACCAGGTTGGCAGCACATTCGTGAGACTTGGCCATGTGCTGCTGCATCGGCCCGATGGGCGAGCGGCCGAACAGGCTGACGAAAGGATTGACTGGCATAGGGTGGGCCCCGGTTTCAAAGAGGCGCCAAGTATACGGACGTGCCCGAACACCCGCCACCGCGTGAAAGAAAGCTGAAACAACCCACACTATAGGCACCTGTCGGCACCATGCAGAAAGAAACCGAAATCAAGCTGCGCGCCAGCCGCGAGACCCTTCTGGCGCTGCGCGAGCACCCGCTGCTGAAGAAGCGCAACAAGAGCGGCTGGCAGCGCCACGAACTGTTCAACCAGTATTTCGACAGCCCCGAACACGCCCTGGCCCAGGCGCGCGTCGCGCTGCGCCTGCGCCGCGACGGCGAACAGTACATCCAGACCCTCAAGAGCCGCGGCCAGAGCGTCGCCGGCCTGTCCGAGCGCAACGAATGGGACTGGTATCTGGACAAGCCGAAACTCGACCCGAAAAAGCTCACCGACGACTGCTGGCCGGCCAGCCTCGCAGGCCTCGACAAGAAGACGCTGAAGCCGATCTTCACCACCGATTTCGTGCGCGAAAAGGCCGACATCGCCTGGGGCCGCGGCAAGCAGAAGGTCGTCATCGAGGCCGCGCTCGACCAGGGCCAGGTACTCGCCGGCAAGGCCGCCGAACCGATCAGCGAACTGGAGCTGGAGCTGCGCCAGGGCGAGCCGGCGGCACTGCTGGAGCTGGCCATCGAACTGGCCGCCGAACTGCCGCTGATGCCCTGCGACATCAGCAAGGCCGAGCGTGGCTATCGCCTGCACGACCCGGCGCACTACCAGGTGCAGCTGCCGGCCCCGTCACTCACCGCCACCATGCCGCTGGACCAGGCGATTCCGGCGCTGGCCTGGCACCTGCTGGGCAACAGCGGGCGCCTGGCCGAGCAGTATCGCCACAGCGGGCACTGGCGCCTGCTGGCCGACTGGTTCGAACAGCTGACCGGGCTGCGGGCACTGCTCGCCAGCCTCGGCCAGGCCGCGCCGCGGGCCAGCACCCGTGAGCTGCGCGAGCTGCTCGACGCGCTGATCGGCGACTGGCGCCCGCGCATCGAGGCCGGGCAGCAGGACGAGCAGCTGCGGCAGCAGGCCCCCGGTCTGTTCGCCGAGGAGCTTGGCCAGACCCGTTGGGGGCTGCTCTCGCTCAAGGCCTCTCTGTGGCTGCTGCAAAGCGGCTGGCAGAACGGCCGCAACGCCCGCGGCGATCGCCAGGGCGCTGCCCCGCTGGGCAACTGGCTGCTGCATCTGTGCCGCGATGAAGCCAAGGCGCTGCAGCTGCCGCTGTACCAGCGCCAGCCGGAGGATCTGGCCGAGCAGTTGCCGCGCATGGAGCGCCTGCTGGTCTGGCTGAAGCTCGCCCGCAGCGTGCTCGACCTGCCCGAAGTCGATCGTCTGTATGGCGAGCTGGCCAAGCTGCAGACGCTGGCCAGCGAACCGCTCAGCGAAGAGAGCCGCCCACGGCGCAGCGAGCAGGCGCATCGCGTCTGGACCCTGCCGGCCTGGAAGCGGCTGGAAAGGTAACTGCCGGGATGAGCGCTGCGGCGCAGCGCCGGCCACCGCCCTTCCGGTAGGGTCGCCGGTGCTGTCCCGCCCGATTGCCTGAGGAGCCCCATGACCGTCTTGAACAGCCCTGCCCGGGACCGCTTTCTCGACCTCAACGACCTGCTGCGCGAACTGGTTGCCCAGGGCCACGTCAGCCAGGACACGGCAGAGCAATGTCTGGCAGTGCGCCGCAGCATGACGAACACCCCGCAACACCCGCTGGAGTTCCTCGCCGCGCAGCAGATCGACGACCTGCGGCATCCCGGGCGCAAGCTCGACCTGGAAAGCCTGACCGTCTGGCTCGCCGAACAGGCCGGCCAACCCTACCTGCGCATCGACCCGTTGAAGATCGATGTCGCCGCCGTCACCCCGCTGATGTCCTACGCGTTCGCCCAGCGGCACGGCATCCTCGCCGTCGCGGTGGAGCCCGGCGCGGTCACCATCGCCAGCGCCCAGCCCTTCGTGCAGGGCTGGGAGGCCAACCTCACCCACGTGCTCAAGCGGCCGATCAAGCGCGTGGTGGCCAACCCGGCGGACATCCAGCGCTTCACCGTCGAGTTCTACCGCCTGGCCCGCTCGGTCAGCGGTGCCTCGGCCGGCGAGCAGAAGCCCAGTGGCAGCGGCAACTTCGAGCAGCTGCTCAACCTCGGCGCCAGCGACCAGGAACCCGACGCCAACGACGCACATATCGTCAACATCGTCGACTGGCTGTTCCAGTACGCCTTCCAGCAGCGCGCCAGCGACATCCACATCGAGCCGCGACGCGAACAGGGCACGGTGCGCTTTCGCATCGACGGCGTGCTGCACAACGTCTATCAGTTTCCGCCGCAGGTCAGCGTGGCAGTGGTCAGCCGGTTGAAGTCGCTCGGCCGCATGAATGTCGCCGAGAAACGCAAGCCACAGGACGGCCGGGTCAAGACGCGCACCCCCGACGGCAACGAGGTCGAGCTGCGCCTGTCGACCCTGCCGACCGCGTTTGGCGAAAAGATGGTGATGCGCATCTTCGACCCCGAGGTGCTGCTGAAAAGCTTCGACCAGCTCGGCTTCTCCGGCGACGATCTCAAGCGCTGGCAGAGCATGACCGGCCAACCGAACGGCATCATCCTGGTCACCGGGCCGACCGGCTCGGGCAAGACCACCACGCTCTACACCACGCTCAAGCAGCTGGCGACGCCCGAAGTGAACGTCTGCACCATCGAGGACCCGATCGAGATGATCGAGGGCGCCTTCAACCAGATGCAGGTGCAGCACAACATCGACCTGACCTTTGCCAGCGGTGTACGCGCGCTGATGCGCCAGGACCCGGACATCATCATGGTCGGCGAGATCCGCGACCTGGAGACCGCCGAGATGGCGATCCAGGCGGCACTGACCGGCCACCTGGTGCTCTCGACCCTGCACACCAACGACGCGCCGAGCGCGATCACCCGCCTGCTCGAACTCGGCGTGCCGCATTACCTGCTCAAGGCCACGCTGCTCGGCGTCATGGCCCAGCGCCTGGTGCGCACCCTCTGCCCGCACTGCAAGCAGCCCACCGCGCTCGACGCCGACGACTGGCAGACGCTGACCCGCCCGTGGAACGCGCCGCTACCGACCCATGCGCAGCGGGCGGTCGGCTGCCTGGAATGCCGCGATACCGGCTATCGCGGGCGCGCCGGGGTCTACGAGATCATGCTGATGAACGACGCCATCAAGCCGCTGATCACCGCCGACACTGACCTCGTTGCGCTGCGCCGGGCCGCGTTCAAGGATGGCATGCGCAGTCTGCGCCTGTCCGGTGCACAGAAGATCGCGGCCGGGCTGACCACCATTGACGAAGTGCTGCGGGTGACACCCCAGAGCGAGCAACGCTAGGGGTTTTCACCCCGGGGTGCGCGAAGCGCCCCCTGCCTCACGCGGCTCCGGCAACGGCACGGGCTCGGCAGACGCCGAGCGCAGCGTTGCCAGCCATTGGCGATGCGCGGTTCAGCCGTCCGAACGCGCGGCCAGGATGCCCGCCACCTGGTTCGGCTTGCAGTTCAGGTAGGCCGAATTGCGCACCCACTTCTGGTCCGGGTACCAGGAAAACATGAACTGCCCACCCTTGAGGCTGTCGACCACCATGCGTGCGACTTCCGGGCGTACTGCCGGGCAGCCCTGGCTGCGACCAATGCGCCCCTGGGTGGCGATCCAGGCCGGGTTCACATAGGCCGCCGGATGGATGACGATGGCGCGCTCGCGGGCGCGGTCGTTGATGCCCGGCTCCAGCCCGTCCATGCGCAGCGAATAGCCATGCTTGCCGGTGTAGCTTTCGGCCGTGCGGAACAACCCGATGCTGGACTGGTGGCTGCCGACGCGGTTGGAAAAGCGCGTCGCCAGGTTCTCACCGGACTTCTGCCCATGGGCCACGAAATCACGCAGCAACAGACGCTGCTGACGAAGGTCGAAGATCCACAGGCGACGCTCGGACGAGGGACGGGAGAAATCGATGACCGCCAGGCGGTCGGCCGGGGTGGCGCCATTGTTCACCGCGCACTGCATGGCGGCGACGGCATGGGTAAGGACCTGTCGGTCAAGCTTGGGCGCTGTCCTGGCGAGGCTGTCGACCAGCGGTTCGTAGGCCGGCGCGCCGGCAAGAGCCGGGGACGCCAGGGCGACGAGACCTGCCGCCAGGCAGAGACGTCGAAGCAGTACAAGCATGATGTAACCTCTTCGGGCACGGCTGCCGACTTCCTGTCCGCCGGCGCCTACCACCGCTGCCAATAGACGGCAGCGACTCAGGTTCGAGCGATCGGACGGATCGCTCGACGCGATATGTTGTTAGGGTCTGATGACCTGCAGCCCGGCGATGCCGGGTGCCGCGGCGCAGTCTAGCAGTCGTGGGCTGGCTCTGGAGCGAAACCTTGTTCAAAAAACGTGCATTCTGTCTGACCGTCTGGCTGGTTCTGCTGCCGTTCGCGGCCACGGCCAATCCACCCGCGCCAACCGTGAATCCGCTTGCCGAGGCGCTGGCGGCGCCCGCAAGCAGTTGCGACGTGCTGCGCCCGGCGCCGGTCGGCGCTGCGCTCGAACGCCTCGAGGCGTTCTATCGCGGTCGCGACTATCAGCTCGCCTGGCGCGACTACCGGCAGATCGATCACCTGCTTGAAGCGTTGGAGTCACTGGCCGACGACGGCCTCTCGCCGGCCAGTTATGCCCCGCAGAAGATCCGCCGGCTGACCCACAGCGCCTCCAGCGACCCACGGCACCGCCTCTGCGCCGACATCGTGGCCAGCCATGCCTACCTGCAGGCGCTGGATCACCTGGCGCACGGCAGGCTCCAGCAGGACGCACTCGAGCCGCTCTGGCGCAGCCCGGACAGCCCTGCACGCGAAGACCCGCACCAGACCCTCGCCCGCGCCTGGCGCGGCCTGGACGACCCACGCCAGGCGCTGGCCTCGGCGCGCCCTGAGCTGCCGCAGTACCGGCAGCTGCGCCAGGTCTACGCCGAACGGCGCCGCCAGGCGCTGCCGGACTGGCAGCCGATACCCGCCGGGCCCAGCCTGCATCCGGACGAGCGCGACGCGCGCGTGCCCCTGCTTCGCCGGCGCTTGCTCGGCGACACGGCTGCGCCCGCGGGCGAAGCCGAGCGCTACGACGCCACACTGGCCGCAGCAGTGCGCGACTTTCAGCTGCATCACGGGATCGAGCAAGACGGCGTGGTCGGTCGCAGCACGCTCGCCGCGCTCAACGTCAGCCCGGCGAGCCGGCTCGATCAACTGCGCATCAACCTCGAGCGGCTGCGCTGGCTGGCGGCCGAGCTGGACTCGCGTTCGCTGCTGGTGAACATCGCCGGCGCCTCGCTCAGCTATATCGAGGACGGCCAGACGCGCTGGCGCACCCGCACCCAGGTCGGCCGCGAAGCGCGGCGCACGCCACCGCTCAAGTCGCGCGTGACGCGCCTGACCCTCAATCCGACCTGGACGGTGCCGCCGACCATCCTGCGCGAGGACAAGCTGCCGCTGATCCGCCAGGATCCGGAGTATCTCGCGCGCAGCCGCATGAGCGTGCTCGACCGCCAGGGCAACCGGCTGGATCCGGCTACGGTCGATTGGCACAACCCCGGCGGCATCATGCTGCGCCAGGACGCCGGGCCGGAGAACCCGCTGGGTCGCGTGGCCATCCGCTTCGCCAATCCCTTCTCGGTCTACCTGCATGACACCCCGAGCCAGGCGCTGTTCGCCCGCGCCGGACGCACCACCAGTTCCGGTTGCGTGCGTGTGCAGGACGCCATGCACCTGGTCGACCTGCTGCTGCAGGATGGCGAGCGCGAGCGCGTGGCCGAGCTGCTCGAAAGCGGCCGAACCCACGAATACCGGCTGGCGCGGCCGACGCCCATCCTCATGGCCTACTGGACGGCCGAAGCGCAGGAAGACGGCGAGCTGTTCTTCCATCCCGACATCTATCACCACGATGCCGCGCTGCTGCGGGCCCTCGAGGCGGCCGAGCGCAGCCAGCCCTGAGGCCGCAGAGGACGACCGCTCGGCGGCACGACCAGCGGCCGGGCGCTGAACCATGCGGGGCTGATGTAGTCTGTTGCTGGGGTTTTCTGCAGCCGTGACCGCCATGCACAAGACCACCCGCACTCCTGCCAGTGGCGCACTGGCCAAAGGCAACGGACAGCCGAGCGACGACACTTGACCCAGCAATCTTCCAGCCCCGCCCTCTGGCACGACCCCGACCGCCTGACTGCTGCGGCGCGCCTGATCGCGCCCGATGCGCGACTGGTCGAACGCCTGCATGGCCTGCTCGGGCTGGCCGCGCAGCTGTGCGAGGCGCCTGCGGTCGCGATCCACCTGATCACCGAGCATCAGGTCACGCTGGCGGCGCTGAACCTACCGGACGGCCCGGTGGCGCTGGAGCACTCGCCCAGTGCGCGGGCGCTCGAGAGCGCGGCGGCGTTCGTCGAGTTCGCCGCCGACGACGCAACGGCTCTTTCGCTGAGCGACGGTACGCCCGCGCGGCATTACGCGGCCGTCGTCCTGCGCGACGGGCAGCACCGGCCGCTCGGTACGCTGTGCGTGCTGAATGCCGCGGTGCAGCCGCTGCCCGCGCAACAGGCCAGGCAGCTGCAGACCCTGGCCGACCAGGTCATGGCGCTCTTCGAATTGCGCCTGCAGCGTGAGGACGAGGCCGGCGTGCTCCGCGACGGCCAGCGCCAGGTGGAAATCGCTCACGAGCAGAGCGAGGCCTATGTGCGCCTGCTGCTGGACTCGGCGAGCGAGGCCTTCTATTCCATCGACACCGAGGGCCGGGTGACGCTGTGCAACGAAGCCTTTCTGCGCCTGCTTGGCTTCGCCAGCCGCGACGCAGTGCTCGGCCGCCAGCTGCACGACGTGATCCACCACAGCCACCCCGACGGGCGGCCCTACGACGTTCGCGATTGCCCAATCCACCGTAGCGCGCGCAGTGGCGAGTCCGCCCATGTCGAGCGCGAGCTGTTCTTCCGCCAGGACGGCAGCGCACTGCCGGTCGAATACCGCGTCGTGCCGGTCTACCGCGACGGCGTGCTGCAGGGTGCGCTCTGCACCTTTGCCGACGTCAGCGAGCGCACCCGCCGCGAAGCCCTGCAGGCGCTACTGCTGGACATCAGCGACCGCCTGCAGGCCAGCAGCGAGCACATCGACCTGCGCTGCGTGCTCGATGCTCGCCTCGGACGGCTGACCAACAGCGACGGCATCGCCCTCGGCCACCTGGACGGTGACGATGCGCTGGTACTGACCGAACAATGGCGCGCGCCGAATGCCGCCGATCGCCTTGGCCGGCACCCGCTCGGTGGGCTCGACCTGGCGCCCCGGCTGGTCGCCGGCAGCATCGTCAGCCTCAAGGCGGACGGTGATCCCGCAACCGCCACGCTCGGCGCCAGTCTCGGCAGCCAGGCCCTGCTGCTGGCGCCGCTGTCCCTGTCCGAGCAGGCACCGGGTACGCTGTTCCTGCTGTTCACCAGCAACCAGCCGCGCGACTGGCCCTCGGGCGACATCGCGCTGGTCAGAGAACTCACCGAGCGGATCCGCGCCGCAGGCGAGCGCATCGCCACGCTGCATGCCCTGCGCGAGGCCGAGCAGCGCATCAGCCTGGCCAACGAGATCGCCTCGATCGGCGTCTGGGAATACAACGAGACACGTCGCAGCCTGCACTGGGACAACCAGCTCAAGGCACTCGCCAACATGCAGCCGGACGACCCGACGCCAAGCGCGGTGGATGTCCTGCAGCGCGTCCATCCAGAAGACCGTGGCGAACTGCTGAATGCTCTGCGCCGCGCCCTGCAGGGCCTGGACGGCGGCGAATTTCATGTCGACTACCGCATCCTCGACCCGCGCAGCGATGACTACATCTGGCTGACCAACCGCGGGCGCCGCGTGCTCGATGCCAACGGTGAGGTGCGCATTCTCGGCACCTCGCGCGAAGTCACCGCCGAGCGCAACGCGGCCGAGCACATGCGCCAGATGAACGCCCTGCTCGAAGAGCAGATCAACGAGCGGCGGCTGGTCGAGCGGCGCCAGGCGGCACTGATCGAGCTTGGCGACCTGCTGCGCGAGGAGCACGACAGCCCGACCATCGCCGAGGCCGCGGTCAGGGTCATCGGCAGCACGCTGCGCATCGACCGGGTACTGCTGACCAACCTCGACCCCGGCGGGCTGTCCGGCACCATCGAGCGCTACTGGAGCGACGGGCTGTCGGCCATCAGCAACGAGCGCGTGTACTTCGCCGACTTCGGCGACCTGCATTACGACCTGCTGAACGACGAACTGGTGGTCATCGACGACGTGCTCAACGACGCCCGCACCGCGCCGCGGGCCGCGCTTTTTGCCGAGCGGCGCATCGCCAGCCTGGTCTGCGTGCCGTTGTTCGAGCAGGGCCAGCTGGCGGCGGCGCTGATGCTGCTCGAGGAGGCACCGCGGCACTGGCAGGATGACGAGATCGCCTTCATCCGCGAGGTCGCCGACCGCGCCTGGACCGCGGACGAGCGCATGCGCGCCGAGCGCGCCCTGCGCGAAAGCGAGGAGCAGTTCCGCACCCTGGCCGACAACATGAGCCAGTTCGCCTGGATGGCCGATCCCTCCGGGCGCATCTACTGGTACAACAAGCGCTGGTACGACTACACCGGCACCACCTTTGAAGCCATGCGGGCGCTCGGCTGGGCCACGGTTCAGCATCCCGAGCATCGCGAGCGGGTCACCGGTTCGCTCAAGCGCGCCTTCGCGATCGGCTCGATCTGGGAGGAAACCTTTCCGCTGCGTGGCAAGGACGGGCGCTACCGCTGGTTCCTCTCTCGCGCGCTGCCGATCCGTGACGACTATGGCCAGGTCACCCACTGGTTCGGCACCAGCACCGATGTCACCGCCCAGGTCGCCGCCGAGGAAGCACTGCGCGAACTCAACGACAGCCTGGAACGCCGCGTCATCGAACGGACCCGCGAGCTGGCACAGATCAACAACCGCCTGCACATCGAGATGGCCGAGCGCGAGCGCGCCGAGGAAGCACTGCGCCATGCGCAGAAAATGGAAGCCATCGGCCAGCTGACCGGCGGCCTGGCCCACGACTTCAACAACATGCTGACCGGCGTGCTCGGTGCGCTGGACCTGATCCAGCGGCGCGTCGAGAGCGGCCGTTTCGGCGAACTCGGCCGCTACCTCGATGCGGCGATGACCTCGGCCAACCGTGCCGCCGCCCTGACCCACCGCTTGCTGGCCTTCGCGCGCCGCCAGTCGCTCGACCCGCGGCCAGTAGACGTCAACCAGCTGGTGGCTTCGATGGAGGACATGCTGCGTCGCACCATCGGCGAGCACATCCGCCTCGACAGCGCGCTGCAGGAGCCGCTCTGGCAGGCTTACACCGATGCGCACCAGCTCGAAAACGCCCTGCTCAACCTGGTCATCAACTCGCGCGACGCCATGCCTGACGGCGGCCACCTGAACATCGCCACGCGCAATGTGCAGGTGCAGCCGGGCGAACCGGACAGCCCGGAGGCTGGCGACTACGTACTGCTCAGCGTTGCCGATACGGGCTCCGGGATGTCCGCCGAGGTCATCGCCAAGGCGTTCGATCCGTTCTTCACCACCAAGCCGATCGGCCAGGGCACCGGGCTCGGGTTGTCGATGGTCTACGGCTTCGCCAAGCAGACCGGCGGCCACGTGCACATCGACAGCACGCCCGGCGAAGGCACGCTGATCAGCCTGTACCTGCCGCGCAACCACATCGAGCACACCGCCGATGCCCAGCGCCGGGCCCTGGCCCAGCCGCCCGAGGCGGACGGCGAAACCGTGCTGGTGATCGAGGACGAAGTCGCCGTGCGCATGCTGGTCATCGAGGTGCTGCGCGAGCTTGGCTACCAGGTGCTCGAAGCGAGCGACGCGCCAAGCGCCATGCCCTTCATCGAAAGCGACCGGCGCATCGACCTGGTGGTTAGCGACGTCGGCCTGCCCGGGCTCAATGGCCGCCAGTTGGCCGACCTCGCGCGCCAGCACCGCCCGACGCTGAAGGTGCTGTTCATCACCGGCTATGTGCCGAGTGCCGAACAGCGCAAGGATTTTCTCGCACCCGGCATGGACATGCTGGCCAAGCCGTTCAACATCGACGAGCTGGCCAGCCGGATTCGCCAGCTGATCGAAAGCTGAGCGGCCCGGCACGCCGGAACTCGGCGGTTCGCTGCGCACTCTGAACAGACGTGACCCAAGGAGATGCGATCATGCGAATCAAGACTCTCGCCATGCTGACCCTGGCTGCCGCTCCGCTCGGCAGCGCCCTGGCCGACGGGCTCGTGCGTGACATTCTGTCGTCAGGCGCGACCACGGCGTCCACCTACATGACCTTCCGCGACGAAAAGCAGGTGCTGGCCCTGCGCGAGGATGCCGGCAGCTTCGTCGCCACCGACGGCGCGGTGCGCGGCGCGCATCTGGAAGCCACGCTGCAGCGCCTGCGCAGCGAACGGCCCGATCTGCAGGCCAACAGCGACATGGAGCTGGCGCGCGCGATCCTGGCCGCCGAACAGACCCCACGTTGACCCACGGCCCGCTGATGCGGGCCTTTTTCCAGAGGAGGCAGCATGAAGAAGAGCGCATCGGCCGTCTGGCAAGGCGGCCTGAAAGACGGCAAGGGCACCATCAGCACGCAGAGCGGTGCGCTGAAGGACAACCCCTACGGCTTCAACACCCGCTTCGAAGACGCCCCCGGTACCAACCCCGAGGAACTGATCGGTGCCGCCCATGCCGGCTGCTTCTCGATGGCCCTGTCGATGATGCTCGGCCAGGCCGGTCTGACCGCTGAACGCATCGAGACCCAGGCCGCGGTCACCCTCGACAAGGACGGCGAAGGCTTCAGCATCACCGCCGTCGACCTGACGCTCAAGGCACGCATCCCCGGGGCCGACCAGGCGCGCTTCGAACAGATCGCCAACCAGGCGAAGGAAGGTTGCCCGGTGTCGAAAGTGCTTAACGCGCGGATCAGCCTGAACGCGACGCTGGAAAGCTGAGCGCACTCGGTTTTCGGCAGCGCAAAAAAGAAACGCCACTGCGTTGCCGCGGTGGCGTTCTTGTGTCGCCCGGCGATCAGCCGCGGATGTTGTAGATGTCCTTCTCGTTCAGCTCGGCATAGGCATAGAGCCGCTTGAGATAGGCGCTCTGCTGCTCCCACACCTTGGCTGCCACTGGGTCGGCCTTGGCCGAGGCCTCGACCACCTCGGCGGCGACCTCCTTCAGTCGCGCCAGCACTTCATCCGGCAGGCGACGAACCTCGACGCCCTGCGCGCGCAGCTGCTCGAGCGCCTCCATGTTCTTGGCGTTGTAGTCATCGAGCATGTCGCCGTTCACGTCGCGCGCGGCGGCGCGGACGATGGCCTTGAGGTCGTCCGGCAGGGTTTCCCACGCCTTGAGATTGACGTCCAGCTCGAAGGTGACGTTCGGCTCCTGCCAGCCCGGGGTGTAGTAGTACTTGGCCGCCTTGTGCAGGCCGAGGGCAAGGTCGTTGTACGGGCCGATCCACTCGGTGGCATCGATGGCGCCGGTCTGCAGCGCGGTGAATATCTCGCCCGCCGGCAGGTTGACCACCGTACCGCCCATCTTCGTCAGCACTTCGCCGCCCAGGCCCGGGGTACGCATCTTCAGGCCCTTGAAATCATCGACCGAGTTGATTTCCTTGTTGAACCAGCCGGCGGTCTGCACGCCGGTCGCACCGCAGGCCATCGGCAGCACGCCAAAGGGCTTGTACACCTCTTCCCAGAGTTCGATGCCGCCGCCGCGATGCAGCCAGGCGTTCATTTCCTGGGCGTTCGGGCCGAACGGCAGCGCGCAGAAGAACTGTGCAGCCGGGACCTTGCCCTTCCAGTAGTAGGGTGCGCCGTGGCCGAGCTCGGCGGTGCCACGCGAAACCGCATCGAAGACTTCCAGCGCCGGGACCAGCTCGCCTGCCGCATAGACCTTGACGTTCAGGCGCCCGCCGCTCATCTCGTTGACCAGCTTGGCAAAGCGCTCGGCGCCAACGCCGACGCCCGGGAAGTTCTTCGGCCAGGAGGTGACCATCTTCCAGGTAAAGGTCTGCTGCTCGGCCGCCTGCTTGTCGGCGCCGGCGGTTTCGTTCTTGTCGTTGCAGCCGGCCAGGGCCGTGGCGGCCAGGCCAACACCGGCGGCGGCGAGAATGTCGCGACGTTTCATTCGATGCTCCTTGTTGTTTTGTCTTGTAACGCAGCACAGAGAAAGCTTGTTGCCTGGTCGATCGGCGAGCGATTCGAGGCAAACTCGGTCGGGGCCGGCGCGCTCATGGCTTGGTCTCCTCGCACCTGCCCGCCTCGGCCAAGCGCAACGCCAGGCCGGACAACATTAGAGGCTCCAGCGTTCCAAGCCTAGCCCATACTTGGTATGAGACGTCGGCGATTGATGCAAAACGCCACTACTGCAAGAATCGCCAACCCGCCCACCCTTGCTGCCCTACAAGAAGGACTGCCAAATGTCCCCTAGCCACCCGCCCTTGCTCCGCGCGGCCGGCCTCATCGATGCGCTGAACCAGCGCCTCGGCCAGCTGTGCGCCTGGTTGACCCTGTTTCTCGTCGTCGGCACCGCGATCGTGGTGATCCTGCGCTACGGCTTCGGCATCGGCGCGATCGCCCTGCAGGAAGCCGTCATGTACGCCCACGCGCTGGTGTTCATGGGCGCCGCCGCCTGGACGCTGCAGCGCAACGGCCACGTGCGCGTCGACATCTTCTACCAGAAGTTTTCCGCCCGCCGTCAGGCGCTGGTCGACGGCCTGGGCCATGTGCTGTTCCTGTTGCCGGTCTGCCTGTTCCTCGCCTGGAACAGCTGGGACTACGTGGCCAATTCCTGGGCCACGTTCGAAAGCTCCAGCGAATCGGGCGGGCTGAAGTTCGTCTACCTGCAGAAGACGATCATCCTGGTGCTGGTCCTCAGCCTCGCGCTGCAGGCGATCGCCGACCTGATCAAGGTCGGCTATCGCCTCGCCGGCCGCCTGCCGGAAGAGCAAGCGGAGGTGAAGCATGGCTGAGATCATGGCGATCACCCTCTTCGTCAGCATCTGCATCGCGCTGATGTCGGGCTACCCGGTGGCCTTCACCCTTGGCGGCATGGCCCTGCTGTTCGCTGGCGCCGGCGTGCTCACCGGCACCTTCGATGTCGGCTACCTGCATGCGCTGCCCAACCGCATCTTCGGCATCATGAACAACCAGACGATGCTGGCCGTGCCACTGTTCGTCTTCATGGGCGTGATGCTGGAGAAATCGCGCGTCGCCGAGGACCTGCTCGAATCGATGTCACGCCTGTTCGGCACCCTGCGCGGCGGCCTGGCGATCTCGGTCTGCGTGGTCGGCGCGCTGCTCGCCGCCAGTACCGGCATCGTCGGCGCCACCGTGGTGACCATGGGCCTGCTGGCCCTGCCGACCATGCTGCGCCGCGGCTACGACCCGGCGGTCGCCACCGGCACCCTGGCCGCGACCGGCACCCTGGGGCAGATCATTCCACCGTCGATCATCCTCGTGCTGCTCGGCGACGTGATGTCCAGCGCCTACCAGCAGGCCCAGCTGAAGATGGGCATCTTCTCGCCGAAGACCGTCTCGGTCGGCGACCTCTTCGTCGGCTCGCTGATTCCCGGCCTGACGCTGGTCGGCCTGTACATCCTTTACCTGATCGCAATCGCCATCTTCCAGCCGAAGAAGCTGCCGGCGCTGCCGCAATCGGAGCTGGGGCCGATCGAATGGGGCAAGCTGTTCCGTGCCCTGCTGCCGCCGCTGGTGCTGATCGCTGCAGTGCTCGGCTCCATCCTCGCCGGCTACGCCACACCGACCGAAGCGGCTGCGATCGGCGCGCTGGGCGCCACCCTGCTGTCGCTGGCCAAGCGCCAGCTCGATTTCGGCCAACTGCGCGAGGTCGCCCGCGGCACCACCGAGATCACCTCGATGGTGTTCCTCATCCTCATCGGCGCCTCGCTGTTCTCGCTGGTGTTCCGTGGCTTCGGCGGCGAGATGATGATCGAGCACACGCTCAACCAGCTGCCCGGCGGCGTGCTCGGCGCCTTCCTGGTGGTGATGCTGGTGATCTTCCTGCTCGGCTTCATCCTCGACTTCATCGAGATCATCTTCGTCGTGGTGCCCATCGTCGGGCCGATTCTCCTGGCCATGGGCCTGGACCCGATCTGGCTCGGCGTGATGATCGCGTTGAACCTGCAGACCTCCTTCCTCACCCCGCCGTTCGGCTTCTCGCTGTTCTACCTGCGCGGGGTGACACCGCGCAGCGTGCCGACCAGTACCATGTACAAGGGGGTGATCCCCTTCATCGGTATCCAGATCGCCATGCTGGTGATCGCCTACCTATGGCCCGACCTCATCACCTGGCTACCCGAGCAGGTCTACGGCAACTGAGCCCCAACGCCCGTCACCCAGACGGGCGTTTCATTTTCCGTACCGCTGTAATGCGCGACAATCGCAGCCCCGCCCGACCACCACACCGCCATGCCCAGCCGAACCCCGCTTGCCGAACGTTTCCGTGCGCTGGACGCGTTTCTTCTCGAACACCAGTCGCTCTGGCGACCGCGGCCGTTCGTCGAGCGGCGGCTGGCCTGGGAGGACGACCATCCGGAACTCGCGGCCTGGCTGCGCAGCCGCTCGCTGAGCGATGCCGAAGCCGTCCAGCGCGACCCGGCCATGCTCAAGGCACCGGCCCCCTTTGCCGCGCTGGCCGAGCAGGCCCGCCGTCTGAGTGAGGTCGAGCCGCTGCCCGGCCACCCTGCGCCCGCTGGCGAGCATCGCCAACAGCTCGACGTCCCCGGCCGCAAGTGGCAGCAGATCGAGGCCTTCGCTGCACGCCTGCAATTCACCGAGCGCCCTGCGCACTGGCTCGACTGGTGCGCCGGCAAGGGCCACCTCGGCCGCTACCTGGCCCCCCAGGGCGCATCGTTGACCTGCCTGGAATGGGATGCCGAACTGGTCCGCGAGGGCGCCCGCCTGAGCGCCCGCCTCGGCATCCCCGCCGACCACCGCGGCCAGGACGTGCTCGCCGACAGCTGCGCCACGGTGCTGCAGCCGCAGCACACGGCCATCGCCCTGCACGCCTGCGGCGATCTGCACGTGCGCCTGCTGCAGCTGGCGGTCGCACGCGAATGCCGGCAACTGGCGCTCTCGCCCTGTTGCTACAACCGCATCCAGGCACCGACCTACCAAGCGTTGTCGCAGCTGGCGCGCGATTCGGCCCTGCGCCTGAGCCGAGACGACCTCGGCCTGCCGCTGAGCGAAACCGTAACCGCCGGCGCCCGCGAGCGTCGCGACCGCGACCAGTCGATGGCCTGGCGGCTGGGCTTCGATGAACTGCAGCGCCGACTGCGCGGCGTCGATGCCTACCTGCCGACTCCTTCGCTATCAACCGCCTGGCTGCGCAAGCCATTCGCCGACTATTGCCGCCACCTCGCCACGCTCAAGGGCCTGGACGCGCCCGGCGAACAGGACTGGGCAGCGCTGGAACAGCTCGGCTGGCAACGCCTGGCCGAAGTACGCAACCTCGAACTGGTTCGCGCCCTGTTCCGCCGCCCGCTGGAAATCTGGCTGCTGCTCGACCGCGCGCTGTTCCTCGAAGAAGCGGGTTACCGGGTACGCCTCGGCACCTTCTGCTCCAGCGACCTCACCCCTCGCAACCTGCTCCTGCTCGCCGAACGCCCGACCACGCAAGTACCTGGCCAATAACGGTTTACTCGCCGACGCCAATGGCTATAATGGCGCCCGGTTTGCCGGTATAGCTCAGCTGGTAGAGCAACTGACTTGTAATCAGTAGGTCCCGGGTTCGACTCCTGGTGCCGGCACCATCTCTATGCTTTCAGATGGGTTCGTATGATCCGAAAGCGTGCTCAAAGCCCCGCCATGTGCGGGGCTTGTCGTTTCTAGGTAGGTCTGTAAGCGTTCATATGGGGTTGTACAGCGCGCCGACTAAGGTATACGAGTGGGTATATGTCGATTCGACAAGGATTCATATACCTATGGCACGTGTTGTAACCCCGCTAACCGATCCCAAATGCGAAGCTGCCAAACCCCGCGACAGCGATTACACCCTGTTCGATGGACAGGGACTTTTCCTGCTGGTCAGGAGAAATGGCACGAAGGTGTGGCGCTTCAAGTACCGACGGCCTGATGGCCGTGCAGGGCTGGCGACCTTTGGCAATTACCCTGCCCTTGGCTTGAAAGCCGCTCGTGCTCGTCGGTCCGAAGCCCTGGGGTTGCTGGCGGCCGGGCATGACCCCATGGAAGCGGCCAAGGAAGCAAAAATTCAGGCAGCTAATGCCCGTATCAATACCTTCGAGGCCGTAGCCAGAGCCTGGCACAGCGTCTGCGCTCGGAAATGGAAGCCACACCACGCCACCACCGTTTTACGTCGGATGGAGCAGCACCTGTTCCCCACTCTCGGAGCGCGCCCTGTCTCGGAACTGAAAACGCGGGACCTGATGGCGCCACTTAAGGTAGCTGAGGGTCGCGATACCCTGGAAACGGCCAGCCGACTCCGTCAGTACATCACCAGTATCTTGCGTATGGCCGTACAACAAGGACTTATCGATACTAATCCTGCCAACGATTTGCACGGCTCTACTGCGACCCGCAAAACCGTTCACCGACCCGCTCTGCCGATGGAGCGACTGCCTGAGTTGCTAGCGCGCTTGGATACGTACCGCGGGCGACCGCTAACACGCCTGGCTGTTCAGATCACTCTGCAGGTATTCATCCGCTCTAGTGAGTTGCGCTTTGCGCGTTGGGATGAAGTTGATTTTGCACGCGCATTGTGGACGATCCCCGCCGAGCGCCAGGCTATCGAGGGCGTAAAACATTCCGGCCGAGGAGCCAAAATGGGTACTCCACATCTTGTGCCCCTGAGCCGGCAAGCACTGGCGCTGCTGGAACGTGTTCATCAGCTTACCGGGCGTTTCGAGTTGATCTTCCCAGGTGACCATTCGTACTGGAAACCGATGAGCGAGAACACGGTAAATGCTGCCCTGCGGCGCATGGGGTATGACACCGGATCCGAGGTTTGTGGTCATGGTTTCCGAGCTATGAATCGCCCCGGGTTTCGTGGAGGCTGTTTCGTTTAAGTCAGGCCGCTATGGCCTGACCTGTTTGTTGCTGGTGGAAGTTTGCCTCAGCCTCCGCAGGCGGGATATACCCGATTGAGCTCAACAGC
>Ga0209300_1000313_pt1 | contig 27511 bp, 21 predicted proteins | sample Shrwel_input2_RT_FD_187535 | JGI IMG/M metagenome (GOLD analysis project Ga0209300, IMG submission 187535) | Subsurface microbial communities from deep shales in Ohio, USA - Utica-3 well 1 S input2 RT (SPAdes) (version 2) ... | reverse complement strand
CCCCTTTTGTTGCGGATCCCGGCTCCCCCGAGTATCCTGACGCGGTTTCTTCGTAGCCGACTCGAGCGCATACCTTGAGAAACCTGGGTCCCGTCGTTTTTATAGTAAGTGCCATGTTCGTACTGCTGAGTATGTTCATGACACTGCCGGTACTGCTTCTGTTGAGCGATCCAGAAGGGGCGCCCAATGCCATAGCTTTTGCCAAATCGGCTGCCGTTGTCTGTACTCTGGGCATTCTGGGGCTGGCATCCACCTATAGGCAAAGCGGTGATCTGAAACCGCGTTACATGTTCGTGCTGACGGTTTCCAGCTGGTTCATCATTGCGCTCTTTGCTTCCCTGCCGTTTTATCTCAGTGGCAACAACATTTCAGCGGCTGATGCCGTTTTTGAAGGCACCTCGGGGATAACCACCACCGGCGCAACCGTACTCAGCGGCCTGGACTCCATGGACCGGGATTTGCTGCTCTGGCGGTCCATCCTGCAATGGCTGGGCGGCATCGGTATTATCGGTATGTTCGTTGCGGTTCTGCCGTTTCTTCGTGTTGGCGGCATGCGTTTGTTTGCCACCGAGTCTTCCGAATGGACCGAAAAAGGTCTGCCCCGAATGAAAACCCTCAGCCGGGGGCTTTTGTTTGTTTATTTGGTTTTTACAATAATTGCAGTGGTAACCTACCGTCTGTCTGGTATGAGCCTGTTTGACGCTTTCAACCATGCCTTGACCAGCATTGCCACCGGTGGGTTCTCCACGTCTGATCAGTCAATGGGCAAGTTCAGTGACCTGATCCTGATGGAAGCCACGTTCTTTATGATCCTTGGCAGCCTGCCGTTCTTTCTGTTTGTGCGGGAATTGCATGGTCAACATGGTGTGCTTTTTCGTGACAAACAGGTGCGGCTATTTCTGGCTATTCTGTTTACGGTTCCGGCGCTACTGACACTGTATCGTTGGTGGATAGCGCCGGGGGCGTTTGACCCTTTCCACAGCTACGCGGCCACCATGTTTAACGTGACCTCTGTTGTGACTACCACCGGTTATGCATCCGAGGATTATTCAGCCTGGGGCCCGCTTGCGTTTGTGGTATTTTTCTTTCTGATGTTTGTGGGTGGCTGCTCGGGTTCCACCGCTGGTGGCATGAAAATTTTCCGTTTTCAGCTGTCACTGATCATTCTGCGTGAGCAGTTGATGCGCCTTTTGCATCCGCGCGCCGTATTTACCCGGAACTACAATGGTCGGGCCGTGAGTGACGAAATCATTTCTTCAATGATTGCCTACACCTTTATTTTTCTGCTGTGCCTGTTAATCATTACCGTGCTGCTGGCGTCCCTACAGCTTGATTTTGTGACGGCATTGTCTGGCGCCCTCACCTCTTTGACCAACGTTGGTCCAGGTCTTGGTGATGTTATTGGGCCCGCGGGGAATTTCGGGTCATTGCCAGATGCCGCGAAATGGATTCTGTCGGTGGGTATGCTGATGGGGCGGCTGGAAATTCTGAGTGTGGTGATTGTACTTTCACCGGCCTTCTGGCGGCACTGAATAAAGGCGGCTGTGGGTATGCCGCCTAAACCCGGGGGCCAGGCGGCTTGTAAACCGGTTTCAACCGTCAGTGAGCGGTATAACCACCGTCAATTACCAGTTCACTGCCCGTCATGAACTTCGATTCGTCCGAGGCCAGGAATACAACGCCCCAGGCGATGTCGTCTGGTTCTCCCATATGCCCCACCGGGTGCAGGTCTGCCGTGGCCTGCCTTGCCACTTCCGGATCCTGGCCCGTGGTTTTCAGGTGCTCTTCCACCAACGGCGTCCAGATAAAGCCCGGGTGAACCGAATTCACGCGGATACTTTCTTTGGCGTAGGTCATGGCATCGGTTTTGGTCATCAGCCGTACGGCACCTTTAGAGGCATGGTACGGGGGCAGATCGGCAGCGCTGACCAGCCCGTAGATGGATGACAGGTTGATAATGCTGCCGCCGCCAGCGCTCCTCATGTGAGGAATAACGTGCTTGGTGCAAAAGAAAACACCTTTCACATTAATGTCCTGAACCTTGTCCCATTCGGCTTCGGTGATTTCATGGGTTGGCTTGTTAACACCCGCAATACCGGCATTATTCACAATAACGTCCAGCTTGCCGAAGTGATCGGCAACACCATCGAGCGCTTCTTTTACCTGGGTTTCGTCCGAAACATCGCAATGCCAGTACGCAACCTTATAGCCTTTGGCAGAGAGCTCCGTTGCCAGCGCGTTGCCTTCGTCGTCCAGTATATCCAGGATGCCAACGGCTGCGCCCTCCTCCAACATACGTTCCACCGTGGCCTTGCCGATACCCAGTGTTCCACCGGTTACGGCTGCTACCTTGCCTGCTAATCTAGCCATTTTGATCTGCTTCCTTCACGTTTGAGTTCAATGGAAACGATGAGTTTCTTCCCCGTCTCCGGAGGTTGTAGGACTATGATCGTTCAACCATAGAATAAGCGCAAAGATGGCCCCCGCATTATTATCGACACCGTCGAAATCCAGCCCCAGACCATCTTCAGCGCGCCTGACGACATGAGCATTGAGGGTCTGCTGACCATCCGCTATTTCCGGTAATCGAAACGCCAGCTGAATAGCCTGGTTCAGCCGGACGTCGCTGTAGTCTGTGGTTATGAACACACCTCGTCTGGAGGCATCCCTGATCTTGCCGGTACCGACAGGCATGCCTTTCTTATACACGAGTATAGGCAATTGTCCTTCGATGCGTTGGCTCAGCCGGTGTTCCATTGTCCGCCTCATTACTCTGCATTGTTTCGTGCGGGTATTGTGGCGCCCGCTGCCCGTTCACCCTGTTATATCGTATGTGTATTTGTCCAGGTTGACTGTGGTCAATTATTGATCAATCTATGGCAGGCGTCCATAGAGTTCAATCATCTCCCGAATACGCGCAACATCGGTCAGTTCACCGGCGTTTCCGCTGAGCTGCCACTGCCAGTTGTTTTGCGTGGTGCCCGGGGTGTTGAAACGGGCCTCTGAGCCTAAACCAAGCAGGTCCTGCATGGGTACAATTGCTAACCCCGACACTGAACTCATGGCTGCCTGGATGATCGGCCAGGGCAGCTCGCCCTCATCGCTGTCCGACAATCGAAGGTATCGGTTCAGATGTCCTCGGGTGTGTTCATCCAGGCTCTGGTACCAGCCAAGGGTGGTGTCGTTGTCGTGGGTGCCGGTATACACCAGATCTCCCCTTCTGTGGTTATGCAGCAGATGGGGGTTATCCGGACTGCCATCGAATCCGAACTGCATCACCGTCATGCCGGGTAACCGAAACCGGTGCCTGAGTTGTTCTACCTCCTCGCCAATAAAGCCAAGGTTCTCAGCCACCAAAGGCAAATCCGGCAACTGCCGGAAGCAGGCCGACAGGAAATCATCACCCGGGCCCGGCACCCAATGGCCATTGATGGGCCGCGGATCGCTTGCGGGAATTTCCCAGAACGCCTGAAGACCCCGGAAATGATCAATTCGCAGGAGATCAAATTTTTCCCATTGGCTGGCGAGCCTGTCCAGCCACCAACGGTAGCCGTCAGCTGCCATAGCTTGCCAGTCGTACAACGGGTTGCCCCAGTGCTGGCCTTCGGAAGAAAAATAATCGGGCGGAACACCAGCAACAACGGTTCGTTGGCCGGATGCATCAAGCCTGAAGAGCCCGGGGTTGGCCCAGACGTCAGCGCTGTCGTGAGCGACGAATATGGGGATATCGCCAAACAGGAAAACACCGCGGTCCCGGGCATACTGACGAATGCCCGACCACTGGCAATGAAACAGAAACAGCTCGAATTTAACCCGATCAATGGTATGCAGGTTTTGCTGACTGAACGCCTGCAAGGCGGCCGGGTCTCTCATGCGCAGGGGGATCGGCCATTCGGTCCATACCGCTTCCGGGTAGCTCGCCCGGATCGCCATGAACAGGGCGAAGTCTTCCAGCCAGGCATTATGTTCCTGCAGGAACTGCTCCCAGGCTGGGCCATTTATCTTTGAGTCTGGCAAATAATTATTTGCCAGGAAACGATCCGCTGCTTTTTCCAGCAACGTAGCCCGGTTGTGGGCAATCAGTTCCTCTGGCAGTAGCAGCGCGTTTTCGACCACTTCGGATAGATCAATGAACGCGGGGTTGCCAGCATGGGCAGACAGCGTCTGGTAAGGCGAAAGATCCGGATGAGTCGGGCCTATCGGCAGAGTTTGCCACACGCTGATACCGGCTTGTTGAAGGAAGTCCACAAACTGGCGGGCTGCATGCCCGAGCTTGCCATGGTCTCCAGGCAGTGCCGTCGGGTGCAAAAGCACGCCGGCCCGGCGCCTGGAAAACACCGGCCCCGGCAGGGGGGTCATGATTCGGGTCCGACATTATGACCTGGCCGCATGGCGCCTCCCCTGGCGGGCTCTCCCCCACCCTGGCTCAGAGGCTGGAACAAACTGGCTGGGGGCGGGTAACCAATAGCGTCATACAGGTTAACCAGATGCCGCCGGTACAGGTGCTCAAAGTCCCTGACGACATCGGCCGGGTTATAATCCCCGAACCACCAGAACCAGTCTGAGCCCTCGCACAATCCAAGTTGGCGGCTGGCTGCAACCTTTTGTTCGGAGCTCAGCGTGCCGTTATCCATCACCTTGTCGTAGTGCTGTTTGGCATCACACAAAAGGTCCCAGGCGCGGTTGGTCTCCGCATCGCCAATCCAGGTTGAAAAAGTACCGTAAATCCAGCTGCCGGCAACGAGATGCGGCAGCTTTTCAGGCTGAGAAGCCGGATCTTCCGGAGCATCAAGAACTTCTTCATAGGTGGTCAGCCGCAGCTCCGGGTGATCTTCCAGTACCTGATAGAGCTCATCCAGAAAGTAATAGCCGTTGTCCGGATAGTATTCCCAGGCATTTTCACCATCCAGAATCACAGAGATCACGCAATTGGCGTTGTCGCTGTTTTCAGCCGCAATCTGCTCCATGTGATGAACAAGATCACTCACGGCGTCTTCCGCGTGCCAGTCGGCGTAGTTGAAGCCGATCAGGTCCGACAACCCGTCATCCCGGAAGAAAACCGTCAAAGGCACCTCGGCAAACTGAAAAGGCCGATGTATTCCCGGGTCATTGTGAGTCGCGTCCTGCTCGCGGGCCAGGTTCAGGCTGTTCTGCAGCACCGAGTCACCGCTTGCACTCCATCTGAACCCCTCCTGGGCCAGCACGGAGAGAGTTTGTTGGCTCAATGCTCCCTCGGAGGCCCAGCATCCTGCCGGCTGCTTCCCGAAGAACCGCTGAAATACCCGCTTCCCTTCTTCCAGGTGCCATCGTGCACGCTCGGTTCCGCCCGGGTAGTTATCATGTTCGGGTAGAGGAGCCTCCGGCATAGCCTCTCTGGTGGAATGAATATCGAGCAAAAGCGGAACGATCGGGTGTGCCCAGGGACTCATGGCCAGCTCTACCTGCCCGGTTTGCGCCAGATGCCGGTAACGTGGCCCGATACCGGCCATGAGATCGGAGATAACGTTCAGCAGGGCCCGGCGGTCTTCCAGCGAATACTGGTGACCTTTTTCCTGCAGGCTCTGGACGACGGGGTGCGTTCGTCGCACCGTTTCCCCCATCCAGCCCAGGTGATACCAGACCACAAGATCCGCAAGAAACTGGGGTGAAATATAACGCTGGACGTCCGGGCGGTTTCGGTAAAATCCGGCCAGCTCGCTAAGCCTTGTATAAGGTTGAAACCGCTCAATAATCCGTTCCTGATTGGCCCTTAGACATTTCTCCATAATCTCCAGAAAGCCGGGTGATCCCGGGTCTGGCAAAGTGTCGCTGACCAGTGCCGCCAGTACCGGATCGCCAACCGGTGTGCGGTGGTGTCGCCAGCGCTCGATATGAACCAGATAATCTTCAATCTGCTCCAGCAGTATTGGTGAAAAATTGACCACGGCACGAGCCCGGGGGTGAGCTTCCAGGTGCGCCGCCATGTCGACGTAATCCTTGATGCAGTGCAGATACACCCATGGAAAAAGGTATTCACCGGTACTGTGGTCGCGGTAGTCCGGCTGGTGCATATGCCAGCAGAATACTACCGGGATACGGGTTTCAGAGGCCATGCGGATAATCCTGCCCGAGCATCTCGGGCGTAATCAGAACAATACCTTTGGGCGATACGTGGAAACGTTCGGCGTCTTTCTCCAAGTCAAACCCGATACGGGTACCTTCGGGAATCCTGCAGCCCCGATCAATCAACGCCGAGCGGATCCGGCAATGTCGGCCGATATCCACATCCGGAAATATCACGGAGTCTTCCACCGTACTGAAGGAATGCACCCGCACCTGAGAGAACAGCAAGGAGTGCTGAACCCGGGCGCCGGACACAATGCAGCCCCCCGCCAACATGGAATCCACTGCCATGCCACAGCGGTCAGCATCATTGAAAATGAATTTGGCCGGAGGCAACTGTTCCTGGTAGGTCCAGATAGGCCAGTGATCATCGTACAGGTTGAGTTCCGGGCTGACGTCGATCAGCTCCATGTTCGCCTTCCAGAGAGAATCAATGGTGCCGACATCCCGCCAGTAGGCCACGGTATTGCTGACCGGATCCCGGAACGGGAAAGCACTCACGCGCAGCCGCTCGATGACAGACGGGATAATATCCTTGCCAAAATCGTGGGAAGACGTTTTAAGGTCGTGGTCTCTCAACAGCTCATCGAACAGAACCCGGCTACTGAAGACATAAATGCCCATGGAAGCCAGAGCCTTCCCCGGCTGGCCCGGCATGGGTTTCGGGTGTTCCGGCTTTTCCTCAAATTCGGTGATCTGCAGTTTGTCATCGACAGACATTACGCCGAAAGCCGAGGCCTCCTCCAACGGCACTTCAATGCAACCGATGGTGACATCAGCGCCCTGCTCTACATGGGCGGCGAGCATGGTGCCGTAATCCATTTTGTAGACATGGTCGCCGGCAAGAATAAGCACGTACTCCGGCTTATGGCTGCGGATGATATCCAGGTTCTGCAACACCGCATTGGCCGTACCTTCGTACCAGGAGGTTTCAATGCGTTGCTGGGCTGGCAGCAACTCCACAAACTCCCCGAATTCCCCTCGCAGAAAGCCCCATCCGCGTTGAATATGCCGCATCAGTGAGTGGGATTTATATTGGGTGATCACCCCGACCTGACTGATACCGGAGTTGACACAGTTAGACAAAGGAAAATCAATAATCCGGAATTTGCCGCCAAAAGGAACGGCGGGTTTTGCTCGCCACTTGGTGAGGTCGTGCAGTCGGCTTCCCCTGCCTCCGGCCAGCACCAAAGCGAGAGTTTGCCGTGTCATTCGACTGACAAAACGCTTGGTGGTTTGCATCGTTCTGGCTTCCATAGAATTATGACGTAGACTTAGCTTAGGTTATTTTTTGGACATTGGCGAAAGCGGAAGATCATGGACAGACCGACCCTGAATAATTTCGACCTGAATCTGTTTGCTGAAGGCCGTCACTGGCATATCTATAACGTCCTGGGAGCACACACACTCACCCATAAAGACACGGATGGGGTACGTTTTGCCGTTTGGGCTCCCAACGCCCGCTCGGTCAGCGTAGTTGGTGACTTTAACGACTGGGATGCTGCCACCCATGTAATGCAGAATCATGACAACTACGGTGTTTGGTCGGTGTTTGTTCCGGATGTACAGCCCGGGGCGCTTTACAAGTTCGCCATCTCCACGAAAGGTGGAAAGCAGGTTATAAAAACAGACCCCTATGGCCAGGCCTTCGAACTCAGGCCCTCAACAGCTGCCCGGGTGGTTGATCCGAAATCCTATGCCTGGGGAGATGACCATTGGCTTGCGCAAAGAAGTCAGTTTGACTGGCAACACAGCCCCATCTCGATCTATGAGATTCATCCGGGCTCCTGGCGTCATCACGGTTCTGGCCGGTGGCTTACGTATCGGGAACTGGCTGAACAGTTGATTCCATACGTACTGGAGACCGGCTTTACCCATATTGAGCTGATGCCGGTTACCGAACATCCGCTGGATGAATCCTGGGGCTACCAGACAACCGGTTACTACGCGCCCACCAGCCGTTTCGGCAGCCCCGACGATCTACGCTACCTGATTGATCAATGCCATCAACACGGTATCGGCGTAATTCTGGACTGGGTGCCCGCGCATTTTCCGGATGACGAACATGCCCTGGCACGGTTTGACGGTACGGCATTGTATGAACATGAAGACCCACGCCAGGGCAGACACCGGGACTGGGGCACGCTGATCTACAATTATGGCCGGCACGAAGTCTGCAACTTTCTGATTGGCAGCGCATTGTTCTGGCTGGACTCTTTCCATGTAGACGGGCTTCGGGTTGATGCCGTGGCCTCCATGCTCTATCTGGATTATTCGCGCAATGAAGAAGAATGGTTACCCAACCAGTACGGAGGTAACGAAAATCTGGAGGCGATTGAGTTTCTCAAAGACCTCAACAGGATATGCCAGAACCGCTTCCCTGGCACACTGATGATGGCGGAAGAATCCACCTCATGGCCCCAGGTAACACGTCCCCCGGAAATCGGGGGGCTGGGCTTCAACCTGAAATGGAACATGGGCTGGATGCACGACACCCTTCAGTATCTGCAACAGGACCCGGTTTTTCGCCAGTACCATCACGACAAGCTAACCTTCGGATTGGTTTACGCGTTTTCAGAGAATTTCCTGTTGCCGCTGTCTCACGATGAAGTGGTGCATGGTAAATCCAGCCTGATCCAGAAAATGCCGGGGGATGCCTGGCAACAAAGGGCTTCATTGCGCTTGCTGTTTAGCTATATGTACACCTACCCCGGGGCCAAGCTGTTATTCATGGGGGGCGAATTCGGCCAGCGCAGGGAATGGAGCGAGAAACGCGAACTCGACTGGCCGCTGCTGCAGCATGAAGAGCATCAGGGTATCCGGAAACTGGTTCAGGATCTGAACGGGCTGTATCGCAGCGAACCTGCCTTGCACGGAAAGGGGTTCCATCCGGCCGGGTTCGAATGGATAGATTGCCATGACTCCACCCAGTCGATCATCAGTTTCCTGCGTAAAGGCAGGGGGGCAGGCGATCCACCGCTGGTTATTATCGCGAACTTTACCCCGGTACCCCGACACCATTACCGCATTGGCGTGCCCAGCGGCGGCCGTTGGCGGGAGCGGTTCAATTCAGATTCGGATTATTACGGGGGCAGCAACCTGGGCAACCCCTATCCCCTGGAAGCCGACGGGCAGCCCTGGATGGACCGGCCGCAATCGCTGGAACTCACCCTTCCACCTCTGGGCCTGATTGTTCTGGAGGCCGAATCATGACCCGGATCCTGTTTGCCACCAGTGAAGTGTTCCCCTTGGTGAAAACCGGCGGCCTTGCGGATGTATCTGCCAGCTTGCCGGAAGCCTTGTGCCGGTTGGGACATGATTGCCAGATTATTCTGCCCGGTTACCCGGTGGCCATCGAAGCCGCCAGAAAAGCGGGCTCGAAACGCATAACCCGGTTTCATTACGGACAGTACGACGTCGCGCTCTGGCAAACGACACTGCCTGGCACGCCGGTCAAATTATGGCTGGTGGATTGCCCTGCCTTGTTTGACCGGCATGGCGACAGCCCCTATCAGAATGAGAATGGTGAAGACTGGTGGGATAACGCCCATCGTTTTCATCTGTTCGCCCGAATCAGCGCGATGATGGCACTGGGCCAGCTAGGGCTGTCCTGGAAACCGGATATCGTGCACTGCAACGATTGGCAAGCGGGGCTGATCCCGGTATTTTTGCAGAGCTGCAAACATCCACCGCCCACAGTTTTTACCATTCACAACCTTGCTTATCAGGGCCTGTTCTCCCATGAAACGTTTCGCGCCCTGGGCCTTCCGGACCATCTTTGGAGTCTCGACCAACTGGAGTTTCATGGTCAGCTCTCGTTTATCAAGGGTGGGCTGGTATTCGCCGATGTCATCACCACAGTCAGCCCGACCTACGCCCGGGAAATCAAAACACCAGAATTCGGATATGGTCTGGATGGCCTGTTGCGTCACCGCGCCGAGCGTCTGACCGGCATACTCAACGGCATTGATGCCCGGTTCTGGGACCCCAGGCAGGATCATTATCTAGGCAGCCATTATGAACAGGGTGACCTGGCCGGCAAAGCAGAGTGCCGGGAAGAGCTGCAGCGAGAGCTCGGCCTGGCGGCAAGCCCCACTCCCCTGTTTGGTTTTGTCGGACGACTGGTAGAACAGAAAGGCCTGGACTGGTTGCTGGCTGTCATGCCAGCGCTGCTTGAAAACGGTTGTCAGTTCGCCATTCTGGGATCCGGCGAAGCCTGTTACCAGGAAGCGTTGCAGGCGTTAGCCAGAGACTGGCCATCCCGCTTCTCGCTGACACTGGGCTACAACGAAGCCCTGGCCCACCGGATTACCGCCGGTGCGGATATGTTCCTGATGCCTTCCCGGTTTGAGCCCTGCGGACTGAACCAGATGTACAGCCTGCGCTACGGCACCATTCCGGTGGTTCACGGCGTTGGCGGGCTTAACGATACCGTGTTTGACCCGGCGGAATCACCCACAAAAATTGCCAATGGTTTTGTCTTCCACGAGGCTTCACCCGAGGCGTTGCTCACCACCATTGAACGGGCTCTACATGCCCGTGAGCATCCCAAAACCTGGCAGCGGCTGCAGAAAAAAGGCATGGCAGCCGACTATTCCTGGAAAAACAGGGCCAAACAATATTCACGTCTGTACAGAACGTTAGTGGATGACCAGTGACCACAAGGAGGTCCTGAACATGCAAGAGGCAACCCAATTCCGGCTTGAAGCCCGCCCCCATATACCTGAAGGCATTGCCCGGCTTGAATCGCTGGCAAATGACCTGTTTTACAGCTGGGATTCCGGTGTGCGAAGCCTGTACGCGCGGATTGACTCTCAGTTATGGCAAAAAGTGGAACATAACCCGAAGTTGTTTTTGCGGCGGGTTTCCCAGACCCACCTTGATGAAGCAGCGGAAAACCAGGCGTTTCTGGCTGAGTACCGCCGGGTCCTGGCCAACTACGATGCCTACGTGCAGTCAGAGCCGGGCAACGAGGTTCTTGAAGCCATGAACCCCGAGACCACTCTGGTGGCGTATTTTTGTGCCGAGTTCGGGTTCCACGAAAGTTTTCCGATTTATTCCGGAGGTCTTGGCATTCTTGCCGGCGACCACTGCAAAGCCGCCAGTGATCTGAGCCTGCCGTTTGTGGCGGTCGGGCTCCTGTACCAACAGGGCTATTTTATCCAGACCATTGATGCCCTGGGGCATCAGGTGGCCAGATACCAAAGCCATTCCAGTGACGAGCTGCCAATCACGCCGGTCGATAAAGACGGTGAGCAACTGATGATATCGGTACCTTTCCGGGGCCGGGACGTTCATGCCCGGATCTGGCAGGCACAGGTGGGTCATATTCGTCTGTATCTGCTGGATTCAGATACGCCGGAAAACTCGGATGAAGACCGGACCTTAACGCTGCAATTGTATGGCGGTGACGCCAGTACCCGAATCAGCCAGGAAATGTTGCTGGGCATTGGTGGTACCCGGGTGCTATCAGAATTGGGCATTGAACCCACTGCCTGGCACATCAACGAAGGCCATGCCGCCTTCCAGATACTGGAACGCTGTCGCTCCACCATGGCCCAGGGCCTGCCTTTTGACGCAGCCCTTGAAGCAGTGGCTGCCTGCACGCTGTTCACCACCCACACGCCGGTTGCGGCCGGCCATGATATTTTTTCCAGAGATCTGATGGCGGATTATCTGGGCGCTTATATCGAAGCCTCCGGGCTTGAATTTGAACGCATTTTCGGGCTTGGCAACCGACACAATAGTGACCAGTTCAATATGACCAGCCTGGGATTGCGCGGCTCCCGCTTTCACAATGGCGTAAGCCGTATTCACGGTCGGGTCGCTTCGGAAATGGAAGCCGAAATCTGGCCCCAGGTGCCGCCGGAGGAAAACCCCGTCGGTTACATCACCAATGGCGTACACGCAGCCACCTTCCTGGCACCGGAATGGACAAGCCTGTTCGACATTCAGGCCCCTGACTGGAAAAGTGAACTTAGGAACAAGGAGTTCTGGAATTTTATCGACAAGATTCCGGATTATCATTACTGGAGCGTTCACAAGGCACTGAAGCAGCAAATGACCGAGTTTATTGGCCGTCGCCTTGAACGCCAGCATAGCCGCAATGGCACCGGCCAGTCGGTTACCCGTCGCATGACCGCCAAACTGACCTCTCCGGAAAAAGACGCAATGGTGATCGGGTTTGCACGTCGCTTCGCCACCTATAAGCGTGCGACGCTTATTTTTTCTGACTTGCCCAGGCTGGAGCGTATCCTGACCAACCCGGACCACCCGGTCGTGCTGGTGTTTGCGGGTAAAGCCCACCCTCAGGACAATCCGGGTCAGCAATTGATCAAGGTGATCCACGACCTGTCCATGCAACCCTCTCTGGCTGGCCACATTGTGCTTCTGGAGGACTACGATCAGGCCATGGCGCGCAGACTGCTGAGCGGCGTGGATGTCTGGCTGAACACGCCCGAGTATCCCAAAGAAGCCAGTGGCACATCGGGAGAAAAAGCGGCAATGAACGGTGCAGTGAATCTCAGTGTGCTGGATGGATGGTGGGGTGAAGGTTACGACGGCTCCAATGGCTGGGCTATTACCCCCCGGAACACAGAGCTTGACCCGGAATTCCGCAACCGGGAAGAAGCCAGAGACCTTCTGGATCTGCTGGAGCACGAAGTAGTGCCCCTGTACTACAACCGGGCTGCACAAGGTTACTCGGAAGGCTGGGTCAGCCGCTCAAAAGCCTCCATGAAAACCATCACTCCCCGGTTCAATGCGCAACGCATGGTAATGGATTACGCCACCAACTATTACCAGCCGGCGACCCGTCAGGGGCTGCGTTTAATGCAGAATGACGGCGAGCTGGCCCGGCAACTGGCGGACTGGAAAGCAAAAATCAGATCGGCCTGGCATGGTGTGTCCATCCAGGTGCGGGGATGTGTTGAAGAACGCTGCAATTGGGATGAGGAAATAGAGCTGGCTGTCGAGATGGATCTGAATGGCCTGGCGCCGACAGATGTTCGGGTAGAGTGCGTGGTAACGGTTGAATGCAGCGGTACTCACGCAGATCCGGGGCCTGACAGCTTTTTTCTGCAACCTGCGGAAGAGCTCCACGGCACAACCCTGTTTACGGCCCGGGTAACCCCTCCTTTCCCCGGGCTGCAAACGCTTCGGATTCGGGCCTATCCTTACCATGAGGCGCTCACCCACCCGCTGGAGGTGGGCGCGATGCTGTGGGCTTAAGGCGTTTCTGTCGGAGCCGGTGTCAGTGGCGCTTCGCGGCCTTTATTGGCAGCCAGCGCGTTCACTACCGGATTGGCATACATGTCCAGCAGGTAGGAGCGACATTCCGGGTCACAGGTTTCCAGGCGGCGTGTCATCTCGGATTTCGCCGCTTCCAGGTCCACCTTTGACCATTTCTCCGCCAACGCCACATGATTGGCGACGGTGTCCGCCGAGGGTTCGCCCCCGGCCCGGGCTTCGCGCATCTGGTAGGCGGCAAGGTTGGAAGCATGCAGGTGGTAATTGGCATGCATTTCATGGTCAATCCGCGCAGCCAGATCCTTCGGGTTATCAGGCGCATCCGCAATGGGTGCACCAAAATGCACGTGCACATGGCCTTTGTAGCCGGTCATACCCTTGATGATCTGGTCGGTGTCTTCCCCTTCGGTCTTCTGGTAATCACCGGTACGTGCGCGGATTTCCAGCTCCCGGGCCTTGTCGGTGTCGCAGGGGTCGTACTCGTAGGCGATGGACACCGGCACAATATGCAGGCGGTTGATGGCCTCATCGAATGCCAGGCCGGATTTTTTCCGGCTCATGTAAAACATCTTGATAATAGCCGGATCGGTGCCGTCAATCCCGTCTTTGGCGCGCCCCTCACGCTGGGCAATCCAGACACTGTGGTTGGTATCGATGCAGTGGTTGATAAACCCGGAAAGGTTCAGATAGGCGTCCCGCATTTCCCGGGGGCTGGTCATGTTCCGGCGCACCACAAAGCTTTTATTCAGGCGCATGATCTCGGCAAATACCCGGTTCGCCAACAGATTGTCACCGATGGCAATGCGGGTGGTGCTGAACCCATGCTGGAAAAGCTCGTAATTCACCAGCATCGGGTCACAGACGATATCCCGATGATTACAAAGGAATAAATGCGCTGAAGTTTTGCTGAGATTTTCCAGGCCGCTCTGAGTCACCCGGGACGTAGAGCCTTCTACCAGTTGGCTGATATAAGGGGACAGGCCCGCCTGAAGATCCTCAATCCGGTGATAGTGTCCGAAATTGCGAAGTAACCAGTGGCGTACAAACACCCGCAGTAACGGGGGTGCCCACTTTGCCAGGGTCGGTTTTTTGAATCGGCCGACCATATCCAGGAATTCCCGGTCGTTAACCAGCCGCTGAATGGTAGAAGCGGTTTCCTCATCCGAATAGGGTCGGATTGCGTCAAAGTCCTGCATGCAAGCCCTGTTGTTTGTTATACCAAGCAATTGATCGCGGTCTGATGAAAGGCGGACATTATAGCCTTTCTCTTAGGGGTTTTCCTCTACCTGGCCGTGCGTTCAGCAATCCGGTCAGTGGATCTGGTATCATCTGCGGGCACATTTCCCGCCCAGAGACTGAAACGCCCTATGTACCCGGATCCGGACCAACTAACCTGCGAACCACCTTCGGTAGCCAGCCGAAACCCGGAGCAGATTCTACACGAAGTTTTCGGCTATGAGCGTTTCCGGCCATTACAGGGTGAAGTTGTTCAGGAAGTGATCGAGGGCAGAGACGCTCTGGTACTCATGCCCACCGGTGGCGGTAAATCCTTGTGTTATCAGGTGCCGGCACTGGCCCGCCCCGGCACCGCCGTAGTGATTTCACCGTTGATCGCACTGATGCAGGACCAGGTAGCGGCGCTTCGGGAGCTGGGCGTAAAGGCTGCGTTCCTGAATTCCACCATGGATTACGAACAGGCCCGCGCCACGGAATACGCCCTGAGTACCGGCGAACTGGATCTGTTGTATTGCGCCCCCGAACGCCTGATTCAGCCGCGCACGCTTGATTTGCTGCATCACGCTTCGTTGTCATTATTTGCCATTGATGAGGCTCACTGTGTCTCGCAATGGGGCCACGATTTCCGATCTGATTATTTGCAACTGAGCATGCTGGCGTCGGAATTCCCCGGCGTTCCGCGCATCGCGCTGACCGCCACGGCCGACGAGCGCACCCGCAAGGAAATTGCAGAACGCCTGTCACTGACCGAAGCGCGACATTTCATCAGCGGTTTTGATCGCCCGAATATCCAGTATCGGATTACCCCGAAAACAAATGCAAACAAACAGTTGCTGGATTTTATTAAAGCCGAACATGAAGAAGATTGCGGGATTGTTTACTGCCTGTCCCGCAACAAAGTGGATGCCACTGCGAAACTTCTTGCCAGTAAAGGGTATACCGCTCTGCCCTACCACGCCGGCCTGGCTGCCGAACAGCGGGCCCGACACCAGGAGCGCTTTCTGCGGGAAGACGGCGTCATTATTGTCGCCACCATTGCCTTTGGCATGGGCATCGACAAACCGGACGTGCGCTTTGTCGCTCACATGGATCTGCCCAAAAGCCTGGAAGCCTACTATCAGGAAACCGGCCGGGCCGGGCGCGATGGCAAACCTTCCACCGCCTGGATGGTGTATGGCCTGCAGGATGTGATCAAACTGCGCCAGATGCTGGAAGCGTCTCAGGGTAATGATCAGTTCAAGCGCGTGGAACGCCAGAAACTGGATGCCATGCTCGGATTGTGTGAAGTCACCGAATGCCGCCGGCAAGTGCTGCTCAGGTACTTCGGCGACAATCCGGAGCAATCCTGCGGCAACTGCGACACCTGTCTGAACCCGCCGGAAACCTGGGATGGTACGGTCGCGGTGCAAAAGGCGCTGTCCTGCGTGTATCGCACTGGCCAGCGCTTCGGCGTGAACTACATCATTGATGTGTTGAGGGGGTCAGAAAACGAACGGATTCTTCAGTCCGGCCACCAGGCCATCTCCACTTACGGCATCGGTTCAGATCTGAGCGCTGCCGACTGGAAATCCGTTTTCCGGCAGTTGGTCGCCAATGGTTACCTGAGGGCTGACCCGGAAGGTTTCGGCTCACTGCAACTCACCGAGCGCTGCCGCCCTCTGCTCAAAGGCGAGCAAGCCATCGAGCTGCGCAAAGACCCGGTCATCAAGAAATCAACGGGGGCCAGATCCGGCCCCAAACGTTCCGGCCAGAACATTCGCGACCAGATCACCGATCACGATGGCTGGGAGGTCTTGCGCGCCTGTCGCAAAGAGCTGGCCGAACAAAAGGGCGTGCCCCCTTACGTGATTTTCCACGACACCACGCTGTTTGACATGCTCGAACGTCGCCCGAAAACACTGGAAGAGCTGGCTGAGGTAAACGGAGTTGGCGCAGCCAAGCTGGAAAAATATGGTGAGCTCTTCCTGCAAGCCATACGGGAGATCTGAAAAAGAAGCATTAACAGAAGAGGCATAAACCTGCATTTGAGCTAGATTCAGGTATGAGCCCCATGCCTTTGTCAGGGAAGAAAATATTGTGTTATCTGCTCTTCGAAATGCGACAACACTCCTGAGCTTCATTCTGCTGCCCTTCCTCCTCGCTTCGGCTGGCGCCGGGGCCGGCATTGAAAGCGACTCTCAGCCCCGGGAATACACTCTCTGGTACCGAAATTACGACAACCAGGCCACTCTGGCGCTGGTGAAACTGGCATTGAGCCATACCCCTGAATACGGCGAATTCTCCATTCGTCGTAGTGAAGAGCTCACTCAGGGGCGGGCACTCAAAGAGCTTGCAGATACCAGAAGCTCAACAAGGCTGGATATCGCCAATGTCGCCACCACTGCTGAGAGAGAAGATGAATTAAACGAGATACCTGTACCAGTGGATGGTGGCCTGCTGGGTTTCCGGGTGTGCCTGGTATTGCCGAAGAACCTGGAAAAATTCGAGAACATTAACAACCTGGAAGATTTGCGCGAAAGCAATATCAGCATCGGGCAAGGTGCGCACTGGCCAGACACATCAATACTCGAAGCCAATGGCATTCCGGTGATCACTCACACTCGCTATGAAATTCTTTTCCGCATGCTCCGTAATGATCGCTTCGACTGTTTTGCCCGGGGCATCAGCGAGGTTCTGTATGACAAGGCAGCACACGACCCTGCTGAAAAAGAGCTGGTCATCGAGCCACACCTGTTATTCGCCTACCCCATGCCCTCGTATCTGTTTACCGCACCCGATGACAGCAAAACCGCCCAACGCTTGCGGGTGGGTCTGGAGCGGGCTATTCAGGACGGCAGTTTCGGCGACTACCTGAAAACCTGGTACGGTCGCCCTGTTGCAGAGCTGGGGCTTGATCAGAGAACCGTTATTATTCTGAAAAACCCGTTTCTGTCAGAAGCCTCCCGCAACGTTGGTCGGCGAGCCCTGGAAGATCTCGACCGGAGAATCAAGCGCTTCCAGGACCGCTAGGGCCGGAGAACTCAGACCCTGAACCGGCTCACCCTCTCTTTCAGGTGATGGCCGATGGTTTCAATATGGCCACTGTAGACGTCGTTTTCGCTGGCTGACTTCGCTGCATCCTGGCCCTGATCCGCAATCCGCGTAATGGAGGCATTCAGCTCGTCGGTTACCGAAGTCTGCTCTTCCGAGGCGGTCGCGATCTGTGACGTCATCTCACTGATCGACGTAATACCCTCGACAATGCGGTTCAGCGAATCCATCGCATCCTGCGCTTTTTCCATGCTCATATTGGAAACAGCGGTGGACTCTTTCATCACGGCCACGGCATTGTTCGCCCCTTTTTGCAGGCGTTCAATCATGTCGTTGATTTCTTCGGTCGACTTCTGGGTGCGCTGGGCCAGATTACGCACCTCATCAGCGACAACGGCGAAGCCTCGCCCTGCTTCGCCGGCCCTGGCTGCCTCAATGGCAGCGTTCAAAGCCAACAGATTGGTTTGCTCGGCAATACCCTGAATCACCTCCAGAACGGAAGTTATCGAGGTAACGTCCGTACCGAGCGCATCGATAACCTCGGCCGCGGAATTAATTTCACCCACCAGCTTATGAACGGCATCGCGGGAATCCGTCACCTTCTCGAGAGAATCGCGGGTTTCAGTGTCCACATTTTCGGACGCATCTGCTGTTTGCTGCGCATTCTGGGCAATTTCGCCAGCCGCCGCCGACATCTCGTTGATTGCAGTAGCAATCATGTCCACTTCGTGTTGTTGCCCCTCAACGCTTTGGCGGCTGTGGCTGGAGGTTTCTCTGAGTGAGGTAACGTTGCTGGCCAGTTCTTCGCTTTTTTCCTGAACCTCGTGCACAACCTGCTGAATATTGCTTACAAACTGATTGAAACTCTTTGCCAGGCGGCCGAATTCATCGCCAGAATCGACATCCAGCCTTTGGGTCAGATCGGCATCGCCGGTAGCGATACCAGTCATCGCGCGATTCAGTCTGCGGACCGGTGTCATCAGTACGCGAATACCAAAGTGCAGAGCAATCAGAGCAACCAGCAAACCGCCGACAGCGATGGCCAGGCCTGTCATTCTGGCTGCAACCACCGGCTCATTGATCTTGTCCCAGTTCACCACCGAGCCCATGTACCATTCCACACCCCGGGCATCCCCTATCGGGAAAAAGGCCGCGCTCCAGGTCGTTTCCTCTTGTTCGAACTGAGCCGGATCGCCATTGAGGGCCGGTTCAAAGCCCAGGAACTCACTCGCGTTCTCACCGATCAGATCGGTGTCCGGATGGAACAGAATAGTGCCGTCGCTGTTCATCAACATGGCATAACCGGCATCGCCAAAGGTAATCGTGGACAACAGTTCCTGGAGTGCCTGCAGGCTGATATCCATGCCGGCCACGCCCTCAAAATAGCCGCCCGCCACAGGCGCAACGGCTGTGATGATCATCTCGTCAGTCAATACATCCCTATAAGCGTCGGTGAACGAGGCCTGGTTTTCACCGGCAGCCAGCTCAAACCAGGGGCGCTCCCTCGGGTCATAATCCTCGGGCAAGCCGCCTTCGGTTTCCTGGTCCCGCATCATCATCCGGCCGTCGACGGTGCCGACATACACATCTTTTGCGTTACTGCCTTTTGTCATGGCATTCATCAGGTTTCTGGCCATGTTATCGCTACGAGTCTCGCTCAGGGCGTCAGCCGTGGCTTCGGTCATATCCAGCCGGGTATTGAGCCAATCGGAGATGTTGGCCGTACTCTGCTGTACTGCGCCGTCGAGCATGGCGTTTACGTAGGTATCGGTGGTGCTTTGCAACCGGCGGTCTGCGGCGAAAGTGAACAGGCCCATAATCACCAGTATGATGATGCCTACAGCAATGAGCAGTTTCTGTCCGAATGAAAGTTGCACGTACGTGTCCTCTGGGGCTGGGGCGGTCAGGGATTGCCGCAGTTACAATTGCCTGTACAGTTGATTTCGGCTGTACCGGCCAACTCTTTAACTCTCTCTGCTAGAATGCCGAAGCAATGCAATCGGCGTACCGATCCGGAAATCAATGGAGAACCACTGAATGGCCCATGAAGAACTGCACCTTAACCTGCGCAACCTGACGTTGGACGATTACGACCAGCTTCAGGAATTGATGGATGATGTCTACGACGATATCGGTGGTGCATGGCCCAAAGAGACCATCAAGGCGTTGGTGGAGCAATTTCAGGATGGCCAGATCTGCATCGAGGATAACGGGCATGTGGTTGCGGTCGCGTTAACGGTTTGCGTTAAATACGAGCGTTTCAGCAACCCGCACGCCTATGACGACCTGATTTTACGCAATGAGAAAATCTGGCACAACGCAAACGGCGATTCCCTGTATGGGCTGGATGTGTTCATTCATCCGGATTACCGCGGTTATCGCCTCGGTCGCCGGCTGTATGAAGCACGCAAAGAACTTTGCCGTTCGATGAACCTGAGGGCCATTCTTGCAGGCGGGCGCATCCCCAACTACTTCAAGTATTCCGAACAGTACAGCCCGGAAGAGTACATTCAGCGGGTGAATCGCAAGGACATCTACGATCCGATTCTGAGCTTCCAGCTCTCAAACGATTTCCAGGTCACCCGGCTGATGCACAAATACCTGCCGGAAGACGAGAAATCACAGGGTTACGCCACCCTGCTGGAGTGGCGGAACATCCTCTACACACCGCCCTCCTCCGTACTGGATGTGAAAAAAACCCAGGTTCGCCTGGGCGCGGTACAGTGGCAGATGCGGGAATTCACCTCGGTGGAGGAAGTGCTGGAGCAGGTTGAGTACTTTGTTGATGCCCTGTCGGACTACAAAAGTGACTTCGCGATCTTTCCCGAGTTTTTCAACGCACCATTAATGGGCCTGACAGACCAGGTTGACCAGACACGGGCCATTCGCTTTCTGGCGGGTTTTACCGAGCAGTTCCGTACTCGCATGTCTGACATGGCGGTCAGTTACAACATCAACATCATCACCGGCTCCATGCCGTTGATCGAAAACGACCGGGTTTATAACGTCTCTTACCTGTGCCATCGGGATGGCCGGGTCGATGAACAGCGCAAGATCCACATTACGCCCCACGAGCGCCGTGACTGGGTCATCGAGGGTGGTACCCAATTCGAGGTGTTCGAGACAGATGCCGGCCGCGTGGCCATCATGATCTGCTACGACATCGAATTCCCGGAGCTGGGACGGCTTGCCGCCAGTCAGGAAGTGGACATCATTTTTGTGCCCTTCTGGACTGATACCAAGAACGGGTATCTGCGAGTTCGGCATTGCGCCCAGGCGCGGGCCATTGAGAACGAATGCTATGTGGTGATTACCGGTAGCGTGGGCAACCTTCCGAAGGTTGAAAACCTGGACGTTCAGTACGCCCAGTCGTCGGTGTTTTCGCCCTCTGATTTCGCCTTTCCGCACGATGCGGTCATGGCGGAAACCACTCCGAACACCGAAATGATCATGTTCTCCGACATGGACCTGGAAAAACTCAAACTGGTTCGTAACGAAGGCTCTGTAACCAATCTGAAGGACCGCCGCGTCGATATGTACGAGCTGAAAACGCGATAATATTTACAGACTCGATAGCTTGCTGCGGGTATTGCCAAAGCAGGCTATCGGGGCTATTGTTGCAAAATTATCTCGCGTTTCGGCCCGTAAAGGCGCTGCAGGGAAAGCGAATCATGAACGAAGAATTACCAGATCTTGTCGCTCGTTTCCGTGTAAGGCATGGCCTGTTTCGCAAGGAAACCGTAGAGGCCCGGCTGTATGAGCTGGATGGCTACGGCTGTGTGATGAAGACCGACAAGATTTTCGAGCCGGGTGATACCGTGGTCCTGGAGTTGATTATGGACATGCCGGTTGATGTAATCACCGTAGAAGGCCTCTCAGGCCTGATTACCGAGAAAACAAAGCACTGTAGCAATTTCTTCTATTCAATTGATTTTGATAAAGACAATGCCAACCCCTCTCTGGCAGCCCGGCTGCAACGCATTGTCGATGTGCTGATTAAAAAACAAACGCTACGTTCGCGCCGGAAAACGGACCAGGCAAACAATCTCAAGGAGGCTACCCGCTACGGCGCCCCCTCCCCGGCTTCTGCTTCCTGACTCCTCTTTCTTGCACTCACTGCCTGTGCCACAGCTCGCTCAAGACTCTGACGTTCCTGTTCCGGGGTAAAGGTCTCGGCTAGTTCGCTTACCCGCGTTTTCAATGCACACAGAAAGTCAGCATCGGTTTCTGCACGGCGCATCAGGCTGGCCAGTGCCTTTTCATCGCCGGCCGGAAAGTAGCCCGGATAATCTTCTCCGAGTAAACCGCGATTGCCCGGTATATCCGAGGCCAGAACAGCCAGGCCGGCCCGACAGGCTTCTGACACCACATTGGCGCCGCCTTCCATCAGGGAGCTGATCACCATCACGTTGCTGACAGCCATCAGGTTTTCCAGGGCGGGCTTGTCCAGTTGGCCCAGATAATGGAATCTCGGGTTGGTTTTGCTTTCGTTGAGGGCCTTTTCGTGCCATTCCGCGTTATGGGGTTTGCCCGCACAGGAAACCATAATGTTTGAATCTTCGGGCAGGTACCGCGCTGCCCACGCAGCCCGCAGAGAGTCTTTTTCTTCCCTTAAATGGCCCAGCACGCAAATATCAAAGCGGCCGGGGTCGGCTTTGGATGAGGCTTTGACGGCCGGAGTGTCTGCCGACTGGCGCAGAGTCACCAGTTTATGCCGGCAGGCCTCAGGAATGTCGCCGGCCACCAGGTCATGCAGGCCGATCAACGTGTCTGCCGCTGCCATGGAACCCCGGGTTATTTCGGGGAATTCTTTCTGATGCCGATAAATATCCGTACCCGTGAGCGCGACGATCAATGGCCTGTCCGGCCAGTGTTGCCGAAACACCCTTATGGCGTCAGCGCTGCGCCAGGCATGCAAGGCAATCAGGATATCGCACGCCTCGCCCTGATAGTCGGTTATTACAGCGACCTGGTGCCCCGCCTCCTCAAGAAGTGCCTGCCACCGTATTGCCGTTGCCCGGTTGCCCGCTTTCGAGTCCGGGCCAGCTGGCGTCACCAGGATTATCTGCATATTCTGTATGGTCCGGTTATGTTTAGAAAAAAATTCTGCACGTGCCGGTGCTCCGGGTAAAGCCTTTTTACGTATACCCGGTTCAGGCGAGCGCTCAATCGCGGTATCCTTCGCAAGCGACTTAAATCAGAACGCACTGTTTCAGCCAAAGGATTGATTAAAAATGAAAATGACCCATCTTCGAAAATGGTTTGCAGCAACCCTGCTTTCCCTCTCAGTCGTGCCGGCAGCCAATGCCGAGACTTTCGTGTTTACAGCCATCCCGGATCAGGATGAGACCAAGCTTGTTGAGCGTTTCAGTGGCGTGGCTGATTACCTCTCTAAAGAGCTCGACATGGAGGTCCGATACATTCCGGTGAAATCCTATGCCGCCGCTGTCTCGGCTTTCCGCAACAATCAGGTGCAACTGGCGTGGTTCGGCGGGCTGTCCGGTGTACAGGCCCGTCGACTGGTACCCGGCTCCGAGGCGATTGCCCAGGGTGAGGAAGATCAGGCCTTCCAGACGTATTTCATTGCCAACACATCAACCGGAATCGAGCCCGAAGACGAGCTTTCCGAGCTGGAAGAATCTCTTCGTGGTCAAACGTTTACATTCGGTTCCAAAGGCTCCACTTCAGGTCGGCTCATGCCGGAATTCTACATTCGCGATACCTTTGAAGCAGCTCCGGACGACGTCTTTTCCCGCGTGGGCTTCAGTGGCAACCACACCCGCACCCTGCGTCTCGTAGAAGCTGGCACCTACCAGGTGGGCGCGCTCAACTTTCAGGTCTGGGAGAAAGAACTGGCGAACGGCAACGTGGACACCGACGCCGTACAGGTGATCTGGGAAACGCCTCCGTACCCGGATTATCAATGGACCATTCGCGGTGATGTGAATGAACGTTTCGGTGATGGCTTCAAGGAAAAAGTAACCGAAGCTCTGCTGGCAATGGATGACCCGGAATTGCTGGAAAGCTTCCCCCGCTCCGGCTTTATTCCGGCTTCCAACGACGATTACGAGCCCATTCGTGAAACAGCCGAAAGCATCGGAATTCTGGATTAATGCCAGGGCTGGAATTTAAAAGCCTGACCGCCAGTTTTGGTGGTGAGCGGGTCGTTGGCCCGCTCTCATTGACCATCAATGACGGCGAACACGTTGCTCTGGTGGGTAAAAGTGGTGCCGGCAAATCCACGCTCATCCGGTTGATGTACGAGCAGGTTGAACATCAGGCCTCGCTGATCCCTCAGGAGCTGGGGCTGGTCAACGCCCTGCCGGTTTTTCACAACGTGTTCATGGGTCAGCTCCACCGGCATAGTGCCTGGTACAACGCCTGGACGCTGGTACGGCCCTTCCAGAAAGATCGGGCGGCCATTTCGGCGCTGCTGGAAGAGCTGGGCATGTCAGAGAAGCAGTGGACTCCGGCGGCCTCCCTATCCGGTGGCCAGCGGCAGCGTGTGGCTATTGCCCGGGCTTTTTACCGTGAGTCACCCACATTGCTTGCCGATGAGCCTATTTCCGCTCTGGATGGCCTGTTGGCTCACCATGTGATGGATTTGCTCACCCGCCACTTCACCACCAGTGTGATTGCCCTGCACGATGTTGATATGGCGCTGAAGTACTGTGATCGTATCGTCGGCATTCAGGATGGCCGAATCGCACTGGATGCGCCGGCCAATGAGCTGGAACTTACCGACATCACGGCCCTGTACTGACCCATGTTTTCCTACCCGACCGTCAAAGCCAGCTTTATATTTCTCGCCGTTGCCGTGGCAGGGCTGCTGGTGGCCGATATTGCCATTACCACGGCCAACCCCTGGCGGGATCTGGGGCAATTCTTCCTCGGAGTAGCCTCCCCCAATTTCTTCAGCACCGAAGGTCTGGCGACAGCCCTGCTGCGCACCGTGGCTTTTGCCTTTGTCGGTGTTGCTCTGGGCAGTTTCTTTGGATTTCTGCTGGCACTGGTTTATCGGCGTTTACCGGTACGTATTTTCTGCGCCTTTGTTCGCGCCATTCATGAACTGTTCTGGGCGCTGATTTTTCTTCAGTTTTTTGGCTTTCATCCGCTGACCGGCGTATTGGCCATTGCCATTCCCTACGCTGGCATTTTCGCCAAGGTGTATTCCGAAATTCTTGAAGAGGCGGATCAGGAGCCTGGTCGCCTGCTGCCGCCCGGGACTGGCTCAATTGCGGCTTTCCTGTACGCCAAGGTCCCCGACTGCTGGGTGCAGCTTCGCACCTACACGGCTTATCGCCTGGAGTGCGGCCTGCGGTCTTCCGCCATTCTTGGCTTTGTGGGTTTGCCAACGCTGGGTTTTTACCTGGAATCGTCGTTCTCCATGGGCCTGTATTCCGATGCCGGCGCCATGCTTATCCTGTTCTATGTTTTGATCGCCACCATGCCGCTGTGGGTTCGGCCAAAGCTGCTGCCAATCTATATTCTGGCAGCGCCTTTTTTCCTCGGCGAAGGGCTGCCGATTGTCTGGGGTAACGTAGAACGGTTCTTCACCGAAGACATTATCCCCTCGCCCCTGCGCGATGGCGAAGGGCTGGCCGGCCTTATGCCATGGCTGAGCGATGTCATGGTGAACGAGGCCCTGCCCGGCATCTGGAATACCGTGGTGCTTACCCAGATTGCCCTGGTGGCTACCGGCATTCTGTCGCTGCTGGCGTTTCCGTTGATTTCCAGGCACTTTGGCGGGCCGGTTCGACGTACGTCAGGACATGTGTTCCTGGTGATCGCCCGGTCAACGCCCGAATACATCCTGGCCTATATTCTTCTGCAGCTGTGGGGGCCGTCCATGCTGCCGGCGGTGGTGGCCCTGGCACTGCATAACGGGGGCATTATTGGCCATCTTATCGGCCGTCAGAGCAACACCATTCATTTGCGGCCAGACGCACCAGAAGGGTTTACCCGATACAGCTGGGAGCTGGTACCAAGGCTCTACCGTCCGTTTCTGGCGTTCCTGTTCTATCGGTGGGAAATCATCATGCGGGAAACCGCGATACTGGGTATTCTGGGTATCTACACCCTGGGCTTCTACATAGACAGCGCCATTCAGAACATCCGCTTTGACCGGGCCATGCTACTGATCCTGATCACGGCCGCCCTGAACATCGGTGTAGATGCACTGGGGCGCTATATACGGCGCAGGCTGGCACTTCAAACCATGCCAACCTGCTGACACCGGTTTATTTAACGGCGTTAAAAGTGAGCCTTTCCTCTCCGGTATCCAAAGACTCATGGCCACTGCGAAGCTCTACGCGCCAGATCATCTCGGTACCGGTCGCACAGAAAGGTGCGGTGAAGGTCGCAGAGTACTGCCCATCTTCTTCTTTTGTCAGCGGTACGGGGTATTCGCCCATATACATGGACTCGCCACGTAGTACTGCCAGGAAGCGCTCCGGTTCAACCGGCGCCGTGAGTTCAAAGTGATACTCCACGCCCTGCTCGCCGGCTTCTCCCGCTTCCAGAGCTGCACTCCATTGCCCTTCGCGAGTAGACCAGGTGCAGGCTTCAGTGAGCAGATCACAGGAGGAACGGCCTGACGATTCACCGCCACCAAACCATGGGGTGTCGTCACCGGAATTGAAAACGGTAATTGCGATAACGCCGATAAGTAAACCTATGGCGAGGTAAGCTCGTAACATGATGCGCCTCGTAATGAATGTGAAGCCGGGCATTATGAGGGTATTTGCCGTCAGCGCAAAGGTTTCTAAATACCCGTCAGCGTGAGAAAATAACCGGCTTTCCCAATCCAGTTGATTCAACAGACAGGATGACGCCGTGCAACCGGATATCTCCGTAAAGCACCTGAACAAAACCTACGAAGATGGTTTCCAGGCTCTCAAAGACGTAAGTCTGGATATCTATCCTGGCGAGATCTTCGCCCTGCTCGGCCCCAATGGTGCCGGCAAGACCACGCTGATCTCCATCATCTGTGGCATCGTCAATAAAGGCGATGGCGAAGTAACGGCTGCCGGCAATGATATCGTGCGGCAATATCGCCAGGCGCGCGAAGCCATTGGCCTCGTGCCCCAGGAGCTGAATACCGACGCATTTGAGAAGGTCTGGGATGCGGTGTCTTTCAGCCGGGGCCTGTTTGGCAAGCCCCCCAACCCCGCGCATATCGAGAAGGTGCTCAAAGACCTGTCCCTGTGGGACAAACGCAACAACCGCATTATGTCGCTCTCCGGCGGCATGAAGCGCCGGGTAATGATCGCCAAGGCGCTGTCGCACGAGCCCCGCATTCTGTTTCTGGACGAGCCCACCGCAGGTGTGGATGTGGAACTGCGACGGGATATGTGGGAGATGGTTCGCAAACTGCGGGAAAATGGCACCACTATCATTCTCACCACCCATTACATCGAAGAAGCCGAAGAAATGGCGGATCGCATCGGGGTGATTCGTGACGGCCAGATCATCCTGGTGGAAAACAAAGACCAACTGATGTCCAAACTGGGCAAAAAGGAACTGCGCCTGCACCTGCAGCAGAAGCTGGAAAAAATACCGGGTGAACTGCTTCTCGAGCCGGTTGAACTGTCAGACGATGGCTACGAGCTGATCTACACCTTCGATGCCCAGAAACAGCAGGCTGGCGTAGCACGACTGCTGCGAACACTGGGAGAGCTGGGCATTGAGTACCGGGACCTGCAAACACGGGAAAGCTCGCTGGAAGAAATTTTTGTTGGCCTGGTGCACGAATAACCGCTCGCCCGAACGGAGAACGTAATGAATTTTTATGGTGTGAAAGCAATCTACAAGTTCGAGATGGCGCGCATGCGGCGAACGGTGATGCAAAGCGTGCTGGCGCCGGTGATCTCCACCTGCCTGTATTTTGTGGTGT
>Ga0209300_1000312_pt1 | contig 27512 bp, 14 predicted proteins | sample Shrwel_input2_RT_FD_187535 | JGI IMG/M metagenome (GOLD analysis project Ga0209300, IMG submission 187535) | Subsurface microbial communities from deep shales in Ohio, USA - Utica-3 well 1 S input2 RT (SPAdes) (version 2) ... | reverse complement strand
GTCTGGTACTCGGCTTCGGAGAAGGTGATCTGGTCCATGGTGGCGACGAATCCTATGCGGTTGGCGATGGCCGTATTATCGCTGATTTCGAGACTTATTCAGAGTCTCCCTAGAAAATCTAACTATCTTTGGTATCGGCTAGTATCAACTTAGCGACCGTGTAAGATGTTAATTAAAATTCCGATTTCCGCTTGAAGCTTCGAGCAGCTTGCCAACATGGTCTGCTAGCTTATATAGGGACTCAGATTCCAAACGCTCAATGCGAGATATAATCTCTGTCAGATCAAGCTCGTCAAGACGCGACTCTACCCAAGAAATTAAGATCGTTAACTTTTCTCTTTCTTTTTCCACTAAACCATCGGGCGCAGCTCTCAGTTCGCGAAGGAGCCTCTCGCATTCACCTCGAGATAGCTGACCTACTTGGTCTTCCAGGCCCGAAAACTGCCTCAACCAGCTTTCGGCGGCTTCGCGAACTATAGTTAGGTGGAGATGACCAATGCGTTCTGATAACTTTTCCTGGGCGGCGTCAATTGCGTCTAGCTCTACACGGCCTAGGTAAGAGGGAATTTCTTCTTCCAGGGTCCTGCGCTTTTGCCGTGCGTCTTCAAGAGTGAGCGCCTGAATAGATTCATTATCGGGGATAAAGCCCCGCGCCCAGAGAGCGGCTTTCTCCTTCACGGCCGCAACGAGCTCACTCGCGAAGCGTTTGTAGATCTCTTGGAAGCTCCAGAGTGGCTCAACTTCCTCTTGCTCACACCACTGTTCTAATTCATCACATCTCTCGGCAATAGCGCGAGCTAACGTCGCCTCGACCTGCTCTGGGCCACCAGAAAGGTCTGTCCATGCCTCAAAATCCGCGCAAATTCTATCAAGCTGACGGCGAGCATCTTCTATGTCACCAAGGTCCCGCTGTTCGGCAAACACATCGCGTAACCGCTGCACTTGGGAGCGAAGCTGGTACGCCGAATCCAGAGAATAAATCTCTGCGTCGTAAAGCTTGGCCAGCGACTTTCGATGCTCACCGACCATCTCAGACGCTTTTGCTTCGAGACTTTTGAGCTGGACGATCAGTTCCTCGAGCTCCGGATCCATTTGATTCCGCCCGCCTTCCTCAAGGACTTCAATGAACCGCTTCGCTTTACTACGGAGGTCGTCCAACTCCACGATGGTGGATCGAGACGAGATGGAGGTGACGTCAACCAATTGCTTCGCTTCAGCCAAGGCGCTTTGGTATTTAAACCGGTCTTCTACGTGGGAGATAGAGTGGATCTTTTGCTGTTCCGCAGCCGCCGCTAAACTTGGTAGTTCCAATTTCTTAAGGGTGTTCTCAGCCTTATCCATCTGCTTCCGATAGTCAGCCACTTGCTGCGGCGAGCGACACACCGAACGTTCAATCCAGCGCGCGCCCTCTTGGGTCGCCCATTGCCGAGCCACCTCCAAGAGGCCATCAACCTCTTCGATGTGGGACTCTTCCCATTCTCCGTTGGTCACGAGTTCGTGGAAGTCGAGAATTCGATCGCACACCGCCAAACCGGCGATCGAATTTTCTTTTCGTAGACGGCGCTCAAGCTCTCGCTGAATCTCTTCGGAGCGATGCTCAAATGCCGACAACTTCGCTTGGGATTCCCTGGCCTCATCGACTAGCTTTTCGAATCTGTAGAGAAGCTCATCTGGGACAGGATCCTCTTTCTCCATTAACTTGGCTTGCCGATAGAACTCCAAGCGTTGTCGATGCCGAGACACGCTCTGCCAGCGATCAATCAAGCTCTGCCAGCGCTCCAGCGCACCTTCACTGATGGTTTGCAGGGTTGACTGCGACAGGATCTTCGCATCAAAGTCCGAGGCCTTTAGCGCATGACTAAGCCAAGTGGACACATCGCAGGCTTGTCCGGCGACCGAAATACGCCAACGCGGGACCCGGCGCCCCAAAAATAGCCCTAACAACAAACTTGCGGACGCGATATTCAAGCCAAACGGTGGCAAAAACAGGGCCTTTCGAGTTTGCTCCAAAGTTCGTTCTGGATCGTCCTTGTGCCATACATCCATCTGCTCCAAAACCGCTTGAACCTTTGGATGGCCCGGCACGCTCGAAACGTTGCCGCTCTGATCTAAGATCCTCCAAGCGTTTGCGAGTACTTGGCCAGCCCTATTGCGAAGTCGTACAGGCCGAGACTGAATCCATTCGTCGTTGAGCTCGCCCTTGACGAGTGCTCGGACCAACTCCAAACCGTCTTTCTTGGCCTGACCTCCAGTCCCCGAACCTGTGGCAAAGCCATCGAATGGAAAGGGGATAACACTGGGATAACATTCCGAGAAGATTTCTTGCCCCGCTTTGGTTAACCGCTTTACCTTAAGTTCGGCAAAGCCAGCTGCCTGGCGATGACCTTCAGACAGAGACGTCGCGGTCTCTTCTTGGGCAAAGCTTTGGGCGCGGGAAAGATCAGCTGCCACAAATCTACGGTAGCGCTCTTTCTCTTCGTCGGAAAAGCCACGCTCCAATACCCAATAGCGCTTCAATGCGTCTGCGAGACGGTCTTTCGAATCGGGAAGATAGACCACCCATATAGGGGCCTGGGCCACACCATAGCGCGAAAGCTCGTTATAGAGCACATCGGTAATTGCGTTGCGGAGCTCTGCCAAAGACTCATCAGACGACACGTAGGTATAAATGATGCGGCCCTTGGCTTCATTCACATCAATCGCACGAGACCAATCTCTGAAAGCATTGGTGATCGTGTGAAAGACTGTCTGCGAAGAGGCGAACAGGGGATCAAACTTCCAGTCCTGTGTCGTAATTGCATTCTCTTGCGCAAAGCTAGTTTCAACGTAAGAGAGGTTGCACAGTGTCCGGCCGAAATTTAAAAACAGATTCCCCGCATCATCGATATTAGAATCACTGTAACGACTGCGCATCAAGCGCATAAATTGGCCACGTGTCGCCGCGTCCTGAACTAACTCATACTGGCCAAAGTCAGGATTCCATTCCAAAAGACCAAGTTCTTCCGTCAGGGTAACTATTGTCTCGTGTAATGCTGTTTCAGTGACACCGGCCGCGAGACGAAGGAAGTAGTCGTACAATTCTTTTCCCGGAAGGCGCACACCAAGCTTCAAACCAACAGCCGAAGCCGCCAATACTTTTCGGCCTGATTGGCTGAGAAATGCTTTTCGTTCCTCCAGAATGCTTTGCAGGGTTTCGGCGATCGTTCCGCCTCGTGCCTGCTCGGCCGACACAAATTCGGGTAGCATTCCATTTAGCAACAAGTCAGCAGCCGATATCGTGGTCGGCGCGTTGTTTGCAGAGATGCTCGGCTGATCTCCCAACCGCTCAATTGCCTCTTTAGCGATGTTGAGGGCGGAACGCGACTGCACGACATCCTGCTGTCGGGTTAGGAACCAAACGGCGAAGGAATGTAATGGCCAACAGCCTGAAGTGATCACTTGCTTGAACTTATCGAGATCCGCCCATACTGGAAAACGCTTGGCCTCGGGAACCGCCCGGAGTAAAAGGCTGTGTTCGGCTTCTACGTTGTCGTTATGAAGAACCTTCTGATCGATAAAATCCGTGTGTTTTTTCTCAATTAAATGGGCAAACAAGGTTTCAAGATTGGTTGAAAGATAAGATTTTTGTGCTGCCTCAAAGCGTGTGATGTAGCGCTGGAGATGCATTAGATCCCGTCGGTCTAAACGGCTTACATAGGCTTTGAGATCGTACTGAATAAAGCCTAGGAAGCGCGCTCTACCACCAGCATCTTGGATCCCCTGGAACAACTGCTGAAGTGCTGAATCTCCAGCAAGGTGGGGATGCTCGGCTGCATACTCTAAAAACCGTCCAAACTCGTCGAATAAGATGAATAGGCCGCTGAAGGGGCCATTTTCATTGCAGTATTGGGTGGTGACGGTGGCAATAAGGTCCTGGACAGACTCATTGCCTTCGACTGGAATGTGAGCTCCGTTGGCGGCTTCGTAGATCGTGTCCACCGCTGCGTAGGTCACCTCATCATGCTCGTCAAGACGCTCGATAATCGCGACTTCATGTAGCCCCGGTAGGACTTCAGCGAAATCAGCTTGCCGCAGAGAAATATTACGCCGCACAAAATTGGCGGCGATATTGAACCTTGGCGATAACTCCTCGATGGGGGAAAGGTCGCAACCAGCGTTCTTCAATTGGAGAATTATTTGACGAGCAATCTCCGATCCAAGATTAAAATTTGCCATGCCATCGAGAGGCACCACGAGAGTCGGCCTGCCTAGCACCTCTAGTGACTCTGATAGTTTCTGGCCCACCTCATTATCTGCCCGAGCCACGCTCTCACGAATTACATTTGCAGTCGGTTCGCCGGGGTTGGCAAGCAATTTCGCTAAAGTGACGGCCAAGTGCGACTTCCCCGAACCGTAACCCGCGATGGCTAGTGAAAACGGATTTCCTTGCTTTTCGCTTCCTTGGGCGATTTCTTCAACGAGGCTGGTAACGAACGTAGCCGTATCCTTAAGGACATATCCGTCGGCAGGACTACTTGAGTGAACCGCGTGATACCGTGGACCATGAAATACGAAATTTGCTGCGGCACGCTCAGCTTTTTCCGGGTTTTCCTTAACCCAGCGGAGCTGTACAGCACCCTCGAAGAACAAATCATCACGGAAGTGAACGATGTCTTTTACAAGAACCTTGTCTTTATTATTAGATAAGTCGGTCATACATAACCCCTAACACGTCATCCGTATTCATAAGACGAGTAAGAATAGGAGCTCCCGTCTGACGATCCAAGCGGAACAGGCCTGCGACCTCCGCTGAGGCAAGAAAGTCGCTCTGCTCCTCATTGTTCCAACCAGTGGCAGCCATTAAGCCACTCTCATTTTCAAGCTCACGCAGTGCAGCTTGGCTTTCTCCCGGGCAAACGTCATCCCATATCAAAAACAAGAGTGCACCCAAGGTATCGAAAAATGCCGGCTGCAGCGGCATCTTACGCAGACGAATGCGACCGCCCTCTTGTTGAATCGCCGCGGCTTTGCCTAATGCTGCCGTATCGGCGTAGCTTCGCACCAAAGGACCGACAGCATCTCGGCTACTGCCGTATTTATTCTCGAGATATGCCTCGAAGTCTGTCTCGTCAAGATCCCGGCCAAGCGCTGCCGCCGCTTCAACAAATATCGCATGCCACACCTCGGCGCCCCCCTGGGCGCGGCATAACATTAGATGTAAAGCCCATTGAGTGGTTTGTTCAATTAGATGGCTATCCTCATCCATGATCGTTTTTCCGAGAGAAGTCAGATGAAGATAAATCCCTTCTCCTGCTTTAGTGACGATGTCAATTAGCCCCATGCCCCTTGCGTACTGAAGCAGAGGCCGAACCTTCCCAGAGCTTTTTCCGGTTGGGATACCGGTTTGGCCGGAGATAGTTGCAATAGTGGTTGGGCCGTCAATCGCTTGGGCGAACGCTAGTAACGCACTGAGATAGTGTCGCTCAGGCTGAAAGGTCATATGGAAGCTCAATGGCAAACGCTCTTTCACTGCAGTCACGACACATCCCCTAGCCTGTCATTTAGTGCAGTCACCGCAACCTTGCGAACTATTACCCTGAGATCTCCATTCGGACGCTGTTCGTACCCCGCTGAAAGGCACTCACCTTTTTTTAGGGCAGACAGCTGTGTAGCCCAGTCCTCAGCCGAGCTGTTCGGTATCATATTCTTTAATATCGTAGCGTAGGTCCTAAGTTCTGTAGAAGCAGGAGCAAAAAACAACTTGTGTGCCGCCTGAAACAATCGATCCCGTTCTTCGCTACTGAAATTACTTAAAGTTTGGGTTGCCAGGATCATGGACGCACCAAATTTCCGCCCCTCCCTAAGGTATTTCTCCAGGGGAGACCCACTGCGGTGGTCCAGGTTCTGAACTTCGTCGAGTACAACTGGTAGCGGTCGATTTTTTGAGCCAGTTCGCTTCATAAAATCCCAAAGATCCCACAGAACAAATTCAATAATAAGCCGTTGGATTTCCGGAGCGATATTGTACAGCTGAAGAATCTTCACCAGCCTATGATGGTCTTTGAAGATCTCCGGCCAGGCACTCTCACTGGCATTCGCAAAAGGCTCCGTGCGTGCCAAGGGCATAATCTTGTTGGCGAGCAAAACTTCCTCATCAGCTTTCAGTTGGTTGTAAAGGCTTTCAAGGGTTAGATCGCCCGCGGCAACACCTTGCTCGATGCTGTCAACCAAAGTCGCCTTCTGCTGCTCGCCCAATGAGCTGTAAACTGCGGTAAAAATACTTGCGACGCGCTTTGCCACTTCGAACGGTTTTTCTACGATTGGCCCAAGACCTTCAAATTCAGCGGACTGTGGCTTAAACGGATCGAGAGGTAATTTTTGTCCGGCCGCTACTACGTAACTTTGGGGCGCTGCTATGCGCTTGAATTCATCTTCAAGTTGGTCGGGCTTAAAACCATCGGTGTAATCGATAACCAAAGCGTTTTGCTTAACCTTCGCCATTTCTAGCAGCAGCGCTTGAATTGCGTAAGTTTTGCCGTTGCCTGACCCGCCAAAAACCAGCAGGTGCCGATTGGGCAGTTGTTCATGACCGAATTCCCAATATACAGGCTGCCCTTCGCCACCGTGAGCGGTCAATTCTTGTCCTATTAAAAGGCGCTCGGGTACGCGCAACGGGGAGTCTTTGACAGACGTCACCCCCGACTTCACCGCCGTTGTGGTGTGCTCGCTAACTTCAACGCCGCCCGTCTCAGCCGTTTCCGTGAGCGGCGTCTCTGCAGCTGGTTGTCGAAACTCCTCCTGACCCGATGCATTTGCGTCGCGCCGTTGGCGATCCTCAGAAGGCTCGACAGAGCAGACCGGACCTGAATTCCGCCCATCCACTGCCATTTGGCGGCAAGAAGCTTCCGTGAACTGGCCAACCTGCGCAGCGGCCGACGGCCATATTTTTTGCTTTACTTCTTTTCCCTCGTTGAGCAGTACGTTGAGCACCGCTTTTTGACCAATAGCCGCGTGATGAACTTCGAGCGTCTCCTTATGCCCATTAATTAATAGGTGACCTGCCGAACGTACCCTTCGCAACTCGAGCCCGTCTTCAGCCGAACGTTGATCGTTGGTCCAGAAGGTTGCGCCCACTGCGCGCCAATTAATAACAAAGTGACCTTCTGCCATCTGTTCGAGGGCATTTTCCAGCATTTCCCTATCGGATGGCTTTACCGAAAGAACATTGCGCACCACCAACGCCCGATGAAGCTGTCCCCACCAATAGCGTCGATCAAAAGCCGCCGGCGGAATCTCGGCCTTAACGGGAAGGAACAAGCTACTGAGGTGAGTTAATCCAGCTGCAGCTTGCGCAACCGACTCTTCCACATGATGATTGGACTCTTGGCCGACCTTGCATTCAACTACAGTCGCATCGATTACAAGCTTTCCCTGTTTCACTGTTGCCTCAAGCAGCAACAGGTCCGGTCGCAGTCCATCGTATGCGCCGTCGAACCAATGCACAAAGGAGTCCAAAGGCAAAGCGGCAGCGACCAAGGAGGAGCGCTCCAGGTACAGGCGATTAGCCATGGCGTAACCGATAACATCCCGCATCACCCCTTCGCTCCCCAACGCACTGACGAGCGAAAGTCCGGTGACGGACTGCGCCTCGTCCATGAGCGTATAAGCAACCGTATTGCATTGTTCGGCGGACCACTCCTGATAGATTTGGCCCAGCCGCCGGCTGACACCTCGTGCCAACTCTCCGGTGGTGTTGCTTTCCGTGGACAGAGTCAGGTTGAGTTCGCCATACGAACCAACGCCAGAGGCAAAGCCAACCAGCTTTCGCTGATCCTGAGCCTTTTCCCCTTCATCCAAGATCAGCGTCTTATCAACGAACCGATCGACACAGGTCACCCACCGACAACAACGATGCATTTCCTGAGTGAATTTCTGCTCTAATTCGCCATATTCGACCTGATTAAAGATCACATGATGGCTACCTGGATAGTCTGGATTTTTGAGACGGGCCGTCATTTCTGCATGGCGCGCAGCGACTTTAAACCTTCGATTGCTCACCAAACCTCGACGCAGATTAGGATCGGTTGAACTCGCCAGCCTTGGATGCTCGCAGATAGGGAATTTGCCTACTTGGCCCGCCGCCCAATCAATTTCGAAGGGTTGGGTTGGGACTACGGAGTCGCCTCCGCATTGATCATTGAGAAAGTCAAACAGGAACCCTACGTCATAAGCACCTTTCACGGATTCCAATAAGCTTTGCACCTCTTCACGCGTGCGGGCTGGACGGTAGGCAATTTTTAGCTTACACGGACGGTTTCGATTTTCCTCTCTCCCATTCCAACGCTCTTGCCAGCGAAGCAAGACTTCCTGGGCTCGGGTTGCGGAGGGGCCGCGCCCAACCAAACGCACGCTTACGACGAAGGGAACGTCTGTTGCCCCCGATTGCTCTTTGGTTGCTTCGGTAACGAAGCTATCGATGCCGGCAACGATGGGACGTAGATCTTCGACATTGGCCGCTAAAATGGAGAGCCGGTCTGCGGCATATGGATGAATCTTACTGAACGCCTTGAGGGTGCGTTGGATCATTGTAGATTCCGGCGTGATCCGCAGATACGCCGACAACCCCTCTTCGGACGACGCATCTTCCGATCGCATTTCCGCCTGAGCAGCCAAAGTAGGCGTCCTCGTCGGTTTCTCGCCCAAGCGGTGAATCAGACCGAACGAGCGAAGGTTGGTCGTGAGCGTCCTCGAAGCATCAAAGACCAGGCCGTAAAGAGGGCGACGCAATTCGACCAAGCCCAGCAAACGATCGAACGCGGCTTTCCCGGCTTTTGCATCCTTCTGGAGCAGAGTCCGAAGCGTTTCACCAAGCCCATCGCGTAGGAACACTTCTCTTGCCTGCACGGTTTCCGCGATTGCGGGTGTAATGCCAGTAGCCACCAACGCTGGGACAAACGCATTTGTCGGAGACAGGTTCTCAGGAACGCAGACGAAGGCCTGATAGAGGCGCCTTAGTAGATCAGCTCCTAGCGCACAGCGGTCCTCGTCTCGTTTTAACGCCAAGTCCACCGTTTCGCTGTAGCTTTTCACAAGATCAATCAGTGGTTTATCGATCGCCGCAAAGTAGCCTTCATTAGCTAGCGCTGAAATAAAACCCCTGTAAGCACTCGAAAGTTGATCAAAAGCGTCACGCGTCTTAGCGTCCAAATCCTCTTCCGGAATTCCCTCTAAGACATCTTTTACAGATGCTTCCCACATCCCGGTTGAAAGCAGCCGATTAGCTTCTTCGTCGTCAATTGCAAAATACAGTTCATCAAGGGCCGATCCCATGTGAATAACCGGCAATCGCAACGAGGGCTCTTTCTCCAGCTTTTCAAGCATGAATTGGGCAAAACTATGCCTAACGCGTTCCTCGTGGTTGGGTGGTATAATCCAAACGAACGACCGGTCCACCGACAACCGGCTGACTTCGGCTTCGGCGGTTACACGAAAAGTCAACCTACTTTCCTTAATCCCCTTTGAAATAATATCGACTGGTCGCTCATCTCGACCAAAAGCCACGGATAGCGAGACAGCCTTTTTCTCGACATCATCATCGTTAGGGTCAGAATCTAGTTCCAATTCAAAGCCGCTAAGAAAGTCGTCAATTCCACCTACTAGTCCACGATAGGCTTCCTCAGCGATACTCGAATCCTCTCCCTGCTTGGGAGTATCAAACTCGAACCGTTCGATTGTCACTCGAATCTGTTTGAGGTGTAAGGGTGCCCAATCGGTCCCACAACCCTTGGCGAATTCCTCAACACTCGAAAAGATGGCGTTTGCCAAGGTTGAAAACGCAGGCCCCCTGAGACGCGTTGGCGTGTTACGACGATTTGACGTTTTCTTCGTCTTGGTCTTTAGGATCTTGATAACGGGTGTGAAATCTGTGTGCAGAAGTCGTTCTTCTGACTTACGCGTCCCCTGCTGGACGAACGTCTCAAGCGTATCGAGAAAATCGTCCGTAGAGTCATAAGGAGTGTGATTGATCACCTCAGGTGCGACCGCCAAGTCCTTCCTAGCCTGCTCGATATTCTGTAATGCCTTCTTTCGACCGCTTGCTTCCCGATACGCATCCCTCTTAAACAAGCGTGCGGCGTCGTCGAGCAAGGTCAATCGCTTGGCGGGATTGGCCGGGGAAAAAATGGGCGGGATCCCCCAAACTGGCAGATTTTCATAAGCCAGAGCCAAAGTTTCACTGGCGTTGTTGCAGTTGATGGCCTTCGGAAGCAGATTCTTTTCAAGGAACTCAGATAGCTGGAACAAATTCCTCGGGCGAATTTTAAATAGCTGTTCAAAAAACGCATTAAATTTTTGAACAACACCTCCGTCGATATCGGGCAGATTGGCCTCGTGCAAAAACCTTTGAGCCCAATCCGTGTAATCGCTGTTCAGCCGTTCCCTAAAAAGCACAGTCTCATTTACGACATTGAAGTCAGCTAAGCCACCTCTGTCCGTAGCATGATCGATACCCGCCAGTACCACCAACAGGAGGTCTTGCCCCTTCGATGCCGTTAAGTTGCGGTAGTGCGTGAGGCGATCTTCCGTATCCACCCACCCTTTATTTTGCAGCCGAATTGCTTCTTCGGAATCAGTTTGTAATCCACTGCTTAACCAATGTTGGTTAAGCCCAAATGCCACTTTCAGATGGTATTCAATCTTGGCGTTTTTAGAAGCCACGTAATCCAATAGTTGTTCGAAGATAGCGTGGATGGCTTGTGGTGGCATGGACTGAGTAAACACACGGAGTTCTGCTGGCTCACCAGGGGTTAAATCCGCAAGCTCTCGCTCAACCTGCTCTTTTACATAGTCGACGACGGTCTGGGTATAAAATCTCATGTTTTCTTCTTAGCCCGGTTTTTAACAAGAGGCGTTGCATCAGAAAGAGGGATTAAGAACCCCCCACGCTTCAGCTCATCTTCAAGCCAAGCGGCACAGTCATTGGGGACTGCTGGTCGAATGCCGGCGCTGAGGGTGGAGAGCGCCTCCTGGATTTGAGTCGCACCCGCAGCGATGCCGAAGTGACGGTATAAACGCTGCAAGAATTCGTCAAAAGGGAGACGCTCGCCCGGTTCCAGCAATACCGCAACCAAGGTTTCTACTAACGACGAAGGGAGCGTGAAACGCATGGGGCCTTTGGGTGGAACGATCAGCCCAATTTGTTTTCCGAGCGATCTAAAGAGCTTGAAGCCATGGGCATCAGCATTTCTGAAATTTTTATCGTCGTCGGTTAACGCCGAGAGAGTCGGTAGCTTTGTCGAGCGCACCGCGCCGTACAACAGTTCCTCGGTAGCACTAACGGATGCGTTAGATGCTTTCCCGAGATCTGTTCCTACTCCAGCATTGGGGCCGACAGTTACCCAGCTGTACCCACCCTCAAACTGTTTCTTGCCGCCACTCGATCGTTCGCCGACCCACCGCACGGCTTGGAAGCAGACACTGCGCAAAACGTGCAAACAGCATAGGTCTTGAAGCACACGCATTTTTTTGAGGGCGTCTTGATTGGACAGGACAACATTGCTCAATTCCCAGGCAAACAGTGCGGCCTCACGCCAGCTTGCTGAATGTACCCATCCAAACGACTGACGCGAGAGTTTTTCGTTAATGGCCGGGGTCTCCATTGCGGTGTGTTCAATCACCGCACCCAATTGCGAAATCGGCCCATCGATCACAGACAAAGTGTCCCTTAGCCCGCCAGCCAATTGACCACGGACAGCCACCCAATCCACGTAACTGTATTCATCATTCAGCCACTGAGAGGCCTGGTCACATCGCGCTTCCTGCAACACATGCCAAAGCTGCAAAAACAAAACTTCGCCACCACGCGCCATAAAGTTATGGCTGCCCGTTGAAAAGTGCCTCTCTGCGGCGGGCCAATTCTCGACATTGGCCCCTTTCGCGTCGGTGTGGCGCCAGTCAATCTCACGTGCAAGTAGAAAGTCGGAAGCCGGAATGAAACTGTGTGTGACCCAAGTCCGCTCCCCAGCAACGCCCACGAAACCCGAGAACAATTGTTGCAGAACCCGAACCGCTCGTTCACTGCCTTCCCCACTGTCGCTCTCGATGTTGGATTGCATGTCCTCGACCAACTGTGAAAATCGCTCAACATGTGTCTTGTGGCGTGTTTCGAGTTTCGATGACGGGAAGAAGGAGAACAACTTCACGGCAAGCCGACTCTCGGGCAAGTACTCCAATCCGCCTTTGAGATCTTCAGGTAGGTCAGGAAAGCCTCTTCCTATCTCACCAGCCTCGCTTTCCTTCTTAGAATTAAAACACAATAGAAACTCTGCCAGGTACTCCAACGGGGTCTGATCTTTGTAGAATCGACGTCCGAACGCCCGCACGGCAGGGTTACTATCCGTTTGTTTTTCAATAGAGATATTTGGAAATCGTATGGTGTTCATTATTGGTAAACCAACTTCTGGCCGCCGTCGACCGGCGTGAATTTGTGGATTCGAAGGTCACCTTGGGCATCAATCTCAAGGAGCTTAACGTTATCGGCCGAGGCCCGTACCCGCTCCAACAAATCGCTACGGAACTGTTCTAAGCTCGCCCCGTGGATGGCGTCTAAGTCACTCGTTAACTCGCCCAAGTCTTTACTGATGATGTAATCAAGTAATGGCAAACTCAGCTCCAGACTTGCTTCCGTGACGGGATGCTTCAGTACCGGCAACCCACTGACCTCGTCTAGGTCGATGGTGAATTCGTCAAACGGAATCTTCCCAAGCACGATTTGAACTGACTGGAACACCTTCTCATCGGGACGTCTAAGGGTGATGTATAAGCTTTCACGTTTATTTCTTGGCACGGACGCACCGATGTACTCTTCCATCAACACTCCCAACACTTGTTTCACAAAGCGCTGTTTCTCCATACCCGACAAATTGTGGTTTACTCTCCAGGCCCGGAGTTTTCGGAGCATTGGCGACTGCAGGAAATCATCGAGGAAAACCTCAGCTGATGCGTGATTTTCCTCACGAGGCGAACCGAACATGTAGGTGAGGCGCCGAATTTCCCGCCGAGCATTTCCGTCGTTCGAACTGCCCAAACGCGATGCGAAGTGCGCCCTCACTTCACTGAGTGGGACGGGATAAAGCCAAGCCCCTTCAAGCTTGCCTTCGTGCATCTGTTGATCGAAGGTCGGCGACTCAGCAATACCAAAATGAAGGTCTGCCATTTGGCGTAGACAAGACAATGCGTCCACCGCTTGAAGACTAAGTTGGCTACCATGGCCAAAGAAGGTCTCGCTGAACACGCCCCGGAATTTGGTTTGCGGATCTTGCCGGATTTGTTCACACGACAACCCACCCGTGAGACTGAAGCTCAAATGGGCCGCTATCTGACGCATGGTCATACGCCGGCCATAAGCATCGAGTCGACGGTAGACGTCTCCGACTCGTTTGCCAACGGTATCGGTGCACTTATTCATCACGTCCACGTTGCGCCGTATCGGGCAGCGATCTTTCGCTTCACAGCCACTACACCGGTCCCAGCCAGGATGGGAGACAAGCTTTGACAGCAATCGTTCAGCGGTATCGACGTTACTGAGCATGCTAAGGTTTGCCACATACACCCGTTTCGTGCCATCGAGTTGCAGCAAGTTCACGTCTGAGACTTTGTCCTTTAGGAGCGGCTGGTTCAGGCACTCTAGGATCTTTTGCTGAGCGTCTCTCTGGCCAGACCCTGCTTTCGCCATCATATCCGTAAACGAACTTAGGAGGGGGCCGGTATTACTTACGATTAAAGCGCTGCCGGGTTGGTTGAATGCATTGTCTAGCTTGTGTGCTCGACTTTGTGCTGACAACTCACTCATGTCCTTCACAATCGTAAGCTGATGTCCCTCCAGCGAGACAATCTCCTCTTCTTCGGGCGATTTTGGTGCCGGCTCGTTGCCCGGCACGCCCAGGGCGCGCTTCCAGATATCTACAGCCACGGTTGACTTGCCATCGCCTGCGTGCCCGGTCAGTACAACCACGACACCGCTCTGATTGGCCAGCAACTCCCGAATGCTTGAGACAAGATCAAGCTCAACATGTAGGTTAGTAAAGTAGGGACTGATCGCCTGAGCTTCGGCTAGAGCATACCGATTGTCGGCGGAGATATTATGTATGCTGTTCAGATATCTAACAAAACCATCAGCTGCCCTAGCATGCTCTTGACTAGGCTCCCCTGCAGATACAACCGCTTCATAATCTGTCGGAGGATTCGGCTGGTCTTTCGGTATGTCACCGGCAGAATCTACGTTCTCTGCGCCTTTGTCCTCATCAACGAGTAGACTAGAAAATTCCCGCCGAGTCATCGATGCAGATACCGCCGAATCGTCTTTGACCTCAAGCATGGACTGCAAGGTTTGTTTAAGATGCTCGGATTGGTGTGGAGTCAAACCAGACTCGAACAGCAGTGGCACTTCTTTGGAGCCTGTAGGCCGTTTTCCGGTCGCCCATTCAATCAGGGTAACCGCCAGGGAATAGAGATCCCCCGAAGGTGACGCAAGGTAGCCTTCTTTGGTCATCAGGGCGTCGGAGGTATAACCAGGCGTGCCTCCGAGTACTTTGTCACCACTGTAGCTTGCCAAACCGAAATCAATCAATTTGGCGAGCTCTGTCTCGACGTTAAAGACAATGTTGCCGGGGGTGACGTCATTATGGGTGATACCCCCACGCGCTTCATCGTCGCCCCCACTTTGCGGCGGCGCAAGCTCATGTAACCCCGCCAGGCCCTGCAGAATTTGATCTGCCACCAATATGAAGCTTTTAGGATCGGGGCGATCGCCTCTAGCGATAAGGCTCTTAAGTGTGTCGCCTTCGACATGCTCCTCCACGATACACCAATAGGTGTTATTCCACTGAAGAAACGAGCGATATCTGGCGACAAACAAATTGTGCTTTGCAGCTCGTAGAAAATCTCGTTCAGCAAGAACCTTATCTCTGGGCACATCGGCGCTGAAGATTTTCAATGCGGCCAAATCGCCAAAACTGTCTCCTAGAAAAACATCACTAGTGCCACCACCGCCAAGACTCTTTTTTAGAGTCCAGATATTGTGTTCGTCTCCCACTTGGGGTTTTCTTGGTTTCTCCTCAGGGATAGCTTTTTGAACTTCAGCAGGGCTTTCTCCTAGCCATTCAGTGAGCAACCTGAAGACTTCCTGTGCACTTGGCCGGTCTGCGATAGTGACCGATTTCATTCGTGTAGCGAGTTCGCCTAGTTGGTCTTCATCTTTTGTCTTATGAAGTAGCTCACTGAACGTCTGACCCAAGCTGTAAACGTCGAAACCGTAATCCGTATTTCCAGCCAGAGCCTCCGGGGGAAAGAAACGTTTCTCATAGTCCGAGAGCCTATCCGCCATAACCGAGTAATCGGAGCCAGGATCAAACACCAAGTCAAAATCTGTAAGCTCAACATGATCATCGCGCCCAACAATAATGCTACGCGGTGTTACATTACGATGAATAAGACTCTCATCCGAGTTATGAAGGTGGACCAGAGCTCCTGCGATATCTCGTATTACCCGTACTGCAAAGTCTGGGCTCACGCTTACATTGGATTCCAAGACTTGATCGAGGGTTTTGACATCTCCCCACCGACAAACTTCCACAACGAGGCCTTTCTCATTTGGCTGCTTTTTCACAGGCCTAATATTGGGATGCGGGGGTAAACGTTCGAGCACGTCGAGGCTGCGAAATTGGCGTTCCTGCTGGTCCGGAACGTCCGAGGCAATGCCAAATACTCTTAATCGATAGAGCGCATCGCCGCGCTTTGGGCTTTCTTCAGCAAGATAGCTTACGTAGCGATCGTTATGCTCAAGGTCATGCAGAATTCGATAGCCATGAATCTGATCCGCGTAGTCTTCTCGGCGGCAACCTATCTCGAAGTTCTCATCCCAAACTTTCCGCAACCTACGGAAATTTTGAGGACTAAGAACCGCTCTCCCGTTTTCCAGATCTCGTTTGACTCTTTCATGCAAGTACTTCGCTAACTCTTCCATTCCCACAAATGTCAGGTGGTCAGGCAAACGCTTGTTCTGGTCAAGCTGTCGAATGACTTCAAAAGCGTTATCTGCTCCCTCGACGGAGGACTTTTCGGACGTCAATACCACGATCGACTGCACAAAAGGCGCTTGTGCAGCAGGCAATGCTCTCTCTATGAGAGATTTAAACACCTTCGCCTTCGGCAAATTTACGTTATGCGGAATAGGAACTGCCTGGTTATTCCGAAACCATGACCCTGAAGCGATATCAATTTCACCTCGCCAATCCTTTAGCTCTATCACCGCCGCAAAGCTCTCAGAAATAAAGAGCGCATCGCATTCAAATACCCTACGCCCAGGATCAGCAATGTGGATACTTGGGTAGAGTTCGTAATGTTTTGAAGGAAGAAGGAGCGAGTCTAATTCAGCGAAAGCGCGCCTCTCATGCTCAAACTCAGAGTGATCGAATGGCTTCATACGGTCACCTGACCTGCAGTAATCATAAACTGAGACCGGAGATTTCCAGGTTTACGAGAAAAATAACTTGGAGCGTGCCTGAAGCTAAGCCCACTCGTTGAATGCAAATGTGGGAGCGCTGTCGCTCGACGAGCATATGACTCCATCACTGGAGGAATCCTTTGGTCGAAAGTAGCAAATCTTAGCCAACTTGGCATTCCTAGGTTGGCTAGGTATCCGACTACATTATGAGAATCACCGATTGCAGTCGCTCTAAACATAGATGAAACTTACCTTCCTATTAATGTTTCAGGATATCGAAGCTTTACAAGAGTCGCCGATCTCGTCCAGTTAAGAACAAGCTGGCTAACCTCTCTGGTTCCCAGTCTGCTGTAAGCGAGGAGCTGCCCAAAATACAACTCTTGCTTTGCTAGAACATCAGTCTTGTGATCAACGATCAACCAACCGTTTTGTCCACTGACAAACAAATCTATTACCCCGCTCACAACTTGTTTATCGTTATTTAAACCAGTTACTTGCAGTTCACTCTTGTAAGAATCGACTTGACCTGCCATGTGAACTAATTGAAAGCTCAAGGCCTGTAAGTGGGCAAGAACACCTTGCTTATCACCTTCAAGAGGCGCACGTGCGGGGTTAGTTTTTAATGCCCTATCCAACAACGTGGGTTGCATAAAATACACCTGGTATAAACGATGCACCCAAGTACCCACCTCGTTTGCCGGAACGTGCTCAAATTTGTCTAGATCTAGCGCTGGACTGTACTTGGTTGTTTCCGCTTCTTCTAGCTCGGCCTGCCCTCCTTTCTTTCTAAGAGACGGGCTAATCGTGTGTTCTAGTCTTTCAGGTTGCTTCATAAATTCAATGAAGGAAAAAGTTCTTTGGGCTACCTGATAGCCACCATGTTCCCGTTCAGCAGCAGAAGGCATAACTTTCCTTTCTTCAAATAAAGCTCTTTCTGGCATCTGGGCTCTGGTTTTCATCAACGGCTCGACGTAACTGAGCATAGAGCCATCGCTGAAACCTTCCCAACACGGCAATATGATCTGCTCTCGTGCCCGCGTCAGCGCAACGTAATAAAGGTTTTTATTGGTTTCTGTTTGCTCTGTAGCGAGTAGCCTAGCGAATTTCTCTTTGGTTGCCCTGTCTTCAAACTGCGGCAATATCTGCACAAAACTTTGCTGCAGCATGGTGTCTATACCACCCGCCGGATACGCCATGCTGATGCTGGGAAAACGTGGTTCACTAGCTTTTTCCGCATCCAACACCATAACGACGGGCCACTCCAGGCCTTTGGATGAGTGCCACGTTTTAAGCACCACAGCGTTTTCCGCCTGGGGGTCTGCGTTGGGTTGTTCGTCGAGGCTGTCTTTGTTCTGGTTGAGCCATACCGGAAAGGTGGAAGCGTTTTTACCAGCGATGCCCATGGCGTTCAGGGTTTCAGGCTGCAGAGCTTCAAACTCTTCAGCCAGCCCGATGAGTTTGATGAGGTTGGTTCGATACTGAAGCCCTTGGGGGTGTTTGTTCAGGGTGTCGAATAACTGCGTTTCTTCAATCAGGGTCAACAACTGGGTTTTCATCGGCTGTTTGCGCAGCGTTTTCCCCAGCGGCTCCAGAAGATCTTTTAGGCTATGCTTTAATGCCGTTTTCGGCTCGTAGCTAGATAAAAGTTCGCTGAGCCTTTCTGTGCTGTGGCCACTCATTAGTGGCGATGTAAGCAGGTCCAGCCAGGCGTAGTTGTCTCGCCGGTTGTTGATTGCTTGCAGGGCATTGAGTAGCCACTGCACGGCCTCACAGGCCAGAAAGCCGGGCTGCTGGATTTGTACCTCGATGCCCGCATTTCGCAACGCCTTCGCAAACTTTCCTAACCGGGAGTGGCCCCTGGCGAGTACTGCGATGTCGGAGCCACGAATCGGGCGTTTTTTTCCGGTGTGGCGATCGGTAATCTGGCTGCCGCTGGCGATCAAATCGATAAGGTGATTGGCCAGTGCAATGCTGCCCTCGGCGGTGAAGCCGGGCTTGGCGCTTCTGGCATTTGCGTTCAGGTTCCAATCATCTTTGCTGAATCGTAGTGCTTGTACTGCCGGTAAGTCGGATTGATAACCGGCTTTTGGAGTCAGCTCCTGGTATTTGCTGCCGAACAGAGCGGCTCCCACATCGTTAATAAAGGTCATCAGCTTAGGGGTACTGCGCCAGTTATTGTCGAGCTCTTTGACTATGCCGGCAGTTTGCTCCACTTCACTCAGCAGCTCTGCAAACAACCGACTGTCGGCACCCTGAAAGCCCATAATGGACTGCTTAAGGTCGCCCACAATCAGGGTGTATTTGCTACTTGCCTGGAAGCGGCGCAGCAAGGCGTATTGGAGGGGGTTTGTGTCCTGGAATTCGTCGATGATCAGGCAATCGCAGTCCCCTGCGATTTCATCCAGCCATTCCGGATGGGCTTCCAGCATGTCATTGGCCAAGTGCACCATGTCGCCGTAATCCACCAAGCCGGCTTGTTCTTTAGTGTGCTGATAAGCTTCCAAGGTTTCCAGTACGCTGTTAATCAAACACTCGGTGTGCTTCAGAGCATCATTCAGGGGCCCGGGGTGAACACTGAGCTTTTCGGCAGCATTCCAGATCGGTTCGGCCAGACCAGCACTGCGGTGTTTATTGATAGTTTTAAGCTTTTCCCCATACTGCAGTTTGGTCCATAGTTTCCATTCCCGATCCAACTGGTTCCGCTGTATGTCATATATAGATGCCAGAAATTGGCGGGTTTGTGGATTTTTATCCCATTCTTTCTCACTAGCTAGTATTTCTGCTGCGGGATAATTGGATTTGAATGCTTCAATGGCTTGCCAAAGCTCATCCGCATACGGGGCGCCGTCTTTCTGAACGTGACCGTAGGTGGTCGTAATGATGTCTTTTGCCTGCCGTAGCAGCGCGTCGGCTTCACCGGGCATTGTGTTGAAGCCTTTGCCCAGTGACCGTAGTTTATTGATCAGCGCGAGAATGGTATCGGTAAGCTGCTCATCCGCTTCCTGCAAGTCCTCACCTTTGTAGCCACCTTTGTATCCGTAGTGTTCCAGATCGTCCAACACAGGCTGGATGGCTTGTACCTGGTCCATCGCCTTGCGCAGGAGAAAGTCTTGCTCCTGCTCCGTTAGTTGCCTGGGCGCAGGGGATTTACCGGCTTCGTAGGCGAAAGATTTCAGTATTTCGAGGCCGAAGGCATGAATGGTGGAGATATTGGATTTCTGCAGCAGCCGAGCCTCGGCCATCATGCCCTCTTTCAGCAGCGCCAGACGAATACGGGTGCGCATTTCGTTGGCGGCATCGTTGGTAAAGGTAACGGCCAGCACCCGGTCGGCCCTTACGATGCCCTGCTTGATCCAGTCGGCAAGAGTGCTCTGGATGGTATAGGTTTTACCGGCTCCTGCACCCGCTTTTATAAGGGTAAGAGGCTGGGCAGGCAGAATGGCGGATTGGCTCATGCGTTGCCCTCCCCGTTCCGGGTGAACCGGCTGATAACCGGATTGTCTGCTAGTGCGTAGGGAGTAATTCCCCGGTCTTTCCAGGCTTTTTCATCGGTGCGTTCGTTGAGCTTGATGGTGCCACTCTGCAGGTTTTTTAGGCGTTCGCGTACCAGCGTGACGGCTTCTGCCGATTGGGCTACAAGGTCTAGCTCAGGCTGCAGCACGTTCAGCTGGTCGCTGGGTTTCAGGTGCCGGTCCGTCAGCAACGTGGTGTCGTTGAGGGTGTAGTAGCCGCTCATGACCTCACTCCCTTTATTTTGCTGCAGGTACAGCTCCCGATAGATCAGGGTTTGTAGCTCATAGCCTTTTTCGAGCCGCTTCAAGCGGCTGCCATGCTTGGATGTTTTGTAATCGACAATCAGGGTTTGGTTGTCGTTGGTTAGCACCGCATCCACAAAACCTTTCAACCGCGTATTCCAAAGCTGGCCCTGCAGTTCCAGTTCCACGTTAGAAATGGTCCAGTTTTCTTGCTGGCACCAGGTGACAAAGTCGTTCAGGGCGCGGTACACGCTGTTGCGTAACCGGTTACGTTTGAGCCGCCACTGGGGTGAATCCAGAAACGCAGCTTCCTCCTGAACCGCCTGATTGAAAAGGCTGTCGAACAATGCCTCACTCCAGGCCTCGTTCTGATGGGTATAGAACAGCTCAAACACCTTATGGGCAATGGTGCCCTGCACGGAAATGTCCGGAGTTTGAGGCTCCCACTGTCGGGATTTGATGCCCAACCGATACAACAGCCACGCCAGCGGAGACTGCATAAGTTTTTCCATGCTGCTTGGTGATTCCGGTTTCGGGGTGCCGTCTTGATTAAGTCGGGCTTGCTGAATCAACTCCGGTGCCAGTTCCAGATCATTCAATTCCGGGGGAACGGGTTGCTCAAGCGTAACCGCAGTTTTACGAAGTAAAGGATGTTCAGCCTGAAATACTGGTCTTTCCAGCTGTTCCGGGGCCAGCTTTTCGAGGGGCTGGAAACACAGTGCCATATCCAAAAGTGTTTCACTGGGTTCCAGGCTAGCCCCTTGATGGTCGTTCAGCGATCGCAGGAAGGTAATGTGACGATCGGCCCTTCTCATCAACTCTGCAAATTGTTCCTCCCAGAGTTTTTGGCTTTCTTCAACGGTCGGAACGGCCAATTGTGCGTCCACCGCCAGCTGGTCCCAGCCATCACGGTTGATGGGACCGGTGTGTTCCGCTTGATAACTGTAATGCCCTTGGTTAAAACCCAACACAAAGAGCTCTTCTACCTGGAACGGAAGCGGCTCGCCTTCCCGGATGATATTGATAGCATGCAGGTAACGGATGCGCTCTTCCTGGGACTCCAGGGTGGTGACTGGCGTTTGCCGGATGACATTACTGATCTGGTCAGCGAAGGATTGCCCGTCATACAGGCCCATCAAGCGCCGTGTATTGCTTAACAGAGTCCTCATGCGCTTCTTGCCAAGGCCTTTCATCCTTGGACCTTGGGTGTTGTCAGTGATCTTCTTAAGCCAATCCAGCACCGCAGCTGAATTTTCCTCTGGCTGGTTTTGAAGAAGCCGGAGCATGGCCTCTTCTTCCTGGCTTGGCTCATTTCCGAGCGTAAGCGCATCGGCATTACCGAACCGCTCGGCCAATTTATGGCCGAGGCCGGATCCCCAGGGCATTAGCGGATTGATGATGGCACTCATCATCGCCATAGGGATGTCTGGCTGAACCAGGCTTGTGAGCAAGTCGTGAATCAGCGATGACTGCCAGTCGAACACACCTGATTCCGGCCGGAGATTGCTGACGATCAATCCGGCGTATTCAAAGTGTTTTTCCAGCCAGAGTTCGTAATCGCCACCCTTTGGTACGACGACAGCAATCTTCTCCGGCTTCGCGCCCTGTTCGACCGCGGCCTGCACCATGGATGTTACGGCTTCTACCTCTTGAAGGTGATCGCGGCAGGTCAGCCAGTAAAGGTTTTCGAGTTCAATGATGCTTTTTTTCGGATGGAACAGGGTACTGGCGAACTGCTGGATTGGGCTGCTCTCGTATGCGGGTACGGGTGTCGGGATGAAAGTGTATTTATCCGGTTCTGGCGCCAACCAGCCTTTGGCCTCTAATAAGTCCAGAATCTGCTGCTGCCAAGGGTATAGGTTTTCTTGGGCACATAACGGGTAAACATAGACTGGTTCGATGCACAGCTCATTGTGTTCTGCAAACCACTGTTCCGCGAGTTGGTCTGGAGCCGGGCGTTCGCCGATTCGCCGGGCAAGTTCAGCCAGGTCGTTGTAGTAATGCTGATTTCGGTTGGTTGGGGCCGATATTTTTTTAAGCTGAGACCCTAACGGCATATGGTTCAGCAAAAACTGCAGACTCGATGTCAACTCGCCGACCGTCGCAGGTTCATCCACCCGTATGCTTTTTGCCCAGAACGCGTCGACCATGGCAAGCGCCTCTTCCTGCAGGGCAACACTCCAGTCCCGCTCGCTGGGTTCAATCAGCCACAGCTCCGCTAAGGTTTCTAGCAGCACGGAAAAACTGCCAACCTTGGCGCCCATGGTGTTGCGAGTAGCAAGCGCGTAACGAATTTCGCTTGCAGTAAGTGCATCGGGGACTAGCAGAAAGTCCATTTCGTTTCCTTTTGCTATGGCCCTAAAAGCCGTTTCAACGTATCTAAAGGCTCCACCGGACCAAAAACCGGATTCAGGAAGCCACCAAAATCATCCACTCGGACTTTATCAACTTTTTGAATCCGTATCGGGCCGGTAATCCCGTTCCGACTTCACATTCTGCCACTGTTGGGCAGCGAGGGTTCTTGCGTCGATACCCCATATGTACCGAAAGCCCTTAAGCAGCAATACCAGGAAAATAACTGGAATAATTATCCCTTTCAGGGTTAACAGAGCCATGAGGTTGAGCATGGAGTCGATGAGTTTCTCGGCTTTATTCTGAATCTGCCCGAAATTCATCATCTCCTTGGCAGAAGCAAAGAACCCTTTGCCCCCACCCTGAAGCTCGTCGTTGAGATCTTCCAATTCTTCTTCAACGTTTTCAAACTTTTCGGTGTAGGCATCCAGTTGATCAAGTGAGTCTGACAGTGCACTTTCGCGGCGCTCGACCTGTGCTTTCTGGCCTTCATATTCGGGATTTTCAGAGAAGTACCGGTCCGTGAGCCCGAGTTCGTCTTTGATTGCTGTAAGTTTCGACTCAGACGACTCAAGCTCGCTCTGCGCATCAGCCACTTGTTCCTGCGTTTGCGAGATTGTCTGGAGTAGAGCTTCCCTTTCTTCCTCAAGATCCCTCATTTGCTGTCTGATTTCGATAGTTTCAGGATCCTGCTCATCGACTTGACTGGCCTGCTGCCCGATGGCCGAAACACTGCTGGAAGCTTCTTTCAGACTTTCGTGCTGGGTCTTTGTCTTGTCATCCATAAACGCTTGGTCTACAAGTCCGTTCAAAAAGATGACTAAGACAAACAGGAATCGAGCCATTCCGACCAACGCAAAGGCTTTAAGCAGAAACCCCGAATATCGCCCTTGCTGTATATAAAGTGAAGCAATCAATAACAAACCGGCAGCCGTGATGAGTAGCTTGAAAAAAGTAGTCGAGACTATTTCGGTCAGAATTTTTTGAGTAATTAGGGAGCCTATGGCCATTTTTAAGATAGAAGAAGCGTCTTCTACCAAATCATCGACAGGGTCCAGGATCTGGCCAAATTGTACCGACGCCACGAACGCATCAACTTCCACAGACTTAATCACAGAGATCGCTGCATTGGTCACTCGAAGCGTGCCAAAAATCCCCAAGGCTTGGATCGTGGATTCATCGACGTATTCCTCTGCTTTGTGGTCGATGATGCTCAGCCAGGAGACCAAGATAATCAGAACGATCACACCGATTGCTACGTGACGTTTCCGCCCACTAAAGGTTTGATTATCTAAGTCCATGAAACCTTCTCTCACTTTTTCAATATTGTTAGGTCGGCACATGCGCCAAAGCTATCGACGCACATGCCCTGCCTTTCGCCAATTCAAGAACAGCCAGTAGTGACCCATGCAAAATGTTCGGCGCGCAATACGCGCTCGTGGGCATGACGGTAACCGCAAAGCTTCCCGCCATCACCACCCCCGGCCACGCTGTAATCCAGACAAGCAATATGCTCGTTCAATGGCGTCGGCTCACCCTGCATCCAGTAATGCCCTACAAACAACGGCTTCTCACCGTCATATCCCGGCAAAATATGAGATGCCACCGGTTGGTGAGGGATCCTGTGGATTTGGTCACCGGGCACCATAGCCAAGTCACGATATGTCAATTCACCCTGCTGCCACCATTCGGCGCGGATATTGGTCCGCTTGTTGTTATCTTTGTCGAAAAAGTGGTGGTCACCCGGCAACGGGATTTCCAGGCCTTTAAGCAAGGTTTCAATCGCTTCGTAGGCGTCGGTGCCCTTGCGGGCAGTTGCTTTCCAGGCTGTGGGGAGTAGTCGGTTTTCGGAATCGATGTAGGGCTCAATGCTTTTGACAAATGCTGGATGCCAGCAGGCATGCACGACACGCAGTTCCGGCAAATCCAGATACACCGGCAGCGTTTTAAACCATTCGATGAAGCTTTGGTGCAGTTCACTGCCCTCGCCCACCTGCTGCAGGAAAGCCTGGTGCTGGCCCCGGTTTTTGTCCGTGTGTGGGCGCAGATATTCGCTTGGATTGTCCGGGTCTTCCATGGCCCAGGCGACGGCATTGAATTCGTGGTTGCCCATGACGGCCAAGGCCTGGCTGTTTTCGACCATATTCCGGGCGATGGAGACCGTTTCTACCTGCTCCGGGCCGCGGTCGACAAAGTCACCCAGAAAAATCACTTTCCGCTCGGCATGCCGCCAAACGCCGTCGATTTCTCGATAACCCATTTTAGTGAGGAGGGCTTTGAGTTCGGCGGCGTGGCCATGAATATCGCCGATCAGGTCGTACATCGGTCGTCTTCCTTGAAGTATTCCAGGATGTTAGTTCCCTAAGTCTGCCAGTTCTGTAGACAGATTGGTAATACGGTCCCGCCAGGCAAGTTTGTCCAGCCAACGGGGCGGGATGGCTTGCACGCCCCAGGCTGCGCCCGCGATTTGCCCGGTGACGGCACCAACGGTATCGGCGTCATCACCCAGATTGACCGCTGTAATCAGCGCCTGCTCGAAGTTCTCAGCGTGGTAACAACTCCACAAAGCCGCTTCCAGGGTATCGATCACGTAACCACTGGAGGCAATGTTGTTTCGGCTTGCGGTTCTGAAATCCCCTCTTTTGATGCGACCAATCGCCATGCCCCGCTCTTCGGTGTCCGGCAACTGGTCAAGAACCTCTTTTAGATCCGCGCCCTGTCCAAGCTCCCACAGCACAGCGGCCATCAATTCGGCCCCATCCAGGCAATCGGCGCTGGCATGGGTGGTTCGGCTGCTGTTAATGGCGTAATCAAGAGCCGTTGCCCGGTCTGATGCCGCAACAACCGCCGGGGCCAATCGCATGATGGCGCCGTTACCACTGCTGAACGGATTGTCGGAACCTACGTAGTCGCACCCCTTTTCGGCATAGCGTGCAAGAGCTTGGCGAGTCGCGTTGCCAATATCGATGCATTGGCCCTGACAGGCCATGTAACCGTGGTGGAACCAATCCTGATATCTGGCGAGTTGGTCTTTCGGGTTAAAGCCCTGGCACTCTACCAGGCTCTGGCCCAGGCAAAGAGCCATTGCGGTGTCGTCCGTCCATTCGCCCGGTTTGACAGCAAATGCACCGCCACCGGTCATTTCGGTGTGTTTGGCAAACGTGTCGCGGAGTCGAAACTCGACGGTGGTACCCAGGGCATCACCTGTTGCCAGCCCCAACAACGTTCCCTTCGCTAATCGTGCTGTTTCATGCATCATCAAGGCCCATTTCACGCACACGTTTGGTCGCCGCAGCTTCCCGTATACCGTATTGTCTGATTACTTTACCTTCGACAGAAAGCTCGTAGCCATACCCCTTTTCAATAACCAGCCGGTAGCCCGTGATATTTCCCTGCATCACATCACCCAGCGCTACCCTTCCACCAGTATCCCGGTAATGCTCTCTTGCCATCGTTCTCCCAATCTCGAGTTGACCGGATTCCGTCAATTCCAATGCACTCCGCGGCAAGTTGATTCGGCATTTTTGGCTGAAATAGGCCAGCGTTCTCCTCTGAAATCTGTCTTGTTCGCTGAAGTCTGTCTCGGCAATCAAATACGATTCAAAGAGCTTTTCACGCCAGGTGAGGTAATCTTTTATCGTCCGGGTCTTTTCTTCCGCTTCCTGCCTGTTCACTCCTGCAACCACAGCCAGTGCAATCACAAACTCAGTGGTGCTGTACTTTAAATCAAAGCTCCCCTCGTCTAAGCCCAGCGCTTTGCTGGCCAGGATCTTTGCCAAGCGCTCTCTGCTCTTATCATCAGGTTTTGAATACCCTATCGCTTTCAAAATTTCATCAGGTGACTTGTCTTTCAGGCCAGTCTTGAGCTCGTGCCTCAGATCATTTTCCATCACTCGCCTCCTTGTTCAGCCATTCCAGGATTGGTTTCAGCTTGCCCTCAGACACAGCGACCTCTTCGCCCTCGTAGAACCAGTCCTGAATGGCTTCAGACAGCGCCCTTTTAATCGACGCACCATTTTCCAGCCGGTCGACGATATCCACTGCAATCGCATCATATTCGTCGAAACAGTCGTTCTCCTGGCAGCAGGTGTTCATGGGGTCGGTATAAAATAATGCGCGGGAAAGAATCTCTGCGGTGTACTGCTGGCTCATGCTCCCCTCCATTGGTTGATGAGTTTAGGGTACCGGACAGGTGCGACAGTTGGGGTCGCACCTGTGTGACTGCGATCAACGCAGGCTTTTAGCTCTCATCCAGACCGTAAACGACTTCAGCCTGGCTTTGGAAGGCTTCTATCAGCGGCAGGGCCTCTTCCATGTGCGCAAAGCGGTGGTTACCGTCTTCAAACATTTCCACCTGATAGTACTGCGTAAGCACTTCCTGAGTGTGTCGGGCATCAATTACTTCATCGCCCACGTCCAGCAGAATCAGACCACAACCGTTTTTGGCGATGGGGTAATAACTGGCCACTGCCGATTCAGTGAGCGTGTAGGGTTTGCCCTGGTAGTCCTCAGCAGTAACAATATATTTGCGCAACGTTTGAGACGGGTCGACCGCCGGATTGATCGCGACAAACGGAATGCCCAAAGACGAGCCAAGCTCTGCAGCCAGCCAGCCGCCCATCGAAGTTCCGACGATCACATCGACATTGGCAAAGTCGCCTTGTTCAATCACATGGGAGACGACCTCATCGGCACGGCGGGTGTAATCAATGTTGCAGCCATCGACTGATCCGAGCTTGGTCAGGGTCTGAACTTTGGATTTGTTGGGATCGAAGCTGCTGGCAAAGCCGTGGCAGTAGAAGAAATTGAGCATTGAACCTCCCTGATGATCTTGAGCACTGGGTACTGTTAAATATACTCGCCATCTGCGACAAGTAACGTCGTCTAACCATCCGAAGTGGGCCCCTGTGGAATGGAAATAAAGC
>Ga0209300_1000311_pt1 | contig 27515 bp, 18 predicted proteins | sample Shrwel_input2_RT_FD_187535 | JGI IMG/M metagenome (GOLD analysis project Ga0209300, IMG submission 187535) | Subsurface microbial communities from deep shales in Ohio, USA - Utica-3 well 1 S input2 RT (SPAdes) (version 2) ... | reverse complement strand
GAAGGCGAGCCGATCGCAGTGTTTTACCACAGGAGAGAGGTAAGTCTCCCGCCTCAAAATCTTTCTCAAGCCATTGTAAGCCAGTCATTTTTTTACTCTCTGTCAGGTCAGGTACCGGTTTTTGAAACTGAACGTTTTCCCTTTACATACATGCTGGCATGTAAGTTGAATGACTGTATTAAAGAAAGAAACGTGCCAGTACACAAACCGAATGCCCGCGTTTTCGCGGCTGAACAGAGGAAAACACCATGACTGACCTGACCAACAACCAGGCCCTGAAACAGAAACTCGCAGATGCGGGTGTGAAATATGCCATCGCCAGCTATGTGGATATCCATGGCATTACCAAGGGTAAATTTGTACCTGTTGCCCACCTGGGACAGATGATGGAAGGCTCCGAGCTTTATACCGGCGCTGCCCTGGATGGCGTACCCCAGGATATTTCCGATGACGAAGTGGCCGCGATGCCGGACGCCGACGGTGTCGCAGTCTGCCCGTGGAACCGCCAGTTGGCATGGTTCCCCGGTAATCTGTACCTGAACGGCCAGCCCTTCGAGGCCTGCTCCCGCAATATCTTCCGGCGCCAGCTGGATGCGGCCGCGAATATGGGTTACCGCTTTAATCTGGGCATCGAAACCGAGTTCTTCCTGTTTCGTGACACCGAGGATGGTGGCTTTGCCCCGCTGAGCGACCGCGATACTCTGGGCAAGCCCTGCTACGACCCCCGTTCACTGATGGACAACCTGCCGATCGTGGACGAGTTGGTGGATGCCATGAATGAACTGGGCTGGGACGTATATTCTTTTGACCACGAAGATGCCAACGGCCAGTTCGAAACCGACTTCCGATACGCCGATGGCCTGACCATGGCCGACCGCCTGGTTTTCTTCCGCATGATGGCCAATGAAATCGCCCGTAAGCACGGAGCCTTCGCCAGCTTCATGCCCAAGCCCTTCTCCGACCGCACCGGTAGTGGTGCCCACTACAATATGTCCCTGGCGGACATCAAAACCGGTGAGAATCTGTTCGAACCCAGGGGTGACGACCTGCACGGTTGCGGCATCAGCAAACTCGCCTATCACTTTACGGCGGGTGTGCTGAAACACGGCGCCGCCATCAGTGCCGTCATCGCACCCACCGTCAACAGCTACAAGCGGCTGGTACGCCAGGGCAGTATGTCAGGCTCCACATGGGCACCGGTGTTCATGTGTTACGGCTCCAACAACCGCACCAACATGATCCGCATTCCCGGCGTGGGCGGGCGTATTGAATGTCGCGCGGCGGACATTGCCTGCAACCCCTATCTCGGCAGTGCGCTGATTCTGGCTGCTGGCCTGGAAGGCATTCGTGAAGGCCTGGATGCGGGCGAGCCACACCATGAAAACATGTACAACTACAGCGATGCGGAAGTTGCCGAGCAGGGTATCGAGTATCTGCCCCGCAATCTGGGCGAGGCCGTTGAGGCTTTCGAGGCAGATCCGCTGGCCCGGGAGGTGTTTGGCGAGGCCATGTTCAACAGCTTCGTCGAATACAAGAAAGGAGAGTGGGAAAGCTATCACAACCATGTATCCGAGTGGGAGGTTGAGCGTTATCTGAAGATGTTCTGAACCGCACCACAAGGTGTTTTTTCTGAAAGGCATCGGGAATGTAAACGGGGAGTAAAACCTGTGTAAAGCTTGCTTCAGGACCGTCCGTACAGCGATTCGCGCCCATATAATAACTGTGGATGAAACGGAATAATCGATGTTGGACGGAATCCTGATGAGACCTGCAAAAACCCTGTTTGTTGCCTTTCTGGCCCTCCTCACGCTTGTCTGGCTTATGGCCGACACCTTGTGGCCTGAACCACTGACCTATTTTTCTTTTCGCCATGTGTTTGTTCAGTACAGTGGCGTTATTGCCATGGGCGTGATGAGCCTGGCGATGATCCTGGCGTTGCGTCCAAAATGGCTGGAGTTACGCCTGCGCGGGCTCGACAAGATGTACCGCCTGCACAAATGGCTGGGCATAACGGCCCTGGTGGTAGCCACCTTGCACTGGTGGTGGGCCCGTGGCACCAAATGGATGGTCGGTTGGGGCTGGCTCGACAAACCCGAGCGCGGCCCACGGCCGGAAGAAACCCTGGGCACCCTGGAGGCCGCTCTGGGCAATCAGCGGGGGCTGGCCGAAACCCTGGGCGAATGGGGGTTCTACGCCGTCGTGGTGTTTCTGATGCTGGCCCTGGTCAAGCGCTTTCCCTACCGTCTGTTTGCCAAGGCCCACCGGTTCATTGCACCACTGTACCTGTTGATGGTTTTCCACACCGTGGTGTTGATGGAATTCGACTACTGGTCACAACCGGTCGGCTGGCTGATGGCGCTTCTTCTGGCGGGAGGAAGCATTGCCGCGTTTTACTCCATGACTGGTCGCATCGGCGCCGTTCGCCGGGTATCCAGCACTATTGATTCGCTGACCCGCTACCCCAACCTTCGGGCGCTGGAGATTTCCACTGTTGTCGACAACCAATGGCCGGGGCACACCGCCGGGCAATTTGCGTTTGTCACCTCGGACCGTCGGGAGGGAGCCCACCCGTTCACCATCGCCTCCTCCTGGGATCCGGATGAGCGGCGCATCGTGTTCATCACCAAGGCCCTGGGTGATTACACTTCGCGGCTGCCGGATGAGCTGAACAAGGGCATGAGTATCCAGATCGAAGGCCCCTACGGCTGCTTCGATTTCCGGGATGAGCAGCCACGGCAGGTCTGGATAGGCGCGGGAATTGGCATCACGCCCTTTGTGGCGCGAATGAAAGAACTCTCGACCCGGCCGGACGGGAGACCCATCGACCTGTTCCATGTCACCTCCGAAACCGATCCAGTGGCCATGGAAAAACTGAAAGCCGATGCCGCCGACGCGGGTATCCGCCTGCATCTGATCCTCAGCCCCCGGGACGGCCGTCTGGATGCCGACAAAATCCGCACCATGGTGCCAAACTGGCGGGAAGCCAGCGTCTGGTTCTGTGGTCCCGCCGGATTTGGCAGGCACCTGCGCGAAGAGCTGAAAGCTGGAGGACACCCGGCCGGTCGCTTCCATCAGGAACTGTTCCAGATGCGGTAAAACGTCCGTTATTAAACGGGTTCAGGTGAGCGTATAGCCAGCAGCTGTCGGAACTGACGCTGGAAGAACGGGATCTGCTGTTCCAGTGAAAACAGGCCCGGGGCAAACAGCCAGGTCTGGGTGATTCCCATCAGGAAGGTGTAACAGAGCAGTCCCAGGTCCCCGGGCTGCTCATCGCTTTTCAACTGGCCCTGCTCCAGGGCTTTGCCTGCCAATTCGCCAAACAGCGCTACAATCGAGCGGGTCAGTGCCCGCTCCCGTTTCAGGGTCCGGCTCATGGCGTCGGTCAGTTCGGTCTTGTTCAGCAGAATTTCGAAAGACTGTCGGTAGCGTCGGTCATTGGCCAGCAACGACAGCCACTGCTCCAGGAAATGCTCCATGGCCGCCACCGGCCGGTCCACCATGCTCCGGCATTCGTCCACCAGCGATTCCAGAGGTTCCTGGGAATACCCCAGGACCGCCTCGTACAAATCATCCTTGTTCTGAAAATGCCAGTAAATCGGGCCACGGCTGCAGCCCGCATCCCTGGCGATCCGGCTCAGGGTGGTGAGTGAATAGCCATCCCGGCTGAACAGCGTCAATGCCGCTTCCAGAACGGTCTGTCGGGTTTTTTCAGCCTCTTCCTTGGTTCGACGCATTAACGGTTTTCTCTGTTTTGAATAAAAAAAAGGGCACGACTATCGTGCCCTCGGGTTCTCAACGAAACAAGCAGTGCATGGGTCAGATTTCTTCGTCTGCCGCCATCTGCATGTAGTCATCATTGAAGCGAAGTTTCACATTGCCGGAATCGCCCATGATGGTGCCATCCGGGAACTCGATGCCGACAAAATCCGGACTCATGGCGCCCTGCCCCAACAGCCCCTTGTCGAAGGAGAACTGGCGAACGCTGTCCATCGCCTCGAAGGCCTGTTCGCTGTTGATGAACTCGACCGACATCTGCGGCTCCCAGAACATCTTCATGCCGGCCAACTGAGCCTCATAGCCGGCTTGATCCGTTCCGGAAATCTTCCCGAGAAAGGCGCGGGCTTCCTGACCTTTTTCGGAATCGGAAGCAAGAATGCTCATGGTCTCATACCAGGCACCGACCAGCGCCTTGCCCAGTTCCGGATTGTCTGCGAGGGTCTCGGTGTTCACCAGCGTCAGGTCCTTGATGTGGCCAGGGATCTGGCTGGAATCGAACAGCTTGGTGGCACCCGGAAAGGTTTGTACTTCCGCCAGTAGTGGATTCCAGGTCGCCACGTGACGAACACCCTCGGTCTGGAAGGCAGCGATCAGATCCGCATCCGAGATGTTCATCACATTCAGGTCTTGCTCGGACAAGCCCACGCTTTCCAGAGCACGGGCCAACAGATAATGAGACACCGACAGTTCCACCAGGTGAACCGTCTCGCCTTCCAGCTCTTCAATGGAAGTGGCGTCTTTAGACACCAGACCATCGTTGCCATTGGAATAGTCGCCAACGATCAGTGCGGTGGTATCCAGGCCGGAGGCTGCGGGAATCGACAGGCCGTCCATGCTGGTGGCCACCACACCGTCAAACTGGCCGGCGGTGTACTGGTTGATGGACTCGATGTAGTCATTCACCTGCACGATGTCCACTTCGATATCGTACTTGTCAGCCCACTTTTTCATGATGCCGCTATCCTCGGCATACTGCCAGGGCACCCAGCCGGCGTAGATGGTCCAGGCAATGCTGAATGAATCCTTTTCCTCGGCCAGTGCACCGGCGGACAGGGCAGCCGCCAGCACACCGGCGACCAGGGGTTTGCTCAGGTTACGTGTTTTCATGGCTTCTCTCCTCGGGCCTGGCCCGTTTGATAATGGCTATGATCGTTGTTGTTGGTGTCAGGTTGATGGTTCTTCGATAATCACCACCGGCGTTCCCGGCGCGACTGCCTGGCCGGCTTCCCGGCGGACTTCAATAACTTTGCCCGCCACCGGGCTGAGCAATTCGATTTCCATTTTCATGGATTCCACCACGGCAACCGGGCGCTGGGCCTCGATGACGTCGCCGGGTTTCACCAGGCATTCCCAGACATTGCCCGCCACCTGGCTTTCCACCGCGTGCTGGCCTGCCGGAAGATCGGCAATATCATCCTCACCGGTGTCCTCAAGGGGTGCTTCGGAGCTGAAATTGATCTGCCCGGACTCAATCCACCGTTGCAGTTCTTCATCGAAGGCCTGCTTGCGTTTGCTGGTAAAGCTCTGGATTCCGTCGTTGTTGTCGGCCAGAAACTGTTCGTAGTCCTTCAGGTTGAAGCGGGTTTCCTCAACCCGGATGGGGTAGTCGCCGTTGGGAAAGTCCCGGCGGATCTGCTGCAGTTCTTCGGCGCTGACTTCGTAGAAGCGCACCTGGTCGAAGAATCGCAGCAACCAGGGTTTACCCGGCTCGAAGAAGTCGGTGGTGCGGTAGCGGTTCCACATCTGCAGGGTACGGCCGACAAACTGGTAGCCGCCGGGGCCTTCCATGCCGTAGATGCACAGGTAGGCGCCGCCGATGCCCACGGAGTTCTCCGCCGTCCAGGTGCGGGCCGGGTTGTACTTGGTGGTCACCAGCCGGTGGCGTGGGTCGAGCGGTGTGGCTACCGGAGCGCCGAGGTAGACGTCACCCAGGCCCATCACCAGGTAGCTCGCATCGAACACAGTTTTTTTCACGTCATCGATGCTGTCCAGCCCGTTAATGCGGCGAATGAACTCCAGGTTGCTCGGGCACCAGGGGGCGTCCTTGCGCACCGACTGCATGTATTTGGCGATGGCGGTCTGGCAGGCCTCGTCATCCCAGGACAGGGGCAGGTGCACAATGCGCGCCGGTACATCCCATTCCGGCTGCTTCTCCAGTTCCTTTTCAGCGCTGATCAGCAGATCCAGCAGGGTGCGCTGGTTCAGTTTCTGGCTGTCGTAATGCACCTGCAGGGAGCGGATACCCGGTGTCAGTTCAAGAATGGCGTGGTGGTTCTGTTCCCTCAGCCACAGCATCAGGGCGTGGGCGCGGAAGCGCAGGCGGATATCCAGTTCCATGGGGCCGTATTCCACCAGCACGTAGTTGTCACCGGCGGCCCGGTATACCACGCCAGTTTCATGGTCGGTGTTGCTGAGGGACTCCAGAATCGGGGTTTCCGGTTTGATGGGCGTGATGTGAGCGGTGGCTGCCGTCAATGTGGCGACCGATTCATCCAGTGCCTCACGAAGCGCCACTGCCTGATTCTGGCTCACCGGCACAAACTGAACCTTGTCGCCGGCCTTGAGCTGCCCCAGTTTCCACAGATCGGCACTGATGACCGTTACCGGGCAGACAAAGCCTCCCAGACTGGGGCCGTCCGGCCCGAGAATCACGGGCATGTCGCCGGTGAAATCCACCGTGCCCACGGCGTACGCGTTGTCGTGGATATTGGAGGGGTGCATGCCGGCTTCGCCGCCATCGCTGCGGGCCCATTCCGGTTTCGGGCCGATCAGGCGGACACCGGTGCGGCTGGAGTTGTAGTGAATCTCCCACTCGCTGGCGAAGAAGGTATCGATATCCTCGCCGGTGAAATAGTCTGGCGCCCCGTGGGGGCCATAGGTCACGTGGAGGTTCCAGGTTTTCCCGATGGTTGGCTTGAGCTCGTTTGGCAGCGTGGCGGCAGCCACGGGTTTGGCTTCGTTCAGCGCCAGTACATCCCCGGCCCGCAAGGCACGACCACAGTGACCGCCAAACTGCCCCAGGGTAAACGTGCTGCAGGAGGTAAGGTATTCCGGGCAGTCCAGTCCACCACTGAAAAGGATATAGGCCCGGGCACCGTCGCCAGTGGTGGCGCCCAGTTTCAGTGTGGCTCCGGCGGGTACGTCAATCACCTGCCAGAAATTTACCGGCTGGTCGTCAAGAGTTGCCTCCAGAGGTGCGCCCGCAAGCACAATCCGGGTAGCCCGATTGAAGCTGAGCACTGGCCCCTTGAGGGTGATTTCCAGACCCGGCGCTTCCTCCGGATTGCCCAGCATGCGGTTACCCAGCCGGAACGAATAGCTGTCGAAAGGGCCCGATGGCGGTACACCGATTTCCCAGTAACCGATCCGGCCGGGGTAATCCTGAATGGTGGTCAGGGTGCCGCCGCTGATGACATCCACCGTGGCAGGCTGATAATCGAATTCGTTGAGGGTCCGGGTGAACAGTCGGCCCTCGACAAAACGCGGGTCGTCCAGAACCTGACGCACGTACTCCAGGTTGGTTTCTATACCGTAAAGCTGACTGTCATCCAGCGCTCCGATCAACCGCTGTCGGGCTGTTTCCCGGTCCTGTTCATGGACAATCACCTTGGCCATCATCGGATCGAACAGGGGGGAGATCTCGGTACCCGGCTGTATCCAGGTATCAATCCTCAGGTTATCCCCGGTTGGCCAGGCCACGTTGGTCAGAAGACCAGCACCGGGCTGGAAATCCTTGTTGGGATCTTCGGCGTAGATCCGTGCCTGAATAGCATGGCCGGATGGCTTCAGATTACCGCGAAGCTCTGCCAGCTCCGTCAGGCTGCCGGCCCCCAGTTCCACCATCCAGCGCACCAGATCCACACCGTAAACCTGCTCGGTAACACCGTGTTCCACCTGTAAGCGGGTGTTCACTTCCAGAAAGTAGAACTCGGTGGTGTCCGGGTCATAGATATACTCCACGGTACCGGCGCTGCGGTAGGCAATGCTTTCACCCAACTGTCGGGCGGTGGCCTGCATGCGGGTGCGCACGTCGTCAGTCAGACCCGGTGCGGGCGCTTCTTCGATCACTTTCTGGTTGCGGCGCTGGGCGGAACAGTCCCGTTCTCCCAGGGCAACAACCTGCCCGTTGCCGTCACCAAACAATTGCACCTCGATGTGGCGCGCGTGTTCCACGAATTTCTCGAGAAATACACCGTCGTTGCTGAAGTTGTTCTGGCTCAGGCGCTGTACCGAATCGAAGCTCTTGCTCAGATCTTCGGCGCTGTAACAGCGGGACATGCCGATGCCGCCACCACCAGCGGTACTTTTCAGCATCACCGGGTAACCAATGTCTTCGGCGGCCCGCAAGGCTTCATCCAGACCGGTCAGCAGGCCGGTGCCGGGCAACAGGGGCACACCAGCCTCCTCGGCCAGGGCCCGGGCGGTATGCTTGAGACCAAACTGCTCCATCTGTTCGGGTGTCGGCCCCAGAAAGACCACGCCCTCGGCGTCGCAGCGCCGGGCAAAATCGGCGTTCTCGCTGAGGAAACCGTAGCCGGGGTGGATGGCGTTGGCACCGCTCTTGTGGATAACTTCAAACAGTTTGTCCTGGTCCAGATAGGTGGCTGCGGCCGAGCCGTCACCCAACGACCAGGATTCATCAGCCTGCCGTACATGCAGGGAATCCGCGTCCGCCTCGGCATAAACCACCACCGAAGTAATCCCCATGGCACGCAGAGTGCGGATCACCCGACAGGCGATGGCGCCCCGGTTGGCAATCAGAACCTTCTCGAACTTGCCGTTCAGTTCCATACCAGCACCTCAATTGGTGTTGGATTCCAGCCATTACAGGGGTTGTTCAACTGCGGGCAGTTGGAAATCATCACCAGTACATCCATCGCCGCCTTCAGCTCTACATACTTGCCGGCATCGGAAATGCCATCCTCAAAGGTCAGGCCGCCGTCGGCTGTAACTGGTACGTTCATGAAGAAGTTGATGTTGTGGGTAATGTCCCGTTTGGTCATGCCCAGCTCTTCATGTTCGGTCACCGCCACCAGCCAGCTGTCGCGGCAGGCGTGCATGCATTTCTTTTCCAGTGCATAGCGGGTGGTGTTGCTCTCCGCCGCGCAGGCGCCGCCCAGGGTGTCGTGGCGGCCACAGGTGTCGGCGGTGATTTCCAGCATCTCGTTGTTTTCCGAGGACATCAGCTTTGAGCCGGCGGTCAGATAAACATTGCCCTGCTCGCGGATGGTGTCCACGGCACTGTAGCGCTCGGTAGGGTTGTGGGCGTTGTAGAACAGGGTGTCCGCGGCCTGATTGCCTTCCAGGTCCAGTATGCGGAGGGTTTCGCCGGCCTTCACCACTTTCAGGAAATACTCGCCTGCGGGAACGGTTTCGCGGAAGGCGGCGTTTTCGGGTTTCAATGCGCTTTGCTTGATCATGTCCGGCCTCCGTTACTGGAACAGGTGGTAAAGAGCGGTATTGGCGAAGGCCCGGGTGGCCTCCGGTGACGACAGCCTGCAAGGGTCGGCATCGGTCACCGGGTCCGCCCTGAAGAGCTGATAGCGCACGGGGTGGCTGGGGTATTCACTGGCCATGTTCATTGGGTGTGGGCAGGTGTGCAGCACCACGATGGTGTCCATCTCGAAACGCAGATCAACGGTGGCACCGGCGAAAGAGGAATCGCCGGCGAGTGCCATATTGCCGTCGTCATCGGTTTGCACCTTGCTGAACCAGTTCAGGTTGGCAGTCAGGTCTTTCTTTCCCAGGCCGTACTTGGCCAGCTCATTCAGAAAGCTGGTAAAACCGTTGCGGTGGTAATGGTTGTGGGCTTCCTGATAGGTCTTTTTGCCCCAACGCTGCTCTACCAGGCCGGCATTACAGGTGCCGCTGACAGTATCGTGCCAGCCCATGTCGTCACGAATGATGGAGGCAAACACCCGGCCCATATCGGAAAGCAGTACATGGCCTTTGGTCAGCTTGAAGGTGTGCTGGTTCTTCAGGGTGTCCGGCATGTTGTACCGCTCGAGCGGGTTCTCGGGGTTGTACATCAGCATGCCGACGTTGGCACCGCCGGTTTCGTCAATCAGGCGCAGCACATGGCCGCGGCGCATGATAAAAGACCAGTGGGATCCGCCGGGAATCAGATCGTCGTAGAGGGGGGCTGCTGTGGGCAACATGGCCGTTTCCTCCTGGCTAGGGCGTTTCAAAAAAACGAGAGGCGTCAGTAACTGAACGATCCTCCCGGGCTTTTGTCCCGCCGTGTAGCCTTGGAAAAGGCCGTCAACTCTCGGACCAGTCACCTGCTTTCTCTTATTCGGGAGAGGCAGGCCGGAACCCTAGTCGACCATTTGTCAGATTGTCGCGCTTTGATGGTGGTTACAGGAACCGACGTCTCGCTGCGTGGTTCTATAACAATCAAGCTCTGTGCCACTTCAATTCAAGCATTTGATATTGCTTTAAAATATGGCGTTTCAGGTGGGAATAAAGGAGAAACATACGGCGAACAATGTGCCCGCTGTTAGTGCATTCGAACCGAAATGGTGCGCCTTGATCAGAAGGGCACCAGTTGGCTCCTAAACCGTCTAAGCTTACACTACGTCCTGATAAATTTTGTTGCGAGCAGCAGTCATGGCCACCACTTACGCCAGAATCAATCCAGATATCCTAAGCTGGGCCCGGGAGCGGGCACACCTTAGTGTGTCTGCTTTGGCATCCAAACTGGGGGTGCCAGACGATAAAGTTGATGCTTGGGAGCGCGCAGAGAAACCGCCAACCTTCAAGCAGGCTCAAGACTTTGCTGCCAAAACCCATATTCCGTTTGGCTATCTATTTCTGAAGCAGCCACCGGAAGAGAAGTTACCATTACCTGATCTTCGAACGATCGGCGGGCTACATCCTGACCGGCCATCTTCTGAGCTTATCGAAATGGCTCAGATCGTTTTGAGACGGCAGGAATGGTACGCAGAATATCTACGAGACCAAGGGGTGGAACGCAACCCATATGTTGGTCGCTTCACTGCTCGGTCCAATATCCTTGATGTGGTCCAGGACATGCGGCAGGTGCTCGGTATACCAGCTCATCCGGAGCGAGGTAACTGGGAAGATTACTGGCGCCTACTCATCCGCAAGATAGAAGATGCGGGCATCCTGGTCATGCGGCAGGGATTCATCCGTCACTACTCTCGCCCACTATCTGTTCAAGAATTTCGCGGCTTTGCCATTTCCGATCCTCTGGCACCAGTGATCTTCGTCAACCAGGCCGACGCCCCTGCCGCACGCTTGTTCACCTTAATCCATGAATTGGCGCATATCTGGATTGGCAAGAGCGGAGTTTCTGACGCAAGCCCCGATACTCACCAAAGAGAAGAAATTTTCTGTAACGCTGTAGCGGCGGAATTTTTGGTTCCTGAAGCGGAATTTGATACTCACTGGCAGGATGCCGAAAATTGGAAAGAAAACCTGCCCATATTAGAAGCTCATTTCCGCGTGAGTACCTGGGTAATCGCAAGGCGGGCACTAACACTCGGAAAAATATCCCGGGATGAGTACCGGAATTACGTCGACGATCTTCAGGAACGTTATCGGAACCGTGAACGAACTCAGGGTGGCCTTACGTTCTACAGAACTCAACGAGCCCAGATCAGCGAAACATTCTCCAGGGCTCTGGTCAGTGAAGCCCTCAGTGGACGTGTCCTTCTTCGGGATGCTGGTAGCTTACTGAATATGAAACCTCACAGAATAACCAACTACGCCAAGGAATTAGGGATCTGATGTATTTGCTGGACGCGAACACCTATATTCAGGCGAAGAATCTCCACTACCAGATGTCGTTCTGTCCGGCGTATTGGGCGTGGCTCGACCAACAATACGCAATGTCAGCGCTGGCAAGCATCCGCACCGTCTATGATGAGTTGTCTGATGGAGATGACGAGCTTTCGGATTGGGTAAAGGATAGGAAAGACCAGTTCATTCCAGTTTCAGACGACGATATCCAGCAAAAATTTGCAGAAGTGGCTCAGCATGTAGCTGATCTGGATGGAAAAAAGCAAGAATTTGTAGCGGAGTTCCTCAGCAAGGCGGATCCATGGCTTATAGCAACTGCGGCTGTTATCGGCGGTACCGTCGTTACTCACGAAATACCTGTTCCCCAAAACAGTACCAAGGTCAAAATTCCGAATATTTGCGACGTCTTCGGTGTGCCCTATATCACCACGTTCCAGCTTTTGAACCAGCTAGAAGCTCAGTTTGTGCTTGGATAGAACAGGTAGGGTAATCCGCATTATTTAGTCTAGAATCCCCGCTGCCCGACAGGCTTCCAGAAATGGCTTCTTCAGAAAATTGCTCTCAGCGAAGGGTTTCCGGGCCGTATGCCGCGATAAAGTTTTCATGTAATCAGACGGAGCTCTATCATCTTCATTCCATTCGTCCAAAACTTGGGTCAGCCAATACTTTCCATCGTTTTCCGCCAATAACTTGTCCCTGTAGCGATCATCTATTCCATAAACATCGCGCCAAGTATCGATTTCCTCTTGGCAAGACTCTGGGCCGAAATGCAGCTCGATATCTTCGGGACCCATTTTCTTGATATCTGCATGCTTTAAAGAAACCGATAGTTCAATGTGATGGATACTATCAGCATATGGATAAAACACCTTTCTACGTTGGCTCCCGCCCATGGGGTCTTTGACCGAATGAAAGGGATCTTTGCTACTCTTATAGCTACTGTTGCATTTGTAGCAAGCCGGAACAAGATTTTTGAAATTAATAGAGTTGAACGGGTATAACGATTTCGGTAGGTAATGATCATAGGCCTCGCGCTTTCTTTGGTAGGGCCCAAATAGGTCTGTTAAGCCACAGAAGGGGCACTTTCCTTCGGTATTTACATCCACGAAAGCCTGGTAATGGTCTTCGATATTTCCTATTTTTTCTTTCAGTACCGCCAAGCCCAACAATGATTGTGAGTATAATCCTTTAAAAAAGCTGGCTAACTGTTGGGAAAGCTCTGGGTATAAAGTGTCGATTTCGTCATAGCGCACCAAGGTGGCGTTTGTATCTTTCCTGCACACCTTTTCTACGTCATTATTGCCTAAATACCAACATTTTAACTGGCGCACCTGTCCTTGGGATAGTACGGAAAAGAGTTGATATATTCTTTCTATATGACTGTTGAAGAAATCCCCACCTTTTGTATCGGCAAAGTGAAAATTTTTGACAATATCTTTTAGTTCAGGCTGAGCATCAAACAGCTCAATCCGAAATTCGCCACTACGGGGTGCCTTGCACCACACTTCATGGAAGATGAAATCAATAAACTCCTGCATCTTCTCCATCTGATGGGGCACATAGGTATAGGGAAACAACATCAGTCCTGTACCTCTCCGTTCTGCCTTTCCTGATTGTCCAGGATAGCCTTGATCAGAAGAATTTTTTCAACTGAGTCACCCAGCTCCCGGTTAATATCATCGATCAGATTCGAAGAATCTTCCTCTCCGGTCTCAAAGCGAGAACGTAGCTGATCCAGTATTTCCTTGGCGTAAGCGCCAATGGTTTCCCGCTTGTCAAAGGTGTTCATGGTGATCTTGTTAATCGACGCGCCCAATGTATTGTACTCTGGGTGGTGAATGCTCACTTCTCCTGTACCCTTGTCCTTATTGAAAACAAATACTTTCTCCGGACGACTGTCACTGACAAGGAACGGGCTGTGTGTTGTAACCAGTAATTCCTGACTTTTGCTTTGGTCTTTCGGAAAGCACTGGCGCAAGCGACTGATGAAATTGGCGCGCCATTCGGGATTAAAATGGGTTTCCGGCTCGTCGAGTAAAAACAGGCTGTTGGTGTCACGGAATAGCAAGCACAGTCCCAGACTGTGCAGCAATTGGTGCTCACCATCCGAGAGTTCCTTGAGCAGCATGGGCTGCTCGACACCCTGCTTGGTAAAATAGAAATTCTTGAAGCGCATGATGCGCTCGTCTGACGCCAGCGTCGGCACGGTCTCGCTGACGTAATGACTACTGGAACGATAGAGCTCGTTCTTGAGAATGTCGTTTACCGGATAAAGATTTAGTGTCAGCAGCACCTGAAGGGCTTGGAACAGCGCCAAGGCTGAATAGTCAAAATTTTCCTGGAAGGCCTGTTGGGTGTTTTCATCCACCCAGTAGTCAAGAATCAGGGTATCGCTGTCTTCATCCAGATAATACAGCGTTGCACAGCGCTTCAAGGCGCTGATGATTCGCGACGAGCGCTCGTCACCCTCCAGCAGGTGGGTCAGGTTCAGCCGATATCGGATTTCGCCATTATCGTCTTCTTCCGCGCTGAGTGCCGAGTTGTTATCAATAATCTCATCGATAGTCTGGCGTTTGTTTTCATCCTCACTGGCGAAGGCTTCCAGATACTCAGGAGGAATGAGGATGCTCCGGCGAATCAGAATGCGGAATTCCCTCAGTGACTCGACGCCAATATCTTCCCGGAAGGGTGTCAGTGTTTCCTCATCCTGAAACAGCAAGTTACACAGCAGAATGGCCTGACTAAAACTGTTGTCAAGATAGGCCAGCCGGGTATCCGGTCTGCCGGAATAGCTGCTTTGCTGAGTGAGTGCATCCCAGTATTCATCGAACTGGATGAAGCGCGTTTTAAAAAAAGGCAGGCTGAGAATTTCGTTTTCGCCGGAGGAGTATCCCAGAACATACTCAGGTAGCAGTATCTTGGCATAGCCACTTCCGAAGACTTCATTGATATCCGTCTCAAACTCACCCTGGTTTTCCCAGAGGTAGCGGACAGATTCACCACGCTCTTTCCAGACACTGACCTTGGCCCACTGCGGGCTGTCGGCACGGTGGTATTCCGTCGGCACCTTAATAAGGTACTCCAGTTCAAACGCCGTGGGCTGAAAGTCCAGCGTTTCATCCTGCAATGTTTCTGGCAGAAAGTTGCTGCGTACACGGCGAAGTTCCAACTGAAAAAAGATGGCACTCAGCGCTTCGAGCAAATTGGACTTACCACTGCCATTGGGACCAGCGCAAACAAAAGGTGATATACCTTCCGGCTTTTCCAGCTCTTCCTGTAGTGTCCATTCAGTGCGTAAGTGGTGCTCAAAACCACAGGGTAAGCCGCGAAAGCCGTTCGGATCGTTGATTTTGAGGCGAATCAACTTCATACCAGCGCCTTCAATGCAATGTTATTGTCCTCGTCGTTATAGTGTTGTTCGATCTCTCCTTCGTTCAGCAACTCGAAAACCAGTTTCTTGACGCGCTCGTAGCCTTGCTGGGTGACAATTTCCAGTTTTGTGAGTTTGTTCATCAGGCCTTTCACAGAAAGCGGCGACTCTTCTAACAACGCCTCAAGAATATCGTGGCGAGTGAAAATATATCTGGGCTCGTCCTCGTCTTCTCTGCCCATTGAAACAGCAGACGCAGGAAATTGCGGCATCCAATCCGCAGTATTAGGTAGTGCAGCCCGCAAACTCCGCATCGTATGATCGGATTCTTTCAAGGCGCGCACTGTCTCATCCTGTAGTGCCAAGGCAGCCATGGACTTTTGCATTTCCTTGAAGGGCTGGGTCGCTGCCTTGATCATCTCTTGTTGTTCTTTCAGCCAACCCATATCCAATTTCGGCAGGGAATCGGCAATCTGTTTTGCTAGCCTTGTGGATTCATTGATGGAAGCCATTTCCTGGGTCAGCTTCTGGACGCCCGACGAGGCCGCCAGCGCTTCCGTAGCCCGAGCGATGGAGTTCATATTTTTCAACTCGTCGAGCGGTGTGCGCCAAAGCGACACCTGCTCAGCCATTTCCCGTGCAGCCTTGAGGGCGGGGATATCCAGGGCCGCTAAAACTGACGGTGCCTGAAGTGTTTTCAATATGGCGCTGTGTTTACCGTTAAAGTCGTTCAGTTGATCGATCGCTCTTTTACTGGCTTTCAGCGTTCGATCTGAAGCAGTAGAGATCTGAGCAGGATCAATGATTGTTCTTTTGCTCTCAGGCAATGGCACTCTGGATAAATCTAGTTTTCCTTTAAAAGCCTGCTGACTAAGAGCGCCGTAAAGGTCTTCCAGATCAGTTAGACCTTTATGATAACAATTCCTTAATTTATCAACTTTTGCGAGTGTATCAGCAAACTTATTTTGCAGATCAATTGGTGGTCTCTTTAACTTAGTACCTTTTATTATTCCGAGGTTGAGACCGCTCATGATGGCGCCCCTATTCTTGCTCTTGAACTGATTTAATATAAATGGGCTAGAGTGAATTGAGTAAGATATAAACCAAGGATTAACGAGCTCTTTGTTAAGGGTTATCGCCGCCAAATGCTTTGTATTAATTGCTAAAGGGATGTCATTGGGAACCACTGCAGATCGCCCAATAGTTCCCATGATCGTGACGATCACGTCTTCTGGAAAAATTCGATAATTCTCAAGTTGTTTGTATTTTTCATGGGTTATGAATCGTTGCTCACCCCAAACAAATCGATTCTGTACGGCATTGTCTATACCAAGAACAGCGACATCACCTTCAGTGGTGAACTCGCTGTGCAACAGATTTGAGCCAAAAGGCCCGGTACGCATGGCACGTTTATGCCTTGCTGCAAGGTCTTTTATCTCGACTAGTGGCCAGTCCGCATACCCATGAGCCTGAGGGCCAAACATATCCAGAAAAACGCTTTTGAGCAGGTCGTTTAGCTGTTTGAGGTGTTGTTTACGCCGGACGATTAGGTTTTCCACCTTGCCGAGCAGATGGGCGATGCGTTTTTGATCATCGAGCTTTGGAAATGGTATTTCTATGCTCAAAAAGTCTTCTTTTTTAAGACTCCGCCTCCTGGCAACGGCTCCCTGCATCTTTGAAGCATAAAGATGCCTCGCTTGGGTGGATCGCAAATATCGTTCAATGTACGGGATGTGCGTTTCTTGTGGATGTTTAAGACTCCAAATATCATAGGCAGGACTGACGATTCCAGCTGGGTACTTTGTCTGGAACCCTAATACCCCTTCATCAATTGGGAACCCCACCACAAGTTCATTTTTATATGCAATTCTGTATTTTGTAGTGTCTTTACTTGCTACGCGCTTTTTGAACTTCTCTGACTGGTCGACCAGTCCGTCCCTCATCGTGATTGAGAGCACAGGGAGATCGCGTGTTCCAGCTCTATCTGTGCCGGATTTATCGAGCAGAGAATCAAGAGAGCGAATGGGCAAACTCATCCTATCATCTCCCTCAATTCGATTAGCTCTTTTACTATTCCGTTTTGAACACGCTCAAGCTCACCCACCTCAAGCTCTCCCACTTCCGCCTGAATCAACCGCTCCAGAATTACAGCAGGGGCCTCGTATTCGATTTCCTCAAACACATTTTCTTTGTAACGGCTCAACGACAGATCATAGCCTTCATCTTCGATATCGGCACAGGACACCATAAAGTACTGGGCAGTGCGGTCGGTGTCAGTTTCAACGTTGCGAGCCTGGTATTTGGCAATGATGTCTTGCAGGTCGCCATTGCCGTCCTGCTTGCTGCGCCTGTCATCCAGGCTGTAGCCGTCATTTTTCATGTCATAGAACCAGACATGCTCGGTGGCGGGCTGGCTGACCTTATCCTGGGCTCCCCATACCTTGGTGAACAAGAGAATGGCAGTGCTGACACCGGCATAAGGCTTGAATACACCGCTGGGCATGGTGATCACTGCTTTGAGGTCGCAACGTTCAACCAAGGTCTGCCGCAGTTGCTTGAAGGCTTTCCCCGAACCAAAAAGGACACCCTGAGGGACAATCACGCAGGCGGTGCCGCCCTTTTTCAGAAGGCGGTAAATGTTCTCTAAAAACAGCAGTTCGGTTTTAGTGGTGGAGAGGGTGAGGTTTTCGTTGATGTCGCCCTTGTCGATGCTCCCGGTAAAGGGCGGATTGGCCATAACGATGTCGTATTCACCTTCCTGATTGTAGCCTTTGCTCAGGGTATCCCTATAATCGATATTGGGCTCGTCGATGCCGTGCATCATCAGGTTCATAAGCCCGAGGCGCACCATGGTGCTGTCGATATCGTAACCATGCAGGGTGTTTTGCAGTATTTGCTGAGCCTTCTCCGTAAGGCCAGAGGCGACTGACGTGCGGACAAAACCGTCTTCGTCGGTTTTCAGGTCTTTGACCCCGGCTTTCTTGGCCAGATCAGTGACAATATACTGGTAGGCGCCCAGCAGGAAGCCACCGGTACCACAGGCCGGGTCAGCAATCTTGTGTCCCAGTTGTGGCTGCACCAACTCAGCCATGAGTTTGATGATATGGCGCGGAGTACGGAACTGGCCGTTTTTACCAGCACTGGCGATTTCCGAGAGCAGGAATTCGTACACATCGCCTTGGATATCCTGAAAGGCCTGCCCGTTTTCCTTAGCGTCTTGCTCCATGATGGCGAAGATGTCATCGATGGTTTTCACCGCCTCCACCAGCAAGGCGGGTTTCGGGATGATGAACACGGCGTTCTTCATATGGTGGGTGAAGTTGGACTCCGTGCCGTTCATGTCCTTGAGAAAGGGGAACACCTTGGTCTGCACATGCTGGAGCATATCTTCGGCCTGCATGCGTTTGAATTCGCTCCAGCGCAGGTTGTTTTTGTCGATGCCGTGTTTGCGCTCATCCTGGGCACGTATATCGATTTCTTCCAGAGTGCCTTCACGCCCAGTCAACTTCGTCCTGTACTCTGGTGGTACCCATATACCCTTAAACTTTGACGTGTACGCCTCACCAGTCCACTCGGCATCGGCCTGGCGCTTCAGGTCCAGTTCATCCAGACGTTTCATAAACAGCAGGTAGGTGATCTGCTCGATGGCCGTTAGGGGGTTGCTGATGCCGCCGCTCCAGAATTTATTCCAGAGCTGGTTGATCTTGCCTTCGAGTTCGGGGTTGTTTTGTAACATGGTTGTCGCTTTTCCTATTGGGGCCGGGGAATCTTCCCGATTGGTTCGAGGCACCTTTTCCTGTCTGTTTCATTGTTTTCGTGGCGTCACGAAAATGAACATCGAAGTCTTACCTATAGAATTTCATGTTATATTTTATTACTTAGCTCTTAAGCCGCTAACTGTTCAGTTAATTGCAGGATTTCGTCGATTTCCGCCGGGCTGAACACTCCACGAATCCCCTTTGGGTGGATGACGGTAAAGGGTGCATTAATCAGGTCCCGCTTTTCCACCTTTTCTCGCTCTATGACGAAACGCTTGAGTAGGTCAAGAAAGGCCAGTTGCTGACTGGTCAGGGTGGTGTGGTTGGAGACGAATTGGGCAAAGGCGTCACTGACGGTATCAGGGTAGCTTTTCAGCGTCTCAATACCGAGGATATGGCGGATAAACTGAATAAAGTGCGCCTTGCGGTTTTTATAGACCTGGCGCAGCAAGTCCTCGGTGATGTGTGGGTGTTCTTCGTGCAGGAGTTCAGCCAGCTGTTGGGCCTCTTCCGCGGTGACCGGGTCACTACTTTTGATCTTTTGCAGTACCGGGTTGTGCTCGGTGAGTTCGGCAATCAAAGCTTCTACCATTTCCTGGTAGCGGCTGATGGCGACGGCTTCGTTTTGCGGACCGAATTCAACCCAGTCCTTGTGGTGTAGCTGGTCGGTCAGGTTCAGATGTATTGGGCCCTCACCAGTGGACTGCTCACGGAACTTCATCAGTGAGCCGAGTTTTTCTGTCAGTTCGTCAAAGGTGTTTTCGTCGGCCTTGTGCCAATAGTGACTGGTTTTCGCTCGGCGGATCAGGTCTTCCTGCTGTTTGACGAAGGAAACGGAAAGGGGCAGTTCGCTGATCTGCCCGACGATGCCTTCCCTCAGCGTTTCGGCCTTTTCGATTTCTTCCTTACTGCCACCGAGTAAGGCCAGCGAATATTCAAGCAGATCACGCTCGAAGCGCATGGCCTTGAAGTCAGCCTCGGATACCGTTCGAAATAGTGGCTTTATTTGCGTGCGTAGAAACTCGATGCGATCGTGGTTCAGGGTAACCCAGAAATTCTCTTCTTCCAGCTGTGCCAAGTCGGCGGCGGCTTCCTTGATGATCACGGATCCGGCAGGCAGAGCTTCGATTTGTTGGCGCAGTTTATTGATCTCTCCCTCCGTAATATCCGTCCGATTACTGTCGAGGGCTTTTTCAATTTTGTCGATGCGCAAGCCAACCAGCCGAACGGGTAACGGCAGTTGGGCCTTGAGCTCTTTGCCTTTGGGCTGGAGCTTGAAATACTCGAAGTTATCCCAGCAATCCAGAATCAGGAAGGTGTTTTTTTCGGTACACCAGGGTTTTGGCTTGGCGGTTTCCAACAGACGGGTGCCACGCCCGATCATTTGCCAGAACTTGGTATAGGAATACACCGGCTTGGCAAACACCAGATTGACGATCTCTCGCACATCAATGCCGGTGTCCAGCATATCCACACTAATGGCGATGCGGGGCATATCATTATTGGTGAACTGGTCGAGCAGGCCACCCTTACCATAGACACGGGGGTCGTCAGAGACCAGAACTTTGGAAAGCTCTCCTTTGTACTGGGGGTAGAGTTTGTCGAAGATTTCCTCGATACGCCGAGCGTGAGCCTTGGAAGAACAGAAAAAGATGGTTTTGCCGGGCAGCACGCCATTGTCGTCCTTGATGCATTCTTCCATGAATTCTCTGATAATCAGGGTATTGGTGCCGGTATTGATGACCTGCTTTTCCAGTTGTGAGCCTTCGAAGTTTATTTCCTCTATCTCCTTACCTTCAAGAATCAGCTTTTTCTGGTCTTCCAGTGAGATAGTGCGCTTGCTGATGCCTTCCATCTGGAAGCGGGTCTGTATTTTCATTACCTGAAAGCTGCACAGGTAAGGAGGCACATTGTTAACGGCTTCGTTGTAGGTATAGGCGAAGGTGGGCAAGCCATCCTCACAACGAAATAACTCGAAGGTGTTGTGATCAATCAGGTCGGTTGGGGTGGCAGTTAACCCAAGAGTAATGGTCTTGAAGTAGTCCAGCACCTCTTTATAAGTGTTGTAGATAGACCGGTGGCTCTCATCGACCACAATAAGGTCGAAAAAGTGTGGGGATAGCGACTGTGATGTATCCCGAATGATGTTGAGCATGGTGGGGTAGGTTGCCACATAGATCCGCCGATCTGTGGCAATCAGCTTTTCCCCTACATTGGGCCAACGCGGTTCATTGGGTAGGTGTTCCTTGAAAGCATTGAGCGCCTGCTCTCGCAGCGCAATACGATCCACAAGGAACAGCACCTTTTCCGCATGACCCGCACGCATCAGAGTATCCGCTAAGGCAATACAGGTGCGGGTTTTGCCGGTGCCAGTGGCCATGACCAAAAGGAAGTCTCGCCCCTGCGCTTCAATTCCTTCCAATACGGCGCGAATGGCGCGAACTTGGTAGTCGCGACCTGCAATGTTGGTATTGATCAATTCCTGAGTGAGCGGCTTCCGGTTGCGGCGGATGTAGGCAAAACGCTCCAGATCATCGCGGGTGGGAAATCCAACTACCTTGCGAGGAGGGTAGTTTCCCAAGTCCCAGAAATAGGTGTCATGGCCATTGGTGTAGAAACAAAACGGCAGCTCTCCACCCAGCTGATTCTGGATGTTGTAGCAATATTGTTTGGCTTGTTCCCGGCCCAGGACTGCATCTTTACTCGTGCGCTTGGCCTCAACCACGGCCAGCGGCTTGCCGTCCTTGCCGAGCAGGACGTAATCACTGAATTGATGGCCTTTATAGGGCGAACGTGGCTCTTTTATCTCTTCTGGTTTACCGACCAAGATGTCAAACTCCTCCACCACTTGGGTGGGGTCTTTGACATTCCAGTTTGATGTGGCGAGAAGCTGGTCAATCAGCTCTGCGCGAGTCTGGGCTTCTGTTTTTGTCATAGTTAGCTTCTCCAGACCTACAGCATTAAGCAAACCGATACATTAGTTTCAACTGCACAAATCATTGGTAATCTGGCGAATACCGGTGGCAATGATTGCCAAATCCTCACAGTCTTTGAGATCTGAATAGATCAGACCACTCTATTCCTTTAAAAAATGAATGTAAGTAACTTATTTATAATACAAAAAGTCCACTCAGATAAAGCTGTCTTGCACTCATTCTACTTCCCGATGCAGAACGAACTGAAAATTTTCCCCAACAGTTCATCCGGTGTCAGCTGCCCGGTAATTTCACCCAGCGAGTCCTGGGCCGCGCGCAGGTCCTCGGCCAGTAGTTCCCCGGCGCCGAAGCCTTCAAGCTGATCCTGCCCCTGCAGCAACGAATCCCGCGCCCGTTCCAGGGCATCCAGGTGCCGGCGCCGGGCCAGAAAGCCACCTTCGGTGGTGGTCACAAACCCCATACACTGCTTCAGGTGGTCCCGCAGCACTTCCAGGCCTTCAGAGCCTTTTGCTGCCAGGCGTATCACGGGTGCACTCTGTTCCGACTCGGCACTGATACCCACAGCCTCGCCGGAAAGATCCACTTTGTTGCGAATCACCGTCACCGGGGCATTGGCCGGAAGCTGGTCGATAAAGTCGGGCCAGATTTCATGGGGCTCGGTTTTGTCGGTTGTCGTGGCATCGACCATCAGCAGGATGCGATCGGCCTGACGGATTTCCTCCCACGCCCGGGAAATACCAATCTGTTCCACTTCGTCAGAGCTGTCGCGCAGCCCCGCCGTGTCGATGATGTGCAGGGGCATGCCATCAATGTGGATATGTTCACGCAGAACGTCCCGGGTGGTGCCTTCAATGGCGGTTACAATCGCCGCTTCCCGGCCTGCCAGCGCATTGAGCAGGGAGGATTTGCCAGCATTGGGTCGGCCGGCGATCACAACTTTCATGCCGTCCCGCATGATGGTTCCCTGCTGGGCTTCGGCCAGAATGGTGGTCACTTGCTCCAGCAGCACGGCGAGGTCTTCGGCCACTTTGCCGTCGGCCAGAAAATCGATTTCTTCTTCCGGAAAATCGATCGCTGCTTCCACGTAAATCCGCAGGTGAGTGACGGCCTCCACCAACGCTTCGATCCGCCGTGAAAAAACGCCCTGCATGGAGCGCACCGCACAACGAGCCGCCTGTTCGGAACTGCTTTCAATCAGATCCGCAATGGCTTCGGCCTGGGCCAGGTCCAGTTTGTCGTTAAGAAAGGCTCTTTCGGAAAATTCACCGGGCCGGGCCAGACGCGCGCCCAGACTGCAGACTTCCCGAAGCAGCATATCCAGAATGACGGTACCGCCATGGCCCTGGAGTTCGAAAACATCCTCGCCGGTGAAAGAATGCGGATTGGGAAAGTACAGCCCGAGACCTTCGTCAATCAGGCCACCATTGCTGTCTTTGAACGGCCCGTAATGGGCATAGCGAGGCCGGGGTATAAATCCCAGCATCTGCTCGGCGATGACGGCCGCTCTCGGGCCGGATACCCGGACAATCCCTACACCGGCCTGGCCGGGGGCAGTGGCTATGGCGGCAATGGTGTCAGTTGTTGGCTGCATGGTTTTCATTCCTGGATAAAAACAACAAAGGCTCCGCAAGGGAGCCTTTGTCTGGTCAGAAATACCCGTAACTCAGTATTTCTTGTCCGCCGTTTCCTTCTCGATCTTGCGGGTAATGTACCACTGCTGAGCAATCGACAGAACGTTGTTGGTCAGCCAGTACAGTACCAGACCTGCCGGGAACCACAGGAAGAAGACGGTAAATACCAGCGGCATCGCCTTCATCAGTTTCGCCTGCATGGGATCTGGCGGTGTGGGGTTCAGCTGCATCTGAATAAACATGCTGGCGCCCATCAGGATCGGCAGAATGAAATACGGATCCATCTGGGACAGGTCATTTATCCACAGCATGAACGGCGCATGACGCAACTGGACACTTTCGAACAGTACCCAGTACAGGGAAATAAACACCGGCATCTGGACCAGAATCGGCAGACAGCCACCCAGCGGATTGATTTTCTCCCGCTTGTACAGGGCCATCATTTCCTGGGACATGCGCTGGCGATCATCACCATAGAGCTCTTTCAGGCGAGCCAGGTGAGGCGCTGCGGCGCGCATTTTTGCCATTGACCGATAACTGGTGGCCGACAAGTGGAAGAACACAGCCTTGACCATAACGGTCAGCAGGATGATCGATACACCCCAGTTACCCACAATGCCGTGGAACCATTGCAGAATGTAGAACAGTGGCAGAGAAATGAAGAACAACCAGCCGAAGTCCACGGTGCGGTCAAGGTTCGGTGCCAAGTCTTCGAGGCGATCAATGATCTTGGGACCAACATAGGCGGTCGCACCCACCTCGGCGGTCTCACCCGGCGCGACAGTCGTCGCCGGATAAACAAAGCCCATGACATGCAACTGATCTCTGCGGGTAGTCTGGAACTGAGCCGGTTGGTCCTGCTCGGGAATCCATGCAGTCAGGAAGTAGTGCTGCAGAAAAGCCAGCCAGCCATTGGTGACCTGCCGGTTTATACGTTCTTCAGAAAGATCCTCAAAATCATATTTCTGGTACGGGTCTTCCGGCGTACTTATAACCATTCCGAGGTACGCTTTGATGCCCATACTCGCCTGGGAAGTAGGGTCCGGTGCCTGGTCACGAACGATTTTACCGGTGAAGTTAGCGCGCCAGGCATTGTCCGACGTGTTTTCAATCAGGTAGCGAATACCGATTTCATAGCTGTTCCGGGCCAACTGATAGCGTTTGGTGATGTTAACGCCATCTTCGGTGGTGTAGTTCAGGTCTATCCGGAGCTCGTTCTGGCCTTCTTCCAGAGTATATTCACCGGCTTCTGCCGAGAAAACCGGAGCCTGGCTGGAGCTACTGCCATCCGGGCCATCCTGTCCGATCAACCCGCTTTCAAGCAGATAGGTGCGGTTGGAGGTATTGGTCAGAAGCTTCAGTGGCTGCTCGCTGTTGAGCGCTTTATCGTGCTTAAGCAGGGAACTGGAGACGAGGTTACCACCCACGCGGTCAATGGTGAGCTCATAGACATCAGTTTTGACGGTGATATAGCGATCGGAAATGTTTCTGTCACCGGCATTTGCAGATGCACTTACTCCACCGGTTTCCGGTGTGGAGAATTCATCACCAGCTGAAGCAGAATTGCTTTCAGGCAACACCATTTCGTCGGTTGCGCCATTGTCGTTGTCAGTACTTTCCGTCTGAGCGACCTGCTCTGTGGCTGGCTGATGGTAGTCCTCGTTCCAGGCAAGGACCATCAGATAACTGACAATCGCAAGACCGGCAAACAAAACGATGCGTTTGATATCCATAAACTTAGTGTCTGGTCTGAGTAGTGGAATGGAGGCTTTCGGTCTGGTCGCTGGCCTGTTTCTGGCTAGCCTGTACAGACGATTCTGTTCCCGGTACCGGATCATAACCGCCTTCAGCCCAGGGATGGCATCTCAGAAGACGGGCGCCTGCCAGGTAACTTCCCTTGAGGGCACCATGATGCTGGATGGCCTCAATGGCGTATTGTGAACACGTAGGGTGGTGTCGGCAATGGCTGGCCATCATCGGACTGATGGCGTACTGGTAGAACCGGATGGGCAGGAGCAGAATTTGACGCATTAACTCTCACCTCGAGATTTTGCGTCTGAATCTTCAGACAGGACCTGGCGGTGTTTTTTTTTCACTCGACGCCAGAGGTCATTCAATGATGACCGCACGGCAGAGTTGTCCAACTGGCTCAGTCCCTGGCGACCAAGAACGATAATATCCAGTGAGGGCAAATCCTGCTGGAGCCTGAAAGTTTCTCTGACTTGACGTTTTATCCGGTTTCGCTGGACCGCCAGTCGCAGATTCTTCTTCGAGAAGATCAGACCGATCCTGGCGTGACCCCGATCATTCGGTGTCGCCAGGATCAGAAAATTCCTGTGCGGAACTTTCAGAGCTACGTCATCAAAGACTTTGCTGTAATCCGAAGGCTTCAGAAGCCTGTGAGATTTCGGAAACCCCAAAGTCTTCATGAGGTAATCCCGGAGTTACGCAGACAGACGTGCGCGACCTTTGGCACGACGACGGGAGATTACCTTGCGACCGTTTGCAGTTGCCATACGGGCACGGAAACCGTGAACACGCTTGCGCTTCAGGACGCTCGGTTGAAATGTTCTTTTCATGGTGAAGTTCTCACAAATTCGTCAATGGACTTTCGTTATTGGCTGAAAAACAGACAGCCAAAACAGGAGCGGCATTCTAGTCAAATCCCGGGGCAAGTTCAATGTTTATGGTTGCCGGTAATGGCTTTTCTGCTGGCCGGAGCCAACAGGCCAACGAATAACAGAATCTATAAGTCTTTTTTAAATTCTTTAAAAGATTATTTATTACTGTTATTAGGCAGGCCATATTCTGTGGGTAAGTGCTTTTTGTACCGTAAAAACAATAAATTACGCTATTGATAAGGGTCTTGAGGGATGGCCATGAGCCCTGTGGACAACGGAGGCAGGGAATGTGCATAAGTCGACTGATCAGGAAAAGCGTGAGTTGTTCATGGTTCGGTACAAAGGTTTCACACAGGGTTGAAGACCGGGTGTATACAATGTTCTGTGAATAAGTTTTTTACCTGAATTTTCTGTACACAAGGTTGTTGATAGAACTGCAACATTTTGAAAATTAAAATAAAATGTTTCCACAGGCTGTTCATTAAGCTGATCGGCGGCCTTTTACTGACCTGCGTCACAGGGTAGAATCCCGGGTTATCTTCAGCGCCAGGCAGATCTGTATCGGCGGGCGTATGAACAGTTGGTTTTCAGGAGCAGGCGGGTTTGCCTAATACTATGTGGCATCAATGTCTTGAAGTACTCCGGGATGAATTTCCCGCTCAACAGTTTAATACCTGGTTGAGACCCCTTCAGTCTGAGCTCAGAGAAGGGCAGTTGATGCTGTTTGCGCCGAATCGCTTTGTCATGGATTGGGTCAACCAGAAATACCTGCGTCGCATAGAAGAAGTGTTGAAGGACCTGAATGGCGGACAGTCGCCGCGTGTGGTCATGAAAGTGGGATCGGCTCCCAGGGAGAGTGAGCCGGTGGTGCGCTCAGTGGACAAGCAGCCCAGCGGTAATGTGGCGGATGAAACCGGCCGGACGGTGACCGAAGAAGAGACAAGCGTGGCTGCGACTGTACCAGCACCGCAGTCTTCCAATGTCCATGCGTCTCCGCGTCCGGGCAGCCAGCGCCGGGAAGTTCAGGTTGAAGGTGATATCAAGCATCGGAGCTTTCTGAACGAGAGCTTCACCTTTGAAACCTTTGTGGAAGGTAAATCGAACCAGCTGGCCCGCGCGGCCTCCATGCAGGTGGCGGAAAACCCGGGTGGTGCCTACAATCCACTGTTTCTTTACGGCGGTGTTGGTCTGGGTAAAACCCACCTGATGCATGCGATCGGCAATGAGATTGTCCGGCGTAATCCGGGTGCGAAAGTGGCGTATCTGCGCTCCGAACGGTTTGTGGCTGATATGGTCAAGGCCTTGCAGCTGAATGCTATCAACGAATTCAAGCGGTACTACCGTTCGGTGGATGCCCTGTTGATCGACGATATTCAGTTCTTTGCCCGTAAGGAACGATCCCAGGAAGAGTTTTTCCACACGTTTAACGCATTGCTCGAAGGTGGCCAACAGGTCATTGTTACCTGCGACCGTTTTCCGAAAGAAATTGTCGATATGGAAGAGCGCCTGAAATCCCGTTTTGGTTGGGGGTTGACGGTCATGGTCGAGCCTCCCGAGCTGGAAACCCGGGTCGCGATTCTGATGAAAAAAGCAGAGCAGGCGAACGTAAAACTCAGCAGTGAAGCGGCGTTTTTTATCGCCCAGAAAATCCGGTCAAA
>Ga0209300_1000309_pt1 | contig 27599 bp, 20 predicted proteins | sample Shrwel_input2_RT_FD_187535 | JGI IMG/M metagenome (GOLD analysis project Ga0209300, IMG submission 187535) | Subsurface microbial communities from deep shales in Ohio, USA - Utica-3 well 1 S input2 RT (SPAdes) (version 2) ... | reverse complement strand
ATTATCGAGGCCACTCAGGCCATGGGAGCCAGCGTTCGGCAAATCGTCTTCGGCGCCTTGCTGCCGGAAGCGCTTCCGGGCATCATCGCAGGTATTACGGTCACCGCGATCACGCTGGTGTCCTACGCGGCCATGTCCGGTGTTATCGGCGGTGGCGGCCTGGGCGACCTGGCGATCCGTTTCGGTTATCAGCGCTTTCAGACCGACGTGATGGTCATCACCGTAGCCCTGCTGGTAATCTTTGTACAAGTTCTGCAGATGGTCGGTGACCGACTAGTGTTGTATTTCAGCAGAAAATGACTCAGAGCCGGATATAGGCTGGGCATTAGCCGTACTCCCAAGGTTAAAGAACGCTTGTTAGAACACTCATAGGAGCAAAGAATAATGAACCTGAAGAAGACATTGGTGGCCCTCGCCGCCGCTGCAACCTTTACCTCGGCCGCCAGCGCCGAAGAGCTGTCCGTGGCAGCAACCCCGGTACCCCACGCAGAACTGCTGGAATTTGTTAAGCCGGCACTGGCTGAACAGGGCGTGGAGCTGGACGTAAAAGTCTTTACCGATTACGTACAGCCCAACATCCAGGTAGACCAGAAGCGCCTGGACGCCAACTTCTTCCAGCACCAGCCATACCTGGATGAATTCAACGATGGCCGTGGCACCAACCTTGTGACCGTTGCCGGTATTCACGTTGAGCCGTTTGGTGCGTATTCCAACAAAATCGACTCGCTGGACGACCTGAAAGACGGCGCCGTGGTTGCCATCCCGAACGACCCCACCAACGGCGGGCGGGCGTTGTTGCTGCTGCAGAAAGCCGGCCTGATCACACTGGAAGACGAAAGCAAAATCACCGCAACACCGCGTGATATTGCCGAAAACCCGAAAGATCTGGACTTCAAGGAGCTGGAAGCTGCAACCCTGCCGCGAATCCTCGGCCAAGTGGATGTGGCACTGATCAACACCAACTATGCGCTGGAAGCGGGCCTGAACCCATCTGAAGATGCACTGATCATCGAAGGTTCCGAGTCTCCCTACGTGAACATCCTGGTGGCCCGTCCGGACAACAAGGACAGCGAAGCCATGCAGAAACTGGCGGCGGCCCTGAAATCCGACGACGTCAAAGACTTCATCATGGAAAATTATGAAGGCGCAGTTGTGCCAGCCTTCTGATAACGCTTTTGCACGGCGGGCTCTTGCCCGCCAACGTACAAAAAAGCCGGGCTGCGTGAGCAGCCCGGCTTTTTATTACCTTAGACCCGCTATGTGATCAGTCGCCGCTCCAGTTGGAGGACGGGTCCGGTGTCATCCTCAGATAAGATTTCACCGCCTTGTAGCCTTTCGGGAAGCGTTGTTTGATCTCGTCTTCATCCTGCAGGGACGGAACAATCACGACATCGCCGCCACGTTCCCAGTTGCCCGGGGTCGCTACCTTGTGATCGTCGGTCAGTTGCAGGGAATCGAGCACCCGCAGAACTTCGTTGAAGTTACGACCGGTAGACGCCGGGTAGGTGATGATCAGACGAATCTTTTTGTTCGGATCAATAATGAACAGTGAACGTACGGTCAGGGTGCTGTCGGCATTCGGGTGAATCATGTCGTACAGCTCGGAGACCTTACCGTCGTGGTCCGCGATGATCGGGAAGTTAACGGCACAACCCTGGGTTTCGTTGATGTCCTTGATCCAGTCTTTGTGGGAATCCACAGGATCCACGCTCAGGGCAATGGCCTTGACGTTACGCTTCTCGAACTCATCTTTAAGCTTGGCGGTCAGGCCCAGCTCGGTGGTGCACACCGGGGTGAAATCAGCCGGGTGGGAAAACAGAATGCCCCAGCCGTCGCCCAGCCATTCGTGAAAGCGGATTTTGCCTTCGCTGGAATCCTGTTCAAAATCCGGTGCGGTATCTCCTAAACGCAGACTCATTATGACTCTCCTTTTATGTGCTGCCTTTGATGGTTCTCTACTTTATATTGGCGCTGGAAGAGCGGAAAACAAGTGCTGTGTTATCCGCTCTTCCAACTGTTTGCTCACATCCTTATGAGTACCATGCATAGCAACGGTTGTTAACTGCCGCCGACTTTCATCTGTTTGTCGAAATACTCCCGGGTCAACTTGAAGACCACGGGGCTCAGCAGCAACAGAGCAATCAGGTTCGGCAGTGCCATCATGGCGTTCAGGGTGTCTGCCACCAGCCAGATGAAGCCCAGGTTAATGGTTGCGCCTACCGGAATGGCGATAATCCATACTACCCGGTACGGAACAATTGCTTTCACGCCGAACAGGAACTCGATGCAACGTTCGCCATAGAAGGACCAGCCAAGAATGGTGGTAAAGGCGAAGATGGCCAGAGCGATGGCGACGACATAGTTGCCAAAACCTGGCAGCCCTGTTTCGAAAGCCAGTGAGGTTAGCGCCGCGCCCGTTTCGCCGGATGTCCAGGCTCCGGAGGTAATAATCACCAGGCCGGTGATGCTGCACACGATAATGGTGTCGATAAAGGTGCCGAGCATGGCCACCATGCCCTGTTTTACCGGGTCATTGGTCTGTGCCACAGCGTGGGCGATGGGCGCAGAACCCAGGCCGGCTTCATTGGAGAAAATGCCCCGGGCCACACCGAAGCGGATCGCTGCCCATACAGCCGCACCGGCGAAACCGCCTTCCGCTGCCGTACCGCTGAAGGCGTTGCTGAACACCATGCCGATAGCCGCAGGAATTTCAGTGGCGTTGATGGCCAGTACAATCAGGCCGATCAGCACGTAGGATACAGCCATGAAAGGCACCAGCGCACTGGCCACCTGGCCGATGCGCTTGATGCCGCCGATCAGTACCATGCCCACCAGAATCATCAGGATGACGCCGGTCACCCAGTGCGGCAGGCCGAAGCTGGTTTCCAGCACATCCGCGACCGAGTTGGCCTGCACGGTATTGCCGATACCGAAAGCGGCTACTGATGCGAACACGGCAAACAGCACGCCCAGCCATGCCCACTTGCTGCCCAGGCCATTGCGAATGTAGTACATGGGGCCGCCCACATGCTTTCCGCGCTCATCGACCTCACGGAAGCGAACAGCCAGCACCGCTTCGGAATACTTGGTGGCCATACCGACAAGGGCGGTCAGCCACATCCAGAACAACGCGCCGGGGCCGCCGAGAAATACAGCGGTGGCCACGCCGGCAATGTTGCCGGTGCCAACGGTGGCAGACAGGGCGGTCATCAGTGCCTGAAATGGCGGAATTTCACCCTGATCGTCTTCACCTCGTGCGCGCCCGCTCCACATTAGCCGGAAACCCGCTCCCAGTTTCATTACCGGCATCAGTTTCAGGCCAATGCTGAGAAACAGACCGACACCGAGAATCATTACCAGCATGGGTGGGCCCCATACCAGTCCGTTGATTTGACTTACAAAATTCGAGATGGCTTCCATGGGATCTCCCGCGTTTTGCCATGGATTGATGGTAATCAAACGCCCGTTGGGCCTAACCCGTTGAGTTTAGCGGACAAATTCCCGCTGTAAACCGTTTTGCAGAGGAGGGTTCCCATTTACTGGACCTTTGCCTATGGTTGAGAGGTCAATCCACCTGTTTTTACCGGGAAAGCTATGGAACTGTTATCCAGCAATCTGTGTTTTGATGGCGAACATCGTCGTTATCGCCATACTGCGGCCACTCTGGAATGTAAGATGGAATTTGCGGTTTTTCTGCCGCCCGCGGCGATTGGCGACAATGCGGTTAAGGTTCCGGTGCTGTACTGGCTGTCAGGCCTGACCTGCACCGACCAGAACTTCATGCAAAAAGCCGGTGCCCAGAAGCTGGCGGCACAACTGGGGCTGGCGATTGTCTGTCCGGATACCAGCCCAAGGGGCCTGGACCTGCCCGGTGAGGATGACAGCTACGATTTCGGCACCGGTGCGGGGTTCTATGTGAACGCCACACAACAGCCCTGGGCGCCTCACTACCGCATGTACGATTATGTGGTTAAAGAGTTGCCCGAGTTGGTGGAAAGCGAGCTGCCGCTCAATGGTAAGCGGGCGATCAGTGGGCACTCCATGGGCGGCCACGGTGCGTTGATCTGTGCCCTGAAGAATCCGGGCCGGTACCAGTCGGTGTCTGCTTTTGCACCGATTGCCAACCCGGTGAATTGCCCCTGGGGAGAAAAGGCGTTTTCCGGTTACCTGGGAGACGACCGCGGAAGCTGGGAAGCATGGGATGCCACCCTGCTGATCCCACAAGTCGAAGAACGCTTGCCGCTTTTGGTGGATCAGGGCACGGCGGATGATTTTCTGGAAACCCAGCTACATCCTGAGGCCTTGGCGGACGCCTGTGAAAAACACAACCATCCTATCGACCTGCGCATGCACCCGGGCTATGACCACAGCTATTTCTTCATTGCGTCGTTTATTGAGGATCACCTGAAGCATCACGCCAGAGCACTGGGGCTGGGTTAATTGCAACCCGACCGGGGCTGGCTCAGGAGCGAAAGCCCCAGAGCAGGCTGAAGTCCATGGAAGGCATGGTCTCGGGTTCTGCCGGTTCCCGGATCATGTACTCCATCAGGCTGGTGTCGCGCTCGAAGGTGCCGTTATAGCGGTGGCCCCTGGGGTTGAAAATGGCTTGCACAAATGGCCCGCGGGACTGGTTCGCGCGCCGGGTCACAACACCCACCTCGTTGTTATCCAGGCGTACCAGTATCCCGGGGGGATATTTGCCCAGGACGTCCAGTAGTGCCCGGGGAACGGCGGGCCGGAACTTGCCGTCGGCAAGATTGGAGATCATTTGCCGGGCTTCGGTGATGTCCATCCGGTTGCGGTAGGCACGCTTGGTGATCATGGCGACATAGCGTTCCGCCAGCGCCAGGATTTCGGCTTCCGGAAGGATCTCGGAACCACTGAGGTTGTCCGGATAGCCTGAACCGTCGGCGTACTCGTGGTGTTGGGCAATAATGTTCAGCAGCAGCTTGTTGTCGATACCTGCTGCCTCAAGAGCCTGAATGCTGCGGTCCGGATGCTTCTGTATGACGGCGCGTTGCTGTTGGCTCAGGATGATATTGGATGAGTTGAGCTTGTCGGCTACCGGCACCAGCGCCAGATTGGCACTGAGGGCTGCTGCGGTCAGTATGCGGGTGCGTTTGTTATCCAGACCGAACTGCCGGGCCGTGAACTGGCACAGAATGCCATAGAACAGAATCTGTTCATGGATGTTGGGGTTTATCGAATACAGGTGTACCAGTGCCAGTGTGGCATCCGGCGCTTCCATGCAGGTCCGTTCCAGCATCCGGCTCAGGCCCAGAAGGCGCTTTTGTGCCGAGTCTTCCCTGGAGGTAATAGCGTTCAGTGTGGCTTCCAGGGTGATCAGAAGTTCCGCGTAATCGGCAAAGGGATTACGGTGGCGGTTGTCTTCGAACTCGGCATCTTTCGGGCGGTCAATTTTGCGTGGTCTGAAACGCCCCCGTTCAAACAGATGCTCCAGCTGGGTATTGGTCTGGATGACATAGCCCTGGCGCAGCAACACGTTGCCCTCGGAGTCAAAGACATCCCACGGCAAAGGTCGGCCAATAACGAGTGCCCCCGGGGCAATTCTTACGAGTGAATCCAACGCAATATCCTTGGTGATTCCAATGCTGAAGTGCTTTCTGGCTTTAAGCGATCATCAGCAGGGATATTAGTGAAATCCGAAGCCTGATGCATGCCGGAATGTGTCGTATTGATCGATATAATTGTAAAAAATCGTATCGTAACGAAGTCGTGCTGCCTAGCCTGAACCTTTCGGGACCAAAAAATAAGGCTTTGACTGGAGAAGACTGCCCTATTGTTGCATGGCCCCATGATAGCGAAAGGCCTGCTGCACGTGCTCCCGAATCTGGGCATCGTCCCAGGGTTTGGTCAGGAATTTGTAGATGGCACCTTCGTTGATGGCATCGGTAACGGATTTCAGGTCGGTATAGCCGGACAGCACAATGCGCACGGTATTCGGATGTATGTCTTTCACCTGGCTGAGAAAATCAGTGCCGGACATGTCCGGCATCCGCTGATCCGAGATGATCACCTGCACTTCGTTCCCCGCCAGTAATTCAAACGCCTCGGTAACGCTGGTCGTGGACAGGATCCGGTAGCCGTCACGGCGAAGGGTACGCGAAAGCGCCTTGATAATGTTCGGTTCGTCGTCGAGCAGCAACAGGGTTTTTTGCCCGTTTTCGCAGGTGACGGACGAACCGGTGTGTCTGCCACCATGCAGATGCATGTAATCGGTGAGGTCAGCAAAGGGCATCGGTCGGGCGAATACATAGCCTTGCAGCAAATCGCAGTGATGGCGGCGCAGGAAAGCGGCATGGGCTTCAGTTTCCACTCCCTCTGCCACTACTTCCAGTGACAGGTGGTGGGCCATGGAAATCACGCCCTGGGTAATGGCCGCATCATTGCGGTTCTGGATAACATCCTTGATGAAAGAGCGGTCAATCTTGATCTTGTTGGCGGGCATCAGTTTCAGATAACTGAGGCTGGAAAAGCCGGTACCAAAATCATCAATGGCAATATGAACGCCCAGCTCGCTCAGTTCGGTGAGTGTCTTGACGACCTGGTCTGTGTCATAAAGTACCGCGGATTCCACCACTTCCAGCTCGAGTGATTGCGCGGGCAGCCCGGAAGCCTGCAACTCCTGTTTGACCGTGTCGACAAAGCCGGCTTTGCGGATCTGAACCGGAGAGACGTTGACGGCCACCGTACACTCCCGGAAACCGGCAGCATGTATACGGACCATGTCCCGGCAGGCCTGGCCGAGCACCCAGCGACCCAGAGCAATAATCTGCCCGGTCTCTTCCGCCATGGGTACGAAATCCACGGGAGACACCAGGCCGCGGGTGGGGTGCTCCCAGCGCACCAGGGATTCCACACACCGGGCCTGACCCGTGCGGGAATCAATCAGGGGCTGGTAGTACAGCGTCAACGCTTCGTTATCGATGGCCTCCTGCAGCTCATTACGCAACTGTACCCGCTTGCTGGCCTGGATGTTCATCTCTTCAGCAAACCATTGCCAGGTATTGCGACCGGACTGTTTGGCCTGATACATGGCCAGATCCGCTTGCTGGATCAGTTCGGCAGGGTTGGTCACGCTGCCATCGCTGGTTGTTATGCCGATACTGGCGGTCAGGTGCAGAGGCTTGTCATCAATCCGGTAGGGAACCGATAGCGCCTTGATCACCTGCTCGACCACCAGTTGGGCATCGTTGGCACGGGTCAGGTCAGACAGGGCGATGACGAATTCGTCGCCACTGACTCTGGCCACGGTGTCGCCGGACCGCACCAGTTCTCTCAGGCGATGGGCGACTTCTATCAGAATCTGGTCACCGGTTCTGTGGCCCAGGGAATCGTTGAGCAGTTTAAAGCCGTCCAGATCAATGAACAGCACACCCAGATAGCGTTCGTATCGGCGCGCGAAGCGGCATGCCTGGTCCAGGCGGTCTTCCAGCAGGGCCCGGTTGGGCAACTGGGTGAGCACATCGTGGCTGGAGTTGTAGGCCAACTGACTCTCGATGGACTTGCGCTCGGAAATGTCACTCTGGACACCAACAAAATGGGTAATTTCGTTTCTGTCATTATGGATGGGCGACAGATAAAGGTCGTTCCAGAACGGTGAGCCGTCTTTTCGGTAATTGCGCAGGACCACAGAAACGTCTTCACCCTGGGCTACAGCCCTACGAATCTGGGCAAGGGCCTGTTCGTTACTGAGATCAAAATTGTCCCCCTGCAGAAAGCGACAGTTTCGTCCCAGAACTTCCTTCGCAGTATAGCCAGTGATCTGCTCGAAGGTGGGGTTTACGTAGACCAGCGGCATATCCTCAGCTAGTGCGTCGCTTACAACAATGCCATTGGAGGTAGACTCAATGCAGCGTTGCAGTAGCTTCAGCTGTCGGGTGCTTTCGATTTGCTGGGTTTTGTCGGTCAGGGTGTAGAGCGTCAGCTCGCTTTGATCGATGGTCAGATTCTCACTGGCAACTTCTACAATCAGGGCGCGGCCGCTTTTTGTCCGATGATATTCAAGGTGGGCCCCCGGCTGAAGAACAATGCCCTCACTGTCGGGCACCAGATCGGGATTGCTGCCTTTCAGGTCGATCATGGTCAGGCCGGCAATATCCTGTGCTGAAAGCCCGTAAAGCCCCCGGGCGGCTTCGTTCATGGCATTGATCCGATGGGTTTCCGGTCGTGCCAGGCACATGGGGGTGGGATTGCTTTCAAACAGCAGCCGGTACTGGGCCTCGCTGCTGGCCAGGTTTTCCGTCGCTGCGGCCCGGTCAATGGCATAGCGAATGCTGCGCAGCAGGGTGTGGCCGTCCAGCTTGCCTTTGACCAGGTAATCAGCGGCACCCAGTTCGACGGCACGGGCGTCCAGGTCATCATCGCCCTGGCCGGTCAGGAAAATGAAGGGAGTGGTAATGCCTTCGGCTTTGGCTTGTCGAATCAGGTCCAGGCCCGAGTCCGGGCCCAGGCGCAGATCTACCAGCGCTACGTCGACGGTTTCTTCATGCAGCGCAGCCATGCCCTCAGCCATGCTCTCGCGCCACAGCAAATCGGTTTTCACCGGGCTGGCTTCGGAAAGAAGGTCCCGGGTGATCAGGTAATCGTCTTCGTCGTCTTCGATGAGCAGGACGCGCAGCATCGGGTCAATCATGGCGATTCCAGTATTGTTGTAGTGTTTTCACGATGTGGAGTAATTCCGTGAAACTGGAGGGCTTTACCACGTAATCGTTGGCGCCTGCGGCGATACAGGCGTTCTTGTCATCATCGCTACTGGATGTGGTCAGCACGACGATGGGCAACCCCGCGAAGGCCGGGTTTGCGCGCAGTTCGTGTAACGCCTGCCGGCCGTCCTTCAACGGCATATTGAGGTCGAGCAGCAACAAATCCGGTAACGGAACGCGGGCGGTGTGGGTATCGGTGGTCAACTGGTCCAGCAACTCGACACCATCACTGACAAAATTCAGCCGGCAGTCCGGGCAGGCTTCGGTAAAGGCATCCTGAAGCATCAACTGATCGTCGGGGTCATCCTCGGCAATCAGAACCAGCGCGTTGAGCCTGTCCATTTCAATCGTATGCATGTCTCAACCCCGACTGAACCGGATGCGGAACGTGGTGCCCTCTCCGGGCGTGCTTTTGACGGTAACAGAGGCACCGTGCCGGTCGAGAATCTTTTTTACAATGGCCATACCAATGCCGGTGCCGGCGAACCCGGCTTTCTGGTGCAGGCGCTGGAATGGATGAAACAGCTTTTCTGCATAGCGTTCGTCAAAGCCGATACCCTGGTCGCTGATTATCAGTGTCCACTGGTCCTCCGACACATCCTCCGCCCTGACGGTAATGTCCGGAGGCTGATCCGGGGCATGAAACTTGATGGCGTTACTCAGCAGATTCTGTAAAACCTGGCGTAGCTGGGTGGCGTCGCCGAAGGCATCCGGTAATTCGCCGACATCCACCCGGGCCTGTTCCCGGCTGATGGTTGTTTCCATATCCTGTAAGACTCCCTGAAGAATAGCGCCGGTATCGCAGGAGACCATGGGTCTGGCGCGAGTGGTTACCCGGGAGTAGCTGAGCAGGTCTTCGATCAGGTTCTGCATACGACCGGCAGCTGACTGCATACGTTGCAGATAGTCTTTTTCTTGATCATTCAGATTTTCCGAGCGCGAAACCAGGCGGTCCGAGAAGGCCTGAATCTTGCGCAGAGGTTCCTGCAGATCATGAGAGGCCACAAAGGCAAAATCCTGCAGCTCGCGGTTACTGCGCTCCAGTTCCTCTTTCGCAAGCCGGGATGCGGTGATGTCCTGAAGGGCGCCCTGCAGGCCGGAAATTTCGCCGTTGTTGTCTTTTACCCCATGCCCAATGGCCCGCACCCACCGTAGCCGGCCTTCAGCGGTACGAATCTGCAGGTCTTCATCGAAGGGAATGCCGGTTTCGATGCAGGTCTGAACGGCATTGGTGATGCGCTCACGATGTTCCGGAATATAGAACTGAAGGGCGTCTTCCACATTCGGCGCCTGACCCGGGGCGAGATCGTGAATGGAGCAGACCGCATCAGACCAGGTGGACTTTCCGGTGTTCAGGTCCACCACCCAGCCGCCGAGCATGGCCACACGTTCGGCCATCTTCAGCAGGGCTTCGTTCTCACGAAGCTTCTGTTCGATGCGGCGTTGCTCGGTGGTGTCCCGGGCGACCACGTAGATCAGGTCGTCGGCGCTGAGAATGGCATTAATGTGCAGCCAGTGGGCCTCTCCGTTCTTGTCGATGAGTCGGATCAGCAAATCAAACACATCCTGCCCTGTTATCAGCGAGCGAACTGCTTCAATGGCCTCGGCCTGGTCGTCCGGGTGAATGATCTCCATATAGGACGTGCCAATCAGCTCGCCCCGGGAATACCCCAGTGTTTCTACAAAGGTGTTGTTGGTCTCGAAGAAGTGAGTGTTCAGATCGACAATACAGAACATATCTGGCGAAAGTGAAAAGAACTGATCGCGTTCGCGGGTAAGGGTTTCTGCGACCAGTTGATCGGAAATGTCCCGGCCGACACAGAACAGGGCATGTTCCTGATCGGACCACTCGGCAGACCAGGAAATAGTCACTACATGCCCATTGCGGTGAATCATGCGATTGCGGAAGCCGGAAGTCTTGGTATGTTCGCCGCTCATCAGCAAGCGGATTTCTTCCTCGCTGGGAGCCTGATCTTCAGGAACCAGCAATTCACTGTAAGGCTTGCCCAGTAACTCTGCAGGCTGGTAACCGAGAATATCCTCACAGGCGGGGCTGACTTGCAGAAACCGGCCGTCGCGACTGATAGAGCAGAGAATGTCCCAGGAAAACTCCAGGATACGCTGATTGGTATGGCGTAGCTGACGTTCCTGATCCAGGTGAAAGTTCAGAGTCTCGTTGAGAGACTTCAGCGATTTTGAGCGCTTTTCAGATTCCCGCCAGAATTGGTGGCTGATCATCACCATAAAGCTCAGACCCAGACCGGTGAACAGCAGCAGTGGAGGCAGGTACAGCTGACCGGGGGGCAGCTCGCCCTCTGGGATGCTGATGTCCAGAGCCCACTGCGTTTCATGATGCGCCTCTATATCCCGGGACACCAGATGTATCCTGCCCGCCGGATTTTGGTGGGGGTGGGTGTCGAATACTGTGTGGCCGTGATCGGAAATGGCGACAATCAGGTCAGGGTCGATATGCCGTGTCAGGGTTTCGTAGACATGCGTCATGTCGACCACTGTCAGCACTGTTCGCGATAGTTCGGGTCTGGATGTGATTGGCACCGGTACCACAATGGCGGCATGAGCACGGCCATTGTCAGCATTCATTACGGGGCTGAGGTGCGGTGCGGTGGATTCGGTCACGTGGTCCAGCCATGCCATAGAGTCTGTCTGGCCCAGAAAGTCCTGCAGCCAGAAACGGTAGTTCGGGCTGCGGGATTCAATCATGATCGGGCGGTACCGGGAGTCCAGCAGCGTGATTAGTTGTAAGTCCGGGAAATCTCTCAGGTAGGCGCTTACTTCCTGGTGCCAAAGGGCCTCCGGGGGAACACCATCCATGATCTGCCAGCGTTCTGCCAAGCGCTGGATCAAAGCAAGCTTCACGTTATAGGCAGAAACGCTGGAAGCTACCAGTTGGTCGGCCAGTGTTTCCGCCTGTTCCAACACATAATTGCTGTGCTGTATTCTCAGCAGGTGCCAGCACAGGGTGGTAACCAGAATGCTGATGGCACCCAGCGCGACCAGGCTCTTGTAGGGTATTTTTTCCTTTTGGTGGAAAATCCGGCCGAGGAAAGGCAGCCCAATGCTGATAAGCATGACCAGGGGGCCGACAACAATCGTTGACTCAGGAATGGTGCCAAGAGCGAATACAGCAAAGGCTTCACTCCAATGGGAGAGTAGCGACAACAGGCCAGAGAAAAAGCCGATAACCGCGGTCACCAAGCCGACCCGCCAGCCTTTTCTGAGCCAGATAGCCGCCAGAATGCTGATCGCCATCAAACTGATAATGAGCAACAGCACCGGATTGAGTGAGAGGCTCTGAACCAGTCCGCTATTCGATATCATCGGCAGCACGAAGAAGGAAATGGCCAGGAGGATCGTCATGGAAGCCAAAACTGTGGCAAACCAGCGCTGGCGAAAGACAACACTTAATAACCCGGCTCCCAGCAACAGCGACAGAATGCCGCCGCCCGGCTGGAGCTGGATCCGGCCCGGGGTGGCCATGCCGACGGATAATGCCTCGTAAAGAACAACCAGGCCCACCGAGGCCATCGCAATGGCCATGGCCAGCACGGCACACAGCCAGAATACGGTGAGGTTGCGAGAATCAGTCATTGAGCACCTGCGGCCCCAGCAATCTCAGAATTTCGTCCGGGGTGGTCAAACCATCGCGCAGTTTTTCCAGACTGTCATCGAGCAGCACCCGCATGCCCTGCGACCGGGCCAGCGTTTCAATCTGCATGGCGCTGGCACCTTCAGTGATCGCTGCGCGCAGAGATTCGCCCACGGTCAGTACCTCGTGGATGGCGGCGCGGCCCCGATAGCCCTTGTGGCATTTGGAGCAGCCCCGGCCCCGGTAAAATTTCAGCTCCGGTTCCAGAAACTGTGGTCCCAGTTGTTCCAGTACGTCTGTGGGGGCCGCAACCTCTTCACAGCAGTGGCTGCAGATACGACGCACCAGCCGCTGGGCAATAATGGCCTCCAGGGCTGAGGCAACCACATAAGGCTTCAGCCCGAGATCAAGCAGGCGGGCTACCGTGGCAGCGGCGGAACTGGTGTGCAGGGTGGAGTACACCAAGTGTCCGGTCATGGCGGCGTGGAAGGCAACATCGGCGGTTTCCCCGTCGCGGATTTCCCCCAGCAGAATCACGTCCGGATCCTGTCGCAATATGGCGCGCAGTACACTGGCAAAGTCCAGCCCGATGCGATCCTTGACCGGTACCTGGCCGGCCATATCCACATGGAATTCCACCGGGTCTTCAATGGTGACGTAGTTACGTTCCGGTGAGGCATTGTGCTGCAACAAGGCATACAGAGTGGTGGTCTTGCCGCTGCCGGTGGGCCCGGTGGCCAGAATGATGCCCTGGGGCTTGGCCACCACATGCATCAGTCGCTTCAGGTTGTGTTCGGAAAGCCCCATTTCATCCAGGGATTGTGCGGAAGACTGCCGTTCGAGTACCCGCATTACCACCTTTTCGCCGTTGATGGTGGGCAGAGTGGAGATGCGCAGGTCGACAATGCGCATGGGGGTTTTAACGGTAATGCGTCCGTCCTGAGGCCGCCGGCGCTCGGTAATGTCGAGTTCGGCCATGACCTTGATGCGTGAAACCACCGACATCAGCAGGTTAGTGGGGATATGGATTTTATCCTGCAGCACGCCATCTATCCGGTAACGTACCACCAGTGATTTGGTGCGCGGGTGAATGTGAATGTCGCTGGCCCCCAGGCGGAGGGCTTCGAGGATCACCGCATTCACCAGCCGGATAGCGGGTGGCTCTTCAGAGCTGCCCAGTAACTGTTCCAGTGATTCCTGGTCGGACTCTTCGTCCAGTACTATCTCGATGCCCTCGTAGGGGTCATCGGTGCCGACTTTGGTGGTGATGTCGTCCAGATCCTGGGTTTCGCCGAAGATCTCGGCCAGTTTCGCCTGCATCTGTGAGGTTTCGCACAACAGGGGATGGATGGTGTAGCCGGTCATGAACCCGAGTTCGTCAATCAGGTTTACATCCATCGGGTCGACCATGGCCAGCCGCAACCGCTGGCCCTGTACCCGCAGCGGCAGTACCAGTTGGCGGGTACAGATTTTCTGGGGAATCAGGGACATCAGGCCGGGATCCGGCTGGAATTCGCGCAGGTCGATTTCCTCGAACAGCATGTCGTCACGTAACAACTCGAAAACCTTACGGAAATCCACCCAGTCGTGTTTCAGCAGTGTCCGCACCACCGGGCTTTTCTTGCTCTGCATTTCCCGGTGCAATTGCTGGATCTGCTGGGCATTCAGCCAGCCTTTCTTGTGCAACAGGATAGCCAGCTGACTGCGGTTGGTGGCGGTCAGCTTGCTGATGGTGTCGAGGTCTTTGCTTTGCTTTCTGGTTTGCTGTTCCAGCGCCCGTGTGCGCTGGATTAATTCGAACTGTTCCAGAGCCAGGGCGATGGTCAGGCGGATGTCGTCATCGTTCCAGGGTTTGAGGATGAACCGGTAGACGGCGCCCTCGCGTATCGAACCCATCACCGCGTCTGTGTTGGCGTGGCCGGTGAGCATGATCCGGATGGTGTGGGGCCAGCGCTCGCGTACTTCCTGCAGCAGCTCACTGCCGTTCATGCCCGGCATCATGAAATCGGTCATGATCAGTTCGACCGGCTGTTTTTCCATTATCGCCAGAGCTTCGGTGCCGCTGCGGGCAAACAGCAGCTCGTAGTTCTCACGCTGGAAAACCCGCCGAAGCGAGGCCAGAATGTTCGGCTCGTCGTCCACCAGCAGCAGCCGGTAGGGGGCTTTCTTCGGCTCGGCATTGTCGGTCTGGCCGGCGCTTGTGTCTTTGCCGGAGAACAATGATGCGTAGCGTTTGGCCATCCAGATTCCTTAATTGATCGGTAGCGTCAGCGTGACCCGGGTTCCGGTGTCTTCACGGGAGTGTAGCTGCAATCGGCCGCCATGGGCGCGCACGGTGTCCTGGGCGACGGTCAGGCCCAGGCCGGTGCCGGAGCCTACTGGGCGGCTGCTGTAAAAGGCATCAAAAACCCGGGATCGATTGGCTTCGGGAATGCCACAGCCGTTGTCCTGAATAATGACCTGAATAGCACCGTCCTGCTCCAGTGTCTTTACCAGAATCCGGCCGTTGTCCCGGGAGTTCTCTTCACTGCGTATGGCTTGAGCCGCGTTGTCCAGCAGGTTGAAAAATGTCTGGGAAAGCCGGGAGGGATGTCCGGAAATGTCCGGCAGTTCACTGGGCTGTTCCATGATGTGCAACTGGTGATCGTATTCGGTCTGCACCAGATGAATGGCGCTGGTCAGCAGGGCGTTGATGTTGCAGCGGGTATAGTCGGCCTGATCAATGCTGGAGAAGGTTTTCAGGTCAGATACGATATCGGCAATGCGACCAGCGCCTTCAATGGATTCATTGAGCAGGTCGGTGAAGTCCGTTGCCAGCTCCTGGTTGTCGCTGGTGTCTGGCAACATGGTCTGCATTTCTTTCACATAATCCCGGGCCACTCTCAGGTTGCTGCTGATAAATCCGATAGGGTTATTGATTTCATGGGCCACGCCCGCCGCAAGCTGGCCAACCGAACGCAGCCTGGCGCTTTCATATAACGCTTGCTGAGTCTTGTGGATAACGCCGACCTGCTCGTCCACCCTTTGCTGAAGTTGGTCGGACAGTTCCCGATAGCGCGCTTCCGAAGCCCGGAGTGCCTCGTTCTGACGCTGCAGTTCGGCATAGCTGGCCTCGGTGGTGTCGTGGTGTAGATTGGCGGCCAGACGGTACTTGGCAATGAACATCATCAGAAACGACACCAGGCCAGCGGCGGCTTGTCGCTCCTGATCATCCCGCCCGCCGCTGAGCCATGCCACGGTTTCCAGATTGAATTCCACGGGGATGGCGTGGGTGTCGGGTCGCGTGCTGCCCAGGGTGACCGGCTCGGTGCACAGAGCCGCCAGGCAATCGTTCAGACGTACCAACTGGTCGCTGTTCAGCAGATCGGCGAGCGTCGGGTCATCTTCAAAATTCAGCACGGGGCGCCTCGTTCTCACTGTTCCGGCTCAGGCGTTCGACAAACTGTTGCCGGCTGATGTCATGGTCCGCTTCCAGCCTGAATTCAGCATCGGCGGCGGCGTAAAGGCGGTCAAGCAGGATCCGGAAAGTGTCAATTACCCCGTCCCCGTGCAGCGCCGTGGCCATGACCAGTGGTGACCAGGGCGTTTGTGCCCAGCGCTCCTGTAATTCGTTTTCTTCCACCACGCCGGGCAGATCACGCTTGTTGAACTGCACCACCATCGGCAGTGTGTCGATATCCAGTCCCACCTTTTCCAGGTTTTCTTCCAGATTGCCGAACGCGGTGGCGTTGTTCTCCTGCTGGTTGGCCTGAGAGTCGGCAACAAACACCACGCCATCAGCCCGGGACAGCACGGCTTTACGGGTGCTGTCGTGTTGCACCTGTCCGGGTACGGTGTACAGCTTCAGGCGCAGATCCAGCCCGGAGCTTCCGCGCAGGCCGATGGGCAGCATGTCGAAGAACAGGGTCCGGTCATCCCGGGTTTCAAGCACCATAAGCTCGCCCTTCCGCTCAGGGTTGAGCAGAGAATGCAGCTGCATCAGGTTGGTGGTCTTGCCGCTCAGGGCCGGGCCGTAGAACACCACCTTCAGTGCCAGCTTGTTGTCCCGGGGGCTGAAATCAGGCATCGATCAGTACCGAGCCGTCAGCATCACGGCGTACGCGGGTGATGCCCGGGTTGTCGGTTTCCAGCCGCAACAGCTCTTCTTCCCGGGCCCTGATCATGGCCCGCTGGGCATCGTTTTCCTCCCTCAGGCGCTGGTTCTCTTTGTGCAACTGATACAGATCGATGGCGGATGTGAGGGTGGCCACCACTTCGTAGTCGTCCCAGGGTTTGGACAGATAACGGTAGACTTCGGCCTGGTTGATGGCTTTGATCATCGAGTCCCGGTCACCATGGCCGCTGAGCACCAGACGGATCGCGTCCGGCTGTTTCTGCTTGGCGAACTGCAGGTAGGTAACGCCATCGGCTGTGGGCATCCGGTAGTCAGAGATAATAACCGCGTATTCGTGCTCAAGCAGTGCCCCGAGGGCATCTTCCACCCGGGTGAAGGTGTCTACCTGCCAGCCCCGGGGTTTGAGCAGGCGGCGCAGGCTGTTGAGGATATTGGGTTCGTCATCTACCAGTTGAATGCGGATCATGCCGGTTCCTCCATGTCGTCTTCGTCCTCCGGTTCCCGCACATACAGCAGGTAGCGGTGCCCGTCCGGCTCGCCCTGTTCAAAGGCTGCCAGTTTGTCAATAAGCAGGCTGGTCAGTACCTTGCCTTCGTTGAGGAGCAGCATGCCGGAGGCTGCGTAAAGGTTGCGCGCCAGCACCATGCCCGGTTTCAGGCGAAGGGTGTCGAGTACTTTGACCGAAGGGTCTTCATGCTCAACATCCGGTGCCAGCTCAACCAGCATGTCAATGAATCGGTCGGTCAGCTCCGGGTCGTAAAGCCGGTCGCGATAGCGTTTGAGCAGTTTGATGGCATTTTCGCGGGCGACTTTGCGTTGCAGAATCAGGCCAAGCTGCAATTCAACAAAGTCTACGGTGATTTTCAGAAGGCGTGATTCGTAAGGAATCCGGTCCGCCTCCAGCCGGTCCGGCACGCCGTAGCCGTTCCATTTCTCCTGATGGTGGCGGATGATCCGGGCCGTGTCTTTCAACGGCTCCAGTGCCATCAGTAATTGTTCGCCGGTGACCGGGTATTTCAGGTATTCCAGCCTTTCGTCCTTTTTCAACAAATCGGACGGTGCTGTGAACAGCTCGTCCTTCCAGCTCAGTTTGCCCAGATTGTAGAGTGCCCCCGCCATGGCCAGGTTGTTGCTGGCTTCTTCGCTCATGTTGGTGTATTCCGCAAAAGCCTTCACCAGCGTGATCACTTTTGCGTTGGGCCGCCGGTCGGTTGGCAGGCGCTTGTTGATCAGCGAGGAAAACACTTCGGTGGTGGTGACATAGCTCTGGCGTAACTCCTGATAGGCCACTTCCACCATGCCTGCCGCTTCTTCCAGCTCCTCGGTGCGCTCACGAACCTTTTCTTCCAGGTTGTTGTTAAGCGACTGAAGCTCCTTGTTCTGTTTGCGGGTGAGCTTTTCCAGGGCCAGCCGTCGGCGCTCCGAATGCTGGAATGCCAGCGCCTGGCGAATGATCAAACGGAGTTCGTCGTCGTCCCAGGGTTTACTGATGTACCGGTAGATCTGGCCGTCGTTGATCGCGCTGATAGTGGAGGTGATATCGGCATAGCCGGTGAGCAGAATACGCACGCACCAAGGGTATTTCCGGCGGATTTCCGCCAGCAGCGTGGGGCCGTCCATGCCCGGCATGCGGGCGTCGGATATCACCAGATCAAACTTCTGTTCAGCCATGGCGGCCAGGGCTTCTTCACCGGAGTTGACGGTGGTCAGATCCCAGGGCTCATGACGCAATACCCGCTTGAGGCTGCGCAGGATGTTTTTTTCATCGTCCACCAGCAGCAGCTTTGCAGTGGCCGGCAGTTTTTTGGAACGGTTGTCGTTCTCTTTCTGCGCTTCAGTCATCGTCGTTCGGCTCCGGCTGTGACACCGGTAGGGTGATGCGGAAGCAGGTGCCCTGCCCCGGTGTGCTGAAGGCTTCAATGCTGCCGTTGTGTTTCTCAACGATGTTGAAGGAAAGTGAAAGACCCAGTCCGGTGCCTTTGCCAATGGGTTTGGTGGTAAAGAAAGGCTCGAAAATCCGGTTCAGGTGGTCTTCGGAAATGCCTTTTCCGGTGTCCTCCACTTCGATGACTACCCGTTCACCCTGGTCGCGGGTGCGAACGGTGATTTTTCCAAAGTCATCAATGGCATGGGCTGCGTTTACCAGAAGGTTCATGACCACCTGGTTGACCTGGGAAATAATGCATTCCACTTCCGGCAGTTCGTCAAACTCGCGTACCACCTCCGCTTTGTATTTCAGTTCGTTGTTGACCACATTCAGGGTGGTAGTGATGCCCCGGTGCAGATCCGCCGGCTTGAACTCCTCATCGTCGATGTGGGAGAAGTCTTTCATGGCGGAGATGATGGTTTTTACCCGTTCAATGCCCTCCCGGGATTCTGACAGCAGATCCTGAAGGTCGTCGTGCAGGTAGTCGTAATCGATGTTTTTCTTGATCATCTGCAGGTCTTCGAGGGACCTGGCGGAATCCACGGCATCGGTCAGGCGGAACAGGTCGGTCAGGTAGCTTTCCAGGCTTTGCAGGTTGGAGTAGATGTAGCCCACGGGGTTGTTGATTTCATGGGCAACGCCGGCAGCCAACTGACCGATGGCTGCCAGCTTTTCTGACTGCAGCAACTGGCGGTTGGCCTGCTCCAGCTTGGCATGAAGCAGGTCTTTTTCAGATTGTGGGGTGGCAGTTTCTTTCATGGCGGTACCTGCCTGTCTTCGGCCGTCAAGACGGCTCCGCGTTAATTGTAGCTGCTTGATACCTGTGTAATATTTGTAATGCCGGGTGTCAGAAGTGGCAGGTCATCCAGTGACCCCGGTCTTTTATTGATTTACCGGTATGAAGCAATATTGTTTTGGCATCTTTGGGGTCGCTCTGGCTTGAGTGTAGCCCAGAAAGAACGTGCTACAGATCACAAAACTGTATCGGTTGGTGGCCGATTGTTACGAATTATTGCGGGGCCGGTAGCGAAACAGGCGCCAGCCCAGCAACAGGCTGGCGGAGGTGAGCCCGGCGGTCAGCCCCACCCAGAAGCCCGCCGCACCCAGGGAAGGCATCAGCCAGTCCGTAAAGGTCAGTATATAGCCCAGTGGAAGCCCTACGCCCCAGAATGAGAAAAGCATAATGAACAGGGGGATGCCGGTATCCTTGTAGCCCCGAAGGGCGCTGATGCAGGTCACCTGAAGGACATCGGCAATCTGGAACAGGGCAGCAAACGCGAGCAGCCGCACGGTGACGGCCTGAACGTCGGCATCGCCGGTATAGAGCCTGGCAATCTGGCTGGAAAAGACGAATAGCAGGGTGGCGAACGTCAGTGCGATGGCTGAAGCCAGAATAAGCGAGCTGCGGGAGAGCAACCGGGCGGTGTCCGGAGCCCGTGCACCGACCAGGAAACTGACGCGCAGGGTGAGCGCCATGCCCAGACTGAGCGGGACCATGAACACCAGTGAAACCACGTTCAGCGCAATCTGGTGCCCGGCAACCACCACCGGCCCCAGTGGCGCCAGGAACAGGGCAATGACGGCGAACATGCTGGCTTCCACAAAGATGGTGAAGCCGATCGGTACACCAATGCGCAGAATGTAGCGAATACCCTGCCAGCTGGGCTTTGCCCAGTCAGCCAGCAGGTGAAATTTGCGATAAACCGGGCTGCGGTTCAGATACACCACCATGGCAACGGCCGCTACCCCGTTGGAAATGGTGGTGGCCCAGCCGCAGCCAACGCCGCCCATGGCCGGCAGGCCGAATTTGCCGTAAATGAAGATGTAGTTCAGCGGCAGGTTGATCAGGGTGCTGAGTACCGAAAAGGCCATGATCACCCGGGTATGGCCCAGGCCGTCGGTGAGCCCGCGCAGGGCGTTAATCAGCAGCAGGGCGGGAATGCCCCAGGCAAAGGCGTCCAGATAGCCCTGGGTGATGCCGGCGGTGCGTGGCTCCAGCTGCAGGATAGCCAGTATCGGGTGTACGTTGGTCAGTAGCAACGCCATGATTACGGTGCCACCGGCGGCAATGTAGATGCCCTGCCAGGTGGCGGGCATGATTTTCTCGTAGGTGCGGGCGCCGTTGTAGCCGGAAATGATTGGCTGCAGGGCTCCCAGTAACCCCATGAAAAACAGGAACAGCGGCATCCAGAGGCTGCTGCCAATCCCTACCGCGGCCAGGTCTTCGGCACTGGCGTGGCCTGCCATGACGGTGTCGATGGCACCGTTGGCCATCTGCGCCAGTTGGGCAATCAGAATGGGGCCACCCAGCAGGGACAGGGTTTTCCATTCGGTCAGCGTGCGCCGTATCAGCGGCTGACGCGTTTCCGGTAAGGGCTGATGGGTTTCATCCATGGTGATGGCAGCTTGCTGGTGGTGAAAAGGCCCTGTGGGCTTGAAAGGCGGACATGGTACCTGAAATTGGTGCAGACGAGCAGTCGGGCAGGCTTTCCCAAAACACGCCCGCAAGTACATCCCTGGCTGCAGACAGTTTTGGAAAGGCCTACCCGACTGCTCTTGCACCTGGATTTGTCGTTCAGCTGGCTGTGCTTCAGGCATAAATTGGGTATGGTAGCCGCCGGTTACTTCAAGGTGAGGTCAAAATGGCACTATTGGTTCTGGTGACGGTTCTCTGGGCATTTTCTTTCAGTCTGATCGGCGAATTTCTGGCCGGCCGGGTAGACAGTGATTTTGCCGTGCTCAGTCGGGTTCTGATGGCGGCCCTGGTGTTTCTTCCCTTTACCCGCTGGCGTGGTGTGCCCGGAGGGTTAAAGCTGGGGATTCTGGTTGCCGGCATGCTGCAGTTCGGCATCACCTATCTGTGTCTGTATCGCTCTTTCGGTTACCTCTCTGTGCCCGAGGTTTTGCTGTTCACCATTTTTACCCCGCTTTATGTCACTCTCGTGGACGATGCCCTTTCCGGTCGCTTTTCGCCCGTTGCCCTGCTGGCAGCGGCCATTGCCACACTTGGCGCCGGTATTATCCGTTACGATGGCCTGAGTGAAGACTTCCTGACCGGCTTCCTGTTGCTGCAAGTGGCCAACCTGACGTTTGCCGCCGGCCAGGTGGGCTACAAACATGTGATGGGGCGCTACCCGATAGCGGTTCCCGGTTACCGGACCTTCGGCTATTTCTTCTTCGGTGCGTTGATTATCGCGCTGCCTTCTTTCCTGATCTTTGGCGACGCCGACAAACTGCCTGCCACGCCCACACAGTGGGGTATTCTGGCCTGGCTGGGGCTGGCTGCCTCGGGCCTGGGCCTCTATCTTTGGAATCGCGGCGCGTGTGCGGTGGATGCCGGCACGCTGGCGGTAATGAACAACGCTCTGGTGCCGACCGGGCTGCTGGTCAATCTGCTGATCTGGAACCGTGATGCCGATCTGCTGCGCCTGGCGATGGGTGGCGCGGTGATCGCTTTTTCTCTCTGGGTGAACGCCCGCTTTCACCCGCGCGCCAGGTTGGCTGCTGCGTCGGAATGAGCAAAGCGATTAAAGGTTATGATCATATAACCGTTACACTACTGTGACATGGCGTAACCTTTTCTGCATTTTATTGCTTGCCTCCCGGGCGTAGGCTACGCGGCCTGACATCAAATCGCCCTCTAGAATACCAATAACACCATGCGCAAGAATCTTCCCGTAACCGAGCACGAAATCAACATACCTGAAGGTATGCGCCTGATCAGCACCACCACCCCCAAGGGTGTGATTACCTACTGTAATGACGATTTTGAGGCCATCAGTGGTTACACCCGCGAGGAACTGATCGGCCAGGCCCACAACCTGATTCGTCACCCGGACATGCCACCAGCCGTATTTGCGGACATGTGGGAGTATCTGAAAGCCGGCAAGGCCTGGATGGGTGTGGTGAAGAACCGGGCCAAAAACGGTGATCACTATTGGGTGAGTGCATACGCAACCCCCATTTGGGAAAACGGCCAACTGGTGGGTTACGAATCAGTGCGGGTGGCGGCCACGCGTGACCAGATCGCCCGTGCCGAGCGGCTGTACCGGAAAATCAACACCGACAAGCTCACCTCTGGTTTTCGTAACAAAGCGATGTCGATGGGCCGCTCCGGCTGGCCGTTCCTGATATCTCTGGCCCTGAGCCTGGGTGCGTTATGGATGAACTCGCCGGTGCTGGCCGTGGGGCTGGTGGTTGTCGGGCATATGATCGGATTCTGGTTGGTGTTTCGCTCCCTGTCCCAGCGATTACAGGGGCTGCTGAATCTGCGGCCGGATGCGTTCCAGGATCCCATTGTGGCCCGCACCTACAGTGATGAACGAGGGCTGATGTCGCGTCTTGCGTTGTTACTGGTCAGTGAAGAGGCCCGGATTCGTACCGCCCTGGCGCGAATAGATGACCAGGCCGAGCACCTGTTTGAACAAGCGCGCTCGACCCACAGCCATGTCACCGAGGGGGCTTCGGCGATTTCCCGTCAGCGCGCGGAAACCGACCAGACCGCCTCGGCGATCAATGAGATGACGGTCTCTATCCAGGAGGTGGCAGAATCGGTAAGCAGCAACGCCAGTGAGGCCGAGCAGGCCAACCGTCTGGCTCATGAAGGCAGTGAACGCAGTGGCGAGGCCCTGACAGCCATTGAGCAACTGGTTCAGCGCATGAATGGTATTGGCGGGTCTGTCAGTAAACTGGGTGAATCAACCCGCACCATTGGCGAGGCGGCCGATCTGATTACCGGCATCGCGGACCAGACCAACCTGCTGGCATTGAACGCAGCCATTGAAGCGGCCCGGGCCGGTGAGCATGGTCGTGGTTTTGCGGTAGTGGCTGATGAGGTGCGCGCACTGGCGAAGCGAACCCAGGAGTCCACCGTGAAAATTCACGAAGTGGTGGGAGATTTCCGTTCCCAGGTGGATTCCACCATCGAGGCTGTCCGGGCGGGTGAAGAGCTTGCCGGTAATGGTCTGTCACGGGTCCGGGAAGCTGCCGATTCCCTGAACACCATTGTTGGATCGGTGGATTCGATTTCCGACAGCTTTATCACTATGTCGGCCGCTTTCGAGGAGCAGGGACAGGTGTCGGACGAGATCAACCAGCAGATCGTCAATATCGCCGGGCTGGCCGATCAGAGTGATGAGCAGGCTGAAGCTGCCCGCCAGAGCAGTGACCAACTGAGCGAGCGGGCTCATGGTCTGAAAGACCTGATTTCCCGCTTCATCAGCCGTAATGCCTGAACTGCGGGCGAACCCCCGATCCAGATGAAATAATCACCAACTGACCCCTCACCAGTACTGGCATCAGCGCGCCAGTGCTGGCAGAATCCCGCCCCAATTGCCCGGATACCTCTATCCGGCGCGCATTCAATTCGTGGTTTCCTCAGCCAAAAGCACAGGAAGAAAATTCATGACTCAGTCCAACTCTGCATCTGAGAGTGGTAACGGGGCACGCGGACTCTGGTCGTCCAAATTTGCCTTCATACTGGCAGCTACTGGTTCATCCGTGGGCCTTGGTAACATCTGGAAGTTTCCTTATGTTACCGGCGAGAACGGTGGCGGTGCCTTCGTTCTGGTGTACCTGCTCTGCGTCGCCATTATTGGTATTCCCATCATGATGGCGGAAATCTTTATCGGTCGTAATGGCCGGCATAATCCGATTGCCAGTTTCCGGCTGGTGGCCGAACGTAATCTGGCTGCCCCTGGCTGGCGACTGTCAGCGATCATCGGCATGCTGGCGGCGTTTATTATTCTGTCGTTTTATTCGGTCATCGGTGGCTGGGCGGCTTCTTACATCGGCCACGCAGCGTCCGGCGACTTCACCGGTGGAACCGCGGACTCTGTCGGCAAACTCTTCAGCGGTCTGCTGGCCAGCCCGGCTCAGCTTCTGGGGTGGCATACCCTGTTCATGGCGCTGGTGATTCTGGTGGTTTCCCGCGGTCTGAAAGGAGGTCTCGAGCGTGCCGTGACGATTCTGATGCCGGCACTGTTGCTCCTGCTTCTGGTAGCTGTTGGCTATGCCACGACCACCGGCCATTTCGGCGAAGCGGTCAGCTTTCTGTTTTCACCGAACTTCAGTGCCTTGACGGTTGATGGCGTTCTGGTGGCACTGGGCCACGCCTTTTTCACTCTGAGCCTCGGTATGGCCATCATGATGGCTTATGGTTCGTATCTCGGCCGGGATATTAACATTGGCCGTACCGCCGTCAGCGTGGCTATTATGGACACTGCGGTGGCGCTGCTGGCGGGTTTAGCCATTTTCCCGGTGGTGTTTGCCAATGGGCTGGAAGCCAGCGCTGGTCCCGGTCTGATTTTCCAGACCCTGCCGTTAGCATTCGGCAACATGCCCATGGGTGCTTTGTTCGGGACTCTGTTCTTTGTCCTGCTGATGTTTGCGGCCTGGACTTCTGCCATCTCCCTGCTGGAGCCGGTGGTTGAATGGGTTGAAGAGAAAACCGGGATTGCCCGTACCGGCAGCTCCATTCTGGCTGGCGGCGCCTGCTGGGCGCTGGGTATTGTGTCGATTCTGTCGCTGAACGTGTGGTCAGACATTACTCCACTGGGCATGTTCGCGGCGTTTGAGGGCATGACCATTTTCGATCTGTTGGATTACTTCACTGCCAACATCATGCTGCCGCTGTCCGGGTTGCTCACCGCGGTGTTCGTGGGCTGGTTTGTGGCCAAAGAGTCATTGAAAGTGGACCTGGCGCTGGAAGGCCGAGCGTTCACCCTGTGGTACAACCTGATCCGGGTTGCAACGCCGATCGCGGTATTGGTCGTGTTCATTTATAACCTGACAGCCTGATCACCCACCTTTCAGGCAAAAGAAAACCCGGCACTGGTCTGGCCAGCTGCCGGGTTTTTTATGCCTGAGTGCTTCAGATCTTGAAGCGGCTTACCTGTGTGCTCAGGCCATCGGCTAACCGGGCGAGTTCCTCGCTGGCACCGGATACCTGTTCGGTGGAAGCGGCGCTCTGCTCGCCCACATCGCGAATGCGGGTGACATTCTGGTTGATGTCTTCCGCCACGGAGGCCTGTTCCTCCGCTGCGGTGGCAATCTGGCTGTTGTACTGGCGAATCTCTTCCACCGCCTCTGCCATTTCCCGGATAGTGCCGCCGGCGCTTTCCGCCCGCTCCAGGGTCTGCTCGGCCAGCCTGGTGCCGCCTTCCATGGTGCTGACAGAGCTTTCAGCGCTGGTGACCAGGTTGGTGATCAGGGTCTCGATTTCCGAAGCGGAACTCTGGGTACGCTGGGCCAGTGACCGAACCTCGTCAGCCACCACCGCAAAGCCCCGGCCCTGTTCTCCAGCGCGCGCAGCTTCGATGGCTGCGTTCAACGCCAGCAGGTTGGTTTGCTCGGCCACGGATTTAATAACATCCAGCACGGTGGCAATGTTCTGGGTATCACTTTGCAGGCCACGGAGTTGGGTCATTACATTGCCAATCTCCGCGTTGAGGTCGGTTACGAAGCTCAGCGTTTCGTTAACGGCCGCCTCGCCATCACCCGATTTCTGGCTGGCATTCTGCGCTGCATTGAAGGCCGACTCGGCACTCTTGGCCACTTCATTGACCGTGGCCACCATTTCATTCATCGCCGTGGCGACCTGGTCGGTCTGATCCTGCTGATCGCTCACGCCCTGGCGGGTTTCTTTGGTGACCGCAGACAGCTCTTCTGAGGACGATGCGATACTGGATGAGCCAGTGTCGATTTCTTTGATCAGCTCCCTGAGATTGGTAACCATGGTGCTGAAAGCGGCCATAAGATTGCCGAACTCGTCGCCACGGTTGCTGTCGATCTGCACCGTCAGGTCGCCGGAGGCAACGCGGTTGGCCACTTCTACGGTCTGGTTGATGGGGCCGGTGATCGAACGGACCATGAACCACCCGATCAACGTACCGGCGACAATGGCGGTGGCGGTGATGGCAACCAACTCCAGAACGGCCCGCTTATATTCCTCTTCCATAAGCTGAAGCTGCCCTTCCTGCAGTTCTATGGCCGTGTCGACCATGGCACGGGCGGTTTTCTGCAGGGCGGTTTCGGCACCCTCGACTGCTGAGAAGTCGTTATCAAGGCTGTCGGCGAGCGTGTCCAATTGGGTTTTGTAGGTCTTGGCGTTCGCGACAATGAAATCGATTCTGGCGTCATCCTCGGCTGAGGTGACCGCGTCCTTCAGGGGTAGCACCGTTTCGACGGCCTGGTCGATCAGTTTTTTGGTGTTTTGAAGGTATTGCTGGTCGCGCCGCAGTTGGAAGTTCTTTTCTTCGGTGCGGGCATCAAGCAGTAAGGATTCGGCGGAACTTGCACCGGAGACCACCAATGAATGTTGTTTATAGGTGTTGAGCGTGGTGATTGAAATAATGGCGATGACGGCAGCCAGGATAACCAACAGGGCAAAGCTGGCGCCCAGTTTTTTGCCAACCGACAGATCATTCAGTTTGGCCAGAGACATGGATGAATCCTTTTCACGTTATGGAGATATAGCAAGGTATACGTAGTGTTTTACGGATGGATGCAGGAAATCTTTAAGTCAGAATTGAAAAGATTAGTTATTGCAATGAATTCTATGTGAAAAATAATTATCGCAACGGTGAACTCTTCAGACTTTGCCGCCCAGCAGTATGCGCACGGCGGTGCAGGCGTCTTCCAGTTCGTCTTCCCGGGGTTCACGGCCGCCGATGATGTCGCTGTAGAGGCAGGATTCGGCAATTCTGACCATGAAGTAGGACAAGCTCTGGATGTTCATGGGCGGGCTGAGATGGCCGGCGCGCACTTCGTCTTTGAGTAAGCGGGTGTTCACTTCCACGGTGCGGGCGTGCAGGGTGGAGTGAGATGACGTAAGCATTTTCAGGGCGTATTCCGGATCCTGATGCAGGAAGGTGCGCAGCGGCTTGAAATGCAGTGCGGAGAGGTTGATGTGGCGATAAACGCCTACGATGTAGTCGATGCCATGACCGGGGGTGGTGGCACGGGCTTCTTTGTACAGGGGCTCGTAAAGTGACCAGAGGATTTCGGCGATAAGGAGATCGCGGTTGCCTACCCAGCGGAAAAGGGTGGCGCGGCCGATATGGAGGTCGTCAGCGAGAGCGGCAAGGCTGATTTTTTCGCCTCTGAGCCACATTTTGCGGGCGCGGCGGAAGGCGTCCAGGGGTGTTGCTTTGGTGTGTTGTGCGGGCACTGCCACCTCTGTGTTGAATTTGGGTACATTCTAGCGGCTGGGGGCTGTTCCGGCTA